>JAABUS010008705.1_pt1 | contig 11012 bp, 9 predicted proteins | sample 5560161 | NCBI WGS metagenome assembly JAABUS01 (sample SAMN10711885, study PRJNA513376) | rock metagenome | isolation source: Antarctica rocks | place: Antarctica: Victoria Land, Trio Nunatak nord | collected 2016-01-04
GGCCACCCTGCGTCGATCAGGGCCGCCCTTCGAGCTGACTCCCGGAGCACTGTGCGCCGGCACCATGGTCAGCTCGGGAGCCGTCACCAAACGGGTGGACCGGCTCTGCGCCGCCGGGTTGGTGAGCAGACGGGTCAGTGATCACGACGCCCGCAGCCGAGTCGTGAAGCTGACGGCCAAGGGCCGCTCGTTGATCGATCGGGCGTTCACCCGGCACATCGCCAACGAGCATCGACTGGTCGCCGGGCTCACCGTCCGGGAACGCGCCCAGCTGGCCGGCCTGCTGGAAAAGTGGTCCCGCAACCTAGAGCAGGAGCCCAACTGACCAGCCGCCAGCCGGGTATTCCTGTGCTTCTCGAGGATCCGGTGGGGCAGGCGGATCTGGTGTTCGCAGGAACCTGCCGGATCAACGACCTGCCGGATCCTCCCAGCCGAACTCGCCGGGCACCTCGGCGTCGCCTGCGTGGATCTCCTGTTCCCGGCTGCGTAGTTCGACCCTGCGGATCTTGCCGGAGATGGTCTTGGGCAGCTCGGCGAACTCGATCCGGCGGATCCTCTTGTAAGCCGCCAGGTGCTCGCGGGCATAGGTCAGGATGTCATGAGCGGTGGACGCATCCGGCGAGAACCCTTGTGCCAGTACGACGTAAGCCTTGGGAACGGCGAGCCGCAGCGGGTCAGGGGATGGAACGACCGCCGCCTCGGCCACCGCCGGATGTTGGATCAGCACCGACTCCAGCTCGAACGGCGATATCCGGTAGTCGGATGCCTTGAACACGTCATCGGCGCGGCCGACGTAAGTGATGTACCCGTCCTGGTCGCGGGATCCGACGTCACCTGTGTGGTAGTAGCCGCCGCGCATCGCTTCCGCCGTGCGTTCGTCGTCGCCGTGGTAGCCGACCATCAGGCCGAGCGGCCGTTCGGACAGGTCCAGGCAGATCTCGCCTTCATCGCCCGGCTGTCCGGTGGCCGGATCGACCAGCGCCACCGGATATCCCGGAAGCGGCCGCCCCATCGATCCGTCCTTCACCCGCTGGCCGGGCGTGTTGGCGACCAGCAGGGTCGTCTCGGTCTGGCCGAACCCGTCCCGGATGGTGACGCCCCAGCTCTTGCGCACCTGTTCGATCACCTCGGGGTTCAGCGGCTCACCGGCCCCGACCACCTCTCGGGGTGGGGTCCGCAGAGCCGACAGGTCGGCCTGGATCAGCATCCGCCAGACGGTGGGCGGCGCGCAGAAGGTGGTGACGTGGTGCCGCCCCATCACCCTCATCAACTCACCGGGGTCGAACCGCTGGTAGTTGTACATGAACACGGTGGCGCCGGCCAACCATGGCGCAAAGACGTTGGACCACGCGTGTTTCGCCCATCCGGGTGAGGAGATGTTCAAGTGCACATCGCCGGCCTGCAGACCGATCCAGTACACCGTCGACAGATGCCCGATGGGGTAGCTGACGTGGGTGTGCTCGACGAGCTTCGGTAGCGCCGTGGTGCCGGAGGTGAAATAGAGCAGCAGCGTCGCATCCGCCGGTGTCAGGCCGTCCGGGACGAAGCTCACCGGAGCGCCGGCCGAGTCTGCGTAGTCGATCCAGTGGTGCGGAACACTTCCGGCGACCCCGCCGACACAGATCCGGGTGAACGAACCAGCGACGTCGGCGAAGGTGCCGACGTCGGCCGCCCTGGCCACCACGAACTTCGCCCGTCCGCGCTCCACCCGATCCCGCAGGTCCGCGGCCGACAGCAGGGTGCTGGCCGGGATCAGCACCGCCCCGAGCTTGATCGCAGCCAGAATGGTCTCCCAGAGCTCGACCTGGTTGGACAGCATGAGCAGGATCCGGTCGCCGCGGTGCACACCGAGTCCGCGCAGCCAGACCGCGAGCTGATCCGATCGGCGGGACATCTCGGCATAGGTCCAGGTTCCACTGCTCCCATCCTGCTCGACGATGGTCAGCGCCGGCCGCTCCGGATGATCCGTTGCGAGCACGTCGAACCATTCCAGACCCCAGTTGAACTCGGTCGGACGCGGCCAGCTGAAGCCCGCCACCGCCGCCTGCAGCTCGGTGCGGTTGGCGGTCAGGAAGTCCCTGGCCGCGAAGATGGCCTGGGTCGCCGCACTGCGGTGTGCCGTCATTGACGAAACTCCTTCCGCGGCCCGGTACTTCCGGGACGTCACCGGGGGATCAGCTGGTGCTCGAGCCCATCTTGCTAGCGAACTCGACCATCTGCGCAGCCATCATGTCCAGCGATCGACGGGTACCTTCGTCATCGGTCTGGAAGGTCTTGTCGAACCGGGTGACGGTAGAATTCACGGTCACCCCGTAGGGCGTCGGCCAGCCGCGCAGCGCATGCACGATCTGCCTGAGCGTCGTCAGTGTGTTGACCGATGCCTGCCAGCCCCTGGCCACCGCCACCAGTCCGACGGCGCGGCCGTCGAGATACGGTCGCCGATCACCGCGGAGCTCCTCCAGGTAGTCCAAGGCGTTCTTCACCACCCCCGAGATGGTGCCGTGGTAGCCCGGCGAGGAGATCACCACCGCGTCGGCGACCCGCACCACTTCGAGGTAATTCCTTGCGGCCGTGGGGATGGGGGCGCCGGTGTAGAACGGTGGGAAGTCGATGTCGGCACCGGTGAAGACCTGCGTCGAGGCGCCGCGGCTCTCCGCCCGCGCCAGGGCCGCCTGCAGCGCGGCCTCGGACTGCGACCCCGCATCGACCGAGCCGCCGATGCCCACTATGCGCACGTTCATGCGGTCGATCCTGCACTCCGCGGCCGGGCAGGCACTGGCGGGGGTGCGGCCCCGAGCTCAGCCGATAAGTTTCCAGACTTGGCGGGCCGTGGAGTACGGCGCGGTGTCCATCAGAACATTGTTCCTTGACCAGCTCAGCGGCCCGAACGGCGGCTGGTCCACAGTTCCGATGGTGCGCGGCCGTCCGCCGGTGGCCGGCACCAGTTGCACGTCGGCCCCGGGTGACGAACCGCTGGTGAACTTTCCGGCCCGGCTGATCAGCACGACCTGCGATCCGTCGGGAGAGAAGGCACCGGCGAACGTGTAGGTGTCGTCGGGCTGCTGGATCACGGTCGCCTTCTTGTCGTTGACCCCGTAGACGGTTGTCGGCCCGGGCCGAAGGGTCTGCACATCGCTGTCGGAAATTAGTAAGCGGGAGCCATCCTGGCTGACTCCCAGCAGTGTGGGTCGCGTGTTGCCCTGCCTGCCGACCGTCGCGGCCGGGTCGGTCGCCGTGCCGGAATCCAGGGCGACGGTCACCACCGTTGACCCGTTCATCACCGCCACCGCCGTATGGCTGAATGCCCACATCCGGATCGGCCGCTGCCGGCTCCCGACCACGGCGAGCACCTTTGCGGTGGGGGCGCCGGCGCCGGCGTCGATGCGGAAGATGCTGGTCAGTCCAACCCCGACCAGTTCGACGTCGGAACGCCAGAACACGCCGATGATCGCCGCGTCGAGGGCGGTGCGGCTGCCGGTCGACGTGGTCGACGACGACCCCGCGGACGGAGGGGTTGCGGGCGACGACGTGCCGGGCGACATGCTGGACGGCGAGGTGCCGGTCGAGGACGTGCCGTCCGATGCGCCGAACGGTTCGGCCGGACGGGTATCGACGCGTACTTCGCGGGCACTGCCGGTGGCTGAATCGACGATCCACACCCGGCCGGAGAACGATCGATTGAAGTCCTCCAAAACCGCGTAACGAGTCCCGTCCGGTGAGAACATCGCCCGCACGCCGCGGACTCCGTCGGGCAGCGCCGCGCATGCCCTCATGGCGTCCGGTGCATCAGTTCCGATCAGGCAGGCGGCTGCACTGTCGCCGCGCACCAGAGCGGACTTCAGGTCGGTCGAGAGCGCCAATGCTCCATCGACCACCCGCTGCTGGTGCGCGGACGCAGTCGCGATGGGCAGCGGCTGGTAGGGCTGTTCCGCGGCGGTGCCGGTGATGGTCGAACCGCAACCGGCCAGGCTGACGAACATCGCCGCCGCGGCCAGCGTTGAGCCGGCGCGTAGCGCCCGAGAACGAAGTCGGCTCATGTTCGTGAAACTAGCCGAAGTGCGTCGGCCTATCAGGATTTCCGCGGTCACCGCCGAATGCGGGCTCTGCCGGCCGGTGACCGTTCTGTCGCATCGAAAGCCGGTCGCCGCCCCACGGGCGGCTGACTAGCATTCGGCCATGATCGTCCTGATCTCCGGGATCCCGGGCGCCGGCAAGTCGACGGTGTCCCGGATGCTGGCGCGACGATGGCCGAGATCGGTGCACCTGGAGGGTGATCGGATCGGCGAGGAGTTCATCGTCAACGGGTTGATGTTCCCAGGTGAGGAACCTGTCGAGGAGTCCGACGAACAGTTGCGGCTGCGCCGCCGGAACACCTGTCTGCTCGCGGACTCGTTCGCGGGCAACGGGTTCGATGTGGTGATCGACGACGTGATCCTGTGGCCGGACGGGCTGGAATTCTATCGGGCCCAGCTACGGACCAGGCCGTTCCGGTTCGTCCTGCTGGCCCCGGATCTCGAAACGGTCGGGCAACGGGACGCGGGAAGGGAAAAGCATGTGTTCGAGATCTGGAAGCACTTGGATGCCGACATGCGGCGCTGGACTCATCCGGGCTTGCGCATCGACACTTCCGCTCAGACTGCCGAGCAGACCGTGGACACGATCCTGAGCCGGTGGGACGAGGCCGTTGTCGATGAGGCCACTGTCGATGAGGCCACTGCCGATGACCCCACTGCCGACGAGGCCACTGCCGATGACCCCACTGCCGGCCCGGCCGTTCTCACCGAGGCCACTGCGGACGAGCCCGCTGCCGGGGCCGTCATCGGCTGATCGGCTCCCGCGTCTCGGCTCAGCGGCAGGGCTGGCGGTGCATGTCGATCAACCCAGCGCCGGCCCGATCAGCTCGGCAATCTGGATCGCGTTCAGTGCCGCGCCCTTGCGCAGGTTGTCGTTCGACACGAACATCACCAATCCGCGGCCACCAGGCACGCTCTGGTCGACCCGGATGCGGCCGACGTAGGACGGATCGGCGCCGGCGGCCACCAGCGGCGTCGGGACGTCCGCCAGTTCGACACCCGGAGCGGTGGTCAGCAGTTCTGTCGCCCGGTGCACCGTGAGCGGCCGGGCGAACTCGGCGTGGATCGACAGCGAGTGTCCGGTGAACACCGGCACTCGTACACAGGTGCCCGCCACCGCCAGCTCCGGGATGCCCAGGATCTTCCGGGACTCGTTGCGGAGCTTCTGTTCTTCGTCGGTCTCGCCGGATCCGTCGGGCACCAGCGAACCGGCCAGCGGGATCACGTTGAAGGCGATCGGGGCGACATACTTCTTCGGCGCCGGGATGGCCACCGAGGATCCGTCGTGGGCGAGCTTCGGCGCGTCGGCGCCGATGGCCCGCACCTGCCCGTCCAGTTCCTCCACCCCGGCCAGCCCGGAGCCGGACACCGCCTGATACGTGGCGACCACCAACCGCTGCAGGTCGGCTTCCTGGTGCAGCGGGTGCAGTACCGGCATCGCGGCCATCGTGGTGCAGTTGGGATTCGCGATGATCGCGCCCTTACCCGCGGCCCGGCCGGCAGCCACCGCCTCCAGCGCCGCCCGCGGGTTGACCTCCGAAACCACCAGCGGCACAGCAGGATGCATCCGGAAGGCGGACGAGTTGTCGATCACCACTGCGCCGGCGTCGGCGAATCGCTGCGCCTGCCCGCGCGAGGTCGAAGCGCCCGCCGAGAACAGCGCGATGTCGATCCCCTCGACCGTCGCCTCTGCCGCGTCTTCCACCACCACCGAACCTCCGGCCCAGCCCAGCGTGCTGCCCGCCGATCTGTGTGAAGCCAAGAACCGGATGGAGCTGAGCGGAAAGTCCCTGGACGCCAGCAACTCTCGCATCTTGGCTCCCACCTGGCCGGTGGCGCCCACCACGGCGACGTTCAATTTCCGCATCCTGCTCACCTTCCCGTTCCGGCATGGACCACTGCCTCTTCGTCGCTGCCGAGGTCGAAGGCGTCGTGCAACGCCCGCACCGCGGTGTCCAGTTCGACATCCCTGACCAGTACCGAGATCCGGATCTCGGAGGTCGAGATGATGTCGATGTTCACGCCGACGCCGGCCAGGGCCTCACAGAAGGTCGCCGTGACTCCGGGGTGCGAGCGCATCCCGGCACCGATCAACGACACCTTGCCCACGTGGTCGTTGTAGATCACCTGCTCGAATTGGATGTCGGCACGGCGGGCCTCCAGCGCGGCAACGGCTCTGGGACCATCCGTGGTCGGCACGGTGAAGGTGATGTCGGTCTGCCCGTCGGTACCGGCCGAGATGTTCTGCACCACCATGTCGATGTCGATCTCCGCATCGGCGATGGTGCGGAACACTTTCGCCGCCACCCCGGGATGATCGGCGACCTTGGTGACCGTCAATTTGGCCTCGCTCCCATCGTGGGCGACGCCGGTGATCATTGCCTGTTCCATTCCGAGCTCCTCAATGCTGCCGGTGACCATAGTGCCCTTCTTGTCCGAGTACGACGAGCGGACATGTACCGGCACGCCGTAACGGCGCGCATACTCCACGCACCGCAGCATCAATACCTTGGAGCCGGATGCGGCCATCTCGAGCATCTCTTCATAGCTGATGGTGTCGATCTTTGCGGCGTTCGGGACGATGCGCGGATCCGCGCTGTACACGCCGTCGACGTCGGTGTAGATCTCGCAGACATCGGCATTCAGCGCTGCCGCCAGTGCCACCGCCGTGGTGTCGCTGCCACCGCGGCCGAGGGTGGTGATGTCCTTGGTGTCCTGGCTGACACCCTGGAATCCGGCGACCAGCGCGATCGCTCCCGAATCCAGGGCAGCACGGATGCGACCCGGGGTGACGTCGATGATCCTGGCCCTGCCGTGTGCCGAGTCGGTGATGACCCCGGCCTGCGATCCGGTGAACGATCGGGCCTCGGCGCCCAGCGCCGAGATGGCCATCGCCACCAACGAGTTGGATATCCGCTCGCCGGAGGTGAGCAGCATGTCCAGTTCGCGCGCCGGTGGGACAGGCGCCACCTGCTGCGCCAGGTCCAACAGCTCGTCGGTGGTGTCACCCATGGCAGAGACCACCACCACGACCTCGTTGCCGGCCTTGCGCGCCGCGACGATCCGCTCGGCAACGCGCTTGATCCGCTCCGCGGAGGCGACCGATGACCCCCCGTACTTCTGGACGATGAGGCTCACAGGTCGGACACACCTTCTACGCACGCGGAGGGAAAGCCCAGCCTACCGGGCGCAAGCTGGCCCAGTCCCGGCCCGGCCCGCACGATGAACGAACCCCGCCGTCGGGTGCCTGCAACGTTGCTGACCGTTTCACGGTTCTGTCCGGCACAGGGGATCAAGGCGGAGCCGGCCCGAAAGGTGGAGGATGCGATGCCACCGACCAGGTTGACCGATGCCCAGCGCGCCGGCGCTCGGGCCATCGTGGCCGAGCACGGGCCTGCGCTGTGGCGGATCGCGCTGGTGGTCAGCGGATCGCGGCAGGACGCCGAGGATCTGCTCGCTGCCGCCGTCCTGCGGGCGCTCCCCCATCTGGACCGGGTGAACTCCGGGGGTCCGGCGGCGGTGCCGGCCTATCTGCGGCGGGTGATGCTCAATCTTCGAGCCTCCGAGTGGCGGCAACGTAGGGGGACCGTGCTGCTGTCGGACGAGGCCGCGACCGAGCGACCCGAGACCACAGCCGATCTCGGCGATCGGGTCGCGCTGCGGACCGATCTCGCCGCATGTCTGGATCGGCTCGGCCCCCGGCAGCGGGCGGTGGTGATCCTGCGCTACCTGGAGGACCGCAGCGTCGCCGACACCGCACGGCTGCTCGGCTGTTCCGCGGAAACCGTTCGCTCCCAAGCGCATCGGGCGTTGGCCCGGCTGCGATCCGAGGTCCCCGGCTTGTTGGTCGAGGACGACGAGGGCCAGGGAATCGCTGCCGAACACCACGCCGACGACGAAAGGACCCCGTCATGACGACCGAAGAATCCCGGCTGCACGACCGGCTGATAGCGCTGGCCGACGAAGCGCCGCCACTAGACCTGCCGCAGCGGATCCTGGAACGTGAGGAATTCGCCTCTGGACGCCGGTGGCCGCGGCGTCCGGCCAGGTGGCGTGCCGGCGGGGCGGACAGGGCCGTTCTGCTGGTTGCCGCTGCGGTGGTCTCCATCGTTGTCAGCACCACCGCGATAGCGGTTGCCAACCGCGGGGCACCCGCCGGTCCGCCGCGTCCACCCGGCGCCTCATCGACGGCAGCACCAACAACGTCACCGGCCTCTTCACCGGCGCCGGCCACCTCGGCTGCCACCGAGCCGTCGACGTACTCAGCGCCGGCATCAGCGCCGGCCTCGTTGCCGGTTCAGGCGCGACTGTCTACCGTGCGAACCGGTCGGTCCGAGCTGGCCGGCTCCGGCGCCGTGTTGGTGGCGCGCAAAGCGTTCCCGGCGCTCGACGCTCAGCAGACGCACCCGTGCGCCCGCGAACTGCCGGTTCCTCGGGCGGATCTCGGATTGTTGGCCGGGAACGTGACCATCTCCAAGGCGATCGTCTGTACGACCGCCAGCAGCTATCGGCCCGGCAAAGGGCTGACGACGACCACTCGGCTCGGCGGTGTCGATCCGGCCAACCTCCCCGAACTGGCCGCCGAACTCGCCGCCGGGGATCGGCCGGCCGGGTCGGGCGTCGCGTGCGACCGGGCTCGGCTGGTGCTGGATTTCGTGGTGTACCTGCAGGACGGGCATGTGCTCCGCCCGGGTGCACCGCTCGACGGCTGCACCGTTCGTGGCCGGCTGATCGAGATCCTTCGCAGCGCCGACACTTCGCCGGATCAGTCCTCCAGCTTCCTGCTGCCGGAGAAGAACGCCGTGACCGGCTGCCAACCTGGCGCAGTGGTGGCCGAACCGTTCAGTTCCGCCGCGCTCGGGGGCGACTCCCTCGGGCTGCCCGCGACGTCAACGTTCTCTGTGTGCCGATACTCCTACGACACGCAATCCGGACGCACTCACCTGGTCGCCACCGGAACCGTTGCCGGCAGCGTGGTTTCCTCGCTAGCAGCGGCGGTACCCGTTGTGCCGTCGGCGACCTGCGCCGAGTCCGACTTCAGAGCTGTGGCGGAGGGAGGGTTCCTGGCGGTCGTCCTGCCGCCGACCAAGCTGCTGTCGACCGGGTCGATATCGGCATCCGCGCCGGTCCTGTTCCTGGAACTCGCCGGCTGCCATCGTCTGCTGTCTGGCGACGGCACTGTCGCCGACACCGCAGTTCCGTCCAAGATCGCCGGGATCGCCGCGGCCGCCACCGATCCGGTCCCCGCAGCTTCCGGCTGACCTCCCCGGAGGGACAACCTGCCCCGGCCCGCACCGCGCGCGCCGGGGCGGCTGCTCAAGGGTGATCGAGCAACTGCCACCCTCACACGTTCGGTTTCACCTGCTTGTCGTACATCCCCTGCAGGGTCGTCTTGAGAGCCGTCATGGTGTCCTTGACCGGCTTCTGTTGAGTCAGGACGGCGGCACACGACTTGGCCATCTCCTGGTCCGCTCCTGGGATGAACACCCTGGCATTGTCCTGGGTACGGGTGACGGCAAGCTGGTCGATAGCGGTCTGCAACAACGGATTCGCCTTGATCAGCGTCGCGGTGTCGGCATCCTTGCGGACCGGCATGTAACCGGTTGCCTGAGAGAACTTGACCGCGTTCTCCGGCGACGTCAGGAACTTCAGGAATGTCGCGGCGGCCAACTGGTTCTCCTTCGGGATGGAGATCGGTATGCCGACGCCGGCGCCGCCGGTCGGGCATACCTTGGTGGCTGCCTTCGGGCCGCCCGGCAGGAAGCCGACGCCGACGTCGAACTTCGCGGCCTTCTGCACGCCTACCAGGCTGCCGGTCGAGCCGATGGTGGCGCTGACCGCCCCGGCTGCCAGGTCGTCGGTGGCCGACTTGCTGGACACCCCAGCCCACTTGTCCTTGTACACCGAGTCCTGCAGGAACTGGATCGCAGCCACCGATTCGTCGGAATCGCAGACGATGTCCCACTCCTTGGACCAGCCGCCGCCATACCCCCAGAGCAGATTCTGGAAGCTCCAGCCGGCGTAGTCGGCCAGCGCCGGGTGCTGGTAGGCGTGCTGCGTTCCGGTACCGGCGGCGGCCAGCTTGGGTGCCCACTCGGCGAACTCGGTCCAGGTCTTCGGCGCCCGATCTTCCAGACCGGCCTTCTTCCAATGCTCCTTGTTGTAGTAGAACAGTGGCGTCGATCTGGCATACGGGATCGCCCATTGAGCGCCCTTGTACTGATAGTCGGCCAGCAACTGGTCGCGATACTGCGCCGTGTCCACCTGGACCGACTTCAGCACCCCGTCGAGCGCGAGGATCGAGCGCTGCATGTAGTAGCGGAACCACCAGACGTCCGAGAAGATCACCAGGTCGGGCAGCCCGCCACCGGTCTGCGCCGTCTGGAACTTCTGCGCCACCTCCTCGTAGTTCGCTCCGGCCGTCACCAGCTTCACCTCGATGCCCGCCCCGGAAGCGTTGAAGGCCTTGATGATCTGGTTCTCGACGTCCTCGGAGCTACCGGGGTGGTTCGACCAGAAGGTGATCGACTTCGCCGGCTTCACCCCGGAGAAGTCCTGACTGGGCGCGGCCGAGGGGTCACCCGAACTCGGGGCGGCAGTTGACGGCCCACCGCAGGCAGCGAGCGCGATCGCACTGGCGCCGAGGCCGGCCATGCCGAAGAACCGACGGCGATCGACCTCTTTCCGGCCGAGGGCGGCCAATGGGTCGGGCAGGTTGAACGTCATGCCACATCCTTTCGATTGGTACAGCAGTCAATAGACACAGCAGTCGATAAACGCGGCGGTCGGCAATGCGGCGGCCAATAAACGCGGCGGCCGATAAACACAGCGGTCGATAAACACAGCGGTCGATAAACACAGCGGTCGATAGGCGGGGCCGCAGCGAACGGCCGCCGGAAAGGCTGCCATTCGTCGGTCGGCGGGCATCCCCGGTTCGGT
>JAABUS010008707.1_pt1 | contig 11010 bp, 13 predicted proteins | sample 5560161 | NCBI WGS metagenome assembly JAABUS01 (sample SAMN10711885, study PRJNA513376) | rock metagenome | isolation source: Antarctica rocks | place: Antarctica: Victoria Land, Trio Nunatak nord | collected 2016-01-04
CTGTTTCCACCCGTGCGCCGATGACTGCCCTGAGCGATGTTGATCACAACTGCGGCGGCGCGGGCGGTACGCGTCGGGCCGCCAGGTAGCCGGTGCTCGCTACCAGGAATGGAATCAGATAGTTCGCTGCGATCCTGATCCAGGTCAGCGTGCTGGCGTCCCCGTCGAGCAGCACGCCCCCCTGGTTGATGCCGGACAGCAGGGTACCGACCACGGCGGCGATCGGTGCTGCGGTACGGACGGTACGACCGCGCAACAGCAGGCTCACCGCTTCGCCGGGCCGCGACCAGGTCCGAGGCTGGTTGCCTGATCGTCCTTGATCGCCCGGCTCACCCATGCATCAGGAACCCGGCTCGGGCCGGATCAGATTCCCTGGCGGGGAATCGAGAGCCCCCGGTTCCGGGTTACTTCCGATGTGACCGATCACGCGGCTTCAACCGGAGCCGCGCACGATCCCGTCCTCGATCCCCTACAGGGCTCCGCCGTCGGTCCCGCACCGGGCTCCGCCTTCAGTCCCACACCGGCCTCCGCCCTCGGTCCCACACAGGACCCCGCGCACGATCCCGTACAGGGCTCCGCGCACGATCCCGTACAGGGCTCCGCGCTCGATGCCGTACCGGACCTGGCGGCAGATGCGCGGGCCCGTGCTTTCGCCCGTTACGTCGAGCCCGAGATCCCGGTCCTCTACCGGGTCGCGCTGACTCTGGCCAAGCAGCGCGCCGATGCGGAGGACCTGGTCCAGGACACCCTGATCCGCGCTTATCGGGCGGTCGACCGTTTCGACGGCGCATATCCGAGGGCCTGGCTGTTCACAATCCTGCGCAACACCCACCGAAACCGACTCCGCACCCGGATTCCGTCCCCGCTGCTGGAGAGTGACCAGCAGGCCGGGGTCCTCGACCGGGCCGGTGTGGATCGAAGTGCTGAGGAGGTGGTGGTCGGCCCGATGTTCGAGGCAGTCGTCGCCGAAGCACTGGCTGCCCTGCCCACCATGCACCGCGTGGTGGTGCAACTCGTCGACGTCGACGGACTGACCTACGCCGAGGCCGCTGAGGCACTCGGGGTACCTCGCGGCACGGTCATGAGCCGGCTGCACCGGGCTCGTGCCCGTATCCGTACTCGCCTGCTCGCTGCCGGGCTCGTATCCAAAGGGAGTCGTTCATGAGCATCCTGAAGCTGCCCGACATGGCCCGCTGCCTGCACGTCTCCCGCGCCCTGCAGCGCTACCTCGACGGCGAGGCCGACGATCTGACCGTCGCACGGCTGGTCGAGCACTTGGAGGAATGCCGGCGCTGCGGGCTCGAGGCCAAGACCTACCGAGCCATCAAGCAGGCCATTCACAACGGCGCCCACGACATTGACGAGCTCCCGCTGCGGCGCCTGCGCTCGTTCAACCGGTCCCTGGCCGAGGTCGCGGGTCAGGCAGAGCAGGGCTGACCCGAGAACTACCGCCTCCGCGACTGTGCGGCCAGACCGGCGAGACCGGCCGGACGGGCGATCTCGCATCAGAGGATCGGTCCGAGGTCGAGGCCACGGCGTACGGGGTGAGGCGATGGTTCCTGAGTTCGGTCAAGCGCCACGTTCGTCATCAGTGCCGGCGGCGCGTCGCCAAGGTGGTCGCGAGCGAATTCGACATGACCGTGCATGCCCACGCGGCCCTTCACGCCTCGCAGAATCCCGACGAGCAGGTCACCTGACCTGTCGGACCGGCCTCGGCAGGGGCCGGCGATGCGCTCGTCACCGTTCCGTAAGCAGCATTCCGTCGGCGCTGCACCGCAGCTGCGACACAATGGGGACGAACCTCCCGACCACCCGATCCGCGGAGCCTGTTCATGAGCACAGACCACGTCACCGCAAGCCCGCCGCGAGAAGCTGGCGAAGAGCTGGATCAGGGACGGGGCGGCCGGATCGGCTTGGCGTTGCTTCGGATCGCCATCGGGTTGCTGTGGATCCAGAATTCTAGTTGGAAGTCGCCGCCGGACTTCGGACAGGAAAGCGAAACCGGGCTGTTCAAGTTCACCACCTACGCCGTGGACTACCCTGTGTTCCCGCCGTTCAGCTGGCTGATCGAGAACGTGGTGCTACCCAACTTCACCGTCTTCGGGTATCTCACCTTGTTGGTGGAAGTGAGCTTGGGCGCGTTCCTCGTCGTCGGCCTGGCCACGCGGTTCTGGGCCCTTGTGGGAATCGGGCAGAGCTTGGCAATCACGTTGTCGGTCTTGAACGCACCGAACGAATTTCCCTGGACCTACTACCTGATGATCGTCGCGCACATCGTCATCCTGACCACCGCTGCCGGACGCACCTTCGGGCTTGACGGCCTGCTGCGGCCACGGTGGCGACAGTCGCGTGGCCGGGTCGCCCGACTTATGTTGAGGGCGTCATGACTGCCGTACCCGGCACCCCGGATGGCCGGGTGCGACAGGCCGGGTACGGGCTCAGCGCGGCCGCGGCCGTGTCGATCCTGTTCATCCTCGCGCCCAGCAACGACGCCGTGCGCTTGATCCAGATCGGTGCCGTGGCGGCCGTGATCCTGCTGATCCTGGCGGTGCTCGGGGCGCTGTCCGCCCGTGCTGGCCAGCCCGTCTTGTACCTCGTCGCCGGGCTGCTGGCCCTGGCAGCAGCGGTGCTCCAACTGATCCAGTTCGGCCGAGACACCAACTGGATCGGCGGCAACGGGTCGACAGTTGCCTGGTTGGCCGGTCTCGGAATCGGTTTCTCCGCCTTGTGGTACGCCTCGCATTCAGCTCGGCGATCCGATTAGACCTCGCGCCGTCGGGTCGTAAGGGCGGGCTTGATCCCGTACTGGAAGGATCACCTACGGCAAGGACGTAGCGGTACGGCAGTGCGCAGGCCACGCGGCATAGCCACGGTCGGGCCTTGGTTGCGAGAAGTAGCTCATTCATGAGAGAGAAGGACAGCTTGGTCATGGGCTTGAGTCAACGACTCACTCCGGTGCTCGAATCTGTCCGCTCGACAGCCCGCGAGGTGCATGCCTCAGCGACCTTCCCCGAAGCCACTGTCACGGCGCTGCGAAAGTCCGGCCTGCTGGGACTCACCTTGCCGACCGACATCGGGACCCTTGGCCAACCCAGTCGCCAGCGGCTGCTGACACCCGGAAGGCCGACCATTGGCTAAGGAACCCACCGGGCCGGCAACGGCCTCGGTACCCGCGACCCGCCGCTGGCGTTGGGTGCCGGTCCTGGTCGGCGCGATCGTCGTCTCCCTGGCCGGCGACCCCCCGGGTGTGTTGCCGTTCTACGCCACACCGCTGATTCTCGGGTTGACCTACCTTGCTGCGGCAGTCGCAGGGGGGCGATCGGCGACATTGTGGGCGCCGGGTCTTGTCATCACTGTCTGGGGCGCCGGGGTCGTCGCCGTGTTCAGCGACACCATCACCGCTGACTTCACGTCCGTGGCAGTCACCGCCCTCGGGATCGGGGCCACTGCCGCGGCCCTACTGGGTCGCATCGGTTTCCGGGTCGACGCGCTGGCGGTCGGGTTGTCGGTGCTGTTCGCCGGTCTCACCGAGTTGGTCGCCTCGTTCGGGGTGGACATCCTCGGGCATGGCTGGTTCTACGGCGCGCTGCTCGCAGTGTGGGTCCTCAGCGACCTCACCAGGATGTCCCCGCTGTTGCGTAGGAACACCCCAACCGGGCACACCGGTTCGAGTGCATCAGTCGGCGACGGGGGTGGCCCCACCTCTCCGAACGGCAGATGACGCACCTGTCCGCCCAGGGCGAGCGCAGCTCCGTCATCGTCGGCAACGCATGAAGGGCACAGATCGTCGCCGCCCCTGCAACGACGATCCGGTAGCCCGTGACGTCGACGTGCTCGTCGTCGGTGCCGGTCAGGCCGGGCTCGGCACCGCGTATCACCTCACCGGCGATCTTGGCTTGCGCGTGCTGGTGCTCGACGCCGCCCCGATCGGCCGGAGTTGGCTCGACCGGTGGGACAGCCTGGCCCTGTTCACTCCACGACGATTCAGCGGCCTGCCCGGTCTGCGCTTTCCCCGCGGACCGCAACGGTGCCCGTCACGTACGGAGATGGCGGGCTACCTCCGCACGTACGCCGAACACTTCGACCTCCCGGTCGAGACTGGGGTAGGCGTGCACCGCCTGACCAGGCAGGGGTGCGGCTTTCTGGCCCTGACCTCGAGCGGGCCGGTACGTGCTCGCCATGTCGTCGTGGCCACCGGTCCGTTCCACCGACCGCGACTACCAGCGGCGCACCGCGAGCTCGACCCCGAGGTCAGGCAACTGCACTCCTCGGACTATCGGCGGCCCGCGAACGTTCCCAACGGCCCGGTGCTCGTTGTCGGCGGAGGAAACTCGGCGGCCCAGCTCGCCGTCGAGCTGGCCGATGCCGGCCGTCAGGTCAGCATCGCGAGCCCCGGTCGGCTCTGGTATCTGCCCGAGAGCATCCTCGGGTTCAGCATGTACTGGTGGATCTACCTCACCGGAGTCCTCAACGCCGATCGCGAGGCCCGCGTCTCGCGCTATATCCGGCGCCGGGGTGATGCCATCGTCGGCACCCAGTTGCGCGACCTCGTCCGCGACGGCCGGGCCCGGTTGTTCCCACACCGGGTCGTCGGCGCCCATGGACACCATGTCAATTTGGCCGACGGAAGCACTCTTTCCGTCAAGTCGGTGATCTGGTGCACGGGTTTCAGGCCGGACACTTCCTGGATCGACATCGCCGGGGCCACCGACGAAGAGGGTGTACCCGTGCAAGACGCCGGCGAATCACCGGTGCCCGGCCTGCACTGGATGGGCCTGCCCTGGCAGACCCGGCTGAACTCCTCACTCATCGACGGCGTCGACCGCGATGCGCGTGCCACTGCACGGCGAATCACCGCTTCCCCCGGCTGACCGCGGCGGAGCTAGCCGGCCACGGATGACCCCGATCATCTGGTCACGAACGTGAGCGTCCGGTCCTCGCTGGCGATTCTGGGACTTGGGACTCGACGTTCTCCGATGCGGGGCCGGTTACGGTCGGGAACACGCGGCAGGCAGCGACCGGAAATTGGACGGCCATCTCGTCACCCAGGTCGAGACGCAGGGCCACGGGCACGGTGACAGTCACGCTGACCCCGCCGGGCAGCCGCGCCCGTACGGTCTGGTGTGTTCCCCGAAACCCTACCTCGATCACCGTGGCAGCCAATGTGTTCGGCCGTTGCGCCGACGCGCCAGCGGTTGCGACAAGCCGCAGCGCCTCGGGACGCACGATGAGTACGCCCGGTCCGTCCCGGCCACCAGGTGCCACCTGCAGGGTTCCGAGCGGGCAGCGGAACTCGATGCCGGACAACGCGCCAGGGATCTCGTTGGTGGCCCCGAAGAAGCGGGCCGCACGCAGTGTGGCCGGCGCGGTATAGAACGCCGACGGCGCGCCATGTGCCTCGATCCGACCGTCGAGCATCAATGCGATCTCGTCTGCCACCTCGACCGCCTCCTGCTGATCGTGGGTGACGAACAGGGTGGTGATCGCCAGTTGACGCTGCAGCCTGCGCAGCAGGTCACGCATCCGGGAACGGAGATCGGCGTCGAGTTGGGAGAAGGGTTCGTCCAGCAGGAGGACCTTCGGATCGAGCACCAGCGCCCGGGCCAGCGCCACTCGCTGCTCCTGGCCGCCGGACAGTTCCCCCACTCGGCGCCCGGCCAGGCCGGATAGCCCGACCAGATCCAGCATCTCGGCCGCGCGTAGACGCCTGGCCGGCTTCAGCACCCCCCGCATCCGCAACCCGAAACTGACGTTGTCGCCGACCGACAGATGGCCGAACAGCAGCGGCTTCTGGAACACCAGCCCCACCGGGCGCCGCTCGGCGGGCAGATCGAGCACCGACGCGCCGCCGATCCGGATGTCGCCTGATTCCGGCGCGATCAGGCCGGCCACCGTCTTGAGCATCGTCGTCTTGCCGCAACCGGAGGGGCCGAGCAGCGCGGTGAGCGTGTTGGCCGCCACCAGGAGGTCGACATCGTCGACCACATTCGCCCGCCGCTGATAGCCGACCCGCAAGCCGGCCACACTGAGTTCGACCGATTCGGAGGGCTGGCGCACGCCGCGACCCCCGGGCGGATCCGCGGCGGGGCTCACAGTCGCCGCATCCCGACTGCCACCGGTGTGCTCCCGGTAAGCAACCGCGAGGTGAGTGCGACGAGCAGCAGTGGTGGCAGCGCAATGACCAGCGACAGCGCGGCCGCGGCCGGCAGATCGGACGAGCCGATCTCGGCGAAGAGCAGCAACGGGAGGGTACGGACCACCCCGCCGCCGATCAGCAGGGTCAGGATGTACTCACTCCACGAGATGAGGAACGCGAACAGGGCGGCCACCGCGAGGCCGGGCCCGATTGCGGGCAACGTGACCAGCAGCAGCCGCCGCAGCGGTCCGGCACCCAGAACCCGTGCGGCGTCCTCGGAGTCGACGTCGAAGTTCGCGAAGGCGGCCGCCATCACCAGGCTCACGTACGGCACGGTCGGTACGAGTTGGACGATCACCACGCCCGCGACCGAGTCGGCCAGCCCGTACCGGATGAAATAGACCTGGATGCCCAAGGTGACGGCGAGAGTGGGCACGATCGCCGGGGCGAGCAGCAGGAACTGGACAAATCGTCGGCCGCGAAAAGCGTAGAGACCCAGCGCGCGACCCGCGCCTACACCGATAAGCGCGGCTAGGACTGCCACTGCTCCGGCGATGGCCAGGGACGTGAGCAGCGCGTCGAGAACCGCGGGATCGAGGATCAGGCCCAGCCCCCGGCCGGAGAGTTCGGGCACGACGGCGGGATAGCGGAACTCCCCAGCCACCGCCCAGAGCAGGAGCGGGATGAACGGCACCAGCAATCCGATCGCCAGGACCCCCGTGCCGACGGCACGCCTCATCGCGCCGGCTCCCGTTGCCCCGGCTCCCGTTGCCGCCCCGTGCCCCGCAACCGGTCGGCCAACCTGAGATAGGCCAGCGCGCACAGCCCCACCAGCAGCACCGTGACGACCGCGATCGCCATCGCCAACGGCCGCGCTTCGAGGTCGGGGTCTCGGAACTGTTGGTAGGCCACCACGGGAAGGGTGGCCGGGAAGGGTCGGCCGAGCAGGAACGGCACTTCGTACGACCCGAACGTAAACGCGAACACCAGGACCGACGCTGCGCCCAGCGCCGGAGCCAGTGCCGGAAGAATGATGTGCCACAAACGCTGCCACCAACCCGCACCGAGGGCACGGGCGGCATCCTCCAGGTCGGCGACGCCCTTGGTCAGCACGGCCAGCACCAGGACCGCGACGAACGGTGCCTCCTTCCACACGTAGGAGGCGATGATTCCCCAGCCGAACCCGTCCTGGGTCAACGCCGGAAACTGCGCCGGGCCATCGACCAGCCCGACCGAGGCAGCGACCCGCGACAGTTCCCCGCTCTGGGCCAGCAGCAGCCCGATCGCCAGTGCCGCGACGATGTGTGGCAGTGGCAGCGTCACCTGCAGCAGTGCGGCAAAGGCCGCCCGGGACCGGCCCAGCGAACGCACCAGCAGTGCCGCGGCAACACCGAGCACCGCCGCGGCGGTCGTGGACAGAACGGCGATCCGCAGCGTCAACCCGATCGAGGCGCGTACGGCCGGGTCGGCCCACAGTTCGCGGTAGGCATCCAGGCCCAACGGGCGCGCGGGCAGGAAAGGCTGGTAGCCGAAACTCTGTGCGAGGGCCTGGGCCAGACCGCCACCGAAGAGTACGAGCACCACGAGCAGGGCGGGTGCCAGCAGCAGGCAGATCCGCAGAGCCCTCGGCAGCCGGGTAGATCGGCGGAGGCCTTGCCGGTGGATCTGTCTAGGCACCAGGGCTCACTGCTGCAGCACGTTGGCGGTCCAGCCGTCGTCGATCGCCGCGACGTACCCGCTCTCGAGTTCGGGCGCGACGTTGGCGGTGAGGTCGGCAAGCGGGAGGATCGAGTCATTCAGCGGAACATCGGCGAACTGTTGCGCGATGTCGTCCGGGGTTCGCGCGACGTCGATCGCCGGATAGATCCCGCCATCGGCGAAGAATCGCAGCTGAGTCTCCGGATCCTGCAACAGGTTTGCCAGGACCAACGCCGCCGGCTTGTCCGCGGAGTCGTCCGGGATGGCCAGGAAGCTCACATTCCCGATGTTGCCGATGCTGGGCACCGCCTCCCGGGTTGTTTCGGGGAACACCCCGTCGTCGACCATGTTGGCCACCGTGCCTGGACCGTAGGTGTAGTACGCCGAGATCTCGCCGGTCGCGTACAACTGCTCGACCGCTTCCTGGCTCGTCGGGTACGTCTGCCCACCGCGCCACAACGCCGGCTCCAGCGTGTTCAGCCGTTCCCAGAGTTGGTCGGCGACATCAACAAAGGCCGCCTCGTCGTAGGCGCCAGCAAGCTCCTCGGGGCCACCGAGCAGGTCGTACAGGAAGGTTCGTACGACCATCGAGCCGGTGAAGTCCGGAGGCGCGGGGTAGGCGAAGCGCCCAGGATTGGCTTGGGCCCAGTCCGACAGCGCGCTCAGAGACGCGACGTCGGCCGCGCTCAGCACTGCGCTGTCATAAACCAGGGCGGAGTTTGCCCGCTGCCAGGCGGCCTCGCAGCCCTCGACCGGAACCCCGAAGTCCGATGCGATCGCCGGATCCTCGAAGTCGACGAACTGCGCGTTGGGCAAGGCATCGGGGTAGCCGCAGTACCAGAGGTCGGCCTGCTGGCCGGTGGCGAAGTTGGCGCCGTTGATCCAGATCGCGTCGACGGTGCCAGAGCCCGCCCTCCCGGCCTGCCGCTCGGCGAGAACTTTGTTGACCGCGTCGGCGGTGTCGGTCAGCCCGACCACGTTCAGGGTGACCCCGAACTCGTCGGCCAGGCGAGGGGTGAGGTAGTCCTGGACCACTGCGTTGATCGCCTCGTCCCCGTCGTACATGTACCAGTCCAGGGTCTGGCCCCGGGCCGCCTCGAGCACCGAGGACCAGTCCGTGAGGTCCAGCTCAGCGGCGGCTACCTCGGATGACGAGGCCCCGGCGCCACAGCCGGCCAGCGTCAGCGCGGCGACGAAGCTCGTGGCGATCCGACGGACGGGAGTTCGGCGCACGGTCGGGTCTCCAGCTGTTAGGCATTGCCGGTCAGGGGTGGGGCCACGTTATGGGCCGTGCAGACCGCCGTGGCGGCCGGAATTGTTCGCCTTGGGGCAATCTAGACGTTGAGCACTCGCCGATCATGCATTGAAGATGTTCGCCAGCCCACCGTTGCCCGGATTGTCGATGTCTGAGGTGAAACCCCGTACGGATGGCGCCTGCTTCCATCTTGTGTGGAACATTTCCGGTGACAGCACGGGTTGCCTCGGTGTACGGGCGCTCCCGATCGCAGCGGGAGGGGGTGCTGTGCGCGGACGCTGGTGGATCAGACCGCTGACCGGTCGCGGTCGGCGCACGGTGGCCGTCGAGCCGCCGGCCTGATGTTCGACGCACGGCTTCGCCGGATCCTCGACCCACCGCTGACCCGCACTGCCCGAGCCCTCGACCGCTCCTGGATCACGCCGGATCGGCTGACCGGTGCCGGGCTGGCAGTGGGCCTGGCCAGTGCGGTCACCGCGGGCTTGCAGTGGTGGGCGATCTCGGCTGTGCTGTGGCTGGTCTCGCGCTTGGCCGATGGCCTGGACGGGCCGTTGGCGCGCCTAAGGACGGCTCGCGGACAGGGCGACTCCGGCGCCGGTGGATTCTTCGACATCACGGCTGATTTCACTGTGTACGGCGCCACGGTGGTCGGGGTGGCCATCGGCGCGGGCGGGCCGCAGTGGCCCTTCCTGTTGGTGTTGCTCGCCTACTACGTCAACGGGGCGGCCTTACTCGCGTTCTCCTCGATCGCGGAGAAGGCCGGTCGCACGATCGATGACGGCCGGTCGCTCTCCTTCCTGGGCGGACTCGCGGAGGGTGCGGAGACCATCGTCGTACACACCGTGTGGCTGCTGCTGCCGTTCTGGGCGCCGCAGATCGCCGTCGGCTGGGCAGCGGTGGTCGCGGTCAGCGGGGCCCAGCGGATCGTGGCCGGTTACCGCGCGCTGCACTGACGGGGGCTGGACCTCCACGTTCCGTGGATCGCCGTGAAACGACGAGCGCGCTGGGAGCGCTCGAACGCAGTGGCCCGTCCCGCTCGGACTGGTCGCCGACGTCGGCCGACAGCCGGTCAATGGGGGCGAGCCGTCAGTGGCTGGTCCACAATGGGAGCCAGCCGTGCCGGCCTGGCCGCCACGAACGAGCCGAGCACCAGGCCGAGATGCGGTGAGCGTGTGCGCGCTGTTCAACTTCATGGACCGACTCGTGGAGGGACTGGGGATCACCGCGACGCCGGACTACTACCGGACATCCTCGGCACGTCTGGCCGGATAAGGCGGATATGCGGGCCTGCGTGACCTACTGAAAGAAGCAGTCGAACCACGAGATCCATCCCAGTCCCAATCTCCGTCCTGAGCCGGAGAATGACCGTCCGACTGCGCCGCAGGTAGCCTGCTTGGAACGGCCGCTGGGCCATCGGAAGGGGGAATGGGGCAGCGATGGACGAGCCACCCATGACCTTCGAGCAATTCCGCAAGGCCTTCTACTACGGCCGGTTCGCTGACATGCAGTTCAAATTTCTGGCTGGGATGGACGATGACCCGGCTGCCGAGGCGGTCGCGGAGGTCCTGGCTCGGCTGGGGGAGGCCTTCGACACCGGCGACTTGACTCCGGTGCGGGATGCGGTCTACCGGGCGCAGGTTGAGGCGTACGTCCGGGACGACACCCCGCAGGTGGACGACGCGCCGTTCACCGCAATGACCAGCAGCCTGGCCGAGACGCGGTTGGCGCTGGTGTCGGCGGGCGGGGTGTTCCGCATCGGCGACGATCCCATGGGCCCGGATGGTCCGACCCAGTACGAGTCGCTGAAGCTCATCAAAGACTTCCTGCGCAGTTCGCCGACGCTCTCGCTGATCCCCAAGGAGACTCCCGACTCCGCGCTGACTGCCCGCCACCCCGGATACGACGCGCTGACTCCCCAACG
>JAABUS010008708.1_pt1 | contig 11010 bp, 10 predicted proteins | sample 5560161 | NCBI WGS metagenome assembly JAABUS01 (sample SAMN10711885, study PRJNA513376) | rock metagenome | isolation source: Antarctica rocks | place: Antarctica: Victoria Land, Trio Nunatak nord | collected 2016-01-04
CAAGGCGACGCGGCACGCTCAGACCTGGCGGGGTGACCTCGCGTCGACCCCCGGGTCTGACTCTCCGCGCCTCGAGCGCCTGACGGCACCCCGCCCCAACGACCCTTGTTCAGGAGTCTCCTAGAACCCGCTCGCCGAACAGCTCGAGCGTCTTGGCCTTCGGGGTGGCGGTGAAGGCGAAGAACGACAGGTTCGGCTGCCGGCCGCGGGCGGCGACGGACGCGGCGAGCGCGTCCTCGGCGTCCTCCGCCTCCGCCTCGCCGAGGACCGCCTTGAGGTCCTTCGCGGCCTCACCGGTCTGGCTGCTGTGCGCCTCGTCGACGACGACGGCGAAGCGCGTGCCGGCGAGGTCGGTGGCGGCCTGAGCGACGACCGAGAACTTCTGCAGCGTCGTGATGATCACCCGGGCTTGCACGCTCTCCAACGCTGCGCGCAGGTCGGCGCTGGTCTTGCCGTCGCCGATGGTGACGATGCTGCCCGGCGTGTGGCTGAAGCCGGTGACGGTGTCTTGCAGCTGCCGGTCGAGCACCACCCGGTCGGTGATGACGACGGTCTTGTCGAACACCGGCACGTCCTGGCCGAGGTCAGGGCGGGCGTCGGTGTGCGGGGTGTGCAGTCGCGAGAGCCCGTGCGCGAGCCAGGCGATGGTGTTGCTCTTGCCCGAGCCGGCCGAGTGCTGGACCAGGTAGGACCGGCCGGGCCCGTCGGTCCGGGCGGTGTCGAGCAGTCGGCGAACCGCGTGCCACTGGTGGAAGCGCGGGAAGACCAGGGTGCGTCGGACGGCGTGCTTGCCGCTCACCGGGTCGGTGACGGTGCGCTTCTCGACGTGTGCGAACGTCGCAAGCAGGTCCAGCCAGGTGCGGCGCTGCCAGACCTGCTCCCACAGGTACGCCGTGGCGTGCCCGTGCGGGTTGGCCGGGTTGCCCTTGCCGCCGTCCTCCCCCGGCCCGCCGAAGCCGAGGTTGAACGGCCGGAACACCGTCTTCTCGCCCGCGAGCTCGGTCGTCATCTCCACGGTGTTCGGGTCGACGGCGAAATGCACCACGGTGCGCGCTGCGAAGACCAGGTCGCGAGGGTTGCGGTCCTGGCGGTACTGCTTGACGGCGTCGCGCACGTCCTGCCCGGTGGTCTGCGTCTTCAGCTCCGCCGTGGCGACGGGGACTCCGTTGACGAGCAGCGTCAGGTCGACCGCGTCCGCCGGGCTGCTCTCGCTGTGCGCGAGCTGCCGCACGACCGTGCAGCGGTTCTCGTCGTACAGCTCGCGCAACTCGGGCGTGAGCTCGTGTGCCGGCTCGGCGTAGAGCAGGTCGACGTGCACGCCGAGGTCGGTCACGCCGCGGCGCAGCACGTCGATGGTCCCGCGACTGGTCAGCTCGTCCGCGACCCGCTTGGCCAGCCGCTGCTGCGCCTTGTCGGTGCTGCCGTGCAGCGCAACGAGCTTGTCCCAGCTCTCCGGCTGAGTGGCCTGCACGAAGGTCAGCAGCTCCGTGGGGTCGAGGCCGAGGCCGCGCCGGTAGGCCGTCCGGTTGCCCTGGTGCCAGCCGTGCGTGACGAGGTGCGCGACGATCTCGGCCTCGAACGCCGACTCCAGGTGTGCGGTTCTCACGAGCCGAGCTCCGGCGCGGGCGTCTGGGCGGACATCGTCAGCTCCCCTTGGGTCGACCGCGGCGGGTGTTGCGCTGGGCGAGATACTCCTCGACGAACGTACGGCTGCTCATCCACTGCCCGAGCTCGTCCTGCACCGCACGCAGCACACCGCGTGCGGCAGCCGAGCGCAGGGCCGAGTGGCTGACCTGCTCGTTCGCCAGGCTGGAGATGGGCACCAGCCTGGCCGGGCCGGCGAGCCGGGGCAGCATCAACCGGTTGAGGTTGTGGATCACGGCGCGGGCGAGCAGCTCGCCGAGGGCACCAACATCGCCGCCGTCGACGCGCTGCAGCGCGCGCAGGTACCTCTCCCGGTCGCGGGTGTAGATGATGGCCGGCGGCAGCCCGAGACGGACCAGCAGGAGGTTGAGCAGGAGCCGCCCCGCGCGGCCGTTGCCGTCCAAGAACGGGTGGATCTGCTCGAACCACGCGTGGCTGGCGGCCACGCGCTCGATGAGCGGAGTGCCGTCGTCTGTCCGGAGCGCCTTGGCGTCCCGCAGCCACAGGTCGAGCTCGCCGGGGACGAGCGGGTGCGCGGGCGGCGTCATGCCGCCTGCGAACGAGGCGATGTTGTGCTGACGGAACTGGCCCGGCCCCTCGCCGGGCAACACGTGCTCCGGTGGGGAGATGCGCCACGCCATGTCCACCGTCAGGGCATGCACGGTCCGGACGTCGTGCAGCGTCAGCAGCTCCCCGGTAGACCAGTCCGCGTCGGGGTCGATGCCTTGCCCGTAGACCCAGCGCGCCGCCTCGGCGTAGCCGGTGACCTCGAGGTACTCGGACAGCGCCTTGCTGCGGTGGCCCGTGACACCGCGCTCCAGCACGTCGTTGACCTCGCGCTGCACCAGCGTGTTGCCCTCGATGGCAGTGCTGTTGTGGACCTCTTCGCGGTAGATATCCTGCCAGATGGCGTCGGCCTCGAGTCGTGAGGGCAGGCCGCCGAAGCGGACGTCCATGTCCTTGAGCGCATGCTCGAGGCGCTCGTACACCTCTCGCCGTGGTGGGCGACCTCTACCTCGACTCGGCACGAGGGGACACTACCGCTTATTCGAGCGTCGAGGGGTCTTCTTATTGCAGCGCTCGAGTTTCGGAAAGCTCGGCGCGCTGCCCTCAGCCGCTCGGCAGAGTCTCCTCCTGCAGCTCCTTCAGCGTCTTGCCCTCAGCCGTCTTCCACTCCACCCGGCCGTTCGCGGTCCGGCCGAGGACCACGCCGGCGGCGTTGGACGGCGAGCCGAAGACGTGGTCGCGGCTGAAGACGTACGTCGCGCCGTCGAGGAGCAGCACGCCGCTGGCGACCAGACGCTGGCGCAGCGCCATGAGGGGCAGCTTGGCGACGCTCGCCACGGTGTCTAGCCGAACGCGCGAGCCCTCCTCGACGACGAAGACCTCCGGCGTCTCCCGACCGCGAGCGCTCGCGCCGCCGGCGCCCTTGCAGAGCAAGCTCGGGTGGGACGGGCTCGGCGCCGCCAGCGCCTCGAAGGCGGTCACGCCCGTCAGCGGGGCGACAACCAGCAGCTCGGCCAGGAAGCCGTCGGCCTCGGCGACGTCGGCTTCCGACAGCGGTGGGACCGTCGGCGCGGTGCCGTTGTCGAGCACGACGCGCCCGACCTGCGGCGCGAGGGTGAGCAGCCGGCTCTCCAGGTAGCGCACGTGCGCCTTGTTGAGGGTGTCGTCCTTGCTGGTGAAGGCGACGGCCAGCGTCCAGAAGTCCTTGCTTTTGGCGTGCTGGTCGAGCCGGCCGCGCACGTCGTCGGCCTCCCCGACGTAGAGCAGCGGCCGCTCCTCGCTCGGGTGCGGACCCTGCAGCAGGTAGACACCGGGCCGCGCCCACTCGGTCCGCGTGCGTACACGGGCGTAGTCGGCACGGGAGGTGAGCAGGCAGCGGCCGGTCCAGTTGGACTTGTCGAGGACCCGGAAGCCGTCGGCCGTCCCGTCCGCGAGCAGCAGCCGGATGACCGCCGGGGTGCTCATCCGATGCCTTGCAGGGCGGCGTCGGCGGCGCGCGAGGAGGCGGTCGAGACGTCGACCTCGCCGGTGACGCAAGCGGTGATGAGGGCGCGCTTGCGCTCGTCGAGCAGACCCTTGAGCCGCGCCACGTCGGCCTCGGCAGAGCGGGTGACGCGCCAGTCCTCGTCCATGTCGCTCACGAGGCGACGCTGCTCGTCGATCGGCGGAAAAGGAAGGCGGAGGGCTCGCAACTGCTCGCCAGTCAGATGCGCGATTGTCGTACCGCCTTCGTCGGCGAAGAAGCCGCGGTGCACGCAGAGTCGAAGCAGGTGGAGCAACCATCGGGGAAGCACGTCGGCCCTTCGCGCACGCGCCCGGTGCAAGGCCTTTTGGTAGTAGACCTCCGCGATCCTGCCGTCCCAGATGGCGGCCCGACCGGGTTGGCCCCCCTCGCATATGAGGAGATCGCCGGCTCGCAGGCCGTAGCGCCGAGCGTCGACCGGTTCGAAATGCATCTGCTTGAGGTCACCGACGTCGATACGGTCCCACTGCACGTTCGTGTTCCGGAGGTACGGCCGCAATCGCAAGCCGCCTGCCCGCTCCGCGTTCAGCATCTTTCCGAGCTCGAGTGCGAAGAACGCACCAACCGGTGCGAGCAGCCAGCCTGGTGGCAGCGACCAGCTGCCGTCGGCCTGGATGAGTCGCTCGTGGCTGCGGAGCAACGGGCGCTCGCCAAGTAGTCGGGCAGCGTCGGCTGCCGAAGCGGAGGCGGCGTCGAGGCGGGCGACCTGGTCGTCGAGGAAGTCAGCGATGTGCCGCTGCGTTTCCAAAGGAGGCAGCCGAACGCGGATCGCCTTGAGCCACTCGTTGTCGATCTCTGCCTGTCCCGGACGTACACCACGAGAGAGCGACGCGTACTCAAGTCGGAACGGCTCGCTCCGCAACAGATGGTTCAGGAAGCGATCGTCCTCGGCATGCGCAGGACGGAAGCAGAGGTAGTGGCCAGAGACCGTCCCGCGCTCGAAGGCGATTCCTACGGAACCCTGCCAGGCCTTCATGCGGTTCACGACGAGCCAGCCCGACTCGACGAGCTGGTAAATGCTGCGGTCTTCAGCGGTCTTGTTGAGGTTCTCCCTGCTGTCTTTCCGGATCACCCCATGGTCACGGAAGACGGACAGCATTGTCTCGTCGAGGTAGCCGACCTGCTTCCTGCGTTGGAACAAGCTGCCCAGCGGCCGCTCTCGAACTTTCATCTCCGCACTAGCCCCGCCAGCAGCTCGCGCAGCCGCTCCTCGGTCGCGAGCAGCTCGGCGTCGATCTCGGCCAGCGGGCGCGGCGGCACGTACTCGTAGAAGTGCCGGGTGAACGGGATCTCCACCCCGACCTTCGCCTTGGCGTGGTCGAGCCAGGCGTCCGACGCGTACGGCCGGATCTCACTCTCCAGGTGCGTCTCCGCGGAGACGCGCAGCGCCTTGTCTCGCTCCTCCGGCCCGAGGGAGAACCAGCCGGCGGACAGCGGGACGTTCTCCTGGTCGCGCAGGTCCAGGTCAGGCAGCGGGTCGCCGCGCAAGTCGGTGAGCACCGGCGCGTCGTCGGACGGCACGGCGGCCGCGGCGACGACGGCCTTGCGTACCTTGTCGGGCACGTCGAGACCAGCCAGCGCGTCGCCGAGCCGGCGTACGAAGTCCTTCTCCGTCGGCAGCGCCGACTCGGATGTCAGACCCGACAGCACCGCGGCCAACGCCGCCTGCGCTTGCTCGACGTCGTGCACGTACATCACCGGGTCGTCGGTGCCGCGCGGCGGCACGGCCCAGGCCGTCCACGCCTTGCTGTGCGCGAGTTCCTCGACCGCTTCATCGGTGAGCTGCCACACCCGGCGCAGCGGCCGCTCGACGGTGATGCGCTGGAAGCCGAACGCCTCGCGGTCGAACACGTTCACCCGCTTGTCGTCGGCCCGCAGCGCCTCGTCGTACAAGCGGGTGATCTCGGCGATCGCGTCGTCCGGGACGTACTTGCGCTTGTCGCCCAGCAACTTGCGCATCTTGGCGAAGCTCTCGCGGGCGTCGACGAGCGCGACCTTGCCGCGTCGCTCCGGCGCCTTGCGGTTCGACAGCACCCAGAAGTACGTCGAGATGCCGGTGTTGTAGAAGAGCTGGTCAGGCAGCGCGACGATGCCCTCGAGCCAGTCGTTCTCGAGGATCCAGCGGCGGATCTCGCTCTCTCCGCCGCCGGCCGCCCCCGCGAACAGCGGCGAGCCGGAGAAGACGATCGCCAGGCGCGTGCCGCCGGAGTCGGCGGTTGCCGGCTTCATCTTGCTCAGCATGTGCTGCAGGAACAGCAGCGAGCCGTCGCTCACGCGCGGCAGGCCTGCGCCGTACCGGCCCTTTTCGCCCAGGCTGTCGCGCTCGGCGGTGACGGCGTCGGCGTACTTCTTCCAGTCCACGCCGAAGGGCGGGTTGGCGAGCAGGTAGTCGAAGCGCTGGCCGGCGTGGCCGTCCTCGCCGGTCAGCGAGTTGCCGAGCACAATCCGCGCGGGATCCTGTCCCTGGATCATGAGGTCGGACCGGCAGACCGCCCAGGTCTCGGGGTTGATCTCCTGGCCGTAGGCCTGCATCTCGGCGGCGGGGTTGTGCCGTCGCAGGTAGTCCTGCGCGCCGGTGAGCATCCCGCCGGTGCCGCACGCCGGGTCGTAGAGAGTCCGGACCGGCTTCTCGCCCGCGAGCGCCTCGCGGTCCTCGGCCAGCAAGATCGAGACCATCAGCCGGATGACCTCACGCGGCGTGAAGTGCTCACCCGCCGTCTCGTTGCTCATCTCTGCGAAGCGCCGCAGCAGCTCCTCGAAGACGTAGCCCATCGTCTCGTTCGGCACTGCCGCCTCGGACAGGTCGAGGTCGGCGAAGCGGGCCAGCGCCTGGTAGAGCAGCCCCGCCTTGTCCAGCCTCGCGATCTTGTCCGGGAAGCCGTAGGCGTCGAGCACCTCGCGCGCGCTGGGCGAGAACCCCGCGAGATAGGTGCGCAGGTTGGCTGCCGCCGTCCTCGGGTCGGCCAGGATCTTGGTGAGGTCGAGCGGGCTGGCGTTCCAGAAGCGGTGCTTCGCGACGGCCTTGAGGACGGCGTCCTTACCGGGGCTGTCACCGAGCTGCTCGCCCTTGGCGACGACGGCCTGCTTGGTCGGGGCGAGAGCGCACTCGAGACGCCGCAGCACAACCAGCGGCAGCACGACCTGGCCGTACTCGTGGGCCTTGAAGTCGCCGCGCAGCAGGTCCGCGACGCTCCAGACGAAGGAAACCTTGTCCTGGAAGCCGACCGGCTGGTTCATGTGCTCCTCACCTACCCATCCTCGCAGGCGGAGGCTTGTCGTCCGGTGCGGGCGTATCGGCGCGCTCGCTCGACGGCGGGGTCGAGTGGTCGTAGACCGTAGCGGCGGGTCCGCCCTGACAGCGTCGCGCAGCGCCTTCGGCACCGCGGTCGTTGATCGCTGCGCCAGAGCGGCTTCTGCGCGGTTCGATACCGGGTCACGCCGGGCTGGCAAGAAGGCAGCGCAGTAGGGGGTTATGCGCCAACCTCAGCCGGGGACGAGCAGCAGCCATCCCACGAACGCCGCACCGGCGATGAGTCCTGCGGTCAGCGCCTTGCTGAAGCACGCGTACTTAGTCATGACGATCCGGGCGAGCGTCTGTGCCTGGATCCACCCTTCGTGGCGGACGGCGGTTGAGTCCGCGTCCATCAGCGGCATCAGCTCGGCTCCTGCCAGGTGGGGGAAGGCGAAGCGGCTGGGCTCGCGGTTGGTCAGCCGGGGCCGCAGTGCGCGGAACAGCCACGCGCCGGCGGTGACGACCGCGAGGACGCACACGGCGAGGGCGGCGAGGGCGAGGCCGCCGCGCAGGTGGACGCCGGCGTCGAGGAGCGTCTCGACGCGTGGGCGCTGGCGAATGACGCCTCCGGTGAGGACGGTGAGGGCGGCGACGAGCAGCCCGATCTTGCTGTCGGCGTTGTTGACCCAAGGGCCGATGGTCGTGATCGCGAGGAAGACGTCCTCGTTGCCCTTCGGCGGGTCGGGCTGAGGGCTACGCGGCGGCATCGGGCCGGTACCCGTCGGTGGGCCAGGGGCCGCCGAGGCGCCAGTCCGTGTAGGCGGCGTACCAGTGGGCGGCCCAGGCGATCGCCGTGGCGCTCGTGTGGCGGGAGGGGTCCCAGTCGGAGGCGTCGGCCACGCAGAGCTCGCCGCTGATGTAGAGGTGCGGGGACGGCTGAAAGCCGCGCCGGCCCTCGTTACGGCCGAGCCCGCGAGGACGGACGGGGACGATGCGCGGCAGCCCTCTGGCGGGGTCGGCGATGACGTCGACGGCGAAGCGACCGCGTCCGGTGTCGAGGGTGCCGCTCCACGTGTGGCCGCCGTCGCGTTCGTCGAACCGGAAGCGCGGGAAGGCGAGGGCGACGGCGGAGATGTCGGAGCCGCGGGCGGCGGTGTGGTGCCACCAGGGGGTCTGGGCGGGCTGGGGCGGCGGGTCGTCGCCGCCGTGGAAGGTGTGCGGCACGACGGACGTGGCAGTGCCCGCGGCGATGGCCGCGGTGGCGGCCCGCCCGGTGAGGACGCGGCCGTCGACGCTGACGCCGCGGGCGACGTCGACGCCGATGCGGCGCAGGAGGCTGGGCAGGGTCATGGGGTTCTCGCTCTCAGTGGACACGGACGCGGCTGGACGGGGCGCCTGCGAGGTCCTCGCGGATGCCCTGGAGCTCCGGGAGCAGTGCGCGCCACCGGAAGTCGTGGAAGGCGTACGGCCTGACCTGGCCGTGGTGTTCGTAGCGCTTGGGGCTCTTCTCGTGCTCGGTGAGCAGCGTCTTTTCCGGGATGTGGTCGGCCAGGCCCTCGCCGACGACGACCTCCCAGCTCAGGGCGGCCTTCTCGCACTTGGCAGCGAAGTTGGGCGCGAACCCGAGGACGTTGACCTCGCTCGCACCGTCGGTGCCGGTACGGACGAAGTCCAGGCGTCCGTGGTCGGCGCCGGCGCGGAGCTGCACGGGCGCGATCCCGCTCATCTCCAGCACCCCGTTCAGCGCGTTCTGAGTGGCGTCGAGTGCGAAGGCGCACGCGCCGAGCGCGGCGGCCGCGTCGACGGAGGGCTGACGGCTGTCAGGGCCGCCGAAGCAGGCGAAGACGCCATCCCCGCGCAGGCCGAGGACGTGCCCGCCGAAGTCATCCACGACCTCGACGATCTGGGTCAGGACTGCGCGGGCGAGCTGGACGACGTCGTCGGGGCTGTCCCAGAACGTGCGGGCAGTGAACGCGCGCAGGTCCAGGAACGCGACGGCGGCCTCGCAGTGCCCGCGCTCGTTGAGAGCGAGGCCGGCGAAGGCCGGGTGGCCCATCGGCCGGGCCATCTGGCCGGCGGTCTCCGCTGCGGAGGCCCGCACGCTCTTGCTCATCGCGGTCTCAGCGGTGCCGTAGGACCGGTAGGCGTCCATGACGCCGTGGGCGAAGGCGTCCCTGTTCGCGGGCATGCCGGTCAACCCTTCTCAGGGGCGGGCGGCGGCGCCGCGGGGAGCGAGTCGCGGACGGAATCTTGGACGGCCCCGACGACGACGTCAACGCAGTGGTCGACGATGACGGTGACCAGGGAGGTGGCCCAGCCAGCGTTCGCCCACAGGCCAATCGCCACCGCCAGGACAGCCGCCTGCGATATGCGGCGGGGCGCTACGCGGAGCGCGACCTCCCCGAGGTCGAAGAAGTCCATGCGCGTGCCTCGATCCTGTCGGTTACTTACAGCATGACACACCATTTCCCCTGCTCGCACGATCCCCGACTACGGACGATCCGAAAATTTCCGATCACGATCGGAGCCCCACCGCGAGGCGCGGCACCGTCCGGCTGCGCAAGGTCCTACTGTCGGGCGCGCGCCACGCCGATACAGCGGGCGGATCCGTAAGTAGAGGGAGGAGACAGTCGTGAGCCTCGACGACGCCGGCAGGACAGTCATTGCCCTCGACCGGGTCCGCCTGCAGACCGGGCGGGAGCTGCGGGGCGTGAGTCAGACCGCGCTTGCGCGCGACGCCGGCATCACTGCCGCTGCCATCAGCCAGTTCGAGAACGGCCACGCACGGCCCACGCCGAGCATGCTGCTCAAGATCTCGCACGCGCTGGACCTGCCGCTGGGCTACTTCGCCCGCCGCCCCGGCGCCCCCGCGGCGGCCGAGCCCGCGGCCTTCTTCCGGAGTCTGCGGTCCACCACGGTCGGCGAGCGCAGGCGCGCGACCGCCCTCGTCGGGCTCGTCCACGAGCTTGTCCAGGCGGTCGAGCAGCACGTCGCGCTCCCGGCCCCAGACCCCCCGGCGAACAATCCGACCGATGACGAGGGCATCGAGCAGTCCGCGACCGATGCCCGCGAGCACCTCCGCCTGGACCCGCACGCCCCGGTCCACGACGTGGTCCTGGTGCTGGAGCGCCACGGCATCGTCACCGCCCGATTCCACGTCGATGGGCATCACATGGACGCGTTCTCGGTCGACTACCCCGACCGCCCGATCGTCGTCCTCGGCGCCGACAAGGGACAGCGCGACCGGTCCCGGTTCGACGCCGCCCACGAACTCGGCCACCTCGTCCTCCACGGACCGCAGCACGCAGGTACCAAGGAGGCCGAGAGCCAGGCCCACCGCTTCGCCGCCGCGTTCCTCATGCCCGCCGACGCAATCCGCGACGACCTCCCCGCGCGTGCGGACTGGGACCGCCTCGCCGAGCTCAAGCGCACCTGGCAGGTCAGCATCGCCGCCCTGCTCAAGCGCGCGCAGACCCTCGGGACCATGAGCCCCACCGCGTACACACAAGCCATGAAGACCATGAGCGCCCGAGGCTGGCGCAAGCGAGAGCCGGTGGACCTGGGGCCGGCGGAGCGCCCGGTCCTGCTCGCGAGAGCGCTGGAGGTCGCCGCCGCACACGGCGTCTCGCTCGAAGCGCTCGCCGCGGAGCACGGCCTGCCCTTGCATGACCTCCGCAAGGTCTTGCTGCACTCGCTGGACCCTCGGCCGCGCGTCGAGCTGTAGGTGCGCACTGTCGCACCTCAGTGGTCGGCTTGGTCCGCTCGGGAGTCTCTGTAGCCACCGACCAGAAGACCGGTTCTGCACCCTGGAGTGTGCTGTGCGCCGGGGCGATCGGTCCGCCGCCAGTCTTGCCCGCGAGCCCGCGCCCGGGCGGTGCACCTGACCTTCGCGACCCGCTGGTTGCGGCAACCGGGAACCGAGCTGGCCGCGCAGCGGCCGGTTCGGTTACTGATTGCACATCTTGCTCCGTGACAGCCCTCTAGGTCGTATCGCAGCGGCTGCGAACACGACACAGCACGAACGACGCCGCTCACGCGGCCGGTTGGCGACGCGTCGACACCACCGTAGGGGTGAACTGGCGACTGCATCGCTGTGACCTGCATG
>JAABUS010002224.1_pt1 | contig 11009 bp, 5 predicted proteins | sample 5560161 | NCBI WGS metagenome assembly JAABUS01 (sample SAMN10711885, study PRJNA513376) | rock metagenome | isolation source: Antarctica rocks | place: Antarctica: Victoria Land, Trio Nunatak nord | collected 2016-01-04
CCAAGCTCTACAGCTGTAGGATTGGCATCTCTTCTCTGACCCAAGAAGGTGGATGCCAATTGCGACAGGCATAGAGCTTGAACACCGGCTCATGCTTCATAATTGTACGATACCTTGATCATAATTGGATTTGACCGAACGTTTGAGGGTCATGTTCTCCATCTTGGCGAAGGGTCTTGTATACCAAGGATGGTTTGGTATCTGCATAGAGTTGTCAGTAGGTTATTCATCCCCGAGGGAGTATGGGACTAATTGCAGACGACCTTGTGATTTTGAGCTTGATGATGTGTCTTGATTTTTAATCGGCAATTCGATGAATCTCTGCACAATGGATGATAGTTGATAAAGAATGAAATGTTGCGGACGTTGATAATGAATTTGTACTGCGGGGCACTGGGGCTTGGTGGGGTATTAGCGTGTGCATAAAGCTTGCGAATCCTTGGCATTTTAATTTTTTTTATTTTCCCTCACCACAGCCCCACCACCGGTACCAGCTCTACGAATAACTTTTCTGATTTACTTACTTTATATGAGTAGATAGCTCTATTCAAGGCGACTCTAACGCCGTAGAAATTAATAAAATCAAGAAAGTATTTGTTAAGTTATCAGGCTTAAGATATGATTAGTAGGCTTGCTCCGTTTAGTAATTATTAAGCCAAGATTTCAATCCTTGATATCTTCTATTAAATTTATTTGATTAAGCTGGTTTCTACGACGTTAGAGTCGCCTTGAATAGAGCTATCTACTCATATAAAGTAAGTAAATCAGAAAAGTTATTCGTAGAGCTGGTAGGGCTGTGGTGGGGGAAAACAAAAAAAATTGAAATTGCCAAGGATTCCGCAGCTTTCTAATATTTAACGGAGTAAGCAAACGCCGATTGCCGAAGGGTGATCGTGAGATTTGGATAATTCCCCACAAGTTCCAGTCAGCTAGATAATTCTCTTCACGACTTTCCATCCAGATCACCCTGCTCTATTCGAGCTCAAAGGACGATATCCCTTCAAGTCAGCTCTGGTTGAAAGGAGTCCCGTACTATCGTTAGAGAGCCTTGAATCACACTTGCTGAAGTCAACTCTTGTCGCAGCGTCTCCGCAATCTGCACGTCGACATTAGAAGCTTAGGCATCAGCAAACTCCTTCTCCGGCGCGTCGACGAAACCCGGTATAAGCTGAACGAGCGCAAAGGTACGCTTCCGAAGATTGGTTCCTAGGAACGAGATTCCGAGCTTATCCGTACATCGAGGATTGCCAATCGTAGAGGGACAAGCCAACTCAAGAAGCCGGACACCTCGAGCTTTGACAGATAGCCGATTGGCCACCTTCGACTTTCAATACATATACATTCTTTGATCGCGCACAACATGAATGACTCTCCAGGAGTAAGAACGAGAAGGCAAGCAGCTGCAGCGAAGCAAGACATAGCTAAGCCCGCAATGAATGGCCACGCAAATGGCTCCGCCCATCCTAGGAGCTCAGAGTCGGATGAAGCGCACGAGAATATATTCCTTTTCTGGCCAAATCTTATAGGTATGTTCTTTATTCTCCCAGCTTCGGTCAAGGGAGCGCTTGCTCATGTTCTATCAACAGGCTACTCCCGAATCTTTCTCGCCCTCGCCTCCCTCTACTACATGCCTCTACATCCACGAACATGCTCTCTACTATACAGTATTTCCTGCTTGCTTGATGCCTTGGACGGGGTTGCTGCTCGCTACTTCAAACAATCGACGCAATTCGGTGCCGTACTGGACATGGTGACGGACCGCTGCACGACCGCCTGTCTGCTAGTCTTCTTGAGCTCCGCGTGGCCACGATGGGCTCTATTATTCCAGGCCCTGATCAGTCTGGATCTGGCGAGTCATTACATGCACATGTACGCAACACTGACAATGGGAGGCTCGGGCCAGAGCCATAAGAAGGTGGATGAGTCTAGGAGCAAATGGTTGCATCTCTATTACACCAACAAGGTAATCTATTATCTATGGCTTATTTTGAGCTCAGGAGGCTAAAAAGACCTTTAGAACGTGCTTTTCGTGTTCTGCGCTTTCAACGAACTCTTCTTTATCGCCCTCTACCTACTCTCATTTTCGTCGCCTACACTCTCGCCTTCCCTTCTTCCCACCGATAAGTCGCCCGGAGCCTCTCTTCAGCCGGGCAGCCCGTCCTTTCCCTCATCTACACTGTTTGCCGCACCAGGTAGTGCATGGGCTATGGAGCTCGCGCGAGCGAATAAGATGGACAGCTTCTGGCCGTGGGTCATTGCTGGGGTCTCATCCCCAATTATGGCTGCCAAGCAGGGTCTCAACGTATTACAACTGATCAAGGCGAGCAAGTGGCTTGCAGAGGGAGATAGAGCGGCGAGGAGGAAGCAGGGGCTACCGAAGAAGAAGAGGTGAATCTAATCCATATCGCACATTGAGGAGCTGGCCCTTTTTCGTTCACTGTTTATATATTTGGCACCCTCCTGTGTGTATTGAGCGTCAGGCGCCGGTGGTATCGTGCTTTGGCAGAAGGTCGCTGCCATGTTCTGGGCACATAGTTGCATCACTCGCTAAATGTACAGTAATATTAATGTCTCGTCTACAAACATCATATGAACCCAAAATAGCACAGTGCAGCCAAACCGGCGGTTGCCCTAAAGTACAAGGCCGACCTTACCCCGAGATTCACACCAGACCAGGGGGTGCGTTGGCGCTTAATAGGCGAACGTCGATACTGCGTTGTGACTGGCCCAAGCTCCTTTAGTGGGGCGGAAGTACCGGTAGGATTATGACTCTTAGGGAGCTGAAGCCTGGAGGATATGAGGGATGATAAGGCCTCTACTGCTCCTGACGAAAGCGCCATTATACTCAGGAGAAACGCTCTTAGAGTATCAAGTGTCAGACTCCACCGCCCATGCGTTGCTGCAAGCTGTACTTCGCATGTCACACACTGAGATCTCACGATTGCAGATCTGCATCATTGGCATGACAGGGATTTAGGAGCTGTAGAAAACGATCCACCAAAACATTCATGTGGTAATGGCCGGGCTTTGATATGAGAGAATGGGAGACTTCAGCAACCCGCAGAACGCGCAGAACCCGCAGGAGAAGAAGCTGTTGTAAAAAAAACCCCTGGAGTAATTATAAGCTGAGTAGAGAGCATGAGGGGCCAATCGATGTTCATTGGTAGATGGTCCAATTGCCGATTATCTGGTAGGCGAATTTCAATGCCGTCCCGCCTTATGTCGAATCTTGATCTGGAATGCTACCACTTACCACTAATGTGCCCTGGACTCCTTCCAACATGCAGAAGGAACCCTTTGCATTGCATACTACTGACATCTCCTGTGATTTCTTTTCCATGATCTGAACGACCCGAGTAAGTGTCTACAGTCTCCATGCTACCCTACTCTGCCCGCTCCCTTGATTGTCAATACCGGAGCAATTCCTCCAGCAGAGAGCAGCCTTCCTGACTGTAGCTTAGAAGAAGCTTCTACCTGAATCTGCCCCCACTCCAGCTGAGGCCTCTCACGAATCCTCCAGTACATCAGAAAAGTTCGGGGCAGTAGACCTCGCCCGCTGTCGATCCTATTGCACCGATTCCCTCGTCCTTCGACATCCAACGAGAACTTACCTCACCATTTGACAACACCACAACTCCGTACTAAGCTCACGCATTCCACTCTCCACTCCTTGATCAATCTTCACACGTCCAACGTCCTGCCCAACTCGAGATCTGCTACAACGTCCTAGAAGCGCTGCACTACCATTCGTTTGCATCTATCAGACTGTACACTTACCAATCTTTGCTTTGCTATGAGTTTTGAACAGCCAATATATAGGTACGGAGGACTCTTGCATTTTCTCGAATCCTTCCTCCATGCTAACATTGGGATCCCTTCGCAGCTTTTACTCGGGTGGCGAACCTCCTACACCAACCAAGACACCAACCTCCCCAAACTTCTTTCTGAATTCCTTCCAGACCCCGAAGCAAGACTCGAGATCTCATGGTGCCTTTTCACCCTGGACTCCTACATTTCCTTCGGCTGCTAGCCTGGACTACAAAACACCTACTCGGCCGAGCTTTGAACCATCTACAAAAAGTCCCTCGAAAAGCTCAAAGCCCTCAACAGGGCAGGACCTTGAGGCCGAGATAGCCTCTCATGTACACCATCTGTCACCCAACCCGAGCCTACCGCTACCACCAGTAGAGCCACGACGACAGCTCTCGTCTTCCCCGAACCCTTCTGAAACCGCCGAAAGGAAACGCCCTCGTCTGGAGTCCACCAATTTTCCAATAGCACCCAACAAAGACGATCCAAGTCAAGAGGCTAGTACTAGCATGAACTCGCGGAATTCTATGCAAACGCCACCCCCTACAAGCACATCTGCGTCACGCCGAAAAGCACAACAAGCTCAGGTAGCAAGGCTGGTAAAAGAATCGGCAGAAAAAGGGGGTCTGCGGATGCCGTTTCCTGCGCTTGCAGCAAAGCCCGACAACATGGAGATATCTACATCTAGGGTCGAGGAGTCACCGCAGCAATTTGCATCCCTACAATTCTCCCCTGAAGAGTTTGAATTTCCGATGTCTACTGGACCTGCTACGGCACCTGTATATCCACAGCATAAGCTGTTCTGGGATCCTGAGCAAAGTGGCGATGCAACGATGGACATGAACTTCACCATGAATGACAACTTCACGGCTTTTGGCATAGGTCTTCAGAAGCACCTAGATCCATTCGTCTCATCCCACGACCAGCCCACCGGCTTGAGCTTCCCCACGTCTCCAGCCTTCGACCTTCTTGGGACAAATTGCGAAAATGTTGCAGCCTTCCCGTCCGCGAGTATTGACCGTACTCCCAACCGTACAGTAACTTCGATGACAATGGCACGAAAGCCTTCCGGCGGCCACGTAGTCAACCCCAGCCTACTTTTCAGCTCTCCGAGCCGAGCGGCAGCCGAGGCGTCGAGCATGCCTCCAGCAAGCCAGACCATCCAAGATGACAATCTACGGCCCTATGCACACCAGCTTCGAGAAGCTCAAGCCGAGATGGAAATAGAGATGCAGAATGTTCGGAAGCCGAAGAGAAAGAGAGGATTAGAAAACGGGGACTCTCCAGCGGTCAAGGTGGCTGTACAGACGTTGCGTGAAGACCGTACTGATCCTTCTGGCAATGCAAGGGACATTCTAGATATCACTGAAGTCGCTAATGGACGCAGCAAGAGCCGCAATTCCAACGGAAGCTCGAATAGTAAGCACGCTATAGACCAGAAGCCCCTTCAGAGACAGCGAAGCAAGGTTCAAACACGAAGGCCTGCCAGTGTGCCGCAATCTCACAAGCGTACATCTGTCACTTTGACTATCGATGCTAGTGGGAGAGCCAAGACGCAGACCAAAGTATTGGGGAACACTGCTGGGCCATCTTCTCAGATGGACATTGACAGTGATCACGACAGTGAGAGCTCTTCATCCACCTCAAGCGCCGGGATGGTATCGAGTCGGCCGCAATCTTTTGCCTTCGCACCTCCTAAGCAGAAGCTACCACCGGTTGGACGCTTCGCCAATGGATCCAACTCCCATTCGCAGAAGTCTTCTTATGCATCTACGTTGGGGTCAGGCGGTACAGTCCACACTCTACCAGAAGCCAGCAACAGAAGGGGCTCATCGAACCTATGTATACAATCCAATACGTACCCTGCTCAAGCTTCCTTTAACGCCGGTGCCGCAGAGGGGGCGGAGAGCGAAGCGGAAACCGTTGTCGACTCGGACGATGATCGAGGCGACGCCCAGTCCGAATTGAAGAAAGTCCTTCGGTCACGCTCGCAAAAGAAAGCGCCCAAGCGAGCAGTGTGGCCTACACAGAACAAGGTTCTTCCTGATCAGCGCCGCACATACCCCTCACGAGGCAACACTGGAGGGCCATACTACACGACCGAAAACCTCACGCCTACCCATCTAGGGTATAATGACCCATTCAGCAACATCTCGCCAACAACTATAACAGACCCTGACCTCGCGACTCCCAGTACCGGTCACAGCAATATCAGCAGTGATAGTATACGATGTTTATGTCATACGACAAATGACGATGGTCAGCTGATGATACAATGGTAAGTACACTGGCTAGAAATTCATACAAAGCAGAGCGTTGACTATGCATAGCGAATCTTGCAAAAATTGGTCGCACGTTAGCTGCTTGGGGCTTCGTCCTGAGAAGTTGCCGCCTGTCTGGCTTTGCACGTACTGCACAGCGCCCACCCCAAACGTCAGAGGCGGTCGAGTGCGAGAGCCTGCTAGAGCGGCGTTTCCACCGCCTAGCTCGCCGCTGGCTCATAAGAGTCATAGGTTCAGATGAAGCGTTATCCGGAAATATACTTGATATCTATTCTGCGACATTTTCAACATATACTGAAAGCAATCCTGCTTGATTTCTTTTGAATTGGATAACATATATACCCTTGTATCAATTATGGCGAGTATCTTTCTAGCGTTATGTTGTGTGCTATATGAGAGGCTCGTTCTGTTTACGGGTCATGCGACCTAGTAACATGAAGGGGATCTATTAATATTAGAGAGCTACAAACCCGAATATGGCACCATGCTTTCAATGTTTGGAATCTTCAAAATGTGAACGCAGTTGCATGTCTTGTGATACTAGTAATACTAGTTGCGTAAATTGAGATGCTCTACTTTGGGAACCTCACTAAGGTCATAATCGAACTCGATCATCTTGATCCTTGAAAGAGATTCGCGAGCTAATCGGAGGCAAAGCGAGGTAGGATGGCAAGATGAAAGGAAAGTCTTTCACCTGCCGAGTCACCGCCGTCCAATGAGAAGGCGAATTGACGGCCTGACTTACGGCCAACACGATGCCAAGTCGGTATTGATACCTGCTACCAAATACCGAAGCCCGTCTGCATCACCTAACCGAGATTGGCGACGCTATTCGATGTTCATCCTCTAACGTATGCATCCTTTCCGTGCCAAGGAATCCCTCGATTCTGTTGCCAACCTAAGGTAGACCCGAGTCCAGAAGTTGGGCCTAGATGCCGACTAGGAATGATAAGGGTGGTCGGCTCTTTTCGACGTTCGTTTTCGAATGTCCATGCGTTGAGTCATGAAGGCGCTAGAGATCCTTCGGCTTTTCTACTAGGCCTAATACTGCAGGTGCATTTGAACGCTGACTATACTCGATTTGATTCTCCTCGCCGCTGCTCACTAATATGGGCACCTCCTTATGGAGGCCACATCCCTACTTTACCCCCGACTACAGCGCTAGGGACTAGGCTGCATCAACGTTGAAAGCGCTAAACACCATTTCTACGTTACCACCGAGTGTTATCTCCGCTGATGCAACGGACCTTCAGTTCCTGATGTCGCTCCTAGGATGACTAAAGGTCACCAGGACTGGGTGCCACATTTCTCTTTTTGACGAAAGCGCTAAACGCGAGGCTGCATGGAACTTTCAAAGCGCTAAATGTCGATGTTGCAATCGAATTCGTCTTGCTGAGACATCGGACGTTCACTTCTGGTGCCTTTTCCAGTTTTACTAAACTCCACTACAATTGTGCTTTCGGATGTTTCTGCTCTTGTGGACTTCGCGCACCCATATCCTGCTTGGTTCTCGCCGTGATGTGTGAAGCAACGTTGGCTGGGTTGGTGTGGGAGCGTGGGCATTCATTTCCTGCGCTCTTCGTGACTGAGCTACGGCTTTATTTTCTGTGCTTCGAGTGTGCATGTGTTAGTCAAGCTTGTCATGGCCATGTATAAAGAGCCTGCAGTCGTATCATCCTGTTCCTTCAACCTTCTCAACAACAGTCTCCAGTCTTTCCGACTGCAACCTTTGCAACCCTCATGAGTTCTCGAGCACAGTACCTGCTAATGCTGAGCGGTAACAGCAAGCCAGTCACCAACCAGATCAAGTCATCATGGAGTTCATTGGGGAGTAAGATTTATCTTCGAACAATCGCTACTATATCCACTAACATCTTACAGGTTGCGAGCCTCTTCGGGGATGATCTTCACCCCATTGCTTCCACCTATACCTGTCGAAGGTGGCGACATCGAATGCTACATCCCCATATTCTACTGGGGATCTCAAGCCTCAACTGTAGGCGCAGCCGTCTGGATAGAATGGCACCGCTTCGTCCGCACTGAGCTCGTTGCATTCCTCGAAATTGGCTCCCTGCAAAGCGAGACTAGAGGCGCAGACGGGATCTTCGACGGCCTGTTGAGCGATCTACGAGATCTGGATCTGATAGTCAATATCACTGAGCGTGGAGCGGCACAGTGCCAGATCATTAGCAGGGCTACGGCAGAGGTTCGAACAATTTGGCAGAATCATGGCCTACTGTCAGGTTTGGACCCGTTCAGTGTTAGCATTCGAATCTACCGATACCTGTAAATTATTTTGTTTGGCAGAGACTGGCTTAGTAGCTTGTTGTTGGGTTATAGATATATATGTATCGGGATATTAATTCATATTGTTTGCTATAAACCACATTCAACGACGTAGATCGACAAGTCTTTAATCAACTTCACTTTGAGCTACCTTATCCTTCCCAAAGCTTTTCATAGTGCAAATTATGTGATGAAAAAGATATATCACACCACTTACGCTAAGTCTTAATAGTTGGTGTGATTATTATTAGCAGTACTTTTAGAAAAGTGGTGCGCGGATTTTGTAGACTTCCTAGCGTGCCTAGCCCAGACCTAAAAGGGTAAAGTGCACGGATCTAATTCCGCCTTACCCCTCGCTCCACTAATCGTTAAATTTACACCACTAATTAAATGGTGTGGTACAGTGGTATGGTGCGGACCCCTTATCACACCAACTACCTAGGAGAAAAGGGCGTAATACTGATGATTTATTAGTAGTGCGTAAATAGTGAGTATACCACAAAAAGCCTTGACCATTCCTCCAGGCGATAAGATTGTGTCGCACTTTGCCCGCGGACATACTGTGAGGGAAGATAGCCCAACTGTGATAGTGGCTATCAGATAACATACATGGCATTCCAGATTTGAATACAGTGCCAGTGCCGCATGCGCAAACCACCCCGTGACAAGTGGTCACCTCAAAAGTCCATTCTACTGAAGGCGTCTCTCATCTTGAAGGCTATATACCTTCGGTCTCATCTTGATCTACCAATTTAGCCGCATTAGAGATAGTGTGGCAGGTACAACTAGGAGTTAATTCTTTAACTTCCCAATACATCATTTACCAAGCTGACCAAGATCCAAGACCGCTCCCCTCTCACTTCTGTACACCAAGTCTCCTCTGGCGTTATCCGTATAGTCTGTTCCATTGACCACAATCAGATCAGGGTATCTCCACTGAGTGGGCGCTGTCATATAAGCCGTGCCCTTATCACTCGACCTTATCCCTCTTGGATCAAGTCTATTGTGGGATGAACCACCAGCTCCGTTCGCGAACCATTGCCTGCCGCCCCACACCAACGCCCTGATCCCCTGCATGTCCAGCCATTGAGCAGTAGCTGCGGAAGGTGGGAGTTGACTGCCTTGAGGAAGGCTGACGTAGCTGGCACCGTATATGAAGCGGCCGAACCGGGGAAACTGCGCATCGTAACGGTACTCCCAGAACCGGGCTGGTCCCATATGTGTTTCAATTGGTAATCCGGTGCATCCTGTTAATTAGACAGGGACGCCGGGGATGGCTCTACCGCTCCAGACTACTGCGATATCTCCGGCGAGGAGGTGCTCGAACCGGGCGCGTGTTCCTGGGTTGATGATGTCTGGAGGTGGAGGTCGACAGCATACACCGGGAAGTTATCCACGGCATACTTGTTCGCCCTTGATTGTTATATCGGTTTGTGTTGAGAGAATTACGGTGCTCAGAAGCAGCACGGTGAGTTGGAGTGGGGCGTAGGGTAGCATTTGCGATCGAAAATTACTGTTCCTTTTCAAAGAAGCGGTGCTAAGAAAGCAAAGTTGGATGAGCAGCGGAAGCGAGATCGTAAATATGTTCCATCTCATGTCGCATTTCATCTAGCGCAGACTGTAGGGCGAATATGAATCCGGGGTCTAATGAACGGGGAAGAGGTCATGAGTCTGAAATTTAGTATGGTACTTCTCTTTCCATGCAGCTAGTCTTCTGCATGGGTCATCGATGTTGCAATGCTTTTGCCTGATCTAGTGTCATTGGAGCTACTTCTTCAGGGTATCTGCCAATCTCAAACTAGAGATAGGATCTGGTATCCAGACTCATAGCCGCCGCAAGGCGTTCGCCATCCGGAAGAGCGGTTCTCTCATGATGCATGCATCACACTGGCCCTTCAGAGCCCGTGCGTTGCATCTGACAGGCGTTGTCCCAATAAAATCGCTTTAGAGAATGTCACTTTGCAGGTTCCGGTGGCTTGAACCCGTTCCTTTGAGTCACGTAAGGCTGTGTCGCGTTCTGACTCGAGCTAGGACCAGATACTGAGCCGCTTCCTTCTCCAAATTGATACTTAGGAGCTATGTGGGACAATGTGGTGCGGGAGGTGAAGGTTGCCCAAGCTCTGAAACTGTTCAGATTTCAACGACTGCAAGAGGGAGATATATCGTTGAGGGACAGCTTTGACTTCATTTACTACAGGAGGTATGAAAAAGTTCAAAGCACTAAATTATCACGAACAGTAACAATAGTGTGTACTGATCGTCTCAGCTGTGGTAGATGGGAAAAGATTGCGTGAAGCAAAACCAGACAAAGCGCCGCGGAAAAAGACATCAGGCTGAGCCCTGTTTGTGATGTATGACGGTAAGATGGACGGGGACTGTGCGAAGTGATCAGACTACCGCTCGAGGATGTAATATAAAGGATATAAATAACTAATTAAACCTATTATAATTATAGTAGGCGAAGGTAGATTATATAATTAATATAATTTTTAAATTTATAATATACTACTTAATTTATAGACTACGCGCGAATAACTAAAATAATAAATATTATAAAATAAACTACGGGGGTAAATTATAGTATATTCGATTATAAATAATAAAAAATCGTTCTATTATAAAATATAGGTT
>JAABUS010008709.1_pt1 | contig 11008 bp, 11 predicted proteins | sample 5560161 | NCBI WGS metagenome assembly JAABUS01 (sample SAMN10711885, study PRJNA513376) | rock metagenome | isolation source: Antarctica rocks | place: Antarctica: Victoria Land, Trio Nunatak nord | collected 2016-01-04
CGCCAAGCACCGCAAGGCCGCCCTTGCCCGGGGTCCGGATGAACCCGAGTGCCGTCCGGATCCCGGTTGCGAGCGTCGCCGGAACGGTGCTGAGCTTGAGCGCGATGCGGCCGATCCGGGTCTCATTCGAGACCGAGAGGCGGCGTTGCAGATCGCCCGGGATCAGCGCGATCAGGACGACCGCAATGCCGATCCCGGCGGCGATCGCCGCCGGCACGATCGTCATCGACAGGGGCGCAGGCCCCGGCAGGACCCCGGTCCGCAACAGGATCCCGAAGACGATCACCGCCAGCACGTAGAAGGCGTAGAGCAGGACGAGGAAGGCGACCATCCGCCGCGCGGCCTCAGCGCGCCGCATCCCCGCCTTGCGCAGCGCCCAGTAGGAGAGCACGACGCCGCCCGCCCCGCCGGCGGAGAGCAGGCGCGAGGCGGCCAGGCCGGCCATCGTGATCTGGTAGCTCTCGTTCCAGTCGAGATGGACGAGGCGTTCGCCGATCACGCCCCGGAACAGGGCGACGTAGGCGGCGAATGCGGCCACGTTGAAGGCGACCGCGACCGCGAACCACTGCCACTCGCCGTCGCCGAACTTCGCGATCGCATCCTCGAGGCCGATCACCTGCGGCAGCAGGATGTAGATCGCCCCGAACATGATCAGCACGATCAGTCCGGTGACGATCAGCCGCCGCGGGTCCTGGAAGAACGACGGTTCGACGTTGTCGTCGACGATCGAGGGCCCAGCCGGGGGATCGCCGCTGGCGGCGGCGCTTCGATCCTGCCGATCGTCCTCCCGGATGTCGGTCATCTCGACGCATCCTCGCACCTCGATCGGTGGTCGCGCCCGCCGCCGGGGCAGGCCGTCCGGGCCGGAGGCTAGGCGGCGAGGCGCTCGAGCTCCTGGACCCCGCGGCTGACCGCGAGCGCGAGGGGCTCGACGAGAGGCTCGCCGAAGCGGACGACGGCGACCAGGCCGAGCCCGGCCAGGAGATCGATCACGTAGTGCTCGCCCAGATAGACGAGGGCGAGGCCGAGGAGCCCCGCGTACGTCCACCCCACCGCGCCCGCCCGCGGATCGGACTCGCTGAGCAGGATCGCGGCAAGCACGGAGGCCCCGAAGTGCAGCGACGGCATGGCTGCCCATGGATTGCCGTCGAAGGAGCCTCGCAGCGGCTCCCACACTCGCCCCCAGGTCTCCTCGCCGACCTCGAACATCCGCCGGTGGACCAGGTCGTCGCCGGTGTAGCCGTGCTCGGCGGCCCACCACGGGGGCGCGGTGGGCACCGCGATGTAGGCGGCGCAGCCGAGGTCGAAGGCCCCGGCCATCTGGCGGGCGGCGCGAACGAAGCGATCCTCGTCGCGGATCAGGAGGTAGGCGAGGGAGATGTGCGGCTCGAAGAACCACGCCCAGTGGGCGAAGGTCAGCGCCCGGTCGAGCGCGCCCGTCCGCCCGTCCGGCTTCATCAGCAGGGACTGCAGGCGGGTGCTCGGCAGCCGTCCGGCGCCGATCGCCCGGTCGATCGCGATCGGGTAGCGGATCCTGAGCCGCCGCCGCAGCGCGTCGGGATCGTCGTAGGGGAGCTCGTGGACCATCACGAAGGCCCACATCTGCTGAGCGAAGAGGACCGCGTCGCGAGCCTTGCTCCGCGGCTTCAGGGTCGCCAGGGCGAACGGCCCAGCCGCCGCGGCCGCGAAGGTCGCTCCGGGCGGAACGCGGAGCCGCCGGCGCAGCAGCGGCACGGCGAACGAGGCGACGAGGGCCGCGCCGGCCGCGCCGCGAATCAGCGGTCGCAGCGGCGAGCGCCGCCTGCGGATGGGCGGGACCCTCAGAGCCAAGGCGCGGCGAGTATAGGACGCGGCCCTCGACCCTCAGCGGCCCGGCGACCGCTCGGACGTCTGCCGGGGCGTCCCCCTAGAATGGCGGCGCCTTGCCGGCCCCCCGCAGAAGACTCGCCGCTTCCGCGGCTGCGCTGAGCGCCTCTGCGCTGTTCCCGGCGGCGCTGTGGCCGCAGGCGGCGGCCGCCGACGTGCTCGCGCCCGACAGTCCCGCGTCGGGGAGCGCGAGCGCCACCCGCGTCATCTATCTGATCATGGCCGTGCTCGCCCTGCTCCTCGTCCTCGCCGTGCTCGCGGCGATCCTGCGCGCCGTGCGCGGCTCCCGCGGGCGCGACGCGGAGCCCGACCGCCGCACGCGCGCGGCTGCAAGCGCGCAGCGCCGGGTCGGGCTCGGCCTCGGCGCGGCCGTCCTCGTCCTGTTCGTCGTCGGCGTCATCTTCACTGAGCGCGCCCGCAAGGTCGAGGCCTCCGAGTCCGGCGCGGAGCCGATCACGATCGACGCCTACGGGCAGCAGTGGCTGTGGCGCTACGAGTACCCCGAGGCGAAGGCGAGCGCCGACGGGTACTCGGGCGAGACCCCGTACAGCTTCTACGAGCTCGTGGTGCCGGTCGACACGCCGATCGAGCTCAACGTCGGCTCGACCGACGTCATGCACCGCTGGTGGGTCCCCGCCCTGGGGCGCTCCGCCGATGCGGTGCCCGGCGTGGAGAACACGATCTCCTTCACCGCCGATGAGGTCGGCACCTATCCCGGCCGCTCCACCGAGTACTCCGGGCCCGGCTTCTCGACCATGAGGACTGTCGTCGAGGTCGTGGAGCCCGAGGACTACCAGGCCTTCCTCGAGGAGCGCACGCAGGCGATCGTCGAGGCCCGCCAGGACGTTCAGGATCGCGTGGAGGCCGGCACCGCGCCGGGCGTGGAGCTGGAGCAATGACCCCGCCGTCGCTGCACGGTGCGGCCCGCCCCGAGGTCGTCACGGAGGCGATCCCCCGCCGCCGCCCGGCCTGGATCGAGCTGGCCTCGAGCGCCGATCACAAGGCGATCGGCCGGATGTACATCGGCACTGCGCTGTTCTTCGCCGCCGTTGCGCTCGCGGAGCTCCTGATGATGCGCTTCCAGCTCGCGCTCCCGGAGAACACGCTGATCCGACCCGAGATCTTCGACCGGCTGCTCTCCGCCTACGGGGTCACCGCGCTGCTGCTCTTCGCCCTGCCGCTCGCCTTCGGGCTGATCTCGCTGATCGCCCCGCTGCAGATCGGATCCCGCGGCGTGCTGCTGCCTCGCCTCCATCACCTCTCCTACTGGCTCTACCTGTTCGGCGGCGTCACCATGTACGCGAGCTTCCTCTATCGCCCCTCCGAGGCCGGCACAATCGCGCTCGCGCCCCTCGCGGACGACTCCTTCCTGCACGGGCGCGGCGTCGACGCCTGGCTGATCGGGGTGGCGCTCGTCCTCATCGCCTTCGTCCTCTTCGCGGTCAGCATGATCGCCACGCTGCGCTCGGGGCGAGCGCCGGGGATGGTCTGGCGCCGCGTCCCCCCGTTCGCGGCGGCGGCGACCGTCGTCAGCTACACGATGCTCATCGTGAGCGCGATCATGCTCGCCGCGATCGCGATGCTGGTCATCGATCGCAGCTTCGACGGGGTCTTCTTCGAGCCCGGCGAGGGCGGCGCGCCGCTTCTCTACGAGCATCTCAGCTCGATCTTCCTCGCCGGCGCCTACATCTCGGTGGTCATCGCCGCCTTCGGCACGATCTCGGAGATCCTCCCCACCTTCTCGCGCCAGCCGCACTTCGGCCAGAGCACCCTGACCGGTTCGTTCGCGGCCCTCGCCGTCCTCGCCGTGCTCGCCTGGATGCAGAACATGTACTCCGCGCCGGTCCCGATCGGCTTCCTCTACTTCGCGATGCTGATGGCCCTCGCGGCGGCGATCCCAGTCGGGCTGATCCTCTTCAACTGGCTGGGGACCCTGAGCGGTGGCTCGATCCGGATGCGGGCGCCGATGCTGTTCGCTCTCGGCGCGATCGTGCTCACCGTGCTCGGGCTGGCGGGCGAGCTCGCGCAGTCGGTCGTCCCGGTGAGCTGGCAGGTGGCCGACACCGGTGTCGCCTGGGGGGACACGCACGCGACGCTGATCGGAGCCGGCGTCCTCGGCGGCTTCGCGGGCCTCTACTACTGGTTCCCGAAGCTCACCGGGCGGCTGATGGGCGAGTCGCTGGCGCGCGCCTCCTTCTGGACGATCGTGCTCGGCGCCCTGCTCCTGATCGTGCCCACGCAGATCGCCGGGCTCCAAGGGATGCCGGTCGACGTCTACAAGTTCTACGGCGACACCGGGATGAGCCTGCTCAACCTGCTGGCGAGCATCGGCTGCGTGGTGCTCGCGATCGGCATCTTCCTGACCATGGCCAACGCCGCCGCCAGCCTTCGCGGCGGGGTTCGGGTGGGCCCGGATCCGTGGGGCGGCAGCACCCTCGAGTGGTTCGCGCCCTCCCCTCCCCCGCTTCACAACTTCGACCTCGTTCCCGACGTCCGCGGCCCCGAGCCGCTGCGCGACATCCGCGAGGCGATCAGGCGTCGCGCCACTCGCTGGGAGCTGCCGCCGGCCGTGATGCCGGGCCGCGAGCCGGAGCCCGTGGGGGTCACCGCCACCGGCGCGGGCGAAACGCCGACCGCGCAGGATCCCTCGTCCGAGGCGACCTCTGCGTCCGCTCAGGCAGGGCTGCAGACCGAGTCGGCCGCGGAGAGCCCCCGGGGCGAGAACGACCGCCCGGTAGCCTGAGCGGCATGCTCGGCTTCGCGACGGGCGCCGGGCCCCGGCGACCCGCTCGGCCCCGCCCTCCCGTGGGGGCAGGGCCCGCAACGACCTCTCCCTCAAGCTGGACCCCCCGCTCCTAGTTCCGTGGAATCCGTCCCCGTAGCCGACCGTGGCCCCGCCTCGACGCCCGTCGGAGGCGTCGAGCGACCCGCACCGTCACTTGGGGGCGGGGCGCGGAAGGCACCGCGCCCGCGCCACAGCCCGCGCGATGCGGCGCTCGCCGAGGGGCCGGGGGTGCTCGCCCACGCTCGCGACTACCTCGCGCTGACCAAGCCGCGGATCATCTCGCTGCTGCTGTGGACGACGGTCACGACGATGCTCGTCGCCCGCCCGCAGGGCCTCGAGGTCGCCACCGTCCTTTGGACCTGCCTCGGCGGCTATCTCGCGGCCGGCGGCGCCGGCGCCATCAACCACTTCATCGACCGCGACATCGACGCCCGGATGGGCCGCACGAAGGGCCGCCCGATCGTCTCGGGCAGGATCGAGCCCGTCCACGGGCTGATCTTCGGGATCTGCCTCGGGGCCCTCGCCGCCGTGCAGCTCGCCCTGACCGTCAACGTCCTGGCGGCCGCGCTCGCGGTGGGCGGGCTGCTGGGCTACGTCCTGCTCTACACGGCCTGGCTGAAGCCCAGGACGCCTCAGAACATCGTCATCGGCGGGGCCGCGGGCGCGATGCCGCCGCTCGTCGGCTGGGCGGCGGCCACGGGCGGGCTGAGCCTCGAGGCCCTGATCCCCTTCGCGATCGTCTTCCTCTGGACGCCGCCCCACTTCTGGGCGCTCGCGCTGCTGATCTCCGACGACTACGAGCGCGGCGGGATCCCGATGCTCCCGGTCGTGCGCGGGGCGGAGTTCACCCGTCGGCGGATCCTCGGCTACTCGGTGCTGCTCGTCGCCTTCACCCTGCTCCCCTTCCTGACGGGGATGCTCGGCGCGCTCTACCTCGGGGCGGCGCTGGCGCTCGGAGCCGCGTTCGTCGCCTTGGCCTGCCGGTTGCTCGGCACGCCGTCGAAGCGCGCCGCGTTGCAGCTCTACCTGAGCTCGCTCGCCTATCTCTTCCTGCTGTTCGCGGCCATGGCGGCCGACCGCATCCTGGCGGGTTGAGGATAATCCCGGCCCCATGGATCGCGTTCGTGCGAACAAGAGCATCCGCGCCGGCCTCGGGGCCGCCGCCCTCGCCCTCTTCTTCTTCGCCCTGACCTTCTACGTCGCGATCCTCTACGTCGGCTGAGCCCTCGATGAGCCCCACCGCCGACAGCGAGCCGACCGAACTGATCTACGTCCCGAGCCCCTCCCCGGCGCCGATCCTGACCGCCGCCGGGATCGCTCTGATCCTCGCTGGAACCTTCATGGGCTGGTTCCTCTACCTCGTCGGCGCGTTCATCCTCCTGCTCGGCGTCCGCTCCTGGTGGAGCCTCGCCAACGACGAGATCTCGCACATGCGCCGCACCCAGAGAACCGACACGGCCGTGATCCCGGCCGAGCCGATCCGCCGCAACCGCTAGAGCGCTTCCAGCTACCCCGGCGTCATCGACGACGTGGCGCCGTCGGAGACCCAGACGCGCATCACGTCACGCATCGACAGGACGCCGGCGAGCTCGCCGCCGTCGACGACTACGAGGTGGCGGATCTTGCGGTTGGCCATCTCCGCCGCCGCCCGCTCGAGGCTCCACTCGGGAGAGGCGGTGATCACCGAGCCGCTCATGTGGTCGGCGACGCGCTCGCCATCGGGGTCCTCGCCGCGACCGACGGAGGTGAGGACGTCGCGCTCGCTGATCACCCGCGGACCCGGGGCCTCGTCGTCGATGACGACGGCCGCGCCGACGTTCTTGTCGGTCATCATCCGCGCCGCCTCGCGCAGCGTGTGGCCCGGCCCGACCGTGAGGACCACGGTCGACATTCCCTCGCGAACTTCCATCTCTCCGCTCAGCGCTCCTTCCGGATCGTCGTCACCTCGGCAGCCCCTTGTGCCGATCCGCGCAACCCTATCCGATGGCCCTCAGGGACGTTCCGCCGCCCCCTCGCATCAGTAGGATGGCGGCCGTGATTGGACCCCGAATCAAGGTCCTCGGACTCATTGTCCTGAGCGCCGGGATGATCGCCGCGCTCAGCGGCTGCGACGCCAGCGAGAACGCCGATCTAGCCAACGGCAGGCTGCTATTCACGCAGCAATGCGGCACCTGCCACCAGCTCAAGGAGGCCGGCGGCGGCAACGATCTCGGCCCTGATCTGGATGCTGCGTTTGCGGCCGCCCGCGCAGCCGGGGAGGATCAGGACACGATCGAGGGGGTCGTCGCCGCCCAGATCGAGCATCCACGTGAGGTCGATCCCGCCGACCCCACCTACATGCCGGCGGACCTCGTCGAGGGCCAGGACGTCGAAGACGTCTCCGCCTACGTCGCCTCGGTCGCGGGCGTGCCGGGGATCGAGGCGCCTCAGGTCCCAGGCGGGCCAGGCGGCCAGATCTTTGCCAGCAGCGGCTGCAGCGCCTGCCACACGCTGAGCGCCGTCGAATCGGCCGGCAACGTCGGCCCCAACCTCGATGAGGAGCTCCCCGGCCAGAGCATCGAGCAGATCCAAACCTCGATCGTCGATCCCGGGGCGGAGATCGTCAGCGGCTTCCCCGACGTGATGCCGAAGGACTACGAGCAGTCGCTCGAGCCCGCCGACCTGAAGACGCTGGTCCAGTTCCTGGCGGACTCCGCCGGCCAGGGCGCTCCCCCGTCCTCCGGAGGGAGCCCGAGCAGCACGAACGGCGGCGGCGGCGGCGGGACGGGCGGCTCCGGCAGCTCCGGCGGCTCCAAGGGCGCGAGCAAGTGATGCCGCGACCGCTTCGCGCCTAGCGCGAGTCCCCGCCCGGCGTCGGATCCTCGTCCTCGATCCGCTCGCCGAGGCCGACCCGCAGCCAGCCGATCGACGCCCAAAGGCCGATGGCGATGGCGATGGCGGCAAGGACCGCCCCGACCCACGGCGCCAGCAGCAGCGCGGCCGCGATAACGATCGCCGCCGCGATCACGATCATCACCAGCAGCCGGAAGGCGTCAGCCTCCGAGCGAAAGGGATTGCGCATCGCGGGCTCGCTCATCGCGGGGGATGTTCGCAGGCAGCGTGGGCTGGTAAAGAGTGACGAAGCCCAAGCGATGACCGAGGAGCAGGCGCGGGCTCAGAGGGGGATCCGGGTGGACGACATTTGACCCGCCTACCGAAGCAGAGGTCGTCCACCCCAACGCCGCGCGGGCGCCAACCCATCCCAGCGACGGCGCCGCCGGCATTCACATGGTCCGGGCCTTGACACGGCGGCCCAGACCCCAGCGCGCCTCAGGCGCCGCTGCCTGAGCGACTAGAGGATGTAGACGGCCGTGTAGACGATGATCCACATGACGTCGACGAAGTGCCAGTAGATCCCCGGCACCTCGACTCCGAGGTGGTCCTTCGCGCTCGGGCCGAAGTGGCCCCGCCACGCGCGCACGTTGGCGAAGGTCAGCAGCATCAGCCCGACGAACACGTGGGCGCCGTGGAGGCCCGTGAGGCCGTAGAAGATCGAGCCGAAGGCCCCGTCACGCGCGCTGAAGCCGATATGGACGTACTCGTTGATCTGGATGAACAGGAACGTCGCGCCCAGGAGCCACGTCAGCGCCAGCCCCATCTTCATCGCGTTGCGGTTGCCCTTCCGCGCACCCTCGAGCGCCCAGTGCACGGTGAACGAGGAGGAGATCAGGATCGCCGTGTTGACCCCGGCCACGAGCTTGGGAAGCTCGAAGCCCTCCGGCGGCCAGCTCCCGGAGATGTTCGAGACCTCGCGGAGGAAGAAGTAGGAGGCGAAGAAGGCCCCGAACAGCATCGTCTCGGAGACGATGAACAAGAGGATGCCGAGCGTCTGGCGGTCGATCCGCGAGGAGGAATGGGCCTCCGGGGGGCCGTGATGGTCGTGATGGCCGGGGGCGTGGGAGCCGCCGACGGAGATCGAAGCCGACTCCATCAGGCAGAGCCTCCCGCCGCGTGCGCACCGGCGGCGACGGGCAGGCGCTGATCGAGGGCCACGTCCCCGCGCGACTCGAAGTGCCGGACCGGCTTGTCCGTTATCCCCTCCACCCGCTCGATCAGCCCCTCCTCGACCCACTTCGACCGGCGGCCGGCGAAGGTCGAGACGAGGATCTCGTCCACCCGATAGTGGTGGATCGCGTTGTCGATCGCGGCGAAGGGCTCGGGGCTCATCGGCTGCCCGGTGGCGTCGATGTCGGAGCGGTAGAGGGCGGCGAGGGTGGCCGCCAGCCGCTCGCAGATCTCCTCGCGCGAGGCCTCCCCCGAGCGCGGGGCGATGAAGGTGTAGCGGTGAGGCCGCTCGCGATGGAGCTCGACGAGGTGGCGGACGAGGTCGGGGGCGTTGACGGTCTGCGTGGCGACGACGAGCGTGTGGGTGAGATCTAGTCGAATCGCGTCGTCCTCGATCCGGACCGGGATGTGTTCGATGGGGACGTCGTAGCGAGCACGGGCCCACTCGATCAGGTCCTTGCGGGCGAGGCCGAAGCGGCTCTCCGCCAGCGCCGAGATCAGGATCTCCGAGGGGGCGAAGGCGCGGACGGCGTCATCGAGGGCAAGAGGGGGCTCGGGATCGAGGATGGTGGCCGTCGACTGGATGCCGAATTCATGCAGGACGTCCTGGGTGACCTCGACCCGGCTGAGCGCGGCGTCGCGGACCTCACCGACATCGACGATCTGACCGGCGACGGGCTGGTTCTGCGGGGCGACGAGGGCGACGTGCTCGGCTCCGGCCTGCACCCGCTCGCGGATCGCGCCGAGCAGGCGGCGGCCGCCGGCGACCTCGTTGAGGAACGCGAGGACGGTTCCCCCGCCCCCTTCGGGGACCTCCGCGCCGCTCACGAGCCGCCCCCGCCGCTGGCCGCTCCCGCGACCGCGGGCTCGGGCCCGCCGACCTCGGCGCCCCCCTCACCGCCCATGATCGCGTGGCGAGCGCCGGGCACCCCGTACTCGTAGGGGCCGCCGACGACGCGCGGGATCTCGTCGAAGTTGAAGATCGGCGGCGGCGAGGAGACGAGCCACTCGATCGTCTTGGCGCGCCACGGGTTCGAGCCCGCCCGCGGACCGTAGCGCCACGAGACGACCATGTTGTAGATGAAGATGAGCTGCGCGGCACCGAGGATGAAGCTGAAGATGCTGATCACCAGGTTCCAGTCGCCGAACTGGGCGGCGTAGTCAGCCACCCGGCGCGGCATCCCCTCCATCCCGACCCAGTGCATCGGGATGAACGTGCCGAGCATCCCGACGAGCGTGAGCCAGAAGTGGGCGCGGCCGAGGCGCTCGTCGTACATCCGCCCGGTCATCTTCGGGAACCAGTGGTAGATCCCGCAGAAGATTGTGAACACCGACCCGCCGAAGAGCACGAAGTGGATGTGCGCGACGACGAAGTAGGTGTCGGAGACGTGGATGTCCACGGGGATGAACCCCAGCATCACGCCTGAGATCCCCCCGATCACGAACGTGGCGATGAACCCGAGCGCGAACAGCATCGAAGTCGATTCGATGTGCAGCTTCGAGTCGAACAGCGTTCCGAGCCACGAGAAGACCTTGATCCCGGTCGGGACGGCGATCAGCAGGGTGGTCATCATCATCGGCACCCGCAGCCAGCTGAACATGCCGGAAACGAACATGTGGTGGGCCCAGACGGCGAAGGCGAGCACGACGATGCCGAGCAGCGCCAGGGCCATCAGGCGATAGCCGAAGATGGTCTTGCGGGCGTGGGTGGAGATCACCTCGCTGATGATCCCGAAGCCCGGCAGCATCATGATGTAGACCGCCGGGTGGGAGTAGAACCAGAAGATGTGCTGGTAGGAGACGACGTCGCCGCCGGCCGCCGCCTGGAAGAAGTTCGTGCCGATCGCGCGGTCGAAGAGGACCATGAACTGGACCCCGGCGATGAACGGAGTCGCCGCGACGACCAGCAGCGAGGTCGAGAGGTTCGCCCAGACCAGCAGCGGCATCCGCCAGAAGTTCATCCCCGGTGCGCGCATGGTCACGATCGTCACCAGGAAGTTCAGCGCCGTCGCCACCGAGGAGGCGCCGGCGAATTGCACCCCGAGGTTGAAGAACGACTGGCCGAGGGGCGCCCCGGTCGACAGCGGCGCATATCCCGTCCAGCCCGCGTCGAAGGCGCCGCCTGGGACGAGGTAGGAGGCCAGGAACAGCAGCCCGGCCATCGGCAGCATCCAGAAGGACAGCGCGTTGAGGCGCGGGAACGCCATGTCCGGCGCGCCGATCATCAGCGGCAGCACGTAGTTGGCGATCCCGGCGAAGACCGGGATCACGAAGAGGAAGATCATGAACGCGGCGTGCGTCGAGAAGAGGGAG
>JAABUS010008710.1_pt1 | contig 11005 bp, 12 predicted proteins | sample 5560161 | NCBI WGS metagenome assembly JAABUS01 (sample SAMN10711885, study PRJNA513376) | rock metagenome | isolation source: Antarctica rocks | place: Antarctica: Victoria Land, Trio Nunatak nord | collected 2016-01-04
GAGTGCGACCTGGCCCTTCAGGTGGACGACCTGCCCGGCGCCTTGGAGGACGGCCATGGAGAAGGCGCCGAACGGGGGCCAGACGCCGGGCGGGTTGATCGCGTCAACCATGGGTGGGGGTCCTGCCGGTTGGGCTTGGGCGAGGATAGGGGATTGCGGCGGGGGTTGCCAGGCTGCTGCTCAAAGGCCGAAGGCGTCCCGGATCAGGCGGGCGATCTCCAAAGGGCTGGCCGCGGCGGCGTCTATCGTCAGGTCATAGGCGACGCCGCGGTGGACGCGCCCGTATTGCCAGCGCGCCAGGCCGATCTCCCGGTCCCCACGCTGCCGCTCCCGGGCCTCCAGCACGTCGAGCGGGGCGAAGAGGCCGACCACGCGGGTGTCGAAGGCCGAAAGGAGGGCGCGGTATTCCCGGTCCTGGCCGTCGCCGGTCATCACCTCATCGACCACGAGGCTGTTGCCCTGCGCGGCCATGGCGGCGACGGCGTGGCGCATCCCCCGCATGGCGCGGTCCAGGACGGGGCCGGTGCGGATGGCGATGGAGGGCATGCCCTCTTCCTCCGTGGGATCGAAGACCAGGCCATCCGGGTGGCCGAGCATCGCCTTGGGCAGCATGTCCAGGAAGGCGTCCATCGAGACGTGCAGGAGCGGCTTGGCGCTGATGGCCTGGAGCGCCTGGGCCGCCGTGCTTTTGCCTACGCTGCCGGGGCCGTTGAGGATGATGACTTGGGGAGGGGGGGGACCATTCTTGCACCATGCTTCGGCGCCAGGCTGTTTGGACGGTCAGTCTCGGCCGACGGCTTTGGCCATGTAAACCCGCCGCAGCCCCTTCTCCTCGGCGCGGTGGGTCTCAGCGTAGCCGATCTTGCCGTAGAGTTCGAGGTTCTCGGTCATCGCCTCGTTCGTGTAGAGCCTGATCGTGCCGTAGCCCGCGTCCATCGCCGCCCTTTCCGCGAACTCCAGCATGGCCCGGCCCAGGCCCGATCCCTGGGCATCGGGCGCGACCGCCACGTTGTCCAGAAGCATGGCATCCTGCTCGGGAATGAGCACGAGGATGGCTTGCACCGCGCCGCCGTGGCCGACGACGTAAACGCGCCCTTCGCGGATGAGCGCGCCGTAGTCGTCGAGCATTGGTCCCGGCTTCCGTCCGATGCGGGACACGTAGGGGGAGTAGGCGGCTTTGACGATGGCTTCGACGGCCGGGCGGTCCTGGGCGGTGGCAACGCGCGGATCAGGGGTCATGGCCCAGGGGTCACGGCGACGTGCTGCGGCAACGAGCAGGCTTGGGGACGGTGTGCACAGGCGGCTTGAACGGCGGGATTGATCTATGATCCCGGGTCTTTGCCCGTCTCGTCAAAGTCGATGCCCTCGTAGATCGCGGCGACCGGGATCTCGATGCCGACCTCCGGGAGATGGAGGGTGTCCTCCTCGGCCAGCCCGGCGGCGCGGAACGGCTCGTTTGCGTGGTCGCGGGACAGGACGGTGACGGCCACGGTGTCCGGCTCGACGATGACGTAGCGGCGGATCGTGGGCACGGCCTGGTACTCGCGCAGCTTGGTGATGCGGTCGGTGCGGACGGAGGAGGGGCTGACGACCTCGAAGATGACCACCGGGTTCGGGACCAGGCGGTCCCGGTTGCCGGACTTCGTGCAGGAAACGACGGCGTCCGGGTAGCGCACGGTGTCGCCCACCGTGGCCACGCCCGCGTCTGGGCCGAGCGGCTCGCACGTTTTGCCGCGCAAGCGGCTCGTGAGCTGAAAATTGACGTTGCGGATAATACGGCTGTGGCCGAGGTTCCCGCCCGTCATGGCGACGGGTTGGAAGCCGTCGAACTCGTAGCGCGCGTCCTGGGCTTCGGCCCAGTCGAAGAACTCTTGCTGGGTCATGATCTTGCGGAGGGCGAGGGTCATGGCGGGGTGCGTATTTTTCTAGGGTCCAGCGAGGCCGAACCGTCCTGGCCGTTCGGGCGATGCCCAAGGCTAACACGCTGAGCGGATCGTATCGGCGCACCATCGAAGCAGGCCGGCCTTGGATGTGTCCAAGAAACGGAAAGCATAGAAGAGGCGGTATAGCTCCAAAACATCTCTGCTCAGGCCCCGCTCCGTCAGGTGGTCCAGCACGACGCGCTTGTCTTCGGGCGTGACGCCGGCCATGCCTGTCAGGTAAAGCATGGCCCCGGCGGCATCCATCCGCCAATCGCCCATGACGGTCAGCGGGCCGAAGTCGATCAGGCCGGTCACAAGGCCGTCCGCGCCGACCATCAGGTTCGCCGGGTGATAGTCGCCGTGCACCAACTCCGGCCGGATGGCGCCGCAGGGCGCGAGCATGTGCTCAAGCCTGGCCAACGCGCGGCCTGCCTGGCCCACGTGTCCGGCGATGCGATGGTGCGCCGCCAGGCATCCGCCCGCGCGGGACAGGATGAAGTCGGCCCAGGCGGCTGAGCGGATCGGCGGCGCCGCGAGCACCTCGCCGAAGCCGTCCTGTGCGTAGCCGAGCCTTCGGACGCTGGTCGCGGTTTCGGCATATGCCGTGAGCGCGCGCCGCCGGGCGGCTCCTTCGAGGTCGGGGAGCGCGTCGGCCAGGCTGCGTCCCGCGATGCGCCGTTCCACGGAGTAGGAGACCCCGTCGCGTTCGGCTTCCTGAACGATTGTCGGCAGACGAAAGGGGACGCGCGCCGGGTCGAGCGCCGCGTAGAACGCATGGCGGCGGGTGGTCAGGCGGCGGTCGGCAGGCGCCTTGTCGATCCTGACGACGTGATCCGGTCCGAGCGCGTAAACCTGCGCCTCGCCACCTTCGCCGAGCAGGTCGGCGCCGGTCAAGGAGTGCTGCTGCAGGATCGTCTTGACCGTCCCAGTCCACGTCATGGCCATCTCATTCAAAGCGTGGAGGGCCGATGGCCTCCGGGCACGCCACCTTGGCGATGCTGCTTTCGGCGGCTGCGCGGCGGTCCTCGTCCAGGAGCCAGGCGGTGTGCCAGATGGTCAGGCGGCCGGACAGGTGAATGCGCGTGCCGATATTGGCGAGGCCGCTGGGGAAGACGACGCGCTCGCCGCGCGCTGCCGCGGCGATGGCCGGGGACGATCCGAGGCGGCCTTCAATGCCGAAAGAGCGGGCAGGCGCTCTCTGACGGTCCCGGGTAAAGCGCGTCGGCTTGCAGCCTTGCCAAGACTTTCAGGTTGTCGAGCGGGTCGGTGATCTCGCCGGGCGTTTTGACCTGCACGACGTAGAGGTCGTTCATCACCCGGCCGTCCGGACGCACGGCGGCGCGGGTGATGATGTCGTCCACGGGATGCTCGTGCAGCCAGGCGGCGACCTGCGCATTGTCGTCGGTGCCGAGCGCCTTGAGCGCCTTCAGGTAGTCGAGCGTGGCGCTGTAGGCCATGGCTTGGATCATGGTGGGCGGGTGGCCGGCGTGCCGGGCGGCGAACCGCCGGGACCAGGCGAACGCATCGTCGTTCATCGCGGGAAGGAAAGCGGTCGAGAACTGGAGGCCCTGCGCATCGTCCGGGCCGAGCGCCTCCAGGTCCGTGGCCTGGACCAGCAGGCCGACGATCCTCATGGAGCCGGCGATGCCGAACTCGCGCGCCTGCTTGATGCTGTTTACGACGTCGGCGCCGGCGTTCGCGAGCGCCAGGCCCTTCGCGCCCGACGCCCGGGCCTGCGTGAGATACGCGGACATGTCGGCGGTGGCGAGCGGGTGCTTGGCGGCGCCCAGCACCTTGCCGCCGTTCGCCTCGATGATCGCGGTCGCATCCTTTTGCAGGGCGTTGCCGAAGGCATAGTCCGCCGTGATGAAGAACCGGGTGGCGGTACCCTCCTTCAGTGCCTGGGTCAGCCCGGCCACGGAGAGCGCGCGCGTGTTCGGGACATACTGCACGGTGGTCGGCGTGCACGACTTGCCCACGAACTCGGAGGAGGTGCCGCCGCTGTTCAGGAACAGCTTGTTGCGTTGCTGCGCCAGATCCTGGATCGCAAGCCCGACCGAGCTTGCCGCCCCGTCGAGCACCGCGGCCACGCCCTGCTTGTCGTACCATTCCCGGACAAAGCCGAGCGCCACGTCAGGCTTGTTCTGGGTATCGCCCGAGAGCACCTCGATCCGGCGGCCGAGCACGCGGCCGCCGAACTCCTCGGCGGCCATCTGCGCCGCCAGCACCGACCCGGTGCCGCCCACGGCGGCGTAGGGGCCGGACATGTCGTTCGCGACGCCGAGCCGCACGGGCTGCTCGGCGGAGGCATAGGGCATTGCCGCGATCAGCATCGCGAACGCCGCTGCGATGGGCTTGGTCATCCGACATCTCCCGCGCTGCCTTTGGTCGGCAATCTTTGGACGCCGGGATGGCCGGCGCCCGGCCCGCCGTTCGGGACACCCTACGACGACATGCGGAGGGATTGCGAGGAAATGCGGCGGCGCCTTGGGAGTTCGATCGGCGCCTGCCTGGCTGGGCGCCTGCGATCACGACGGGTGCGATCACGACGGGTGCGATCACGACGGGTGCGATCACGACGGGGCGGATCGCGCGGGGAGGGGACCCGGCCCGCGCGGGGCCGGGGCGAAGGCTACTTCTTGCCGGGTTCGGGCCGGGGCGGCGGGGTGGTGCTGGCGGCGGCGGCCTTGGTCTTGGCGGCGGTCTTGGACGCCTTGGGCTTCTTCGCCTCGCGGTTGGACTTCTGCTGGCCTTTCGCCATGGGGGTGCTCCTGGTGGCTGGGAATAGTTTCGGTGGTGAGGCCGCAGAATGCAAGGGAATTGCGCGGGCAGGCGATCTCCGTGCCCCGGGCCCGGACGGGCCTGAAGGCGCTGGGCCGTCCCACGTTTCAGTATAAAGGAACGCGTCGTGACGCCGCCCGCCTGCCTGCCATGCGCGTTGCCGTAGCGGACGGCCGACGCGGACCCGCGCCCATTCGCGTCGGCCTCGGGATCAACCGCTTCGGTTTCGCTGCCGCCCAAACCGTGGACGGGAGAGTTCCACGGATCGTGCCGGGGCTCGCTTGAAGGGACCATCCCCCGCCCGGCCGAGCCTCCTGGACTCCGGGCACCCGCCTTGTTTGGACCTGGTGAGCCGCTTGCACTGGCCTAACGCGTGTAGGCGCGCCGGGCCGGCAGTCCGGCCTCCCGCCGGAGTTGGTTCTCGCTCACGAGCGGCTTCAGATGCCTGTCGAATTTTCCCACTCCCGAAGTGCGGTTCTCTTCATCCTCGCTCGAGGCGTAGCGCACGCCGAACAGGTAGTGTTGGGCATGAATGAGTTCATGGGCCAAGACGATGAAAGGGGGGGTGTTGAGGCCCGACGACATGATGGCGTTGCTGAAACGTATCACGGCTTTCGACCCGACGCCCATCTGCCCGGCAGCATCCAGGTCGAGTGCCTCGGTGCTGGCGCTGCCACCTCTTCTGTAAAACGGTGCATCTGGATTGTGTTGCGGGTTGGTCGAAGGCATCATGCCGCCGAACTTCACGTAACCGCTTTGGACGTATTCGACTTCCATCGGCATGATGATGACCATGGTGGAGATGTCGAATTGCAGGGCCCGCGTTTCTTTATTATGCGCGTCGCGCGGGGATACCGCCTGCGGTCTCGCCAGCTTGATCTGATTGAGCAGGATGTCCCCGCTCGGAAGACGCCTGATCTGTTTCAGGCACTCCCATACATTCAGGGCGAACGTTTCCCGAGTTGCCATGGACCGGGGCACCTGTACGCCGATTCCACCAAACCCGGGGAACTCGAATTTATCGATGAGAGCCATTTCTTTCGATCCTTTCGCACCACTTCAGGCAAACGGGAGAGCTGTTCGTATCGAAGCCACTCGGCACGGCCTCCGACCGGCTTCGGGCTGCGGCATGGTGTCGCGGGCCATGATCGGGTCGGACGATTACCGGGTGATGTCGTGTTCCCGGTGCCGGGCTACGGATGTAGCCGTCGGCGGCCTCGAAAGGCCGTGCATTCCCTTCCTTTCGAACATCGAGGAGGCAGATGACATCCGGGACTCTGGCGCCCCAACCGTCATGGCCGATTGCATGGGCCTGACGCGCCCGGGGCCATGACGACGTCCAAACCCGCGGCGAACTCGGGATGCCCGGCGGCGTAAAGCGTCGGACAACGGGGGGAGGCGATGATGGTCAAGACGGCGCTGGCGGCGGCGGTGCTCGGGGGCGTGCTGGCGGCAGGGGTTGCGTCCGCGCAGGGCACGCCGGACCTGCCGACCCGGCGCCCGGAGGAGGCGCAGGCCGACCCGATGCGGGCGTTCGACGTGAACAAGGACGGCAAGCTGGAGCTGGCGGAGGTGAAAAGCGCTGCCGCCGCGCGGTTCGACGAGCTGAACCCGGATCAGGACGACAAGCTGGACGAGCGGGAAGCGGCGCCGGTGCTGCCGGGCGAGGCGTTCCGGGCGGCGGATACCGACAAGGACGGCTCCGTGAGCAAGGCGGAGTACCTGGCCTACGTCGAGCAGATGTTCAACGCGGCGAACCCGGACAAGGACGGGTCGCTGGACCGGGCGGAGCTGGACTCGAAGGCGGGGCAGGCGCTGATGCACATGCTGCGGTGAGGGACGCCGTCGTCCGGCAGCATGCGCGCCCATGCAGGCCTGTCCGAGCAGTTGGACAAGTGGCGCAGCCGGGCCGGGCGGCGGCCGTGATCCTGGCGGGGCGGACGGCGGGGGGGTAGGGAGGCGGCCGTCACGCCGCCGGGCTTCGCCCGAACTCAGCCACGACGGCGTCGATGAAGCGGCGCAGCTTCGGCGTCGGGCGGCGGTCGGCGGCGAAGATCAGGTGCATCGGCCGGCGTGGGCCGTCGTAGCCCGGCAGGACGCGCAGGAGGCGGCCGGCGGCGAGGTTGTCGCGCACTGCGGACTCCGCGCCGAGGGCGATGCCGTAGCCGTCGAGCGCCGCGCGGAGGAGCGCCGCCCCGTTGTTGACCTGCAAGCGCCCGCCCGCCTCGGCGTCGAAGTTGTGGCCGTCGCGGGTGAAGCGCCAGCGCCGGGCCAGCGCGCCGGACCAGTGGGCGAAGCCGAGGCACTCGTGGCCGGAAAGGTCGGCGGGGTGGGCCGGGGCGCCGTGCTGCTCGAGGTAGGCGGGCGAGGCGCAGGCGACCAGGCGGTACGGGGCGAGCGGGCGGGCCACCAGCGCGGTGTCGGCGACCGGGCCGAGGCGGACCACCGCCTCGTAGCCTTCCTCGACGGGATCGACCAGGCGGTCGGACAGGGTGAGATCGACCTGCACCTCCGGGTGGGCGCGCAGGTAGCGCGTGACGAGCGGCATCAGGCTGTGGACGCCGAACGTGACCGGGGCGTTCACCCGGAGGCGTCCGCGCGGGCTTGCCCGGGCGTCCTGGGCCAGGGTGTCGGCGGCTTCCGCCTCGGCCAGGATCAGGCGGCACCGCTCGCAGTAGGCGCGGCCCAGTTCGGTGAGGCTTTGCTTGCGGGTCGTGCGGTTGAGCAGGCGCGCGCCGAGCCGGTCCTCCAGGGCGGCGACGTGCTTGGCGACCATCTGCGGCGAGATGCGGAGCGCCGCGGCGGCGGCGGTGAAGGAGCCGAGGTCCACGGCCCGCACGAAGGCGGCCATGCTGGTCAGGCGGTCGATCATTGCCCACTCTTGGTTGGAAAAGAACTGCCGGGTTCGGGAATTATCACCGTGGGGCCGAACCGCCACCTCCATGCGGTCAGACCGACGGGCGGCCAGACGGATGGAAGGGACGAGGACATGCGGATCGGCATCATCGGGGCGGGATTCATCGGGCGGGCCGTGGCGCGGCTCGGCGTGGCGGCGGGGCACGAGGCGATGGTCAGCAACTCGCGCGGACCCGGCGCGCTCAGCAGCATCCCGAGTGGCATCGGCTGCCGGGTCGGGACGGTGGAGGAGGCGGCGGCCTTTGGCGAGGTGGTCGTGGTGGCGATCCCCTTGGCGCAGTACCGGACGGTTCCGACCGAGGCCTTGGCGGGGAAGGTCGTGCTCGACGCGAACAACTACTACCCGGAGCGGGATGGGCGCATCCCGGAACTGGACGCCCGGGAGGCCACGACGAGCGGGATGCTGGCCCGGCACCTGCCGCGGTCGCGGGTGGTGAAGGCGTTCAACGCCATCCTGGCCGTCGATCTGGAGAAGGGCGACCAGCCCGTCGCGTCGGGGGAGCGGCGCGCGCTGCCGGTGGCCGGCGACCATCCGGAGGCCAAGGCGGTTGCGGTTGGTCTGCTGGACCAGTTCGGGTTCGACGGCGTGGACGCCGGCACCCTGGCGGAGAGCTGGCGGTTCGAGCGGGCCAAGCCGGCCTACTGCGTGCCGCTGGACCGGGACGGCCTGCTGCGCGCGCTGGCCGCGGCGGAGCGCGACGTGGAGGTGGCGGAAGGGTCCTGGCGGCCGTGAACCGCTTGCGCTTCACGGTCCTCGATGCCATGCCGCAGGTTGACATGGGGCATCTGCCTTTTGAGTTGGGTTTCTATCGCTTGTCCGTCCATGACCGGCGCCGGGAACGGACGCACCTGCAACTCAAGGATCTATCCGCATGAACGCGCCCAGCATTCGTCGGCTCGAAGGGGGCTGCCATTGCGGCAACATCCGTGTGGCGCTTGACTGGCCGGAGGCCGCCGGGCCGAGCATCCCGGTCCGTGTCTGCGGCTGCAGCTTCTGCTGGAAGCATGGGGCGGCTTGGATATCGCACCCGGAGGGCCAGTTCCGCCTGCAGGTCGCCGATGCCGGCCGGGTGACGCCATACCGGCTCGGGACGGGGACCGCGGCGTTCCAGGTATGCGCGACCTGCGGCGTCGTGCCGGCCGTGACGTGCGTGATCGAGGGGACCAGGTACGCCGTGGTCAACGCCCGCACCTTCGACGGCGCGGAAGGCTTGCCCCTTGTGCAGACGGCCACGGACTTCGAAGGCGAAACGGTGGACGCTCGGCTGGCCCGGCGGCGGCGCAATTGGACGCCGGAGGCGGCGGGCGGCGAAGCCTGAGCGGCGCCGTTCCCCCGGTTGCCAGCCCCATTGCGTGCATATACACCCAATCCAGCAACACAAGGGGTTCGGGCATGAGGCGGGTGCATCCGGCGTGGGGGGTGGCGGCGTGCACGTTCCTGGTGCTGCTGGTGGCGGCGGGGATACGGTCGGTGCCGGGCGTGTTGATCGTGCCGCTGGAGGGCGAGTTCGGCTGGTCGCGGGCGACCATCGGGGGGGCGGTCGCGGTAAACATCGCGCTGTACGGGCTGATCGGGCCGTTTTCGGCGGCGCTGATCGAGCGGTTCGGGCTGCGGCGCACGGTGGGGACGGCGTTGGCGGTGATCGCGGTGGGCGTGGCGCTCACGCCGTTCATGCGGGCGTCTTGGCAGTTGGTGGCGCTGTGGGGCGTGGTGGTGGGCGGCGGCAGCGGGGTGGTGGCCTTGGTGCTGGCGACGGTCGTGGCGGGGCGGTGGTTCAGCGCGCGGCGGGGCCTGGTGGTGGGCGTGCTGACGGCCAGCACGGCGACGGGGCAGCTCGTGTTCCTGCCGGTGCTGGCTTACCTCGCGGAGCATGTGGGCTGGCGTTGGGTGAGCGTGGTGGTCGCGGGCGTCGCGGCGGTGCTGATCCTGCCGGTGCTGGCGTTCATGCGGGACCGGCCGTCGGACCTGGGGATCCCGCCCTATGGCGGGACGGCGGTGGTGCCGCGCGTCGTGCCTACGGTGAACCCGGCGGTGCGGGCTCTGCGGGCGCTGCGCGGGGGCTTCGGGTCGCGGGACTTCTGGCTGCTCGGCGGGTCGTTCTTCGTGTGCGGGGCGAGCACCAACGGGTTGATCGGCACCCACCTGATCCCGGCCTGCATCGACCATGGCATCCCGGAGGTGCTGGGGGCGTCCTTGCTCGCGGCGATGGGGGTGTTCGACATGGTGGGCACGACGCTGTCGGGCTGGCTGTCGGACCGGTGGGACAACCGGATGCTGCTGGCGTGGTACTACGGGCTGCGGGGGTTGAGCCTGCTGTTCCTGCCGTTCGCCTTCGATGTCGGGTGGGAAGGGGCGGGGTATGTGGGCTTGGGCGTGTTCGCGGTGTTCTACGGGCTGGATTGGATCGCCACGGTGCCGCCCACGGTGCGGCTGGCGGCGCGGTGCTTCGGGGAGGAGAACGCGCCGGTGATGTTCGGCTGGATCGCGGCGATGCACCAGATGGGGGCGGCCATGGCGGCGTGGACGGCCGGGCTGATCCGGGTGGGGACGGGGAGCTACTTGGGGGCGTTCATGGCGGCGGGGGCGCTGTGTTTGGTGGCGAGCGTCATGGTGGGGTTTATCGGGGCGAGCCGGGCGGACGCGGTGCCGGTCCGGGCGTGAATAGCTGGGCGTGAGGCGGGGGCGTGAGGCGGGGGCGGCAAGGCTGATGGCGTCAGACGCGCCCTGATGCGGCGTACAGCCGCCCTCGGAGCCAGATGTGGCCCTGGTCATCCTGGCAACGGGGATGCCAAAAGGCCAGCAGTTGCGTCGGCGGAAGCCTGACCGGCGGCACGAACAGGTCAAGGCCCTCGGCAAACCTGCGGAAGAAGCGGCGCGGCATCGTGCATACGCAGTCGCTGCCGGCGAGGACGATGGGCGCCAAAGCATAGCTTTGGATGGAGACCGTCACCCGCCGCGCCCGTCCCACCGCGCTCAGCGCGCTATCAACCAGCCCATGGAAGCCGCCGCCGTCGGCTGAGACCAACAGGTGGTCGAGCGCGCAGAACGTGTCGAGATCCAGCGCCTGCTTGCCCCGCGGATGGCCGTGGCGTTGCGCAGTGCAGAAATCGTCCTCGAACAAGGGCCGCCGCATCAGGCCGCCGTCCGCCCTGTCTGGTCCTGCCACCAGCAGGTCGACGGCCCCGCGCTCCATCTGGTCCACGATGTCCTGCCCCGGGCTTACGAAGGCCATCCGTGCGCCGGGGGCGGGGGCCGTCACCTCCGATACGAGGCCAGGCGCCAGGATCGCTGCCGGGTTCTCGTAGATCGCGACGACGAATGTGCGCCGCGTCTGCGCCGGATCGAACGCTGAAGGACCTTCCATGAGGCGGCGGAGCTGGGCAAG
>JAABUS010008712.1_pt1 | contig 11003 bp, 11 predicted proteins | sample 5560161 | NCBI WGS metagenome assembly JAABUS01 (sample SAMN10711885, study PRJNA513376) | rock metagenome | isolation source: Antarctica rocks | place: Antarctica: Victoria Land, Trio Nunatak nord | collected 2016-01-04
TTTCTGTCGGGCGGCGTGGACTCGGCGGCGATCGTCTCGGCCATGGCCCGGCGCTCGCGCCGGCCCCCGACGACGTTCACGATCGGCTTCCCGGGCGCCGGCTCCGTGGTCGACGAGCGCGCGGCGGCCTCGGAGACCGCCCGTGCGCTGGGAACCGACCATCACGACACGGCGATGGAGGAGCCGAGTTTCATGGCCGAGCTCGCGCGCTGCATCCGCGCGCAGGAGGAGCCGCTGGCCATCCCCTCCGCGCCCGCCCTCATGCAACTGAGCGGCTTCGCGGCGCGCTCGGTGAAGGTGGTGCTCTCGGGCCAGGGCGCCGACGAGCCCCACGGGGGCTACGACCGCCACCAGGCCGCCCTGGCGCTCGGCGCACTGCGCTGGCTGCCGGGCACGCTCGCCCACCCGGCCGATCGGGCGGCGGCGGCCGTGCCGCGCTTGGAGCGCGCGGCGCAGCTCGCCCGGCTGCTCGGAGGAATGAGCGACGGGGAGCGGCTTCTGGCGCTCTTCGAATCGACCTCGCCGGAGCTGCGGGAGACGCTTGGGGGCGGCGCCGGCCGCGCTAGCGGCGCGGGCCGGCCGAGCGGCGCGCGCGCAGCCAGTGGCGAAGACCGAGTGAGCATGGCTGGCCGACCAATCGGCGCGGGCGAGGCGAGCGTGGCGGGTGGGCGCACCGGCGCAGCGGCCGAGGCGGCCGCGGAGCGGCTCGCGCTCGTCGATGGAGTCCGGGCCGACGTCGGCGATCGACCGCTGCTCGACCAGGCCCTCTACCTCGACGCGCACGTCATCCTCCCCGACCGCCTGCTGATCTGCGGAGACAAGGTGTCGATGGCCCACTCACTGGAGCTGCGGGTTCCCTATCTCGACGTCGAGCTCATGCGCTGGGTCGAGCGGGTGCCGGCGCGCCTGCGCACCGGTCTGCGGCGCAAGAAGCGCCTGCACCGCTCCGCGATCGAGCCGCTCGTGCCGGCGGCCGCGCTGCGTCGGGCGCGCCACGGGTTCGTCTCTCCCTACGAGCGCTGGCTGCATACGTCGCTGGCACCCGAGGTCCGCCGCCGGTTCGCCGACGAGCCCGAGCTCGGAGCGCTCATCTCCCCCGCCGCCGTCGGCCGGCTCGTCGACGAGCACCTCGCACGGCGCGCCGACCACAAGCGGCTCCTTTACGGCCTCCTCGAGCTCGCGGTGTGGCACCGCACGTTCGTCACCGGCGCGCCCGAGCGCGAGCCGGCGCCGCTCGCGGCCGGCTGACGTGGACGAGCCGGCCTCCACCGACGAGCAGCAGCGCCTGCTGAGCGGTCGCCTCCTCGCTCGGAGCACCGCGTTCTCCTTCGGCGGCCAGGCCGCGACGCTGCTGTGCGCGTTCATCGCCGTTCCCCTGCTCATCGACGCGCTGGGAACCGCCCGCTTCGGGGTCCTCACGCTGGCATGGGTCGTCATCGGCTACGCCCAGGTCTTCGACCTCGGCATCGGTCGCGCGTTGACCAAGCTCACCGCGGAGCGCATCGGCTCGGAGCAGGCGCGCGACGCGCCCGGGCTGTTCTGGACCGGCCTGGCGGCGATGCTCGGGCTCGGCGTGGTCGTAGGCGCGATCGTCGCCTTGCTCTCGCCGTGGCTGGTGCGCGATGTGCTCAACGTTCCCGAACCCCTCGAAGACGAGACGCTGCACGCCTTCTGGCTGCTGGCCGCGAGCCTGCCGCTGGCGATCAGCGGGGCGGCGCTGCGAGCGCACCTCGAAGCGTGGCAGCGCTTCGACCTCACCAACGCGGTGATGGTCCCCCTGGCGGCGGTCACCTACTTCGGGCCCCTGCTGATGCTCGCCTTCGCCGACACCCTGGTCGCCGCGGTATCCGCCGTGGTGGCCAGCCGGGTGATCTCGTGGTGGGTCAACCTCGCGCTCGTCCTTCGCACCTCGCCCGAGCTCCGGCTCCAGCGCAGCCCGCGGCGCTCGCTGCTGCGTCCGCTCCTGACCTTCGGAGGGTGGGTGACGGCGACTAACGTCACCAACGCCTTCATGGTGGCCGCCGACCGCTTCCTGGTCGGCGCAGTCGCCTCGATCACCGCGGTGGCCTACTTCGGCACCCCTTACGAGGTCGTCTCCAAGCTCTGGCTCGTCTCGATCGCGCTGGCCAACGTCTTCTTCCCGGCCTTCGCGCTCTCCCTGGCCGCCCAGCCGCGGCGCACCGCGACGATCTTCGGCGGAGCGCTGCGCTTCGGCTTCATCGGCCTGTTTCCGATCACGCTGGCCCTCGTGACCTTCGCCCACGAGGGCCTCGACCTCTGGCTCGGAGCGCAGTTCGCCGACAACAGCGAGCACGTCCTCCAATGGCTCGCGGTCGGCGTGCTGTTCTCGAGCCTCGTCCAGCTCGGCAGCGGCCTGGTGCAGAGCGGCCGGCCCGACCTGACGGCCAGGCTCGCGCTCGTCGAGCTGCCCGTCTACCTGGGCTGCTTCTGGCTCGCCCTCAAGGCCGGGGGCATCGAGGCCGCCGCGGCGGTGTGGGCGGCCAAGGCCGTCTTCGAAGGGGTCGTGCTGTTCCTCTTCATTCGGCGCCTCTCCCCCGCCTCGGCAGCCGCGATCGCTCCGCTTGCGTGGTCGCTCCTGGCCGCGGGGATGGCCTTCGCGGTCGCCTTCCAGCTCGATTCCCCCGAGCTCAAGGCCGCCTTCCTCGCGCTCGCGCTCACCGCCTTCGCTCCGCTCGCCTGGCGCCGGATCCTGGGCGGCGAGGAGCGAGACAGGGTCAGGAACCGCCTGGCCCCCGCGCGCGGCGCCGCTTGACGGTGATCGCCGCGCGGTCGGCGCAGACGCTAGCGTGGAGCGATGTCGCCGTCTGGAGGAGTGAGCATGTCCGTCATCGAGACCGAGGACCGGGGGGCGGTCCGCCACGTCGTCCTCAACCGCCCCGAGAAGCGAAACGCGTTCAACGAGGCGTTGATCTCCGAGCTGGGCGCGGCGATGCGCGCCGCGGCCGACGACCACGACGTGCGCGTCGTCGTGTTGCGCGGCGCCGGCCCGGCGTTCTCCTCGGGCGTCGACCTCTCCTCGCTCGCCGCCCTGTCGGGCAGCACGCGCGACCTGCGCAGCTTCCGGCGGGAGTGGATCGACGTGTGCAACCTCATGGAGGAGATGACCAAGCCCGTCGTGTGCCAGATCCACGGGGCATGCATCGGCGGCGCGCTGGAGACCGCGCTGGCCTGCGACATGCGGGTCGTAGCCCGGGACGCGGTGGTCGGACTACCGGAGACGCGGGTCGGGCTCATCCCCGACGTCGGAGGCTGCTCGCGGCTGCCCGCGATGGTGGGCGTGGGGCGTGCCAAGGAGCTCATCATGACCGGCCGCCTAATCGGCGGCGAGGAGGCCGAGCGGATCGGCCTCGCCAACCGGGCGGCGCGCACCGAAGAGCTCGAGGCCGTCACCGGCGAACTCGTCGGCGAGCTGCTGGCGTGCGCACCGATCGCCGTCGGCCTGGCCAAGCGCGTCATCGACGCGGCCGCCAGGCCCGCCCTGGCGCAGACCCTCGAGCATGAGGTCACCGCCCAGCAGGTGTGCGTGGCGACCGAGGACTTCGCCGAGGGCGCACGCGCCTTTGTCGAGAAGCGCCAGCCCGAGTTCGCGAACCGGTAGTCAACCGAGTCACGCGCCCGGGCCGAGCCAGGCGGTCCGGGCCGTCCCTCACTTCCACTCGACCAGCAGCGGCGCGTGGTCGGAGGGCTTTGGACCCTTGCGAAACGCCCGGTCGATGCCGCAGGCGACGAGCCGGTCGGCAAGCGATCGGCCGACCAGCGCGAGGTCGATCCGCAGGCCCATCTTGCGGTGGAAGTGGCCCTGCCGGTAGTCCCACCAGGTAAAGCCCGGCTCGTCGGGATGAAGCGCGCGGAATGCGTCGACGAGGCCGCCCGCTTGAAGCACCTCGCGCAAACGCCCGCGTTCGGCTTCGGTCACGTGGGTCGAGCCGGCGAAGGCCGTCGGGTCATAGACGTCGAGATCGGTCGGGCAGACGTTCATGTCGCCGACGAGCACGTCGATCTCGGGAGCGCGAGCCGCCATCGCCTCCAGGAAGGCGAGCTTCTGCGCGAACGCGTCGCTCCCGACCGCCCGGCCGTTTGGCATATAGACCGATGCCACGCGGAGCCCTTCGACGGTCGCCTCGACCCAACGCGCCTCGTCGCCGGCGAGCTCGCCCTGCAGCCCGTGCGAGGGCTGCTCGAGCGTGAGGTCCCGCCGGGCGAGGATGGCCACCCCGGCCCACCGGCCGCCCGAATGGTGGACCGCCTCGTAGCCCGCCTCGCGCAGCGTCCCCTCCGGAAACGCCTCGGCCGAGGCCTTCGTCTCCTGCAGGCAGAGCACCGCCGGCCGGTGGGCCTCCAGGAGCTCCAACACGCGAGGCAGGCGCACCGCGAGCGAGTTGACGTTCCAGGTGGCGAGCTTGAGCGCGCTCACCGCCAGCTCAGGTCGGGAGCTTTATGCACTCGGCCTCGATGCCGTACTTGTCGGCCGCCAAGCCGGTCCGTGCGTGGATCAGCCCGAGCTCGCGCTCTGCTTCGTTCACCTTCTTCTGGCGCCCGTCCAGCGCGGCATCCGCGGCCTCCCGGATCAGGTCGCGCTGCTGACGGACGCCACCGTAGAACTCGTTCCAGTCGGGAAGATCGGCGTCGGGCGGGTCGAAGGCGTCGAGCTTCTCGAGCGTCGTGTCGATGTAGCCCGCCACCTGCTCGTAGAAGATCGCCGTCTCCGCGAGCTCTATGGGCCTCACGATCTTTGCCAGCCTGTCGTTGAGGTCGTTGCAGGCGGTCGCGGCCTGCTTGACGACGTCCTGCTTGTCCTTGTCGCTTGGCCCCACGACGTCGCATCCCGCGGTGGCCAGCACGACCGCGAGCGCGAAGCAAGCGGGGCCGAGACGAAGGACTCTCATCCCGCGCGAGCCTGATGAGAAATTCCGTCGGGGTCAAGCAGCGACTGTCCACCGCTCAGGCGCTAGGACGGGTCGGGACCTTCCTGGTCGGCTGCGCGAACGTCCCGCCCGCCCGGCGCGGTGGGGCGCAGCCGACCATAGGCGAAGGCCGCTCCCAGCAGGAGCAGACCCAGCGCGATGAAGGAGACCACGCGGTAGACGGAGGTCAGAGCCGCGAGATCGTAGAGGAAGACCTTGGCAACCGTCAGCGCGAAGAGCGAGAGACCGCCGAGGCGCAGTGCGCGGCGATCGGCGCGCAGGCCGGCAACGACCGCACTCGCGCCGATGGCGGCCCACAGCGCACTGAGGAGCATCTGACCCTGCTGGCGCACGTCGAGGTCGAGCAGGTCGGGCTGGGCCGCGCCGGCACCCGGCTGGAAGGCCGAGATCAGGGCGACGGAGGCGAGGTAGAGCACGCTGACCGCGCCGAAGGCCTCCAGGACCGGTCGCAGGCGCTCGTCGTCGAGCGGCAGGCGGGCGCACCGCACGGCCGCGAAGGCGATGAGCCCGAGGCCGAGCGCGGCACCGGGCAAATCTCCGCCGGCGCCGTAGATCAGCGCGTCGGGGGGCGCGAGCTCTACCAGCACGACGACGGTCGCGGCAGCGAGATGCAGGAGCGCCCCCACCGAGGCGACGTCGTCGCGAGAGCGGCGCGAGATCTCGGCGAGCGCGGCGGCTTCGAGCGCCCACGCCGCCGCCAAGGCGGTCGGGTCCAGGGTGATGAGCGCGAGGTAGGCGATGACGAGCAGCCCGAGGGCGTCGAGCGCCACCCGCCATGCGGCGTGCCCGGCGGCCGCGAGGCGGCCGGAGACAACGCAGCCGGCGGCGATCGCCGACAGGGTGAGGATCACGGTCACGGTGTCCGTCGCGCCGGAGACGCTCTCCGGGGGAGCGTCGACGACGAGGGCGTGCACGAGCGCCAGGCAGAGGTGGACGCCGAGGCCGACGCGCGCGACCGTCGCGTCCGGGCGTCGCATGCGCGGCAGCCCGGTGAGCGCCGCCAGGCCGACCGAACCGAGCGTCCAGCCGATGCTCAGGACGGGCCCGTCTGCCAGCAGCGCGAAGGCCACGTCGCCGACTACGACGCCGAGGACCAGGACGAGCAGCCGAAGGTCGCGGGTCACCCGCTCGAGGCGCCCGGCGGCCAGGCCGATGCCGAGATGCACGACGGCGAGGCCGACGAGCCACGCCTTGGCAACCGCCTCGTCACCGTTCGTATCGAAGGCAAACCAGCCGGTCAGGGCGAGTGCGAGCACCCCGAAGACGAGCAGGAAGGCCGACGTGGGCTTGAGCTGCTCGCGTGGGACGCGGAGCTCGAAGCCGATCGCCAGGGCGGCGTTGAGCAGACCGAAGGCGACGAGTGCGACGAGCGCACCCGGCGTCGACGCGTCGTCCACGGTCCAGGCGATCCACTGCGGCGCGCTGATCACGAAAGCGGCCGGCCCGAGCCACGTCCACCGCTGCCAGAGCAGGACGCCCGCGGCCGAGGCCAGGGCGACGAAGACGAAGGCGACCGTCCCGGCGCTCGTCGGCGCGTCGGTGAGGACGGGAGCCAGGAGGGCGCCGAGGATGCCCAGTGCGGCGATGACCTGCGAGCGCCAGCGGACGGCCAGCACGGTCGCCGCGGCCGCGGTCACGGTAGCCAGCGCGATCCCGGCGGGCGCGGGCAAGAGCTCGTAGAGCTGCGTGGCGACGGTCACCGTGGTGAACAGCGCGGCCAGGCCGGCGGCCGCGGCGGCCAGCGCCGCCTCGATCCGACCGCCGCGCTCGCGGATCCAGATCCCGACGCCGAGCAGCGCGAGCGAGCCGGCCGCCGCCATGAGGGTGCGCTCGACCTCGCCGATCCATCCCTGCGAGACGCCGTAGGCGAGGAGCAGCACGACGCCCACCAGCACGGCGAGCCCACCCACCCACGCGAGCACCCTTCCTCCGAGGAGGTCCTCGAGGTTGACGGCCGGGCGCTCTTTGGGGGCAGCGGTTCGAAGAGTGGTCTGCGCCGGCCGCGGCGCGGGGGCGCCGGCTTCGGGGTAGGGCGCCCAACCGGCGGGGTTCGTCGCCACGCCGCCTGCTGGGGCGGCAGGGGGCGGGGTGCTCGCGGGCGGCAGAAAGCCACCCGCCGGGAGGGATGGAGCGTCGGAGCGCGGAGCGCTCGTGCGCTCACCCGCCGCGGCCGGCCTCTGCTCCGAGGCGCTTGGGGCGACAGGCGCGGGCGCGGTGCTCGACGAGCGCCACCACGTCGCGGGGGCCTGCGACGCCTGGGCCAGCCGCCATTCGAGCGCGGATGTCCGCTCCGTCAAGTCCCTCACGTGCCGCTCCAGCACGACGACGCGCTGCTCGTCCACCATTTCGGTCCTCCCAATTCGGTTTCACTGCTGACCGATGGTAAACAAGAACCAATGCGCTTGTCAACCGAAGGTCAACTAGGTACTCTCGCGTCGTGGCCGAGCCCGCCTACAAGCGACTGGACGTCGACGAACGGCGCCGGCGGTTGCTCTCGCTCGGCGCCGAGCTCTTCACCCACCACAGCTACGACGAGCTCTCGATGGCGGCCGTCGCCCGCGAGGCGGGCATCTCCAAGGCGCTGCTCTACCACTACTTCCCCTCGAAGCAGGCGTTCTTCGAGGCGACCCTGGCCGAGACGGGGGCCGAGGTCCTCGCGCGCACGGCGCCCGACCCGAGCAAGCCGCCGCTCGAGCAGCTCTCGGCGAGCCTCGACGCCTACCTCGAGTGGATCGAGGAGCACGTGGACGCCTACCGCAAGCTGCTCGAGAGCGCGACGGGCTCGCCGGAGGTGCGCGGGCTCATCGAGGGCATCCGCGACCAGAGCGCCGTCCGTGTGCTCGAGGGCCTCTACCCCGATGGCGAGCCCAAGCCCACGGTGCGCTCAGCGGTCCGTGGCTGGCTGTGGTTCATCGACGGCGCCTGCCTGGACTGGACGACGCACGGCGGCTCCTCGCGCGACGAGCTGCGCGGCCTGCTCCTCGGCACCCTGTTTGGCACCCTGACGGCCGCCGGCATCGGCGACGACCTTCCCGCGCTGCTCCAGCCGAAGAGCTGAGGGCGCCGAAGCAGCTCTGGCCTGCCGCCCTTCCGTCCTCATCGCGCCCGGAGCACGAGCCGGGCCTCGGGCGAGGTCGGCGCGCCCTGCCATCCTCCGAAGCACTCGACGTTTTCAAAGCCGGCTTCGCGCGCCATCGCCACCCATTCGGTGACGGTGTACACGTGCACGACGAAGCGACGAGCGACGCGCTCGCCTTCCTCGGGGACGTAGAGCTGCTGGTTGGAGACCGTGCCCTCGAGGGCGATAGTCGCCGCGGACCAGGCGCGGCCACTCCGCGGCCCCGCGGCCGTCGCTGCGCCTCGGCGAGCTGCGCCTGGGACCGATCGACGCCGGTGACGCGGTAGCCGCCTCCGCGAGCACGATCGAGTGGCGAGCGAATCCGCACGGGCAGTCGAGGATCTCGGCCCCCGGCTCGACCGCGGCGAGACCGACGGCAGCCTCCGCCTGGAAACGCGTGCGCTCCTCGGTGAAGGACGTGGCGTAGAACAGCCTGTAGCTCTCGTCGAAGAGCTCGTCCCAGCCGCCTTCCATCTCGGGCAGGTCCGCGTTCATACCGGCATCCTCTCCGAGGTCGCTTACGTGCCGTTCGCCTCTGGCTTGCTCTCGCGCATCCCTTTGACCGCCGTGGCGATCTCGTCGGCTTCGAGCACCTCGGCCATGACCCCGATCTGGTCTTCCCAGACCTCGTCGTCGATCTGGCTGCGGAACTCCTCCTCGAGGGCGTGATAAACGGAGAGGCCCAACTGGACCTCGGCCAAGGCGCCTGCATAGGTCGGATCGCCGAGCACCACTGTCTCGGCGGCAATCTCAGCGCTCTCTGGGTCCGGCGCGCCCAAGATCACGAGCAGCTGCTCGGATCCGTGCTCGTCGGCCAGGCGCTTGATCGTTTCCTGGCTATTGAGGTCCATGGCCCCCGAAGCCGTTCAGACGAAGCACTCCGTGGACGCGAAGGCCACGTTTCCGCCCGCGCTCTTCACGCACGCCGCTATCGCGGGACCCGCGATGCCGTCGCGCTCACCCAGCACGATGATCTGCTTGCCGTCAAACATAAGGACTAGCTCACCTCCTCCTTGATCTGCTCGAGATTCTCGTCGAGCCACTTGCGCAACTGCGCCGGGCTGATCGTAGACGCCGACAGCCGGGCCACCTCCGCTCCGTCGCGCATGAGGAGGAAGGTGGGCAGACCGTGGACGCCCAGCCTGATGCAGACCCGCCGGGCCTTCGGTGCCTCCAGCTTGACCACTCGGAAGTCGTCGCGCCCCTCGGCGAGCTTCTCCACGTGGGGCATGAGTGCGAGGCACGGCTTGCAGTCGGGCCCCCAGACGTCCACGAGCGTCGTCCCGCTCTCGACGAGCTCGTCGAAGTTCTCGCGCGTCGCCTCGGTCAGTTCTCCCATCTGCTCACCGTCGCTCTCCGTCGTTTCGCTCGAGCATCACGCTCATGCCGTCCGAATGCTCCGACATCCGACCCAGGAAGAGGCTGGCCTTCGCGATCAGCTGCACACGCTGCGCCTGGCCGCTCACCAGCCGCGCCCGGGCGTGCGGGAGGTAGCAGAGCGCCGAGGCGATGTGGCCCTGGGTCGGGGCGAAGCCGGGCATCCCCCGCTTCTCCACGAAATCGCCGATCTCCTCGCGCGCGAGGTCGCCGCGGCGTACGGCGAGCGCGGCGATCGTCTTGTAGTTGCGCTCCGGGACGTTGCCCGACCCCTGGGGCTCGGTGATCTCCGGGTTGTGGAGCTCGGTGGCGTAGTCGTCGATCTCGAGCATCCCGACGCCGATCCGGTCGAGCGGCTCGACGACGAGGGCCTCCATGACCTTGGGGTTGGAGGAGCCGGCGGCCACCGGATGTCGGCCCACGGAGTCCAGGCGCACGCGCGGCGACTCGCCGTCGTCTGCCTCGACGAGGAACGCCGAGGCCCCGAGCACGTCCTCGAGGACGGGCAGGCCGTGCTTGAGGTGGCCCTGGAACTTCATCCCCAGCTTGGGAAGCGAGCCGCCCGCGACGACCGCCACCCGGCGAAAGACCCCCGACGCGACCAGGCTTGAGGCGATCACCATCGCGGGGACCGGTGCGGCGCAGAAGTTCTTGATGTCGGCGCCCGAGGCCTCGGTCAGGCCGGCGGCCGCGGCCACCGACTTGGCCAGATTGCCGCCGCCGCGCTGGTAGCGGTCGCCGATCGCCTCCTCGCCCGCTCCGAGCACGTAGTCGATCGAGGCCGGATCGATCTCGTTGTCGGCGAGGAGGCGCATGAGCGCCAGCGCGGCGCTCGCCTTGCCGGCCAGGTTCTCGAGCAGCACGGGCGCGGCGAGAGCAGGATCGCCCTCGTCGGCGCGGCGGATCGCGCCGGCCAGCCGATCCTGGCCCACGTGGAGCGCCAGCGCGCCCGGCTCGGCCGCAACCGCCTCGGGATCGCCGGCTGCGGCCGCCATGCGCTCGAGGTCGATGCGCTGACCGAGCGGATGTCGGCCGAGCCTGTCCGCGGCCGCGTCGGCGTCTGGCCCGCCCAGCTTGACCAGGTCGAACTCGTCGACCGCCGCCATCAGCCCGAGGAACTCCTCCTCGGGCATGAGCTCGCCGGCGCCGGCGAAGCGGCCTTCGCCATTGGGGGGCGCCCCCACCCAAGGACGTTCAGGCAGGTCGCGCGGGTGCCGGGCCGCGAGGAACGCCTGGTGGGGCGCGTAGGCCACCGCCTGCTCGAAGGTGCGCAGGGCGCTGAGGAAGCGGGGCTCGAGCTCGGGGTCGCGCGCCAGCTCGCGAGCGGGCTTTGAGCCGTGGCGAGCAAGCCCGGGCACGTGGGCGAGCGCCGCGCTCACCGCCGTGATGACAGGCGTGGTCATTGATCGCTCATTGAACCGGATCGCCTTCGAAGACGGTCGGCTCGGTCACCGGAGTTGACAGCGCGTGCAGCGCCCGCTCGAGCAGCTCGCGGCGCCACGCGCGCTCCGCCTCGGGGCCGAGCTCCGGCGCGCCGGTCGGGTAGGGGATCCCGCGTGTGG
>JAABUS010008713.1_pt1 | contig 11003 bp, 11 predicted proteins | sample 5560161 | NCBI WGS metagenome assembly JAABUS01 (sample SAMN10711885, study PRJNA513376) | rock metagenome | isolation source: Antarctica rocks | place: Antarctica: Victoria Land, Trio Nunatak nord | collected 2016-01-04
TGGCTGTGCCAGGCAGCTTGATGGGCAGAACCACAATTGCAGCTTCTTGCTATCCATCTGTTCATCTGTTTGTGCAGTCAAGAACGCATCTGGTTGTTAGCGCTTGAAAGTAATCAAGCTGACATGGCCTTGCAGTTGCAGATGGCTGCGCAACACAGGGCTGATCCTTATGCCCATACGCACATACCAGCTCAGATGATCGTTTTTGCTGGTTAGTCATACTGAGAACCCTGCCTCAAGAATCTGTAAGCATGTTATGTGTGTCTGACAGGGATGTGTCTGAGGGAGTGGTGCAGAAGCTGATGCAGCTGAAGCAAGCTTTGGATCAAGGGGACTTGAACAAGGCAAGCAGTGTTCAGGTATGCAAGCTGCCGAACTTGAACGGTGACTAGTTTCAGCAACATGAGGCCGGAATGAATCTCAGCTGCTTGGCGTCAAGGGCTATTGGTAATTTGTGATTGTATACGTCATTGTTGCAACAGCCTGAAAGCTCTGTCAGTTCACCCACCAGCAACCTTTTGTAGCAGTGTATGCATGTCTGCAGGTTAGCCTGACCACAAGTGATTGGGATGAGTGCAGTTCCTGGTTGACAGCTCTGAAGAGGTTGATCAAAGCAAGGCAAATGCTTGGCTGAAATGCCAGGCTGTTCCTGATGTGCGACATTATTTCATCCACATATTCCTGACGCCTGCGCCTGACTGAGTTATTGTATAAGTCGCAAAGCCTGTTCTTTCATGCAAGCTTGGCTGGATGTTACATGTAACTACTCTGATCAGCATGACTTGAGCAACCGCTTAGCTCCTGTTTGGGCTTGTGCTGGGCAACATCACATATGGAAAAGGCCTGACAAGCACCCTTGCCTTCTGTCTATATGCAGTCTGTCTGATTGTCAATCCGAAAGCTGGCTCATTGCCAAATCATCTGATGATAACGACCTCATGGAGGACTGCAGTACATTCAGTGCAAGCACTCATTGGACCAGGTGCTGCTCTTGCAGCTCATATTCTGCACACCTCCAGAGCACAAGACAGTGCAACAATGTTCACAAACCCTGCAACAAATGGACAAGCATTAAGTCCCAGACGTTGCTCACAATACATAACTTTGTGCAAGACATAGAGCTCAGGCGTCATGCCTGATGCATGAAGTGCACAGGACAGACACGACCGGACGCTTGCTTTGCTGCTGGCCTGAATGTGGATGCTGCTTCAGCCAACTGTTGGCAAACAGCACGTTCAAGCAATACATCCATGCACTTTGTTTGAGGTGTGACATGTGGTGTACAAACTGATAGCAAACTGTGGCTACGGCCTGGGCTCAAAGGCAGCATTTGTGTTGAGGACTGTCTGCTGAACATATACATTGTCTCAGCAATGCTGTACAATGCAGATAACACTGCAGTGCTTGCATGCGCTCTTAATTCAGGATGACCATGTCTTGTTGCAGCAGAAACAGCTGTAACTGACAAATCGCGCTGTGAGAGCGGCAAGCATATGAGTCCGAAACAGCAGGTCATAGAGTCATATGTCCCAGAAAGGTGTCTTCATTGTCCATATGCTCATGTGACATGTTTGTATCTGACAGGCCAGTTATCGTTGATATTTGTTCCTTCCCGCTGGTATCTTCAAACCACAGCTTGTCACCATAGAAGATGATCAGCTCCTCCTCTGCCATGATGTTGCGAGCAGCAAAGTATCTGATTACAGATTGGTTACTATCAATTCTGTAGTCCAAATTTGGCTTTCCAGCATGGTTGAAGAGGGAGCCAACTCCTAGAGCTAGCAACATGGTGCCGCCTGTTCCCTTGAACAGATAATGTTCCAGCACTGTGTGCCTGTGCGCAGCACACATGCTGACATGCTGACAAGCAACTCAAATTCCATCACTCAGAATATTGTAAGATGCACCATTGGGCAAGCTCAACTAAGTGCTTCTTTGCAAAGCCTATGAAAACGAGAATCCAGCCTCACTCCAGAATAACAAGTCATGGCATGGAGGCTTACAATGGTGCAAAACAGCAGAACGCAAGCCGATGTCACCTGCCGTAATTCTGGTATTCATGCGCAGAAAGCTTTATGCAGTGCGCAGCCTCTACCAGTGTTCCTTGCTGTATCTGCTTAGTGGCGAAAACCCCTGCAAGACGCGTCGTTACAATCGCATCCATCGCTGCATAATGCCACACGCTGCTCGACATTCTGCACGTACCTCGTGCACACGCTTCTTCAGTATACGGTGTTGATCTGACTTGATACAAGCTCTGCTCGGGAGCTGCAAGCATGCAAACAGGCGAACAGGGCTGTCAAGGTCGCTGCTCACGGGCGTGTATTCCCTGCTGACCCACGGAAACTAGCAGAGCGGCCAACGATAATGGCCAAAGTCAAGTGCAGAGCTGCTTGCCTGGCGAAAGTGCTTTTGGAATCTGACACACAACACACAAGTCAGGCCTGAAACGCTCGCACGTCGGCAATCCCATCTTTTACCTCACAAGCCGGGCCTACATGCGTGAGCGGAACCCGCAGATTGTCCCGACTAATGTATTCTTCAAATGTGAAGGAAGAGCCCGGTGCACAGGACACCTCCACAGTGAAGCCAGGACCGATTCAACTGTCTCAGGAGGAGCGGCAGGCTTTGCAGCTTTCGGAATGCAACGAGGACAAGTGCGAACAAGCCAGATTAGAGTTTGTTCGGGAAACTTTGGCTCAAGGTAAAGACGGGTTCACTACGGCCCTACCGTGCCGTTGTTACGCCTGCAGTGTCTGACGCTGTCTTTGCTGGAGCGACAACAGGGCTGCCGAGTCCCGACGACTGGCGGTGCACGTTGCACTTGCGCGGCAGTGGGAAGGATCGAGGCAAGGTATACACAAAGTACCACCCCCCAAACGGCAAGTGCGTCAGATCAAAGCAGGCTGCTTGGGTTTTGCTAGGCCTGGACACAGCGTCAGGCGCTGCACAGCCTGCAAGCAACGTCACAGAAGCAGGCAAATCCAGCACCGAGGTATCTTTCCGCTGGGCTTGTGGGCATTGCTTCTAAACCTCAATCAAAATAGCAGGGTCAGTTACGATTTGCAAACTGCTTTAAAACAACACTCAAACATTTCCACAGGTTGTCCAAAAGAGAAAGAGAGCAAAAGTCACAAGGTCCTTACCACAGCCCTCCAGACTACTTGCAAATCTGAAAGAAGGTGACCTAGAGCACTTTCTTTTAGCGGTAAGCACAGCATTCATGTATTTCAGGCACTGTATGTGGACTCACAGTATTGCATCGAGAAGCAAATGATTGATGCTGTGACAGTATTGTACGAGTGCCTCATAATTTCTGCATCTGGAGCAACATTGACATTGCGTATGTGTCTTTAATTCAAAATTTGCTGAAGATGTTTGCATATCTATTGTGGCACTCGAGGCATGTAGTCTGCACACTACATGCATTGCAGAAGTAACCACTTCTCACTTACGTACTCATATGAGCCTGCTTTGCTCCCTCAATTTTCTGACACATGGCTTAAGCCTGGTGGGTGTTATACAAAATGCCATGCATTGCGTACCTCATGCCCACATTTGGTATGTCATACAAACCATGACTGACATGTGGCTTATTTTGTGTTTCAGGTCCCCATATATTGTGGCAGTCCAGAACACAGGAAACACGGCCTGTGGCGACCCATGCAGAAAATCGTAGAGTGCATGGATCAAGATTGCAAGGACAAGCCGCTTCATGAGCGCTTGATGAAGTACAGCGGTCATGCCTCCTTTGAGGCACACTGTGGCAAGAACCCAAAGCAGCAGCACTGGCGGAACAGTTTCAAGGTCGATGTTGAAGGTACTGCAACACTGGAACAGTCGTGTGGAACATCTGCATACAAAGGCTGTACTCTAGAGGGTTTTGGCTGTTATACTGTGCTGTGCCTGGATGTATGGAAAAGGAACTCTTGAAACGTGTGCTGTACCCCTGGTCAGCTTTTTTGGTATGCAAAGGCACATGCCAGAGTCAAGTGTAGTTTTGGGTGGTAGCACAGCATGCTGTTTGGCAGGTGTGTCTGTCTTGCACCTGACAGATCACACCTGATCGGCCATGGCACAGCTAACTTGAGTCTGCTGAATATCTAGTCCATAGGCCCTTTGTAATCTTCTTGACATCATTCTGCATCTTCCACTGAACCTGACATGATGCTAATTGCTCCTTGCATGTAGGCTTCAGGGGACAGTCAGTGGAGAAGTTTATGGCAGCTCATGGAATCAGCCTGGACAGCCGCCTGCCCACAGCTGTAGCCGCCGCTGCACCTACTGCCCAGCAGTCATCCTCACCACCACCACCACCACGTGGTGGTGCACCACCACCATCACCACCATTGTCACCATCACCATTGTCACGGCCTGCAGTCAGCCTGCAGCATCAGCACCAGTACCAGCAAGATACACACACTCCAACAGAGAGCTCAACGGATTCTGGGCCAAACAGCACTGGGCCAAACAGCAGTGCGCCAAACAGCAGTGGGCCAGACAGCAGAGCCCACCTTGTAAGGCGTTTTGCCCTGCACTGTTACGACAGCACAGAAGAGCTTGTGGAATCGGAAGCGGCATACATGCAGGAGCGCTCAGACAGTGATGTGGAGTACCATTCAAGCTCATCAGGCAGAGCTTTAGCATATGGGAGGCAGGATGGGCGTCAGGAATGTAACATTGCTGAGGCGCAGGACGATCTGGAGGCCATGTCTGAAGATGATGCATCATCTGATGCTCAAAAGCAAGCACAGGTAGCCTAGACTGTGCCCTCCCTGTCTTTGAGGATGCAATTGCACTGTGTAAACAGTTGGACCAAAAACAACCTGACCAAGTGACAAGACCAGGTCCGTGGCCAAGGTGTTGCCTAGTCTAATTCTCTTCTGTGTACCAATGTAACCCCACTACGTCACACACTGGATGCTTGACGTCCACCTCTAGCAACTGCTGCTGCTGCTGCTGCTCCTGCTGCTGCTGCTATGCATTTGTGCAGCCATCGTCAACCCGTCATGGCAGCCGCAGAACTTAAACCAGCCCGATGGCTTCTGCACATTGTAAGCCAAAGGAAACTGGCAATGTTCAGGATCTGCCAGACAACCATGAGGCCGCAGCAGACAGCCTGGATACAGCTGACAGCAACCGCCCTCAGCCACCTTATGCCAGTCTGTACAAGCAAGCCAGCAGCAGCCCAGCCCTGACCTCCAAGACATGGTCAGGAGGCCTGATAAGAACTGCCTTACTGCTCAGCAAAGTCCATGTGGCTGTCACAAGGACTTGACTGATGAGTTTGGCAGTTCTTCTCAGCCCTTGTGACCATGTCTTGATCAGATAAGGGCTGGACTGCTGTCAGCTTGCGTCTGAAGACTGATGCAAGCTGAGGGCTGAGGGCTGTTGCCGTCAGCTGTATGGAGGCTGTTTGCTGTGGCCTCAAGATTGTCCAGCAGAACCTGAACATTGCCAGTTTCCTTTAGCTTATGATGTGCAGGAGCCAGCTGGCTGGTGTAAGCCCTGCGGCTGTCCTACTCAAACCAGTATCACCCCTAATCAATCATAATGCACAACATAACTTGGCATTTGTGCAACACAAACTCCAACGTTTGTCAACTGCTTTTCTACAATTTCCAACACAGCCCAAATTTTGGCTACACAACATGCTGGATATCACATGCTTGCCAACCCAATCTGTTGGTCAGTCGAGCAGCTGTAGCTGAAGACAGCAGCAGTCAAACACAGATTGATTGGGTTGTGGTGTCAAAGTCTGGTGATGCTTACGCAGGTCCAGGCGCAGCATAGCTTGGATGCAGAGTGTGCTCAGGAACAGCAGGCCCCTAACAGGGCTGTGGCCAACAGCCCTGCAACACAACAAGAAAGCATGCAGGCCTATAACAGGGCTGTGGCCAACAGCCTTGCAACACAGCAAGAAAGCAAGCAGGTGAGAACTTGCTTTGGCTTGTGTTGGCAAGAGTGCTGAAACCCAATCTCTGCGCTATGCATCTGTAAAGGGCTTTGCCATCCCTTTTGAAAGTGTCAGCACTTGGCAATATCCGGTCATACTATTCATAATAGGTTTACTGCCCAGAACTTGGAAATGGCTGCACAGGCTGCATTCCTGAGGCCTGTTGGCCTGTTACTAGAAGTGTTCAACACAATGTTTGACACGCGTGCCGCCTGCACACTGCACGTTGACACGCTGTGTGCTCAATGCTACTAAGCTCTGATGCAAGATGGAACTGGAGCTGGACTCACCAAGACTTGCAGCATCAACAGGCGTTGTTGCGTACTGTACTGCCTGCTTCTCACATATGACCTTTCCACATAAAAGCCTTCACAAAAAGGCATGCTGGCTGCGTCCCCTAGTTGACAAACAATCATTGATGCTGCAGGCACGCCTCAAGCAGGACCACAAGAACTTGGTGAGGAGGCTTCGCAGGCAGATTGCCAACAAGGACAAACAGCTGGGTCAGGCTGCTGCACAGATCGCCAACTTACATCAACAAGCAGCAGCTGACAGAGCAGAAACAGCAGTGCTGCGTGCTCAGGCTGACAGTGGGCACACGGACGCTCTCAACAGCGCTGTTGCAGGTGGCGAAAGAGCAGGCGGTCCAGCATTGCCAGCTCAGCAAAAAGTGGATGCTTGTCAGGCGGAGAAGGCGTGTGATGCAGAACAACAGAACCAGCTGAGCGTTCTCAGGCAGAAGGTAGATGATCTGGAGGCACAGTCTGCCCAGTACAAGGTGCAGCAAGAGTCGGCACGGCGTCTGTACAGTGATCTGCAAGATGAGGTCAAATCCCTCAAGAGCAAGAACTATAACCTAACAGTTTTGGGGCATGAGTGATGTCTCACGACGCGTGTGTCTGTTTGGCTATGGCACTGTACATCAAGTACTCCTGTACAAAAGGGTTTCAAGAAGGCTTGCCACTGTTGGATGTCTTGAGTTATTTGCGATGCAGCAGCCCAAGCTTGAAATATTAATTAAGCAACCCCTGCACTGTAGATGAAATCTGTCATTGCTGATGTCTGTGTGATACCAAATTTCAAAAGAATTTGAAGAGGTGTCGAGTTGTTTTTCTGACATACGTGTCTTTCCTGAACCCAATGCCTTCCAGGCCTGTGCTCACAAGAGAGAAAACATCACAGGTGAAATTGCACATTGCAATAGTTATTTTTTTCCTGGTGGTTGCATCTGCAAGCGGCGCAGCCTGCACAGTTCAGCACAGCGCAGCTGCCTGATGCACAACAACTGCAAGTCGCAGCTTTTTGCATCACACTTGCGTTGCTCGCTGGACATTGAAGCATCAGCTTCAGCGTTCGCTACTTTCTCATGTAAGCTGTGCATCTGGTCTCGGAGCAAGGTCAAACAATTGAGGTTGGCTCCAAGGTTGTTAAAGCCAAAAGGTATTGCAACCATCGCCTGCAGATCAACTGTGCAATGTCATCTCCCGTTTTAACACCGGATGAACGGCTGGCAAGACTTGCCGCAGGAGTAAACCTTCGAGGTATGCCTTGCCAATCCTCCAGCTTGCGTTGCTCGCGATCTTGCGTGCTGCAGCCATGTGTGTCGCGCAGGAGCATCTTTGCCAGACGGCTGGATTTGTGAAGTCGTCCCCCGCTTTTCCAAGGGTTCGGACGTGTTTTTCTATTCACCCGACGGCGTCAAGTTCAGGTCTACTCTCGAGGTTTACCGTCACCTAGGACTAGACGTCTGCGTGGCAGCTGGCAAGACTAAAGCCCAGAAGCGCAAGACCCAAACAGCGAAAGATGAATTGGTGGGTGCCTGTTCGTTTCTCCTGATTGGCCTTGACGCTGCCCGGGATGGAAAACACGCCCTTATTCTCAACTACTCAGCAACTGGCTTGACAACGTTTTGCTCATGGGTACTAGAAAGCACAACTTTTGCTCTCAAGAGTGGCCTGCGTCACACATCAGGTCACTGAAGGGTGGTTGTTTCTGTAGGCTGTGCAGGGGGAAGGACTAGATTTCACAAAGAAGCCCAGTGCGCCTGCAGATGGGGATCTAAAGCTTGTTCACAATCTTGCAGTCACAGACTTGCCAGACCATCTACAGGAGGTAAAGCCTTGCAAGATGGCTCAGGGAGGATTGCACGCTGAGAGTCTTTCCATCATCAGCATCAGCCTTCCTGCAGCTATTGTCAGTCACCAGACTGCATTCAAAGTTGTGGGTCTTGACTGTATTCAGCTGTGCTTTGCAATCCCGGCCCAAAGCCTTCCACTGCAAAGCTAATGCAATGTCACTGCACTGCCATTGTCAGCTGAGCAGGTGTGTGCAGAATGTTGATCGCAGGTGCCAATCAAGTGTAATGGTAAGCCTGGTGTTTGGCGATTGGCTGACAGTCTAGTAGAATGCACAGCTCATGGGTGCACCATCTGTCAATCCAGAACTGCACAGGGCCGCTTCATGAAGCGCTCTGGATCCCATGGTTTCAGCAAGCATTGTGGCATGTCGCCTGAGGCAATTTGGAGGTCAGCATTCAAAGTTGAGGCAACAGGTGAGACACACATGTGGCTCTCAACAAGTGCATAACTCATGCTGAGGCAACACAGAAAGCAGCAACTGTCTGCGCAGTCCCATATCATCAGTGATGATGGGGTATGTGTGAGCATGTGCTCATAATCTCTTTCCCCAGATCAGCTAACAACTTGCATGCACTCGTGTCAGCTGATCTCTGCTGCCATGTGACAACTTGAGCAAGCTCCATGACATGTTTTGTGGATGCTTGGACAGATGTTGTGTGATATATTGCACATTGTTAGGGTATCTGTGACATTGAGCAGCTTTCTCTGCAGCAAAACACAGCTTCGAAAGCAGCGATGAGACAGTGCTTTTTTGGATTTTCATCACTGATAAAGGTGTGAAAAATCCCAAATTCATGTCCCTCAAAAGCTGATGACTATCACAATTATTGCCAGTCAACAAGTAGACATCAATGGTTTGGTGGCAGGGTTTGAGGGCATGAGTGTGGATACTTATTTCAAGCAGCAAGGCTACAGCTTGAAGGCCCCAGCCAAGCGCCAGACTCTTCATGCACAAAGCCCTCCCTCTCTGATGGCTGCTCTCAACAGCTTCATGTGAAGACACCATCATCAAACCCCAAGGTTAGTCATGGGATGCCCAGTGCAGCGCCAGACTTGGTCCTCTCAGCAGCAAAACACTATCCTGCTGATGCTCTCCATTGTCTGAACGATTTCTTATCATGTGACAGCATGGCAGCAGCCAGAAAGAAGAACTGTTATATACCGCAGAAAGGTTGTATGTCGAGAACAGTAAAGCATGCACGACTGTGCATGACCCAATTGTATCTCAATGCCTGCATGCCCAGCTGTTTGAGCTAAAGCCTACTCGCTACTTGTGTATACTGTCCTGACAAAAGCAGTAGAGAGTTGTTCAAATCACCCGTTTCTGCCGCAGAGAGCTAAACATAGCATCGCAACAACTACTGGAGGAGATCACAAGAAAAGCACCCGAGTCAGCAATGCAAAGGAGCAGACCATGCCTGTTGGCTCACAGCCCAATAATGAGTTCATTACCAAACAAGCCACCACTCATGAATTCCCATTCCCACTGACAGCTGCATTGACACAGCCTCCAGCAACTGCGCAGAATATGACAGCCCAAGATGCACAGGCCACAGTAAAGGCGCCAGATGCGTCAAATGTGATTGCACAGTCCGCATCCACAACACTGCAGCAGCTGCCAGGCCTGCCTGTCCAAAGTGGAGCTGAAGCACAGCAAGATACAAACCAGCCTGCTGGACTCATGCAATCAGAGATTGCTGCACTGATCAGCAGCATGAGAGATGATCATGCGGCAAAAATTGCTGCAGAAAAACAAGCACGTGCAGCAGAAGTTGGTGGCCTCAAGGCCTCAGCTGTTCTGGCAAGACAGGAGTATTTGCAGGCTTTGAACAAGATCAAAGATCTTGAGGCTGAGGTGTACGACCTGAGAGTAGGCAAGTCTGCAGTGTAGAGTGTGTCATATGTAATTTGTAGTAACAGGATTATGGTTCCGGAGCTTGTTGTTTATTTGTTCGCGAAACCGAACTAATCGTCTGTGACTGTCCTGTGTCGCCAACCGGGGACTTGGCTGTTAAAATTGAACCGGGTGCTCGTCGCCACTGGAGGCGCACTGCCTGTACCAGATCTTGTCATCGCCAATAATCCCCAAGACACATCTATCGTGCAAATAGGTCTCGTCCCTGCAGTTGTAACATCTAGTTGCACGCAAGACGAGTCAAGACTATGACAACAGTAGCAGAAGCGGTCACTGAATCACAACGTCGACTTGAACAGCTCGCGCAAGGCGTGAGAGACCGGGGTAAGCACCAAAGCTTGGACAAATCTACCTGCAACAAATCGTAGTACTAGTGGGCCGTACTTGCCCTTTATATCTATCCTATCGGTGGCCAGGCTCTGTGCTACCCAAGGGATGGCGTTGCGAAGTGATCCCACGTAAATATCAGCTACCTGTGCGAGGTCAAGACGTGTCGTTCACCTCGCCAGAAGGAGACAGTTTTCAACCCTAGATGTCTACAAACACCTGAGACTGAACCCACATTTGCCGAAAGGATCCAAGAAACGCAAAGATCATCCTGAGGTATTGGTGCTGATGCTGTTTCCAGTGTACATCTGGTGCATCACCCAGCAGAGACTCACATGCCCTATATGATTAACACATATCACAACAATTGCGGCGGTAGGCCATGATGGAACAGACTTGCTCAAGGTGCTGCAGGCTGCTGAAGACCAAGGTGTTTCCACTTCCGCAAGCACACTGAAGCTGATTGGTGACACAGCCGCAGAGGATTTGCCAAAATATCTGCAGGAGGTCACTTCTCATTTCTCAAATCTCAGATCTCAGTTCTATTTGCCTTATTTGCCTTATTTGCATGCTCATCTGATCTGTTCTGGACACCCAAGACTTGTCCTGCACGTCCCTAGCTCATCATCAGCTGGAAAGCGTAAGATTGCTATTGCCATTAGTTTTG
>JAABUS010008715.1_pt1 | contig 10999 bp, 12 predicted proteins | sample 5560161 | NCBI WGS metagenome assembly JAABUS01 (sample SAMN10711885, study PRJNA513376) | rock metagenome | isolation source: Antarctica rocks | place: Antarctica: Victoria Land, Trio Nunatak nord | collected 2016-01-04
ATTGCCACACTAGTGCAAGCGATCAGCAAAGCCATGAGATCTCATGCACGGAGTGCGGTCAGCAAGCGGCTGTGTGACAACCAGGTCACATATTGGGCAAGAGCTGCACGCATGCACTATTTACACTACGCTAGAACCACTACGCTAGACCGTTGTGCGCAAGGGCAGGGTTGCTTCTGCTGACGCTGGGCGTGGAGATGTCATGCAACCGCTATATCGTGCAGTCTCACAGGAACGCTTGCGCTGCAGATAGGCGCTCAGAGGCTCAGCTGCTCACGCTCTAGCCGTTTTTCAAAAGCTGGAGTTCCCGCCAATTTGAAATTCATGCAGTCAGCCTAAATTCAGCTGTCATGGCTTCGTCCAAAATCTGCAACAAACCATGATGTGCCTTAAGAGCTGCATTTCGCCTTGAAGATCAAAGCAAAGTCAACCACAAGGTTGCATATAAGGTTGCTAGCAAAAAGAACATGTATCGTTACATCAATCTTTAAAAAAAGGTCACACTGAGAAACGTTGTTGCCAGCTTGCTTGTGCTATTGACTCAAGCAACATCCACTCTGTCATCATGCATTAACACACCTTGCCACATAGCAAGTGCATCATTGTGGCTTGCCCCAAGGGTGAGCAAAGGCTACCCCAATTTTTGAACAGAGTCCAAGTTGCCCAATTTATATTATTCAGCTTCAAAGGGCAAAGGCGAAGAAAGTGCCCTTGACCTAACAGTTGACTACGATGCAAGACCTGTGGAAGCGGAGCGATGCATGAGCGCTGCAACTTGCTGAAATAGCTGTTGAAAACTCGCTTGGAACGAGGAGGGAACTGCTGTGTAGCTCGCGCCGGCGTCCGGTGTCAACAACGTCACTTCACGCTTAAAGCACACTCGGTCTGACCAGCACCTTGTCAGCACGGTGGCAGGTCAGCTGTTTACGCTTGCATTGATTGCAGCGTGTCTGCTCCTCGAGCTGCATGCTTGTCGACTGCTCGTTGCACATATCGGAACTTACTTGCAGGACCTCACGATCGCTTCTGGGACTGCTGGCCCTGGTTTTCTGTGCATCAAAGGAAAGGATCAGCAGGGATGGCATTCTACGTGAAAATGTCTACCGCCCCTGGCGAATGTGCCAAAGAGGCAATGCGTCAGGGCCTGGGGGTCTCTGCTGCCGTGCTTCTGGGATACATAGTGCCCAAGCATGACCCAAGTAGGTGCCCTGTCTTGCACACCGTACTGCATGTCAGTCCTGTCATGCATATGCCAGGCAATCTGGAACACCTCATTGTAGCCTGCTGATTGTGACGGTTCACTCATGTGTGCCTAGTTCCTGACGGCAGTTAGCGCAACACCCATCTTCTTGCTGTCATGAACAACCTCTGTCTTGACTGCTGCAGGTTTGCCTCCTGTGGTGGCAAAGGCATGGCTGCAGAGCTGGAAGTGGGCGGCCATCACTGTTGCTGTGGTCACCTCCCCAGTCATTGGCAAAGTTGCTAAAGTTTCCGCCGAGCGCTTTGCTGGCACAATAGCAGGTATTGGCAACACCGTATTGCAGCCAGTGCTTGATTGTCTCCTTATGTCCTTGAGGTGCATCACTCCAAGCTGCTACTAGCCTTCATCAGTCTTGTGTAACACCCAGTTTGCCTAGTAATGCTTCACTGCCAGTGAGCGCAGCATGTGATCCTCGCATCAGCTGCGCTGCATCTGTCAAAATGCCCTCATAATTGGCATTGCTGTTGTCTTGGTGTTGCCTGCTTTCCTTCCAACCTCTGCTGGCTGCATGCATACAGTCTCAATGGCCATAAATGCACCTGCTGATTGCTGCATGGAAGGTTGGCTGCAAAGAGTTTTTGTTGCCATTTTGTCCTTGTCCCAACCATTGCCAACACTATGTCATCTTGCAGCTTGTGGAGCCATGCCACTAACTCCACACAACTCCACAACAAGTGGCTACAAAGCATACCTTTCTCTAGTATCTTTCCTAGGTCACAAAGATGCACCATTACATGACAGCACCTGCGCAAGTGCGCTGTTGCTGTGCAGGTGGCATTCTGGCATACGGCGCAGCGCGCTTCGGGCGTGACGTCATACCCTTGTCAGATGAGATAGTGTGTACCATTGCCACACTTTTAGCAGCCAGCGGTGCTCAGCTAGTGGGGCAGCGTGCAGGGTCAGCATATGCAGCCAAATTGTCCACCATCACCTTCCTTCTTGTGCTTCTGGGCTCCAAGGATGCTCCAAGTAAGGCAACCATGTATCATCTTGGTATACTTTTGCTTTTGGCCAGCATGTTTGCCGGTCACCCCTATTCCGTTGAGCTGTCGATGATGCATGACATGCTTGGGTGTTATTGACCAGCAATGCTGATGGTCACCCATACTCTGTAGAGCTTTTTACTGTTATAAGATTGCCTGGACGTCAGACATGCTTCTGTGCAAAGGCAATCAGGCACAGAACAATGCACCAGGAAATTCTTGCAGCCCCCTGTTCAGATGTCTGTGGTTGCATTCTGGCCCTCAGAACTTTTGTGGCGCTACTGTCATTGTAGCATGGGTCGGCTCATAACACTCTGCTTAGTGCTATGTTCCTTCTACTTTGAACAGGTTGTTTCCCTTGGAGCGCTGCGCTTGCCCTACTGATCATCAAGAGTCGAGAGCTTACGTAACATGTGAAAACTTGATCCTACATGCCTGCAGAGCTGTGCCAGCAATACACGCAAGTTGATGCATTGCTGCGCGCCTTGCTGCAACAGCTCTGCCGGCAAATGGACCATCTCCACGCTGTTGCTGTTGACAACTTCAGTACTGAACAACCTTTGCGTGGACGCAGATGCTTTTGCAGTGATGGTGTCCCGTATCTGTGGCATTCTGGGAGGGTGCCTGATCTCCTTGTTTCTGTCAGTGCTGGTGTTTCCCACTAGCGCATCTCAGAAGGCAACCAATGGCCTTTCAGAAGGCCTGGAGGCCCTCACCTCCCTCAGCCGAATGGCTTGGGGGCAGGAGGGCAAGTCAGCACAGGCCTTTTCCGCCAACTCCAGGTTCTGCTTCATCCATCATTCATTACAAGCTTCCTCACAGGGCTGCAAGGCCTGCCAAGCACACAAACACGCAAGCTCATTGGTCTTCAAGCAGCTTTGAGTGTGATGCAGCGCTGTTCAGCCGTGTAATGCATCAACAGTACTTCTACAAAGTTGCAGCTCGTGATCTCGTTGTCTTCATTGAGGACCTTGCTCATTTTCACCTCAGGATTGTGAAACGTCCTTATGCAAGGTAAAGCTAGTTGCTGTGCTGTGCTGTGCTGTGCTGTGCTGTGCTGTGCTGTGCTGTGCTGTGCTGTGCTGTGCTGTGCTGTGCTGTGCTGTGCTGTGCTGTGCTGTGCTGAGCTGAGCTGAGCAATTCATTTGTGTGCTGATGTGTGCAGTGAGGAGCACAATGGGTACCTGACTCTGCCTGAGAGTGATGAGGAGCAGGGCAAAGGTCCGGCCTCCAGTCAAGCAGATCTGGAGGCCTGGCGTGAGCAGGTCACCATCACCACATACTTACCACCCTTCTCACTACAATACTGCTGCCGATAGCTTCTGATAGTAACATAGTGCTTTACCAGCAGACAGCAGCGCTGCTGGGGTTTGAGCTGGACAATTTGAAGATGTAGGCGATGCAGATCTTATCTGTGTTTTCCATTGGAATGTTTGAAGTGATCATGATGATAGCAATAGCGTGAGCAGTGTTGATGGCAGCATTGATGAGTGAGTGTTGCTGCAGGTGATGAATGACGTGTACAGCAAGTTCTCACATTGTCAGGACAACCTGCCTCTGGCGCGCAATGAGGTGTATGTCTGCACGCTGTGGGGCCAGTGGTTCTTCCTCCCCGCCATCTCCGGTCTGCGTAGCAAGAGGTATGGGTTAGGGCTTATGTTTTAGGGCTTAGGGGTCAAACCCTGAAAGTTGGTTCTTGTGCTGCCTGCCTCAGGTGTGCGCAGCAAACAGTATCACACAGCACCTGTTTCACGCATGCATGCTGTGCCTGCAGTGTGTGGTATGTACCTCCACAAATGCATAGCAGGAGCACATAGGTTCCAGACAACGCAGGCACAGCATGCATGCGTGAAACAGCCGCTGTGTGACACTGTTTGCTGCGCAGTTGCATATGTGGAGGTGCAACCTCTTGTGAGCTTCATGTAAGTGAGGTTGTAGAAAAGGAAGAAAATAGGAAAGAAAGGGAAATGTGCAAGTGAGGTAGTACACTATCAATTCGGTAGGATGGTGCAAGTCCGTTTCAAGCTGTCAACAACAGCCTAAATGGCATCGAGTGTTCTCATCGCATGAAATTTCAACCCACATGCACCAGATTACATCGTGGAGGTGATGTAACTGTCCAAATTGTAAGACTGATTTTGCTGTGCACAAGCCAAACCAGGCATCGCCGAATCAGTGACAATCATCTGGCATCAAACTTTGGCCTGCTTGGTTAGATGACATCCTGCCTGCAACCATATACCTGTGTGTGCATCTTTGCCTTTGCAACAAAAAGGTTAATGATCAGAGTATACACAAGGCTCTCTTCAATCCCAAAACGTCCATTTTAGTTCAGAGACGTCATCCCTACACTGGAAACCGAAAGTCAAAAACGCCTGTTTTAGGGTTTCTACATTGTGGAGAAACCCTTTTACCACATTTTGTGACTGCAGCCGCATCTTTCCCAATGAGGAGATGGATCAGTTGGCGACAGCCTTGCGACAGGTGGCGCGTATGCTGTGGGGGATCCATGTCACCCTCCAGATGGGCTTTGAGCAAGAGGCAAGCCCTACATCACACGCACATAGCTGCACATTAGTGCTGCAACCCATTTGCATGCTCAAGCATGCGGCTGTTCCTGGACTTGTCATTGCTGTAGCTTTCCATGCTGTGCTCACTCGACCACTTGCTTGGCTAACCTGAATCAGAGTACAAGCATTCTTGAGTCATATATGCCCTGGCTTGTCAGTCGTCAAGCATGTCAGTCTTCTCAGCATGTATTACTCTATAGGGGCTGTGACAGGGAACATATGGCGTTTCACTGTGACGTGCAAGTTGACAGTTTGAGTAAACACACACAGAATCATGAGATCATGAGATCGAAACACATGTGTGTCTGGAGCTTTGAAGTACCCTTGCCTAGGCATGCCTGCTCCAGCACCGTCACATACTGCACAGATCTGCTGGCAGGAGGCTTTCATTGCGTCATGACAAAGAACAGCGTCCATGTCCACTGAGATTGTCAAGTCTTTTGCTGTGGCCATGTACACAGATCATGGCATACCTGACCCTTGTTTCAAGACCCTCAAACGACTGTATAAGTGGAGGATATCAAAACCGCAGATCATCATTTCTTCAACACATGATATGCCTGAAATATGTCAATATGTGTTTCTGTGGTTTGCTCGACGTTTACTCATGTGTTGGTATGTCTATTCATGGTACTTGTTGTTCATTGCTTGTGACATTGGTTGCAGGTGCTGAACTTACTGAGGAGGCACTACCCATTGCACTGGTCGTTCATTGTTTGTGACACTGGTCGTTCATTGTTTGTGACATTGGTTGCAGGTGCTGAACTTACTGAGGAGGCACTACCCATTGTACTGGTCGTTCATTGTTTGTGACATTGGTTGCAGGTTCTAAACTTACTGAGGAGGCACTACCCGCCCCACATCATGCCCAACCTGCAGCGCTACAGCCAGGCAGCCATGCATGACATGACTCGCGCCTTCCCCCAGGGCCCCTCACTCGACCACTCCAACCTCAACAGCTTCCTTGAGGTGACTCGACCCCTACTGTGCATCAAACCCATGGTCTGTGTATGTCTAAATTATCTCCGTAGTGTAGAAACGAGGTGTTTGTTGTCCCCCAGGCTTTTCTGAGTTTATATTTTTAGTTCAGGGATGACGTTCCTGATTTAAATTAGGTGTTTGGGGATTGAAAAGAGCTATTGCTCAAGGAGGATCATGCTCTAGGCAAGAGGCAGTGTTGACATGGCTTTTGAAGAAAATGGGTGATATAGGCAGGCTGCAGTAGTCAGTGTTGCAATTGTGTGTGCTAGCGAATATTGACGCCACTCATGCTAATGCATGTGCTTCACCATAAATATAGGCATGTCACACTGCAGGCTCAGGCTTGGCTGCCTGCATGACATGTTATCTTTTCGCATGCAACTGCTGTGACGCAAGCTCATACTTGCAAAAGCTCTCCATTGCATTGCAGCATGCGGTGGCATTACAGCACATATATGAGTCCAGCAGCACAGATCTCAGTCCAGACTTGCTACTCAGTTGTAGTGGTCTCTTAGGCTTTGCCTGCGATGTGATCCATACCCACTGGTTCAGGGCTTGCCTAATTCACCAGACATGCAGGCTGACTGTCAAATGAGTGCCTGGGCAGCCTGGTATAATACTTGGCTTCTCATTAAATTGACGCCGAAAGGCGCAGTCTTTCCTTTCCTTTCCTTTCCTTTTCTATTTGTTCTCAAATGAGTGTATTGTTTGTGTCTGTGTCAACTGGAGTGTGACTGACATGGAGGGGATGGTGGTGGACGCAGACGGTGGCGGAGCTGACCAAGATTGCCAGTGAGCGACGTAGCACCAAGCAGCGCCTCCTCAATAGCCTCTCCGCCTCCCAGAGGTCGCTCTTCTGCTTCTCGCCCCTCCTCTTCTTGTGTTTCTTCTTTCTTGTGCTGTGGCTGCTGCTTTTGCTCCCTCGCTGCCCCTTCCCCTCCTGTCTTTGATTATGTCTCTGTCTGCTGCTGCTGCTTCTTCTTTCTTCTCATTCACCTTCTTCTTCTTCTTCTTCTTCTTCTTCTTCTTCTTCTTCTTCTGCAAATCCTCTCAGAGACGAGTACACAAATCTGCCCCTTGAGTCCAGAGAAGTGAAAACCTGATCCACACGTCAAATGCTGGATTTCTGGTTGACTCTGGCCCTCACTGCTTGCAGAGGCGAGTACACAAACCTGTCCCAAGAGGCCAACGAGGCAGAGTCTGACACGCAAGCCAAGGCCTCAAAGCAAGAGGAGGACGACAGCAATCCAGATGCCGCCAGCCGGGGGGATAAGAGGACCCTGGATGGGGCCACTCAGGGTCAGGAGGGCCTTGACAACCAGCCCTCCTTGGCTTTCTTCCCTGCTGACCAGACTGGCTACATTGCTAAGGTGGGTCCCAGTATGACCACCAGCCTGTATTACAGGTTGCGCCGTTTGACAACAGGTTAGAACAGGTGATAACAGGTTACAACAGGTGACAACAGGTCGTGACAGAGTACAACAGAAGACAGCTTGCTACAGGCAGCAGCCAAAGATACATTTTTACAACAGATTGCAAGAGGTCATACAGGATTACAACAAGGTCATGTTTGTCTGGCCTGCTGACTTGCTTGCTGCATAGCATACTGGCATGTATGTTGGCTACCACGTGGTGCCAGTGCACTGTGTTTGCTTACAGTTATGCATGAGACATGGCTCTCAGCTTAGTGCTGCTGGACTTATGTGATCTGTGTGGTTGGGGTTAAGTTGGCAGTCCCAACACATGCACTATAGCTCTGCCGACAGATGTTTGCACCTCAATTCATGTGCACCTTAGCAGCGTCCTTAAAACAAGTGTCCACCAACTGGCCATGTAAGCTGTTCTTAGATGCATGCAGTCAAGAGAACACCTTGACCCAGAATCGTAACGCCTGCATGTAGTGAAACTAGATGACGCCTGTTGCCATGTCATCAGCTTACCTGGCCTGCACAGCAATTGTCACAGTCAACGCAGCACTATCAAATCCTGGGTTAATGTTGAATCACTGGAATGCGTGAATGACTCAATCGTCCTGCTGCTTGTTCAGGTGCGGTGGTACAGTTTCCAGTTCAACATGCAGCAGCTGGCAGAAGAACTGAAAGAAGCGTTTGCAGCGCTGAACAATGTGCTGACGTGTCTGCCAGCACGAAGTGCCCACCGCCACTGAAAACGAGCTGCCAATTGCCAACCAGATTCTACCATATGTTTTGCTTGACAAGCATTGCCGCATGGTTGTGCAAGGCATGTCAGCCAGCAGTGCCAGCAGCATGCAGCATTTTACATGCCAGGTTTTTGTGATACTGAACATCATTTGCTGCAATCTCAACAATGAGCTGCTCCCTTCATACTTGCAGCAATGGCTGCTGACATTGCAGGAAGGAATTTGCATCACATTGGCTGTTGCCTTGCATATATCACACAGTTTGCCCTACTGTGTTTAGGTATGTCTTGTTGCTACTTTTCACTGATACTGTACTGTATACTGGCATCCTTAATTGGGAAGCCAATCTTACTTGCTGGTCTACTTGTAAAAAACTCGGCTCTGTGAGACATGGAGCAAGTCAGCATTATTTTGCAGTATGCACTGTAGTACGTCTGAAACATGAAGCGACACCAAATGCAAAGGTCTGTGCGTATGCTCTAGCTGTGCTCAACATGTCTGTGAATCAAAACTGAAGTTCGAAAACTTGGTCTGTCTAGTCACATGTCATTCGTTGTCAGAGGTCACATTTCAGCAAGATTCATTTCGCGAAACTCTCATGTGAACATGTCGTATGTCTCAAACCGAACAGCTTTCCTGTCTTGTCGGCAACATGCATTGTGGCAAAGCTGAGATACAGCAATCATCGCCGCATCAATCTGATGTGGCCAAATCTGCTTGCGCCTATGCTGGTTCCCCTGAACTCATATGGGTTGAAGCCAGTCTCCTCTGCATACTTGCTGATGATGCGCTGCACTGCTGCCTCAGCCTCAGCTGTGGCCGCGCCCAGAATGCACACAGAACCTGTTATATCACCAGAAGATGTATCACTGCCAGCTGAGCACACAACACTGCTTGCAGCAGTCACACAAAAAAGCCAGACTTCCTGCCTCATGTTGCATGCATAGCATCCAGCATTGAAAACGACAATGCCAGGTGCAATGACAGAGGCAACAACACATCTGAGCTGATCAGAATCATCTGAGCATCCTGAGGCCCCCAAACGAAGTCACACATCAGCAACATGACATGCATTGTAATCAGCAACATGACATGACACACATTGTACACATGAAAGCATTGCTGACTGGACAAAACAAGAATGTAACAGTAGAGTGGTGACCTCCTGAGCCACCGCCAGTGATTTTGGCCCCATACAGAACGGGTGGCTCCTGATGCAGTCTGGCCATCGCTTGCTCTTGCCTTACAAGAGCCACTAGGCGGTCTGTCCCGTCACTGCCTAGACCACACCTGCTGTACCCAGCATGACTCTGCATCACATGGGGTCAACCTTAGGCAGCATATGCTCTTGATTGAAAAGCACGACTCAGGAGGAATACGTTGATGGCTTCCAGAGAGTACTGTGTTAATTCAAAAACAGGCACTCTGGCCCCTCAAAACCCAGCAGAGCATGAGTTTGCCAACGTGCATTTCATCGGCTGATCCTGTGCGCATTATTCAGGATCATGACACTGCTGATGATTGCTTTGCCAGGCATCCTAATTTTGCAGCCCGTGTCTTGAGCCTACACCTTCCGAAACAGCTCAACCCTGATATGGGGATATCAAGATCAGTAGGCTCAATTCAGTCAGAGAGACTGAGCATCCCATCTTGAGCAGATGTTGGTCTCAGCACAGAGTCATTACTGTAGAGCCTGTTACACAAGCTGGACTTTGGGACCCTTGACCCAGCTTGAGGCCCATAAGCAAATCGGCCCAACACGACGTTTCACACTTGTCACCAAGCAGTGCCCTGACGCAACCACCCCTACTGCTGATGGCTCATAGCATCGTGCTTGTGATGTAGGCTTGCACGGGCAATATCACCATGCTGCAAGTTTAGGTTGTCTCACATCACATACTGGGAGAAATGCACATGGTACAGTCCGGCCAGGTTACGCACTACCATGTTGAGGCATGATGCAATTAGCTGATACATGAGATTAGCACCTGATACATGAGGTAACCACCCATTAAACGAGGTAAGCACCTGATACATGAGGTAAGCATTCAATACATGAGGTAAGGTAAGTACCTGATACATGAGGTCGCCCAGGTTCATCAGCTGCTCTGGGGACTCCAGTGGCCCCAAAAGCATTTGCCTGAAGCACCTCACTCGATGGTTCTCATTGATGGCGTGGGCTGTTGGCTGCCGCACTGCATAGCTCCTGTCCTCACTGATCTGCACCTCAAGCAACCATGCGTCAGTCTGTGAGCATGGCACATGACAGCGTTGGGCATGTGTCATGCTCATTGATCCTTAGATCCAGCGGTGCTTACGCTCACTGATCCCTGGATCTAGCAGAGCTCATGCTGACTGATCCTTGGATCTGGTAATGCTCATGCTCACTGATTCTAGAACCCACTAGGGGCCATGCTCGGATCCAAAATGATTGCCCACATCTGACAGGTGACACTAATAGTCACAAGCCACAATGGCTTTCATGCGTGCGTAGCAAGAAAGTGAGGGGAGCCGTGCCAACCTGGGTTTCATGATCGTAGTGATGGTGGTACTTGGCCAGGAAGTCAGCGCCTGTCATGCTGTCAGGCAGATTCTCCTCGAAGTGCTGTGCATACACGCTGGGCCTGATGCTGCATAAGTACCCATTGCCTGCACAATCAGTGGCAAGCAGTTGATGGTAACACGTGAATGGTGCATGTTTAGCGAGAACTGAAGACTTGTGCATGGTGTACAGTGAATGATGCATGCTGCATGGTGTGTGGTGCAATATGTTGACTTGGAGCAGTTTGGGCTCTGCATCACACAGACACTCATGGAAGTGAACAGATGGTTGCAAATGGTGATGCATCAGACTGACTGCTGACTGTTATGCAGTCAGTACAAAGTCTCATGTCTCACGTCTCAGCACCACAGGTCTTGACAAGTCAATGAGTGGCCACGTGGATAACAAAATGCGACATCTGCAAAGCCTTGGCGCCAGATAAGGACTGTCCTTGATGCACATGTGATGTGCCCATCAAGCAAGTGTGAGCTGATTTACTAT
>JAABUS010008716.1_pt1 | contig 10997 bp, 7 predicted proteins | sample 5560161 | NCBI WGS metagenome assembly JAABUS01 (sample SAMN10711885, study PRJNA513376) | rock metagenome | isolation source: Antarctica rocks | place: Antarctica: Victoria Land, Trio Nunatak nord | collected 2016-01-04
CCGACTTTCTCCTCCAGCGCCTGCTTGGCCGCCTCGGGCGAGACCGACACGACGAGGTGCTTGGCCCCGAGGCGGATCGTGGGCCGGAGCCCCCCGGGCAGGCGCGGCATGTCGGCCGGCATGGTCAGCACATACGCCTTCGTCTCGCCGACGCCGGTGTACCGGAATGAGGGCGCCGCCATGCGTCGCGGGGGGGGTGGGGGGCGTACGGGCCTCTTGGTCTTCGCCGCCTCCGGGCCGGCCGCGGCGGCTTCCCTCGCCGCCTCCTGCCGATTGACCTCGTCGGCTCGCCATTCCCTGAGCCCCTTGTTGGCCTCGACCATCAACTGGTCGAGTGCCCTGCCGACGGCCGCGGTGTCTTTCACCTCGGCGACCAGGGTGAACTTGGGGACCGACACCGCCGCGGCCATCACCGCTTTCAGGTCGAAGCCGCCGGCCAGCCCCCCGAGGCCCCCCCCCGCCTCGGCGCCTTCGGGCACCGCGACCTCGTCCTTGGCCTGGGAGAGGTAGAACGCCATCTTCGGCCCGAGGTGGGCCAGCACGTCTTTGCGCAGGTCCAGGCGGGTCTTCTCTTTGAAGAGCCCGACGAAGTTATTGGCGAGCGGGTCGATCGTCCCGCCCAGCGACTTGGCCACGGCCAGCAGCGTGTCGAGCGACTTGGAAAGGTCGAGTGAGACGACGCGGAATCCGGTGATCCCTTCCGGCAGGGGGGGGAGGGCCCCCTTCTCGAACGTCGGCTGGTCGTACAGGCCGAGTAATCCCCGGCGCGGCCGGGTCGCCACGACCCGGGTGACGCTCATGAGCGCGTCCCCCTCCAGCCCCCACTGGTATTCGATGCGCTGGACCCCCCGCAGGCCGAGATGTTCAAGGGTCGTCTTCATGGACGCCGCCTCGGGGGGGAGTTCGATCGGGACCATGAACCCCAGTCCGACCGGCCGGAAAGGCCCCTTCCCCTTGGACAACTCGACGTGGATCGGGTGCCCGACGGCGCCGGGCCGCTTGCCGTCGAGGACCTCGATGATCCGCTCGGCGCCCCTCCTGTCCTTGCCGCTGGACGGCTGTGCCGCGACGACCAGGTCGTTCTTCTCGGACCACCACGCCCAGCTCTGCTTCGGCGTCGCCCCGGGCACGTTGACGACGGACCGCTCGCCCCCCATCTTGACGACTTGTTGCTTGCCCGCCGCGCCGACGAACGAGCCGATGAGCCGAGCGAACGGCCCCCGAGCCTCGCGGCGGGTCGCCCCCCGGATCACCAGCATCACCACGCCGTCGTCGGGCTTCTGCGGCGCATGGGTGACGCCGAAGGCGAACCCGGAGCGGGCCATGTGCTTGACGACGGTGACGACCTCGGCCCCCGAGAGCTTCTGCTCGGGCCGCAGGGCCAGCGCCTTGTCGGCGAGCTGAGTGCCCAGGTCCTCCAGCATCAGGCCCAGGGGCGTCTCGTTGAGCATCCGGTACGCGGCCGTCTTCTGCCAGGCGGCGGAGTGCCCATCGAGCCCGGAGAACTCGAAGTAGAACACCAGGTCATCCTTGGGGACGTACCGCGCCAGCGGCGAGGTGTCGGGCGGGGGGGGCGGGGCCGCGGCTTTCTTGGCCGGGGGAGCCTGGGCCGCGGCCGATGCCGCGAGGGCAAGGGCGAGGACCCACGCGCCGCAGAAGGGGAGGACCGGGCGGGAGTCAGCGGGAGAACGTCGCACGAAGCGGTCCTTTCGCGAAGGGACGCGGTGCCGGTCCGAGAGCCGTCGTGGGGGCGGCACGCCGGGCTGGAGGCCGGGTGATCGGACGGGTCGAGGGCGAGTGTCATCGTCTCACCCGACCTTTGGCCGGGCCATCCCGGGCCCTCCTCCCTATCGCAATGGTATTCCCGAATCGTCCCCGCGCCAATCGCCTTCAACGCGGCACCCTGGGAAAGACGATCCACGCGAACGTATCATGGTCCCGGGGGATTCCGAAGCATGCGAAGCCCGCCCTTCTCCTCCGATGTTGCCGCGGACGAAGTCGGGCGTGTGAATTGCATCCGGGTCTCGCACGAGGGTGGCGTGCACCGGCAAGCTGAGGGCTACGGGACGTGTCGAAAAAGAAGGTCCGGGTCGCGTTCAAGAAGAATCGACAGAAGCGGACGCGGGCCAACGACCTGACGCGGAGCTACAGGCAGGACGACCCGGCCAAGGCCGATCCGACCTCGGGAGAGCGGATTCGCGCCAAGGGCGACCTGTCGCGGCACCGGACCGTCATGCAGGACGTCCCCGAGCAGGACGGCGACGCCGAGGCGGGCAACGATGCGTCGGCACGCCTGTCCGTCGACCTCTCGGCCTGCCTGCCGGGGAGGGTCATCCGCGTCCACGGCCTGATCACCGCGGTCGAGACCGACGACCGGCGCGTCTTCCACTGCAACGTGCGTCGGATCCTCAAGACCCTGGCGATCGACGGCCGCAACGTGATCGCGGTGGGCGACCACGTCTGGATCCGTCCCGGGGCCGGCGGCGACGAAGGGACCATCGAGAGGGTCGAGGCCCGCCGAGGCACGATCATCCGCGGCTATCGGCGCCGCGAGCACGTCCTGGTCGCGCACGTCGACCAGCTGCTCATCATCTCGGCCCTCGCCGAGCCGGGCCTGAAGCTCCCGCTGATCGACCGCTACCTGATCTCGGCCGAGGTCGGGGGGGTCCGCCCGGTCGTCGTCCTGAACAAGGCCGACCTCGTCGACCCCGCCCCCTACCAGTGGGTCGCAGGCCTGTACGCGCAGCTCGGCTACGAGACGATCGTCACGTCGGCGGCCGACGGCCGGGGGATCGATCGGCTCCGGTCGCTGGTGGCCGGCGGCACGACGGCCTTCTCGGGTCAGAGCGGCGTCGGCAAGAGCTCGCTCCTGAACGCGATCCAGCCCGGGCTGAGCCTCCGCGTCCGCGAGGTCTCCGACTGGACCGCCAAGGGGAAGCACACGACCACCACCGCCGAACTGATCCGCCTGGAGGCCGGCGGCTACGTCATCGACACCCCCGGCCTCCGCCAGTTCGAGCTCTGGGGCGTCGAGCCCGCCGAGGTCGGCGGCCGCTTCGTCGAATTCCGGCCCTTCCTGCACCTCTGCAAGTTCCCCGACTGCTCCCACACCCACGAGGCCGAATGCGCCGTCAAGGACGCCGTCCACTGGGGCCAGATCCACACGGGACGCTACGAGAGTTATCTCAAGCTCTACCACCAGCAGCCAATCGAGGGGGATTGACCGAGGAGTAGTCAGCCGACTGCGAACAGGTTCGCAGCCGTCCGACGGGGAAGACGATCGGACGAGAGGCCCGCTCTCTCCAGGCGCTATCCTCTCGCGGGGTGGCCGGGACGATGGGCCATCCGTGCAAAATGAGGCCATTTGGCGCCGGGAAGCCCCATTTTCGAGCCCATTCGACACGCCGGACGCGGCCGACATGCGTGGTGATTGACGATTGCTGGAATTTGCACGTCTTGGAGTCTGAGGTGGTTGTCCATCCGCCACAAGGGCTTGCGGCATTTCCTGGGGGGAAGCCGCCGGAAGCATCTCGGGTGGGTCGGAAGTGGGTGAAAACCGGCCCTGCGTGAGGAACGCCGATTCCCCGTTCACATTGATGCCACATTCGGCCAAGGAAGAGACGCGTGAGGATCGCCGATGTTCGAATAGGAACATCTCGCGGACGGTGAGAGGTGGGACACGTCACGGGCCTCCAAGGGGGAGGCCGACGCTCGTCCTGCCGACTTCGTCGAAGCGGCCTGCCACTGCAGGATACCCGGAGGGGATCGGGAGTTGGCGAGTTGGGTCTCCCGGCGCTGCCAACGGCGGCTCAATACTTGCGTGGTCCGCGGGCAGCCCGTGAGGCGCCCAGGCTTTCCTTGACCTTTTTCGGGCTCAGAAAAGTGGCATTCCTGAATGGCATGAACTTAAGCCGTACGAGCGGGTTTGCGTTTCGCGTAACTTTCGATCAGTCCTCCACTTGTCACCCCTTGAGCAGGGGAGGGGCTTCCGCGCATCCTGAGGGTTGGAAACGACACCTCTGGAGTCGGAAGGAACCCCCCTATGCCCGGTCCCATCATCGCCATCCTGGACAAGGTCCGCCAGGACCTCGCCGAAATCCTCAGCCCCGACTCGATCCGCGACGCCTGCCGCGAGGCCGGATATCGGTGGCGAGAACGGCGGCTCGACCCCGTCGCGACCGTCTCACTCTTCCTCCTCCAGGTGCTCAACGGCAACACGGCGTGTCGTCATGTCGTCCACTTCGGCGACTTCGCCTTCAGCGCCTCGGCCTACTGCCAGGCCCGCATCCGCCTCCCCTTGCTCGTGCTCCGGAAGCTCGCCGAGCGGATCGCCACCGCGCAAAAAGGCGCGACCGCCGCGGGCGCGAATTGGCGGGGGCATCGGGTCTGGATCGAGGATGGATCGAGCTTCTCGATGGCCGACGTCCCGGCGCTGAGCGCCCACTTCGGGCAGCCCAGCGGCCAGCGTCCCGGCTGCGGGTCCCCGGTCGCGAAATGGGTGGCCCTGTTCGACCTCGCCACCGGCATGCTCCTGCGTGCCTCGGTCGGCCCGATGCGGACGCACGACATCTCGAAGGCCCGCGAGGTCGAGGGCGAGGTCGAGCCCGGGGACGTGGTCCTGGGCGACCGCGGGTTCTGCTCGTACGCCCACCTCGCCCTCCTCGTGCGGATCGGCGTGCACGCGGTCTTCCGCCTCCACCAGGAGCAGTTGGTCGACTTCACCCCGGGTCGGCCGCTGCCGACGAAGCTGAGCTGGAAGGCCAATCCCGAGGGGTTGCCGCACTCGCGCTGGATCCGGTCGAACGGGAAAGAGGATCAAGTCGTGATGTGGTTCCAACCCAAGCAGAAGCCGCGCTGGATGTCGGCGGAGGCGTTCGCCGCGCTGCCCGTCGAGATCGCGGTGCGCGAGCTGCGTTACCACGTCTCGCAACGGGGGTTCCGCGTGAGGGCGGTGACGCTGGTCACGACGTTGCTCGACGCGGATGCCTACCCGGCTACCGAGCTCGCCGAGCTGTACCGAAGACGTTGGCAGGTGGAGCTGAATTTCCGACATATCAAGATTTCGATGAAGATGGATATCCTGCGATCCGGGACGGTGGAGGGGGTGCTGAAGGAGTTGGCGATCTACTCGATCGCCTACAACCTGATCCGGTCGGTGATGGTGGATGCGGCGCGAGTTCGTGGCGTCGGGGCGGATCGGATCGGGTTCGTGGACGCGCTGCGATGGTTGAGCGGTCCCGCGACCCGTGAGGACATCGGCCGGATCCTGGTCATCGCCTCGCGTCCCGACCGGATCGATCCCCGAGTGCGTAAGCGTCGTCCCAAGCGGTACCCGCTGATGAAGGAGCCCCGCTCCGTCCTCCGCAAGCGGCTTATGCAGAAGGATGTTGCGGCTTAAGTTCATGCCATTCAGGAACGTCCCCGTTTCCCCCGCAGGCTTACCAGGACAGGTGATACATGTTCGCCGGGCCGTCGTAGGTGAGGACGCAATGGCACAGGATGTCTCGGCGAAGAACGCTTGACGCCCGAAGAAATTCGGTCTACAGTCTCCCCTTTACTACCTCATAATCTGAAGCTGAAGATTGCCGTAGAGTTTCTGGGCGGTGGGGGGTTGTGTTTCGGATCGAAAACCTCAAGCCTGGCCCGTGATTAGTATATCATCTAGGCGCGCCCGAAACTTACTTGATCAAGCACCTTTGGAGATCAACCATGATTGCTTTCCGACCCCTCGCTTGGGCGTTAGCGGTGTTCACGATCGTCGCCGCGAACGATGCTGCCAGGGCCCAGTCCACGGTCTCGCTTTACGAAGACCATCAGGTCAAGCTGGGATCCGCAGCCAGTTTCCATGTTTCAGGTATGCATCCGAGTCACAATCACACCGTAAAGTGGTTCGTTCGCCAGAACAGTGGCGGCTGCGTGTCGGCTTGGTTCGCGGGCGCGGTGGACCAGACCATCGTGTCCCAGTATTTCACTATCCCCGGCACGTTCGAGCTCTCATGCGTGGTGACCTACCTGGATGCCCCCGGGACGGGTGGAGTGCCGATCCCTGCCCCCCCCCCAGAGAGTCCTGTGTGTACCTACACGGTACCCACCTTCGACGACACGACCATCCTCTCAGGGCTCGACACGGACACTGCGTACAACTCGCAGTTCACAGTTCCGACCAACGAGGACCTCAATGGAGCGACGGGTTGCTGGCTCTTCTTCAAGCTGTGGGCCGGTGGCCAAGCGGTTGGGCCGTATTTATCCGCAACCGTCCAGGAGAGGATCACAAACAAGGTGGTAGACGGCGTAGCCCAGGACGACAGCGACTGGGCACCGCCCGGTCCCGACGTGCGTTTTTATCTCGGCCAAGTCTCTGGTGACGCCGTCATAGCGGACTTCAAGCACTTCACCGTCGTCCCGCCAAATCCGGCTGTTGGGGACCACTTCACCTATACCCAGGAAAATCGTGTGAAGTGGACGGACTGGTGTGGAACAGTGCAAACCAAGTCGGTGGGAACAAACAACCTCAAGTTCAGGACGACGGGGCCGAACACCTGGCAGACCAAGCGGCAATGAAAACAGAACACGTCTGATCACAGGGGGCTTGCCCTCCTCATTTCAATTGGAGGATTGACAGATGAACGGGATGGAGAGTCGGACGATCGCCTGCGGGGTTCTGCTCATCGTAGCGGCACTCCCCCTCGCCTCCTTTGGCCAGGATTTTTCCCTGAAGGTCAAGCCCGAACCCCAGCGTTCGACCAAGGTGCTCGAACTGCACCTCCTGCTCGCGGAGCGGCTGACGGCGACGAAGATGCGACCTCCCGCCGCCAGGATTCAGTACTATCTCAGCGTCAATCAGCCGGGTTTCCCTCCGATCATTGGATGGCATGGTAGGATCACCAAGGCCGAGCCCGTCCCGGGCGGCTTCGTTGCGACGGTCCGAGTGTCGGCCAAGTTCGATGGTTGCGTCGATTCCCTTTATATCCTCGAACGGTATTTCGTCACCAAGCAGGGCGTCAGCTTCCTCGGGGTGGATAGCCCCCCCCCAAGCAGGTCGCGAATGCTTTTTGGGTTCTGAGCGAGACCCGTCTGCGACGGGTGGCTGGGGCAAGATGCTCCAGAACCCATACCTACACCACGGCGGGTGGCACTAGTGGACAAGCCCAATCCTGTTCGGAAGAAACGGGGACATTCGTGGATTTTGCCGCTATCTGCGCAGAACGGTCAAGATGAGGGAAACGCGGGGAAGAAACGGGGACATTCGGGGGAAGAAACGGGGACATTCGTGGATTTTGGGAGGGAAAGGGGACATTCGTGGATTTTGCCGCTATCTGCGTAGAATGGTCAAGATGAGCCCGTAGCCGGGCCACTCGAAAACGATGTCCGACCAGAATACGGCCCGGATCCACCCACCTCCGACCCACCTTGGACCCACCTGTTCTCCGACACATGATTGAGCGAGCGAGGGCCGCGCACAATCAGGCGGTCCGCCTCAGCTCTCCAGCCGCGAGAGCGGTTCGATGACGGCCCGGAGGTAGCCGAGGGAGCTGGCGAGCCAGTCGAGGTCGCGGTCGGGCCAGGGGATGGCCTCGATGTCCTCGGGCCTGGGGAGGGAGCCGTCGGCATAGCGGGCTTCGCAGAGGTCGGCGAGGCGGACGACGGCGGCGAGCGACTCGGGACGGAGGTCGGGGAAGAAGGCCAGCCAGCTCGGGTCGTGGATCGGCAGGTCGTAAGTCCTCGGGTGCAGCTCGATCGAGAGGGCGAGGTCGGACCGGGCGTTGAGCAGGGGGGCGAGCATGTCGGGGATCGGCAGGACTCCCGAGCCGACCGGGCGCGCCTGCCAGCAGAGCCCGCGCGGGGTCCTGGCCAGCACGGCGTCCTTGACGTGAGTCGCCAGGACGTGGGGCGCGAGCCGCTCGGCGGCGCGGACCGGGTCGTCCAGCCGCATGATGAGGTTGCCGGTATCGAGCGTGACCCCCGCGACGTCGGGCCCGAGCCGGTCGACCATCGCCAGGAGCTCGTCGGCCGTCAGGTCGGCGTGCGTCTCCAGGGCGACGCGGACGTCCAGGTCGCGCAGCCGATGTCGCAGGCGCGTCAGCACGTCGAGCGTCGCGGCCTGCTGCATCACCCACGAGACATCGGTCCGGAACCGATCGTGGCGGTCGCCGACGTAGGCGCGGGCGTGGCGGCATCCCAGCGCCGCGACGGCGTCGAGGTGCCTGGCCAGGTCGCGGGCGTGCTCCTCGGGCTCGACGCTCCGCTCCTCCCTCCGTGAGCGCCGGACCGGATTCGGCGAGGGGAGGCCGACCTCGAGATACAGGCCCATCGAGTCGGCGCGACGTCGGAACGCGGCCAGCCGCGCCGGGTCGAGCCTGCGGTCGATCGACGCGGGCTCGAGGAACTGCACGCCGTCGAAGCCGAGTGCCAGTGCGAACTCGAGCGTCGCCCCGGGCGAGAGGTCCCGGTGCTCGATCGTGTAATGGTCGAAGCCGACCCGCATCGTCATGCTCGGCTGCTCCACGGCGTCCGCAGCCACGACCGAGACGCGTCAGGTCGCATCAAGTCGTGGCGGCGGGCCCTCCGCCCTCCACCCCAACGATCGCAGCGCGACCACCGCTCGGCAAGAGGGGCGATCATCCGCGAGCAGGGCCGCGGTCGACGGACTCTCAGACCTCGGCGTAATCGCCCCGCCGCGCGGCACCGACACTCTCGCAGACGAGGCCTAAGCCAAGGGCCGTCTCGACCCGTCATCGCGGCGGGACGCGGCCTGCGTCTCCGCGAAAATCTCGGGAGAAATCGGGGGCGGAGGTTGACGGATGCCCCGACTCAGCGTATTTTGACGACCGGCATCGGGGCATGATGCCGGTCGCCCGCGAGCCGAGATTCCGGTCGTTGACCGAGTTCCTGAGGATGCACTCCTCATCCGATTCCAGGCCCGCACAGACTTCACAGTGCGGGCGGGCTGTGACCGCTTCCACCGAAAAAATTGACGGGGTTGATTCTCGACGGCACGGATGCGCTCGTCGGGTTCGACTCTCGTGCCGTGAGGGTGGATGGTGGCTTCGGGCCGCGATCCGGTTCTCAGTCGGACGGTCAGCCGGTCCGCGCCGCCTCGGCAGGATGCCGAGGCGGCGCGGACCGCGTTCGTCCGTCCCCCTGGCCTCTCCATTTCGCTCGAAACGAGGCGGCCCAGGCTCGCTCGAATGCCGGCCTGGGCCACTTTTTTCAGACCTGAGCCACGACTTCCACGTCCCACTCAGGGGACGGGCGAGTCGCGGAAACCCGCATCGATCTGGTCGCGAAGCATGGTGGAGTCGGGGACCGCGTCGCGCGAAGGGTGGGGATTCGAAGCGGGGGCCGTCGAAGGCTCGACCATGACGGTCGAAGCTGGCTGGACACCGAGCCGGATGACGAGGCGATCCATGAGCGCGCGAGACAGCGGCTGGTCGCCGAACCAGCCGATTCGCGCCTTCACGCGCGTCGCGCCCGGGGTGGGCTCGAGCGTGACGACCACCTGGCGATCATCGGCCGTCGTCCCTTTCACGGACACCGAGCCGGCCTCGTGATGAGAAGGGGAGGGCCGAATCCGGAGGTCGTCCATCGCCGACCGGAGCGCGGTCTCGACCGTCGGGGGCGTCGCGGCGAACACTTGCGTGGCCTGGCCGGCGGAATACTCGAATCCGGGCACGACCTGCGCCGGGCCCGCGATGGGACTCACCGTCATGCAACCGGCGACCACCATGCCGATGGGCGCCACGCAGGCCCGGGTCATTCGTCGCATCATCGCGTCCGCCTCGCATCAAGGGTCATCCCGACGGCCCGTCCCTCCCACGCGCGGCACGCTATCGCCTCGCCCCTGCCGGGTCAAGCCCGACCGGCCGGGGACGGCGAACACCGACGGTTAGCCCGACGGCCCGGCGGCCTGGGGGGGAGAGGCGATAGGCCGTCGGTTCGCACGCCGGCCGTCCGTCACGGGATGGCGTGACGTACCAGCTCCCCCCGCCTCTACACGGCGTCGGTACCGGCCGGCTCGGCGTGGACGATGCCATGGTCGGAGGCCTGGCGAGTGCGACCCGGCGTGGGCCGCGCGAGTGTCGCGAGCGGTGAGTCCCCCTTCAACTGACGGAGACGCCGGCGCGCGAAGGCGCGCTGCTTGATCTTCCTTCGCCTCTCCTGGGCCTTCAAAGAGCTGGTCTGGGCCATGACGTGTCTCCGACAAGAGGATCGCGGGTATTATCTCTCCCGACTGTAGCCGGACTCGCCCTGGCGGTCCATCGGGCGGAGCAGGGACCGCACGAGGGCCGGCCTCTCCCGTGCCGAGGGCGGGTCCGGAATCGAGCGGATCCAAATCCCTGGAAGTCGGTGTCGCGAGCGGGCGGCGGCGCGAGGACGAATCGGACCGCTGCCTACGTCCACGCAAGGGGAGTTCGGGCGGAACCCGCGAGCGAGTCGCGGGCCCCCGCGAAGATCATGTCGCCCGAAGCGCGGCTTCCAGGTCGACCCCTACAGGTCCAGGGCCGACCTGTTCCCCTTCCCGATCCCGTGCATGGCCCGCAAATCTGGAGATGGCCGCCGCCGACGTGTCCGGGGCCGCGAGGGCCACACTTCGGATGCGGAGGGCCTCGTTTTCTCGTCTCGCGGAGCAGGGATGATGCCCCTCTCGACGGCGAGACGGGCGTTGTCTTCTCCGCAGGATGCACTATAATGGCTCTTTGCGTCGTCCCACTCCGTCGCGAGCGGTGGTGGGCCGTTTCCTCCTTCACTCCACTCTGTTCGGGCGGCCGGACGCCCGCGATCCGATCGGAAGAGATCGCGGAGTCGAACCGTCCCACCCGGCATCCCTTCGCGATCCGCGCGAGGGCCTTGGACCCAAACGAACCAACATGGTAGATCGCAACCTGCTCCGTGAATTCGACGTCAGCGACGACGAGCTCATCGCGGTGGTCACCGCCGAGGGGGGCTCGGACGACTTCGACCGCTTCCTCGGCGACGGACAGAATTTCGAGATCGGC
>JAABUS010008717.1_pt1 | contig 10993 bp, 10 predicted proteins | sample 5560161 | NCBI WGS metagenome assembly JAABUS01 (sample SAMN10711885, study PRJNA513376) | rock metagenome | isolation source: Antarctica rocks | place: Antarctica: Victoria Land, Trio Nunatak nord | collected 2016-01-04
TATTATATTTAACTTAATAGTTATATTAGTATTTTATACAATACAAATAATATTATAATACAAGAAATATAAGATATAAGATATAATATATATAGTATTATATTGTAGTAAAATTGTTAAATTAAATTAAGTTGTCTAATTAGAATATAAGTAAAAGTAAACTTAGATAACAATAATTAATAAATACAAATAGCAATATTTAAGAAATATAAACAACAATATATTGTTAACAAAGATAATTAAAATTAAATTTATTTAGACTTTAGTATATTGTATATCTTTATATTATTTTATAAAACTTATTTCGATTTATCTTAAAGCAATTGTTGCTTAGCTTCGAGACTAAAGATAAAAAAAAAAAAAATTATAATTATATCTATAGAGATACTTGTCGATAATATTGTAAATTTAACAAAATATTCTTAAGTAATAAATTAGAGTTTCTTTTATAATATAGATTAAAAATAACTTCGAAGATTGTTCTAAGATATTAAGAATTTTCTTTAACTAAGACTTTAACTAGAATTAAGAAAGTAAGTAAGTAAGATAAAATTTGCAAAATAGTAACTAGTGCTAACTCTTAATATTGTTATTTTCGAGTACTTTTTATAATTAAAGTATGTCGCTTAGTCAATTATAACAATGTTCTACAATTGTAAGTAATATAGCTCAAACGTAAGATACAATATCTAATAGACAACAACAACGCAATTCAAGAGAATTTTATAAAAATAAGAGCGTTGAAAAGTGTATTCTAAAGAATTAGGAACAAAGTAGATTCTTAGCGAGAGATAGATAAGATAATACAGAAACATTATTAAGCGACGCACAAACCAGACAAATCCGGATGCCTTGGTTTGAAGGTGAGGAGATTGCCCAGTCAAAGTGGGGCAGCTTGGAGGAGCGGGAGGGTCTGAACTTCACTTCAGGCTTCAATTCCCAGCACGGGTCAATGAACCCATCTTAAGCTGACTTTCAAACAGTCGGGTCTGACGTCTGTTCTTCGTAGTCAGAAGCAGCCACTCACAGATAATCCGATCTGAAAGCAGCAGTCATGGCCATTGAAGCTGGCAAATCACTTCCTGCGCGCCTCGTCGGCGTCAGCCTCAAGATGTATTTTGACTACCCTGGCACAGCAGAATACATCCGCGACCTCTGTCAGGCTTGCAAGAACGTCAAGTCTGTTTGCGGCATCTTTGTCATCCCCTCCTTCCCGGCCCTCGTTCCAGCCAATGCTGCCATACAACAAATGCCCAATCTCTCCCTTGGTGCCCAGGACTGCCATTGGGAAGACAGTGGAGCCTTCACAGGCGAAGTAGCGCCACTATTGCTGAAGCAAGTTGGGTGCACGATAGTAGAATTAGGCCATGCCGAGAGGAGGAGAGCGCCACTCAACGAAGATGATACGTTGGTTGGTAAGAAGGCCCAGGCTGCTGTAAGAAACGGACTCGTGCCATTGGTGTGCATCGGGGAGAAGAGTCAAAGCAAGATCGCATCGGAGGCAGTGGGGCTAGCGATGAGGGAGTGCCTACCTCAAGTGACGGCAGTGCTGAATGCCATACCACCAGAAGCGAGACTAATCCTTGCGTACGAGCCTGTCTGGGCGATTGGCGCTCAAGAGCCGGCTAGTGCTGACCACGTCTGTACGGTGGTTAAGCAAATCAGAAGCGCCATACAGCAGAGAGGACGGACTGGCGAGGTCAAGATACTGTATGGGGGAAGCGCTGGGCCAGGCACCTGGGCGACGCTGAAGGAAGATCTCGACGGCTTATTCTTGGGACGCTTCGCATACAATATTGATAGTCTGAAAAAGGTGGTTGATGAAGTTGAAAGATAGTTACTGGGGTATCTGGTTTCATCGCTCTCCGCTGTCGGTTACAGGATGAAACAGCTCAGTAGAAGGAATTCGAAGTCTCTACCAGATACTAGCCACTATTGGATCTTGTCGCTCAGCTACGAATGGGGTCAAGCAGTCCGAAGCGCTGTTCTACCGATAGATACTCGCTATGAAAATGAGAGCGGCCACCAAGCAGCCAGAGATCATCGTAGTCTCGGAACGATCTCATTGCACTCCGGTAAGGTAGGTCCATCAGCACACATGTAGGTCGTTCTCTATCGCTCGTCGTTGGATTACTCCACCGCTCCTATCAGTTGTTAGGCGCTGACGAGCTATTGACGACAACCAATGGTGCTTCCTGACTCACCACTTTTGTGCTTCGCCTCATAATCATCGATCACCTTCACCTTCGCCGCGCTGCTCGACACAGGGTCGAATGTGTACCCAATCCACTCCTTCGCCAACCTGCGCGCCAACTCAACGCCTACGACTCTTTGGCCCATACACAGCACCTGCGCATTATTGCTCAATACTGCTCTCTCCACCGAAAAGCTATCATGTGCCGTGACCGCACGGATGCCAGGTACTTTGTTCGCGCTGATTGCAACGCCCATTCCAGTTCCGCAAATCAGCAGAGCGCGGTCTGCTTCGCCCTTGAGAACGAGCTTCGAGGCATTGACTGCGACGTGGGGATAAGCGGTCGTATCTTCGTCGTGACCCACGCCGACGTCGATAACGGAGGCCACCCGCGAATCGGCCTCGAGATCCGCTTTGATAATGGATTTGTAGGAGTAGCCGGCATTGTCGCCGCCAACGGCGATTCGCAGACCTGATTTAGACATTGATCACGGATTGCACTCCGAGACGCAATGCGCAGAGCTGTTTCGAGGAGGCAGATGTCGAGTTTTGAAAGCCATTGAGGAAACTCGGCGCAAACGAAGAGAAGATTGTTGAGGTGCCCAATGAAGTGGGGTTCTGCTACGTCAATTCTCCGAACGCTCGGTCCTGGAAATGGAAAGTTAACCGAGTCAAGCTTATCTAAGGTGGCTTTCCAGCTGCCTTCTCCCTTGTCTTCCTAGCCAGCACTCGAGCTTGCAAAAGAGCCTCGAATAGTGTCGATGACCTGTTTCTGAATGTCTAAAAACCGTGTTGAACCCCTCTTGTGTGGCCAGTGTCTGATGACTACTATTACCCCCCGAAGTTGGCAGCTTAAATCAACATCGACTCCGCTCACAGTAAGCGTTCAATCACAGCCAGAAGAAGAATGTCTCGTCTGCTTCACTACGGGAGGGACAGCCAGGACGATGCCTCTTTGCTGCTAGAATGCTTCAATTACGATTTGCGTCTGGCCGATCATACGAAAGTTTTTCTCCCATATTTCCTTCACTCTGTTAACCTTATGAGACCTGGATGAGAATCTCTCCACTTACCAGCTCATCGAAGGCTATGATAGGGAAGGAATGGCCCGCCAGTGGTGCCCACAACGTAGGTTTCTCCACAGTCACGGAATGGGATCGCCATTATACCAGAATACCTTGAGTGCAGCAGCCCGCAAGGTATTTCCTGACATGAGTCATGTATCTGAAGACTGAATTGGAAGATAACGCATGTAAGTGAGCTCCCGGAGCTAGTCTAGCATTTTGATCAGCATCATTTGTTGCGCTATGCTTTCGCCGGCCAGCAAGCAGCCATCATAGACCAAGTTGAAGCCGAGCTAGAATTGTGGGAGGGGATACATGCCCTCTGGGCGAGAGCGTGGGACAGGGTGGGGGTGGACATCGAGGTTCTGTGGGCACGGGTGGTGATGGGGGAGAGGAATTGTGGCACTTTTGAGTGGCAGGCGCTGGCTCGGGGGTAGTGATTCGTGGTGGGCTTGGAGAGAGCACAAGGCTTATGGGGTTTGTATGTAGAACTCAGCTTAAGTCAAGCGGAAATATTCTCGCAGGACTTTCTCTCTATGGCGCAATTCCCTATACTCAAAACCAAATACCCACAGCTCGTGAACGTCTGCCCGCTTTAACGATGGTCAATCGCTGTTCATCGAGCCCAAAGCCATTGTGTCCATACGTGTTTCTGTATTGCGAAGTAGGGCCAGCGCCATGAGAGATCGAATTCAAGATCGAATTATCGGATCGAGCAACATCAGACTACCAAAATCCACAATCCTTTCCATTCTTCGCTTGACCTTCTTAACGCTGGCTACAGAAGGTGTGGACGAGCCGATCAGAACCAAATCCAGTGAGGATTGAGGTGGTCGATCGGGTGGTTCTATCTACATGTACAGGGATGATCTCCCCCTGCAGGAAGCTTGATGCACGGATTATTAAATGCGCAATGCACGTGCTAGTCCATGCGGCCAAGCGTGGGTACCTTTCTAGAAGTAGCTGAGGGGAGGATGGTTCCTGCTCGGATCTGGAGCTGCCATTATCATACATTCGAGGGGTCATCTCGCTACAATACTACCACACAGGAACCCACCCCCCCCCCGGAAGGTGTCGGGCCAATCCAATGGGGATCCCCACCGAATGCCTGAGACGGTGTTGCGAGCGACAAACTTTCCTCCTCGATGCTCTTGACTTGTTATGGTCGTCCACGCCACACCTCACTACTCCGTGCCGCCTGCTAAGACCGACTAAGCCTTCGCTTGGCTGATGATGATGCACCTGCCTTGAATGCATATCAATGGCCTGCGCCGGCAAAGGCTTCAATATTATTGCATGATTGCATCGCAGAAACAGGCCTTGAACTCCCAGCTAACGAGGGCCTCCATCTCCATGTCCATCATGTCCTCTGACACTCGGGCCGGCTCCGCTTTGATATCCTCAGCACGAACCCTCCGCGATCCCCCGCTTCTTCAACCCGATATTCTCAACCTGACTTCTTCCTTTCGACTCATGGGCTTCAATCTGCCTGTCGGGCACGAAAGCCTTGAAACCCTTTCATCGGCGTCTTAAGACCGCATCTCCTGATGCTGCAACCTCAGCGCCATGTCCACCATACCTCCGATTCCGCCTGGGACCGACCTGACAGCGGATCAAGGACCTAGGATCATCGCGGCCAACATAGCCTTGATAGTGCTGCCAACCATTTTCGTCATCCTGCGCTTCGTATCGAGAAAGATTGCCCGCGCTGGGCTCTGGGTACGTGGTACATGTCCAACCGAACATCGAGAACGGGAAGGTTAACAGGTGGCAGTGGGATGATGCACTGGTTACTGCGGCTTTGGTATGCAGCTCCCGGCATGCAACATCTTCTGAGCGTTTCCTGACGTCGTACCGCTAGATTTGCTCCTGGGGACCTTGTATAAGCGTGATTGTTTGTGAGTCGACACCAATTGACCCTTGTGACCTTGCTTTTCGCTGACGAGTGGTAGCACAACGTACCAATAGCTTTGGAAGACATCTATGGGCATTGCCGGATCCAGCGCACAACACGAGCCAATTCCTCAAAATCCTCTATGTCTATAACATCTTCTTCTACCTTGACCTTGTGCTTATCAAGTTTGCCATGTAAATTTCCTACCAGTTTACACATTCACATGCTAACAGCAGGTGCAGTCTTGCCTTCTATCAACGCATCTTCCCCGTTTCACAGCTCAAGTTCCCACTCTTGGTTGCACATGGCCTAGTTATAGCGTTTGGCATTGGAACTCTCCTTGTCTGTATATTCCCATGGTAAGAACCCTGAATCTGCCTTCAACCTGCGAGGTTTGACTGACTTCGTGTGACAGCCAGCCGATTCATTTGTTCTGGGACCTGGAAACTCCCGGCAAATGCGTGAACACCGATACTCTACTCCTCGTTACGGGCTCTATCAGTTGCGTCCTCGATTTCTTGATCGTCGGCCTGCCCATCCCTCTTCTCTGGAAATTACGCACTACGACCTCGCAAAAGGGCGTCCTCACCGGTATCTTCGTGTGCGCAGGCTTGTATGTCGCCTCTTACCCACTCGTGATGCCCAGCTGACGAAAGCCTCCCCTCAGCGCCTGCATTATCAGCATAATCCGCCTCTCCGTCCTCTCCCGCCTCACCACCTTCGACGTGACATGGAACTACGTCAACGCCGCCATCTGGTCCGCCGCCGAGCCCTGCATGGGCGTTATCGCAGCATGCTTACCCTCCTTACGACCCCTCATCGCCGTCCTCGTCCGCGGCACGCATCGCGGCCCGACGATGCACGGAAAATCCACGCAGAACATCTCCTCCACTAATTCTAGCCGCATGGTGTGGTCGCGTCGCGATCGACAGGGCGATGAGCTGGATACGATGGACAGCATAGGCGGCTTTACGCGTTTGAAGGACCAGCCGCGTTCGAATTCGATGTGGGGCCATGATGTGCACGTCAAGGGCGGACGGGAGAAGCGGGCGAGGCCGGACAGGAACAAGTCCTTATCGGGTGATGAGGATGAGCAGATTAGTCTCGAGGAGATGGTGCCGCACGGGGGCATCAAAGTGAAGAGCGAGATTGTGATCACGACTAGTGAATGGGAGTACAAGGATCGGCTCTTCTGAGCACGGATCATGAGGTGCTGGTTGGGGTCATTTTTGTGGGTCATTTCGACACGAAGGTATATCCTCGGCGCCCGAGGCATGGTGGACCTGGCGCACAAAACGGTGCGGAGACGCAGTCACGATTTTAACCCTGTCTAATGATCAGGAATCTGCGTTGCTGCATCTTCCGAAACAGCGATACGTTTTAGGCTTTGTTGGAGAAAAGCATTATCTATGGAGTTATTCCAGGCTCACTGCCCCACAGCGGCCCCTTTCACTCTTTTGAAGTAATTCTCCATCGCGCTCTCTTCTGCTTCCTCACTCCTCCCGTACTTCTCGCTTTAAAGCGGCATCACTCTCTTTCTCAATAGAGAGAAACATTAAGACAATAATATACGTTTTTACAGTGCAAAGAAGCGAAAAGATATATATATAGCAAGAAAGCAAAAAGAATATATAGATAACAAAAAGAACCAGAAAGAATATTACCGATTGCTATAGAAATTGATCAATAACACTTAGTTCATACCCTCTTTTCGCCAAGAAGCCTGCGCATATACCCCTAAACTACCCTCTTGCGATGTGGCGTTGCCAGGACTTTTGGTGTCTACCTCCGTACTTCTTCTTCAAACACTATGGACTGTCCTTACACAAAACAATGCTTACTTGTCAACCTGCGCCTGACTGTAGTCTCGTTCAAAAGAGCTATAATTACCCACTCGCGCAAGAATTGCTGCAAAGCGCACCCGATACTGACATCTCTGGGCTAGGTGTAGGCATCCACCCTTCTAGTCAAACGCACGTACGCTGATCATTCGATGTAAGGTCGTCCTAGCTTTTGTCCTCACGGCATATATCACGTTCCTGATTGTAGTGATTGGATATTGCATCGGCTGCCTACCTGAACATTCTTTGAACGTGGTCGACTACCGCGTGCTGCGAGTACGGAGCCGGACTTCGCATGTCTGGACTCGTGTCTTGGAGAGGGTGGTGCTTATGTTCAGCGATCAGCAGATCGTCACGGGTATCGCCATCCTCGCCGCTGGCTACGCCAAACACTGCACCATCTCGGTCTACCATTTCCAGGTCGTCGTGTACCTGGCATGGATGTCGTCGGGGACACACCTCGTCACGCTAACTGTCTTGCGCAAATATCTAAGAGACGAGCCGACGATCCGCACCTGGAGGATCGCGGGAATGTCCATCCTGTTCGTTCTACTGATCGTCGCGCTATTTCCTATCACTGCCGGCAATTGGAGTGAGCTAGTTGTTGCTTCTAAGATAACTACTGGAAGTGCTGTGATACCTGCACAGTGCTTTTGGAGAACCGGTGATTGGGCTTATTGGAATTCGTATTCCTTAGTCTCTTACCTTTTCCTGCTGTCGAGCTACACCTCTAAGGCCGGCGCTTTGTTTGCGAAAGGAGAGGGATTCTTCTCGGAGTGGCTGCGGAAAAAGCCTGGCCGACTGTTTAAGAGAGGCTTGGACCGCTCTTCGCGATATGCAGCCTCGAGTCCAGGACGTTTCAGGTGGCTACGAAGGACCCTTTTCAACTGTTTGCTTGTAGTCTTCGCCATAGCACTTGCAGTGTTTGACCTGTATGGCTCTTTTATTGCATCAATCCTGTATCTGTTATTGGCCCTTTTCTTTGGGTCCTGGCAGATTTATTTTCCTCGATGGAATATCCCCACAGAAATGCTTGCAGCGGAGAATGCATTCGGGTTCGGCCAATTTGTGCCTCTCCTTCTCGTTCCTCTCCCTCTTTTCAGCGCTTTAGAAATCTACAAAGGTACGTGTTCCCGCTCCGTTCCATTCACCCGAGTACAGAGCTGCTGACGTAGTCTCTAGACTCTCGGAAACTCAAGCGACTCCTGGAACACCCCCAAATCCCCCGCAGCCAGATTCAACAAAGGGACCAGGCAGCCACATCTCGATTGATAGTACACGATCAGGCCGACGCCAGAGGACCTCGCATTTTGCCGCTCACCGACGATTGTACACTTCATAGAAGAGGAACGCTTGAACCAGAAAGCATAGGCTTATTTCCTCTGTCATCGAGGGCAATGGATGAGGAACAGGCACTTTCGCCGGATCGGAGCGCCAACATGATCAATCCGCGGGCCGCACTGACGCAACTATCTCAAAGGAACGGTTCTCAGACGATGCATCCCCACAATTCGCTGGGTTCTTACCATCAAGACTTCTACGCATCGAAATGGTTCAAGACAATGCAAGTCCTGATCACAATGTGGGTCATGGCATACATCCTCCTGGTCATCATAATAGGGTCCAACAATGGATGGTATGTCTTGGCGCCTACACTGACATTCTTGATCTGTTTCATGATGGTTTGGGCATTGGGTGGCATCATTTGGAGTAGGGTCTTTAAGTTCCCCCTACAACCTGATACCTAGATGAAGGGTGTTAGATGTCCAATGTACAGGGAGCGGGCGACAGCGTGTCAGGTGCTAGACAGGATCATGCTTGGAAGATTGGCCTCTGTTTCTAAGCTCTAGGGATCCGGACGATCATCTGAGAAGCCACAAAACAGGAAAGCTAACCAATACTAAAGTTTGGTTCCATTAGAGAAGGACGAGCTATGTTCATCATGCGTAAGTCACAATCTTCTTTCTGCGCCGTCATCCTTCTATCCGTCTCAAGACGTGCACTCGAGTTCCTTCCCAAGCACATCAGAGATCGCCTTCCAAGCCGTAAACTTCTCATTACCCTCTTCACCTCAAACAGATCGCTGTTCATATGCACACTATCCACATACTTTCCCTCCTTCAAGATCACCGTCCCCTTACTTAATAATCTCAGTGTTTGAGTATCAACAAGACCTGACTATGGCTCTCCGGCTGCCTTTGTATTCACAGACACTGACATTGAATTTCTGTCCAGACCGGAAGAGGAAAATTGAATCTATTCTCAATGGATCCTCCAATGGCCCTTCCGTGCTCTGGAACGGCTCATTGCGGCTTCGGAGATCCTGTTACTTGTCAAGCTGGCACCCTTCTTGAACACATCCCTGCTAAGACTTTCGTCGAGACTTACTTCGACATTGTCCGCGTTGAGCTGGATGTTAGGCACCTTGGCAGGAATACGACTGATGTTCAGGACCTCTGGGGTGCCGTAGAGTGAGAAGGGGAAGAAAGAGGATTGATAGTGCTGGTCGCGGTAGCGGCCTTTGAGGAGCGGTCTTTGGCGATGGACTTGACCTCGAAGCTGATATTGCTGGTCAGCCTGTGCCTAATCGAATTCAGCATGCGTACGACATTCGAAGCAAGAGGGAGCGATTTGCATACTTCTGGTTCCAAGTGCCCAACTGGTTGCAAGCTTTGAACAGCTTCCTGGTTGTGACCAGCTCGGCGAGACTTAATTCTTCGAGTGTCTCCACGGTGACGACTTCGCTGGGCTAGGCCTCTTTGAGACTGCGATACTTGAGCAAGGCATTGAAGGAAAGTTCCGCGCAGATGATGCGCTCGTGTCTGTGCTTCTCAAGGTGGTACATCCTGGAAGCAGATCAGCATCGACATCTTGAAACAAAGGTCGATAGAAGTATAAGCCACTTACGGAAAATCGATCAGATACATTGTCTCCTTGCCCTAAAGCAGGTAATCATGGGTGATTGGAGACAAACTGTTACGCTCGTAGCCAGCCTAGGAAAAGTGAGGACATCAGCAGCCTGCTTGGTCAATCCCTAGTCAATGGTCACATACTTGCACCTCCATATTGAGGACAGCCCTGAGCTCATCCGTCGATTTCGCGATGAATTTTCATCAGTCAGCCATGGACTCATAACCACATTCGGCATGACCGCCAGATCCTCATACAGCCCCAATCTCTTTTTGAAATGCTGCGCACATATGCCATACTCATGCAGCTGGATTGTCGTAGAAGTCAAACAGTACTCTATCTCCTGCGGCTGGTCTTCGGGGAGTCGACGGACAGGCGTTGGATCTCGTGCAGATTGATACGGTTGGCTTCTCCGACTTCGGTGTTAGGGGTGCCGCGTGCTGAAGGCGTTGATGTCGTAATCGGAGCCGAGGGCACGGAGGAGCATAAGTAGAGTGAACCTCGGACACGCCCGATTACTGAAAATAGAAAAAGTCAAAAAAAACTAAATATTTATTTAGCGCTATTAATGCTAGTCCAAATAGAGTAACTATTTTTTTGCTTTTGCAGATTGTAGTATAGATAATTACTAGAGTTATATTACTCTACTTTGCTCTGATATTACTTCTACTTTGCTCTTATATTATTTTTTACTACTAAGTTTAATTAAATAGTTTTAAGAATCTAGTAAATCTTATAAGTAAACAATATTAACAAGATCGAGAGAAATAATAGAAAATATATAAATTTTCGTTTGTATACTATTAAATTCGATATATCTTCTTATTAATCTTCTTATATAAACTCAAAACTTTTATTTTATTTTATACTTAGAATTAATTTTTAATTGTATTTCTAATTGTATCTAATTTATATCTAGAAACTTCTTACATAAAAGATTGTAATATCTATAATTTATTTTAGAATCTAGACTTTTTAATACTAAAATTAAATTGTTAGAGAATCTAGAAACAATATACAATTATATAGAAGAAAATTTACTTTATATTTAAAAATATATAACTTATTAATTTTTATACTTTATATAAAT
>JAABUS010008720.1_pt1 | contig 10992 bp, 7 predicted proteins | sample 5560161 | NCBI WGS metagenome assembly JAABUS01 (sample SAMN10711885, study PRJNA513376) | rock metagenome | isolation source: Antarctica rocks | place: Antarctica: Victoria Land, Trio Nunatak nord | collected 2016-01-04
TCACCCTTCTTGCCATCCCCCTCCACGCAGTCGCTCACGTCGGTGCGGAACTTGGCCTTCGCCGAGGGGCACACGCGCACCCTTGGAAAGGCGCTGGGGGTGACGCACCCCTCTGGCGTGAAGACCCAAATCCCGTAGGTGGGCGTATAGCCGCTCTTGATCATGATGAGGTCGAACGCGCCGTTGGCGGTCCGATACCGGAAGCCCACCTCTTTCCGGTCCGCCGGGTTGATGCCGAAGTAGTTCTTCCAGTTCCCTCCGCCCATCTTGTCGTAGACAATCTGGTCGATGCCCATAGTGCCGGAGTAGTTGAGGAAGATCGGGCAGGCAGCGGGATTCGTCTTGCCTTTCCAGGGCACATCCGATGGGAAAGTCACGTGGCGCCATCTTTTGCTCCCGGGCACTGGCTTATAGGAGCGGAAGGGGGAGTTCATCGCCCCGATGTACTGGCCGCGGTTAAGGACGCTACACCGCCGTGGGGCGCGCGGCGGTGACTTGACGCCGCTCGCTTGGATCCAGCCCAGCCTGCTGCCCTTAGCGCCGAAGTGGGCACCGAAGGCCCGCACAAGCAGCCATCCCTTGCAGGACGCCGCGACGGTCACCGCGTCAGTGGGAATGGCGCTGCCGATCACAACGCCCTTCGGGCCCTCGCGCAGCGTGAGGCGCTTGCGGTTTTGCTCTAGCCCGTAGCGCCTGGGAGCGGCGGCGGAACGCGCGAGGGAGCCCCCCTCAGGGGAGAACTCGAGGAACTCGTAGCCGGTCTCCTCGTCGGGGACGTCCTCATAGGAGATCCCGTCGTCGGCTGGAAGGTCGGTCGGCGGGGCGGGGCTTGGCGGTCCGGGTGCAGGCGGCTGGGGGGCTGGTGGGGGGCTTGGTGGGCCGGGCGCGGGCGCCGGCGGTGCGACGCATTCGCGCGGGGTGAAGTAGACGTTGCCGTCGGGCGCGCTCACGGCGGCCGACCCGAACCCGCGGTAGGTGTAGTACCAGGAGATCGGCTGGCCTTGGGTGACGACGATCCCGGTGGAGCCGAGGTGGTTCGCGCCGTCGAAGTTGCGAAAGAGCGTCGCCGACTGGCACTTGACGACCCACGCCACGGGCCGGTCAGAAGCGGGCGCGTTGCCTTCCTGGGGGATCCCGACGTCGCGCGGGTCGCCGCACGGGTCGCCTCCCGGGCTGGGGTTCGCCGAGTTCAGCGCGGTGTTGAGCACCCAACCGCAGCGCCGGGCCTCACCGGCGGCCATCCCGAACGACCAAGCACCGCTCGTTGCCCGGACGGAGAACCCCTCGCCCTTGACGAGGTTGCCGATCGTCCACGACCCTGGAGCACTGCGGACGGACGCGCTGTCGGCGGTCACGAAGGCGGCCTGGGCCGCAGTCGGCAGGGCGCATGCGCCGACCGTGGCCAGGGCGAGGGTCCAAGCGGTGCGCCCGCGGCTACGGCGGCGCCTGACGTGCGCTGCGATGGTGAGAGCTTTCGTTCGCATATGCCTCTCAGTCTGGCTCGTTGTCGTGGCCTAGATGTTGTCGACCTGTGCGCGTCGCGATCAGGCTGTGCGCGGATCCCCCTCCGAAGACATCGCGATCGCCTCGCGAGACCAGCGTCCGTGAGACTCTTTCCGCTCATGAGGCCGTTGGCACGGGCAACTCGGCCCAACAAACGAACAACCAACATCGCCGCGCGTCCCGAGGACCCCGAGGGCGATCTCGGCGGCGTGGCCGCGAAGACGCTCTGGGACCGGCTGGCCGAGGAGATGCGTGCCGCCCGACAGGCCGCGGGGATCCGGCCGACCGACTGGGGCAACACGCCTGACGTACCGTGGACGCGCAGCCACCTCTCAAACCTCGAGCACGGCCGCGGCAAACCCACCGCCGAGGTCGCCGCCCTCTACGACGAGAAGTGCCCGCGCGCAGGGAAGCCCACCTTCTTTCGCAGCATGCAGGCGGCCGCGGCGGCGGCCGACGAGCGCGAGAAGGGCCCGGCCGTGCGTCGAGACGAGGACCACTCCGCGACGCGCGACGCCGCGATCGCCGTCGAGGTGCGCCCGGCGAAGCTCAGAGCTGCCCGGAGGTGGGGAGCGCTCTTCGTGGCAGCGGCCCTCGGGCTTGCCCTGGCCGTCACGTTGGTGATGTGGAACCGCGAGGACAGCTCACCGGCCTCCGGGCAGCGCACCGTATGCGCGCGCGACCTGATCCTCCGCGACGCACCGGGCCCCACCAGGGGTGGCGACCCCCGGCTCTACCGCGGCGAGACGATCGAGATCGACCGTTTCGCGGAGGGGCCCGAGGGCCCGCACATGTACGCGCACGGCACCAGTCAGGGCCGCGAGGCACGGGGCGAGGGCTGGGTGACCGAGAAGTATCTCTGTCGCTGACCCGCCCGACCCGTGGCGGCTTCTAGAATTCACGTCGGCTCCACTCGATCTCCCTGCATAGCGCCGACCGAGGGTTGGCGTCCGACCCCGTCGGCAGCATTGCTCGGCCCCGGCTCACCTCTTGAGCCGGTCAAGGCACAGAGATTCGACGAGGAGAAGCCAAGATGAGTGAGGCAGCCGTGAGCCACGAGCAGACCACGACATCCGCCGACGGGATCACGGTCAGCCGCGTGCTCACGACGCCCGACGTCCACCCGTTCGACGGCGTGGAGTGGGAGCTGCGCGACGCCCGCATCGGCCACGGCGAGAAGGTCGCCTTCGAGCAGCACGAGGTCGAGTTTCCGAAGAGCTGGTCTCAGAACGCCACCAACATCGTCGCCCAGAAGTACTTCCGCGGCCAGCCCTCCTCTCCGGCGCGCGAGCGCTCGGTCAAGCAGATGATCGGCCGCGTCGCAGGGACCATCACCCAGTGGGGTCGCGAGCGCGGATACTTCGCCTCCGATCAGGACGCCGACGCCTTCGAGGCAGAGCTCACCCACATCCTGCTCCACCAGATGGCTGCCTTCAACTCCCCCGTCTGGTTCAACGTGGGCTGGCATCCGCAGGGCGACCCCAAGAATCAGGCCTCGGCGTGCTTCATCCTCTCCGTCGAGGACGACATGAAGTCGATCCTCGACTGGAACACCAAGGAGGGAATGATCTTCCGCGGCGGGTCGGGCTCGGGGGTCAACCTCTCGAAGATCCGCGGGTCGATGGAGCCGCTCTCCAAGGGCGGCACGGCGTCGGGCCCCGTCTCCTTCATGCGCGGCGCCGACGCCTGGGCGGGCTCGATCAAGTCGGGCGGCGGCACGCGGCGCGCGGCCAAGATGGTCGTGCTCGACGTCGACCATCCCGACATCGAGGACTTCATCTGGTGCAAGGCGCGCGAGGAAGAGAAGGCAAACGCGCTGCGCGACGCCGGCTTTGACATGTCGATCGACGGGGAGGGCTTCCAGTCGATCCAGTACCAGAACGCCAACAACTCGGTCCGGGTGACCGACGAGTTCATGAGGGCGGTCGAGAGCGACGACGAGTGGCGCCTCATCGCCCGCACCACCGGCGAGCCAATCGGCGAGCCCCTCCAGGCCCGTCGGCTCATGCGCGAGATCTCCGAGGCGGCCTGGCGCTGCGCGGACCCGGGTGTCCAGTACGACACGACGATCAACCGCTGGCACACCTGCCCCAACAGCGGGCGGATCAACGCGTCGAACCCGTGCTGCTTCGTCGGGGAGACGCTCGTCCACACCGACGAGGGTCTCGTCCGCTTCGACGCCCTCGTCGAGCGTGCAGCACGCGAGGAAGAGCTACCCCAAGCGTTGTCTTTCGACGTCCCCTCCGGTTCCGCGAGCTTGTCCGAGATCCGCGGCGCCTGGGTGGCTGGCATGACATCGGAGCTCGTCGAGGTGAGCATCGACGGGAAGTCGCTTAGATGCACGCCTGAGCACCGTTTCCTCACAGCGGCCGAGGCTTACGTCGAGGCCCAGTGCCTCGAGGTCGGCACGATGGTCCGCACGGCCGCCCCGGCGGGAGCGCTCGCCCTCGTCGGAGCCCACGAGGGCGGCTCAGAAACCGACGGCGTGGCCGCTGTGGCCTCGATTACGAGGATCCGCCTCGACGAGCCGGTCCCGGTTTTCGACCTCGAGGTTCCCGCGACGAGCAATTTCGCCGTGGCGACGGAGTTCGAGGACGCGAACGGCGTAGTGGTGCACAACAGCGAGTACATGCACGTCGACGACTCGGCGTGCAACCTCGCGTCGCTGAATCTCATGAAGTTCCGTCGCAAGGACGGATCGTTCGACGTCGAGCGCTTCGAGCACGCCGTCGACATCGTCTTCCTCGCGCAGGAGATCATCGTCGGAGCGTCGAGCTACCCGACCGAGGAGATCACGCGCAACGCCAACGCGTTCCGTCAGCTCGGGCTGGGCTACGCGAACCTCGGCGCCTACCTGATGAGCAACGGGCTGCCCTACGACTCCGACGCGGGGCGCGGGATCGCCGCAGCGATCACGTCGCTCATGACCGGTCGCGCCTACCGCGAGTCGGCGCGGATCGCCGAGGCGGTCGGGGCGTACGACCGCTACGAGGAGAACCGCGAGCCCCACAACGCGGTCATGCGTATGCACCGCGACGCGGCGCACGACATCGCCGACGCGGGATGCGCCGACGCCGAACTACTCGCCGCTGCTCGGCGGGCGTGGGATGAAGCCGTCGCAATGGGCGAGGAGCACGGGTACCGCAACGCGCAGGCAAGCGTCTTAGCTCCGACCGGAACAATCAGTTTTCTGATGGATTGCGATACGACCGGCGTCGAACCCGACTTCTCCCTGGTCAAGTTCAAGGAGCTCGTCGGTGGCGGACAGATGACGATCGTCAACCAGACCGTGCCGCTCGCGCTGCGCACGCTGGGCTACGCCGGCGAGCAGGTCGAGGCGATCGAGGAGCACATCGCCCGCGAGGCGACGATCATCGGCGCCCCGGCGTTGCGCGACGAGCACCTGCCGGTCTTCGACGTGGCCGTCGGCGCCCGGGCGATCTCGCACGTGGGCCACATCAAGATGATGGGCGCGGTGCAGCCGTTTATTTCAGGAGCGATCTCGAAAACCGTGAACCTCCCTCAGACCGCGACGGTGGAGGACATCGCCGACGCCTACACGGAGGCCTGGAAGCTCGGGATCAAGGCGCTCGCGATCTACCGCGACGGCTCTAAGACCGCCCAGGCGCTGCGCACCGACGCGCAGAAGGAGGTCAAGGAGGTCGCCGGGGTGGACGTCGAGGCCGCCATCGCCGAGGCGCTGGCCAAGGCGCCGCCCAAGCGCCGGCGGATGCCGCGCGAGCGCCAGTCCATCACCCACAAGTTCTCGATCGGCGGTCACGAGGGCTACATCACGGCCGGCATGTACGAGGACGGGTCGGTCGGCGAGATCTTCCTCACCGACATCGGCAAGGAGGGCTCGACGCTGCGGGGGATGATGAACTCCTACGCGACGGCGATCTCGATCGCGCTCCAGTACGGCGTGCCCCTCGAGACGCTCGTGCAGAAGTTCGCCTACATGCGCTTCGAGCCCGAGGGGATCACCCAGAACCCGGAGATCCCGTTCGCCAAGTCGATGCCCGACTACATCATGCGCTGGCTGGCCTCGCGCTTCCTGGACGCCGACAGCTGCGAGGAGCTCGGGATCCTCACGCCCGAGGTCCGCGCCCGCAAGGCGGCCCAGGACGCGGCCATGGCCTCCGCCGGCGACACCAACGGCGGGGGCAACGGCCACGGCCACGGCGGATCGAGCGGGGCGTCCGCGCCGCGGCCCACGGAGGCCCCGGCCGAGCGGGTCGCACCGACCAGCGCCCTAACCGACACCCCACCGGTGGTGCCCGCTCGCATGCAGGGCCTCGACCTCGGCCCGGCCTGCTCGCAGTGCGGCGGCATGATGCAGCGCACCGGCTCCTGCTACACGTGCTCGAGCTGCGGCAACAACACCGGCTGCGGGTAGCTGTGAAGCGTCACGAGTTGTTCAGCGCAGATTGGAGTCCCCCGGTTTGGTGGACACCTGACGACTGAGCGGTTTGCTTGGTCGGGAAGGATTGTCTGTTGATGCCGAAGATCGTGCCGTATCCGAAGGAGTTCAAGCGGGAGGCTGTGCAGCTGCTCAGGACCAGCGGGCGCGCGAGCCGGATGAACGGCTGCAGTCGCGATCTCGATGCCCACGCGAGCCAGGCGTCGAGGCGCGCCGGCGCGAGCGCTGGGTCCTCGAGCCCGTAGAGCAGCCCTGAGTTCCTCCTTGAGCAGGAAGGCGCGGAACATCGGCTTGATGGCTGCTGGACTTCGCCGAGCAGCGCGAGCTGACGGATCGACACCTCACAACTGTTCAGTCCGGTGACCGAGTTCGTCAGCGCAACTTCCATGGCAGACGGCGATGGGCAGCCACGCGCGCAGGTACCAACCGCCTTCGGCGTCAGGTCCAGCGACGAGGCTTCCGCTGAGCGCTTCGATTCGCTCGCGCATTCCTTTGAGACCGAGCCCCGAACCGGTTTCAGCGAGCGCTGACGCGTGTTCGACTCCGCCGTTTCGAAGGTCGAGCAGCAGGCCGTCCTCGTCCAGCGTGAGGCGCAAGTCGATCGGCGCGCCCGGCCCGTGCTTCATCGCGTTTGTGAGGCCCTCCTGGATCACGCGGTAGGCGTGCTCCTCGAGCTCATGTGGGAGTTGCAACTCCGCAGGCAGCGCGATGACGCGGACGTCCGGTCCGCTCGCCCGTGCGCTGTCGAGTAGCTGCGCCAGCCGCGCGCCTCCAGCGTTCCCGTCGTGCTGTTGCAGCATGTCCACGAGCCGGTCCATCTCGGCGAGTGCCTGGCGGCCGGAGTCACGGATCGTCGCGAGTCGCTCGCCTGCGGGCTCGGTGTGGGCGGGATCGGCGAATCGCCCGGCGCCGGCTTGGATCACCATGACCCCGAGGTGGTGCGAGACGATGTCGTGCAGCTCGCGCGCGATGCGGGCGCGCTCGCGTCGCACCGAGAGCGCAACGAACGCCTCCTCTTCGGTCTCGAGCTCGCGGGTGCGCGCGCCGAGCTCGCTCACCAACTGCCGCCGCCGGCGCACCTGGCGGCCGGCCCACCAGGGCCCGAGCGTGATGAACGCGAGCTCGACGTTCGGGAATTCGCTGAAGCCCACGCCAATTTGCAACGCGACCAGGAGCCCGGCGACACCCAGCAAACCAGGGCGCTTGGAAACGTATGACCCGCAGGCATACGCGAGGACCGCCACGAACATCGCCTGTGAGTCGGGAGGGAACTTTCCCGTGAACTGCGGCGTGGCTGCGGCGAGGAAGACAACAGCCTCAGCGAGGATCGCGGGCAGCGGGTGCGATCGCCGTGCGGCCACGGGAATCCCGAGCGTGATGACGAAGATCGCGGCCAGCAGCGAGTGCTCCATCTCCGGGCGCGCGAGCAACTCGGCGACGCCTGCCGCCGTCAGTGCGGCGGCGAGGACGAGATCCGCTCGTGGGCCCGCCATCAGCCCGTGAATTGCCGCGCGCTCAGCCATCGGTCGCCACCGCCGGCAGGCGCGCGCGCAGCACCCGCTTCCCCGGCGCCGGAGTGTCGGTGTTGAAGCTGCCCCCGTGCGTCGTCACGCGCTCGCGCGCCGCCATCAGTGCCGCCGCGGCGGCACCGCCGTCGGGCGCGACGCCGCGTACCTCGAGCTTCAACGCGCCGGGCAGGTAGCGCAGCTGCACCGTGGCGGGCCGGTCATCACCGGCCCCGACCGCCACGAGCGCGTGCTGCACCGTGCGGTATGCGGCGAGCTCCGTGCCCGCCGCGAGCGCCCGCCTCTCGCCAACGATCTCGAGGTTGACGAGGCTTCCGCCGGCACGTGCCTCGGCAAGCAGCGCGTCGATCTGCGCGAGGGTGGGGCGTGGGGACCGTCCGGCGTGCTCGTCGCTGCGCAATACGCCAAGCAGGCCGCGCATCTCGTTGAGTGACTCGCGCCCGAGCCGCTCGATCCTGGCGAACAGCTCGTGCGCCGGCTCGACCTCGGTCGGTAGAGACGCACCGCCGCCCTCGGCCAGCTCGACCATCGTCCGTATCCGTGCCCGCGCGGCCGCATCGAGGTTCGACGCCAGGCGCGCGCGCTCCACCGCGATCGCGAGCTCGGCCGTCTGCTCGCGCTGGCGCTCGAGCTCCCGGGAGCGCTCGGCCAGCCGGCCGGCGACCTGCTCGCGTGACCTCACGATTCGCCCCGCGGCCCAGATCCCGCCGCAAAGCGGGAACGTGAAGATGAGGAAGCCCGTGATCCCGCCGCTGTCGTCGAGCACGACTTCGGTAGCACCGAGGAAAGCCATCCCGGCAAGCACGAGCGCGAGGCCGACGACCGCGCGCCCTCGGTCAGCGCGGCCCGCAAGGCTGAACACGATCAACATCGCGGCCGGCACGGCCGCCCCGAGGCGAAACTGGTTGAACGTCGGGATGCCGCTGATCACGCAGCCCGCGGCCAGAGCGCAGGCGGCAGCGAAGGGCGCGCGGCGTCGCAGCAGAACCGGCAGAGCAACCGTCGGCAGGAGCGCGGTGCCGAGCACCGTGACCCTGCCGTTGACTTCGGGGTCGAGGACGGCCGGGATCATGTACCCGATCAGCACGACACAGATCGCGAGATCGAGCACGACACGCCCGCGCCGACTGCGGAGCCACCTCACGAGCCGCTCGTAGGCTTTGCTGCGTCGTGAGTTCATTGGTAGTCAGGGGCGCAGTGTCCGCGCGTGGCGGATCCGGTTCCCGTGCCCAGGCACAACATGGCGTGACGATACGCCCGCATGACCACGCCGCCATCCTCCCCAGAGACGAACTCGCCCTCCCTCCACGGGATGACGCGCCGCCACCCACGGGCGGCTACGGTCGTCTCATGACAAAGGCCGAGGCGCTGTCTGACGATGAGGATCAGCATGTCTCCGTGCTGATCGCCGACGATCAGCTGCTGGTCCGCGCCGGCTTTCGCGCGATTCTCGAGGCACAGCCGGGAATCACCGTCTGTGGCGAAGCCGCTGACGGGCGCGACGCGATCGACCTCGCCCGCCGGCGACGGCCGGACGTCGTCCTGATGGACATTCAGATGCCCGACATCGACGGTCTTGAGGCCACGAGGCGCATCCTCGACGACGCCGGCGAGCAGCACTCCGTCGCTGTCCTCATCCTCACCACGTTCGACCTCGACGCGTACGTCTACGATGCCCTTCGCGCCGGAGCGAGCGGGTTCCTGCTGAAAGACGTACTGCCTGAGCAGTTGATCGCCGCGATCCGTGTCGTGGCGGGCGGCGATGCCCTGATCGCACCAGCGATCACCAAACGCCTGATCGAGCAGTTCGCACGGACCGCGCCTCCGCGCCGGCCTCCACGAGGGCTCGAAGAACTCACATCGCGCGAGATCGAGGTACTGGTGCTCGTGGCGCGCGGGCTGTCCAACGGGGAGATCGCCGATGAGCTCGTGCTCAGCCAGGCGACGGTCAAGACGCACATCAAGCGGATCCTCGCCAAGCTCGGCGTGCGCGACCGAGTCCAGGCGGTCGTTACGGCGTACGAAGCTGGACTCGTCAGCCCGGGGGACCCATCGCGGGCGCCGTCTACCCCACCGGGATGACCCGCAGTTCGCCCCCCGGGGCGACGACGCGAATTCGCGGCCGCGGTTGAGTGGGGACATCACCAATCGACCAACCAAGGAGCTCGCAATGACCCGTCGATCGATCCTTCTATCCCTCGCCGCAGTCGCCGCCGCCGGTGCTGCCGCCCTTCCGATCGCCGCCGGCGGCGCGCAGCCGGCGCCGCGCACGTTCGTCGTCGCGGACTCCGGGCCGACCAAGACGTTCATCGACGACGTCGCGCCACGCACGACGAAGCGGGGAAAGCTCAGCATCGGCGACCGCATCGTCGCGACCCACGCTGTTCGCATCGGCGGCAAGGCCGCCGGAACGCTGCACTCCGCCGCGACCATCACCAACCCCAAGGCGACGAGCTTCGCGCGCTTCACGGCAGTGATCGACCTCACGTTCCATCTCACCAACGGTGACCTCTACGCCGTCGGGTTTGTGGACGCCGCCAACGGGGGCGACCGCTACGCGATCGTCGGCGGAGACGGCGCGTACGCCGGGGCACGCGGCAGCGCCGTGGGCACCGAGAACAACATCACCGTCAAACTGGATTCCTAGCGCACGCCAAGCGCCCGCAGGATTCATGCGGGCAGTCCTCTGGATGAGGACTGCCCGCATCCGCGCGGCGGCGTTTCGACTGAACTTCTCGTGTCGCGTCCGCTGAAACTCCCGTGAGACTTCATAGCTGATGACAGCTGTGACGCCCTCGCCGAGCTCACCGCGCCGCTCGAGTCATTCTCCGGGGCGCCACGAATGCTCGGGCGAAGGGTCGGGCGTGCGCATCTCAGCGACGACGGTGCCATAGCGCACGAGCAGCAAGCGCTCACCGCCCAAGGAGACGCGGTTTAAGAGGGCCGCGAGGGACGGTTGCTCCGGGCCGCCGGTCAGGTCGATGCGGTTCGTTCGGGCATCCACCAGGGCGCGCCGCCGCTGCAGCTCAACCTCGAGCAGGTTGTCACGGAGCGTATCGAGGACGTCGATGCCCCTCCGGCAATCGAGCGCAAGGCTGGGCTCGGGGCTTTGGCGCAACCGGGACCAGTACGGTGTGTCTGAAGTGGCCTCGCTGCTGACCCCGATCACCCTGCCCCTGCGCATGGCGGAGGATCTGCGCTCGATCGCCGGCGCGATCACGGTTCTGCCCAAGCTCGAGCGCTCGATCGACGCGATGTACTCCGAGATGACCGGGCTGCGCTCGGATCTGAAGACGATGCCGGGCAACTCGGCACGGCTGGTGGAGCAGGTGGAGGACCTGAAGGAGGACCTGCGCGTCATGCAGGCCGATCTTGCCGAGACCAAGGTCAACGTCCAACCGATGGACGAGGACCTCTCCCGCGTCGAGGCGGGGGTGCGCCCGCTGCCCGAGAAGCTCGATGCGCTGCTGAGCGAGATGGCCAAGCTCGCCGGACAGTTGGACGGCATGCGCACCGAGCTGAGCGAGCAGCTCGAGCGCCTGC
>JAABUS010008722.1_pt1 | contig 10989 bp, 13 predicted proteins | sample 5560161 | NCBI WGS metagenome assembly JAABUS01 (sample SAMN10711885, study PRJNA513376) | rock metagenome | isolation source: Antarctica rocks | place: Antarctica: Victoria Land, Trio Nunatak nord | collected 2016-01-04
CGCACGACGACCTCCCGGCCGAGCTCGACCGAGCGTTGCTGGGGTTGAGCGCGGCCGTCGAGGACTGGATGGCGGCCGAGGCGCCAGAGCTGCTCCGCACCGCGCTCACCCTTGGGGAGGTGGCGGGACTGACGACAGTCATCTCCGAGCTGATCGGGATCGCCGCGCTGGGTCGAAACCCAGGCGAGGCAGAAGGAGTCAGCGAACTCGTCGCGAGGAGTCCGGGCTCGCACCGCCTCATCAAGGCTTTGCGCCAGCAGTGGCGAGACGTCGCTCCCGCCGCCCTGCCCGAGGCGACCTTCGCCCGGCGTCGATCGCCGGGCCTGGCTCAGGCCCTGGCGGGTCGACGTACCGCAGAGGTGACGTCCGCGGTGGCGGCGGCGCTCGGCGACGGGTCGGCGTCGAGCCTCGACAGCGGCGTGTCTCGTGACGAGCCGGGCTGAGCCGTGCTGATCTCATCCACCGCAGCCGCTCCCCGCGTCGTCGTGGAGGTGCCGCCCGACTTCCACCAGGTGCCGCTCGAACGGCAGACCGAGGCTCGCACCGCGTCGCAGTTGCAGGTGCTCGACGCGATGGGGCTCACTGAGCCCGACCAGCGTGAGGCGTTGTCGCTGTACCTGGAGGGGCTGGCCGTTCGGCTCACGACCACCAGCCTCGGCGGCAGCGCCTTCTGCGCGGTTCGGCTCGACGGGCGTCCATCGACAGCGACGCTGACCGTGGCGCTCCAGCCCATCCGGACGACCGACCGGGGGCTCGCAGTCTTGGGCGCGGCCGAGTCGCTGCGCCGCGAGGGCCGTTACACCGATGTCGCGGTGGTGCGGCTCGGGAGTAGGGCTGTCGTGACTGCCAGGTCGGAGCGCTCGCTGGCACCGGGCTCAGGTGCGGTCCCGGGCGCCGTACTGCGCGAGATGCTGGCGTTCGTGCCACTGCCAGGGCACGAGTTCGCGGCGCTCCTCACGCTGGCGACTCCCTGCCATGCCGACTGGGACGTCTACGCCGACGTGCTCCTCGACATCTGCCGCTCAGTGCGAGTCGAGCGCCCTGAGCCCAGCCTGCTCGGCTAACAGGTCACCAGTGCCCGCAGGGACAACCCCGGTGTCGACTACGCTCCCCGCATGGCGGAGTACGTGCGGCTCGAGGTCGAAGACGGGGTGGCCACGCTTCGCCTGGACCGGCCGCCGATGAACGCGCTCAACGTGGCGGTGCAAGAAGAGATTCGGGCGGCAGCGGGTGAGGCTGCCGCACGCGACGACGTCCGCGCGGTCGTGGTGTACGGCGGAGAGAAGGTCTTCGCAGCCGGAGCCGACATCAAGGAGATGGCGGCCATGTCCTACACCGACATGGTGCGTCGCTCAGGAGCCTTGCAGTCGTCCTTCTCAGCGGTGGCGCGGATCCCCAAGCCCGTGGTGGCCGCCGTGACGGGCTACGCCCTTGGAGGGGGCTGCGAACTGGCGCTCTGTGCCGACGTGCGCATCGCCGCTGACAACGCGAAGCTCGGCCAGCCGGAGATCCTGCTGGGGATCATCCCGGGAGCAGGCGGGACTCAGCGACTGTCCCGGCTGGTGGGACCGGCCAAGGCGAAGGACCTCGTCTTCACCGGACGGTTCGTCTCGGCGCCAGAGGCCCTCCAGATCGGCCTGGTCGACAAGGTGGTGCCACCGGACGAGGTGTACTCAGCCGCGTTGCAGTGGGCCAGCGCCTTCGCGACCGGGCCGGCCTTTGCTCTGCGCGCCGCCAAGGAGTGCATCGACCGAGGCCTCGAGGTCGACCTGGAGACCGGTCTGGAGATTGAGCGCCAGCAGTTCGCCGCGTTGTTCGCGACGCAGGACCGCGCCGCCGGTATGACCTCGTTCGTTGAGAGCGGTCCTGGCAAGGCCAGCTTCGAGGGCCGCTGACGGTCGAGCGACGGGGCCGCATCCCCGACAGCCGCCCAGACCGGGCAAACAGCGGTCGGGCATACTTTCTGTGTTGAAGGGAGCCCTTCGGTGACAGCCAACACCTCGAGCAGCGACTCCGAACCCCCGTCGGACTCGACGCCCAGCAACGCCTCGATGACGGAGTCAGGCAACGGTGAACGAGCGCCGGGGGCAACGAGGACCGCTAGTAGTTCACATTGGGCTCGGTCGGACGTCCTGCGTCACGGAATCGCCTCGGTGGTGTGGCTGCTCGCGGTGCTGGCCGCCCTCATCTTGGCGGTGGGAACCCTGCTGATCTCCCTCGACGCGAACGCCGACAACGCCTACGTCGGCTGGGTGCTCGACGCGGCCGACAGGATTGACTGGTTCTTCTGGAAGATCTTCGAGATGAAGGATCGGACGCAAAACCACCTGGTCAATTGGGGGTTGGCGGCGGTGGCGTACCTCATCGTCGGCCGAGTCGCCGACCGCATCATCAGGCACTAGCCGCCACCCAGGCCAAGCGCTCGCTTGACGTACCGCTGCGCCGGCACCGACCGCCGTAGGCAAGAATGCCATTCGAATTGACCAGGAGGTCGGCACGGCCATGAAGATCGTTGTCTGCGTGAAGTATGTGCCCGATGCCACCGGAGATCGTAAGTTCAACGCCGACAACACGGTCGACCGAGAGGGCGTCGACGGCGTGTTGTCCGAGCTCGACGAGTACGCCGTCGAAGAAGCCCTGCAGATCCGTGACGCCCAAGACGGTGAGGTCGTCGTCGTCACGGTCGGCCCCGAGGTGGCTCGCGCGGCAATCCTGAGGTCGCTGCAGATGGGGGCGGACGCCGGCGTGCATGTGCTCGACGACGCCATCCGCGGCTCGGACTCGGTGGGCACGAGCCTGGTCTTGGCCAAGGCCGTCGAGCGGCAGGACGCCGACCTGGTGCTGTGTGGCATGGCGTCCACCGACGGCGGCATGAGCGTGGTTCCCGCCATGCTGGCCGAGCGGCTTGGTTTGCCCCAGATCACCTTCGCCTCGGAGGTGACCATGGAAGGCTCGACGGTGCGCATCCGACGCGATGGCGACGCCGCCACCGAGATCATCGAGGCGACCGTGCCGCTCCTGCTCAGCGTCACCGACCAGTGCAACGAGCCGCGCTACCCGTCGTTCAAGGGGATCATGGCGGCGAAGAAGAAGCCGGTCGAGACCCTCGCCCTGGCAGACCTGGGAGTTGCCGCCGACGAGGTTGGCCTCGACGCCGCGTGGACTCGAGTTGACGGCTTTTCGGAGCGACCGCCTCGGTCCTCCGGCACGATCGTGACCGACGACGACGGTTCGGGAGCTGACGGGCTCGTGAGCTTCCTCGTCGGGCAGAAGTTCATCTAGACGATTGAGGGGCTGTCCGTGAGCGAGATCCTCGTCCTTGTCGACCATGCCGACGGCTTGGTCCGCAAGACAACTGCTGAGCTGTTGACCTTCGCCCGCCGTCTTGGCAGCCCCTCGGCAGTCTTCATCGGCTCGGGCCTCGAGTCGGCCCGCAACGCGCTGAAGCAGTACGGCGCCGACAAGGTCTACGTTCTCGACTCGGCTGACCTTTCCGACTACCTGGTGGTCCCAAAGGCGGAAGCGTTGGCTCACCTGGTTCAGACCAAGCAGCCGGGGGCCGTCCTGCTGCCGTCGAACGCCGAAGGCAAGGAGATCGCGGGAAGGTTGGCTATCAAGACGGGTTCTGGGCTCATCACCGACGCGGTCGACGTCGTGGCCGAGGGCGGCGGTCTCTCGACCACGCAGTCGGTGTTCGCCGGGAACTACACGGTGAGCTCGACCGTCACCCACGGCACTCCGATCGTCACCGTCAAGCCCAACTCCACGACGCCCGAGCCGGTCGAAGGGGCGGCTGCTGAGGAGCGCATCGACATCGTGCTCAGCGAGCTCGCCAAGACCGCCAGAGTCGTGGAGCGCAAGCCCCGCGAGGCGACCGGTCGCCCAGAGCTCACCGAGGCGGCGATCGTGGTGTCGGGTGGACGCGGGACGGGCGGCAACTTCGAGCCGGTCGAGAAGTTCGCCGACGCACTCGGAGCCGCGGTCGGTGCCTCGCGAGCGGCGGTTGACTCCGGGTGGTACCCGCATGCCTACCAGATCGGACAGACCGGCAAGACGGTGTCGCCCCAGTTGTACGTCGCGACTGGGATCTCCGGTGCGATCCAGCACCGCGCCGGAATGCAGACGTCCAAGACGATCGTGGCGGTCAACAAGGACGAGGAGGCCCCGATCTTCGAGCTCGTCGACTTCGGCGTCGTCGGCGACCTGCACACGGTCCTTCCTGCCGCCACCGCGCAGGTGCAGGCACGCAAGGGCTGACCGCTCGGATGGGGCTGCGGGTGATGGTCATGGGAGTTTCCGGGTCGGGCAAGAGCACGGTCGGTGAGCTGCTGGCGCAGCGCCTCGAGGTGCAGTACGCCGACGGCGACGACTTCCACAGTGAGGCCAGCCGCGCGAAGCTCGAAGCTGGAGTCCCTCTCGCAGACGAGGACCGGTGGCCGTGGTTGAACGACATCGGTCGGTGGCTCGCCCGACGCAAGGCCACCGGGGCAGTGGTCACCTGTTCGGCTCTGAAACGGCAGTACCGAGACGTCATCCGCGCGCTGGTGCCCGACGTAGAGCTGCTGTACTGCGAGGGCAGCCTCGAGCTGATCACCGAACGGGTCGCGAACCGGTCGGACCACCTCATGCCCGCGTCGCTCCTCGAGTCACAGTTTCAGGAGCTCGAAACCCCGGGCGATGACGAGCGCGCCGTTACCGAAAATGTCGCGCAGGCCCCTGAGGCCATCGTCGACCACTTCGTGACCCAAGTACTGCGTCGCCGCGCGGGCGGGGATCACAGTTGAGGTCGCGCGTGCCTGCCCAGCCTGACCCCGCAGTCCAGGCTGGGTACGCGCGCGATCTTGAGCCGGAGAAACTGGCCTTCCAGCGGCTCTACGGGCCGTGGCGGCCGTTCTCCATCCAGGAGGCCGCGGCGGTCTTCGGCTCACTGGACATCCCGTGGTGGGTCGCGGGCGGGTACGCCGTCGAAGCCTTCACCGGCGCAGAGCGAGAGCATGAGGACATCGACGTCTCAGTGTTTCGCCGCGACCTCGAGCGGTTGAGGACAGGGCTCAAGGACCGGTATCACGTGTGGGCGGCGGGGCCCGGTGGTCTGTGTCCGCTCGATGACGCGCAGATGATGATGCCGCAAGAGGCCGACCAGGTGTGGCTTCGCGAGCACGCCCTTGCCCCTTGGCGGGCCGACGTCTTGCTCAACCCCGATCGGGACGGGGCCTGGGTCTCTCGTCGAGACCGCGGCTTCGCCGCTCCACTCGACGAGGTCACGTGGAGCCGCGACGACGTCCGGTACCTCAGGCCAGAGATCGTTCTCGCCTTCAAGGCGAAGCGCGCTCGCCCGAAGGACGAGCTCGACTTCGCCGCGGCGGAACCGCTGCTCGATGCGAAAGCGCGCGCCTGGCTCCGCGACTACCTGACCCGGTGCGAGCCGGAGAACCGCTGGCTGGCCAGGCTTTAGGCCAGTGCTTCGCCGAGCCAAAAGGCTCTTGGGAGATGGCTTACGCTGGCAGGGCAATGAATGCCACCCGGTCACCTGTGGCTTACCTAGACCACGCCGCCACCACCTCCGTCTACCCGGAGGTCATCGCGGCGATGACCTCACAACTGGCGCGCCTTGGTAACGCCTCCTCGCTGCACGGGTCGGGGAGAGCGGCTCGTCGTGTCGTCGAGGAGTCCCGGGAGACGTTGGCCGCCGTACTCAACGCCCGCCCTTCAGAGGTGGTCTTCACCTCTGGTGGCACGGAGGCCAACAACTTGGCGGTCAAGGGTTTCTTCTGGGCCCGGCGTCGGGCCGATCCCCGCCGTACCCGAATCCTGTCCACCGCCATCGAGCACCACGCGGTCCTGGACCCGCTGCACTGGCTGGCCACCGAAGCGGGGGCGACCGTGGATCTGCTGCCCGTGGACGACGACGCCCGACTCGACCTCGGGGCACTGCAACGTGCGATCGACCAAGACCCGGCAAGCGTTGCCCTGGTCACTGTCATGCACGCCAACAACGAGGTTGGGACGCTGCAGACGATCGAGCAGGTGTCTGCGCTGGCGGCCCACCACGGCATCCCAGTGCACACCGACGCTGTGCAGTCGATGGGCCAGGTTCCGCTGGACTTCTCGGCCTTGGGAGTGGACGCGATGACGCTGTCCGGCCACAAGATCGGAGGGCCTTTCGGCGTCGGCGCGCTGCTGCTGCGCCGGGAGGCCGAGCTCGTGGCGCTGCTGCACGGAGGGGGTCAAGAGCGTGACGTGCGGTCCGGGACGATCGACGCACCCGCCATCGTCGGGTTCGCCGTCGCCGCCGAGCTGGCGGTGAAGGGACAGCCGGAGCGAGCCGACAGCCTCGCCGCTCTGCGCGACGAGCTGATCGCGGGGGTCCTGGACGCCGTACCCGATGCTCGCCTGAACGGCCGGCCAGGCCAGGGTCGGCTCCCTGGCAACGCTCACTTCTCGTTCCCCGGATGCGAAGGCGATTCGCTCCTGATGCTGCTCGACGCTCAAGGCGTGGAGTGCTCAACGGGGTCGGCGTGCTCCGCCGGCGTGCCGCAGGCGTCCCACGTGCTGCTGGCGATGGGCCGTGACGAGGCCACCGCTCGGGGGTCGCTGCGGTTCTCCCTCGGCCACACCTCGACGGCGGCTGACGTCGAACGGGGAGTGCGAGCGATCGGCCCGGCGGTTCAGCGCGCCCGGCTGGCCGGCGCAACCTCGGCGGGGAGCAGACCGTGAAGGTTCTTGCCGCGATGTCGGGCGGTGTGGACTCGGCAGTCGCTGCCGCCAGAGCGGCAGCGGCCGGGCACGACGTCACCGGCATCCACCTCGCGCTGTCGCGCAACCCTAAGTCCTACCGCAGTGGCGCGCGAGGCTGCTGCACGATCGAGGATGCCAACGACGCGCGGCGGGCGGCCGACGTCATCGGCATCCCGTTCTACGTCTGGGACCTCAGCGACTCCTTCCATGAAGCGGTCGTCGAGGACTTCGTGAGCGAGTACGCCCAGGGGCGGACGCCCAACCCGTGCCTTCGGTGCAACGAGAAGGTCAAGTTCGCGGCCGTGCTCGACAAGGCGGTCGCCTTGGGTTTCGACAAGGTGGTCACGGGGCACTACGCGCAGCTGCGTCCCGGGCCGGACGGCGATATCGAGATGCACCGGGCCGTCGATGCAGACAAGGACCAGTCCTACGTCCTCGGCGTGCTGACCCAAGAACAGCTCGAGCACTCGATGCTTCCGCTCGGGGGCTCGACCAAGCCGCAGGTGCGAGCAGAAGCCCGGGCGCGCGGCCTGTCGGTCGCCGCCAAGCCTGACAGCCACGACATCTGCTTCATCTCCGACGGCGACACCGCCGGCTGGTTGCGCGAAAAGATCGGTGCGGCTCGTGGTGACATCGTCGACACGACAGGTGCGGTGCTGGGCAGTCACGAGGGCGCCTTCGGCTTCACCATCGGTCAGCGGCGCGGGCTCCGGCTCGACCGGCCGGCGCCAGATGGCCGTCCCCGCTACGTGCTTGACATCGAGCCGGTGTCGCAGCGGGTCACCGTCGGTCCGCGCGAGGAGCTGGCTGTCGACTCGATCGTCGGCGTCAAACCTCGCTGGTGTGGATCCCCACCGGCGCACGAGTTCGCGTGCACGGTGCAGTTGCGAGCCCATGGTGAGCAGCACCGAGCAGTCGTCCGGCTGTTGGCGGAGTCCGTGGAGATCGACCTGCTCGACCAAGCCATCGGAATCGCCCCTGGGCAGGCCGCGGTGCTGTACGCCGGGACTCGCGTCGTCGGCAGCGCAACGATCGCGCGGGCACATCGCCGTACCCCCGTCTGAGGCCTCCGGATGGTCGAGCCTGTCGAGACCACCATCGGGCGAAACCTCGCGTGCATCGGGGGAGAACCGTTGAGCGGTTACGGTATGCGCCATGACCCAACCCGGCGAGCCGACGAAACCTGACACGGTCTCCTTCGGTAACGCAGGCGGGAGTCAACCGGAGCGCGGACGTCCTGTCGTCCAACCCCGACCACCGGCTGAATCCCGCCAACCGCTCAAGCCAGCCGGAAGCTCCAGCCAACCAGCCCTGGATCCCACCCGGTGGGCGCTGGTGGCTGTTGCCCTCTTCACAGTGATCGCATTGGTGGTTGCTGTGGTCGCGTTGGTCCGCAGCGGCGATTCCGACTCCTCGACTCTTCCTGCCGTCGAGACGCATGAGCTTTCCCAGGATCAGGCGGCGTGCTTGCGCTTCGGCCTAGTCGAGAGAAGGTTCGACCTCACCGTTCCGCTTCGCCAAGGAAGGGAAAGTTCCGTTCTCAGGCCCGGCTTGCTGCGGGCGCTTGATAGCGAGCTCGCGGCTGTCGACGCCATCGCGGCGAACTATCCAGAAGCGGACTACCGGATCATTGACGCATTCGCCGACGTCGGCGACGAGTCAGCTGCTCTGCTGGCGGGAAATGCCACCTATATCAACTCGGTAAGCGAATCCCTCGGCCATCGCAAAGAGGCCGTCAGCGCCGCCCGGGACGTTTGTCTCGAGGTCGCAGGGTTCGACACCGTGGACATGACCCCAGCCGGCTGACCTGTCGCGTGAAAGGGTGTGTTGTGGCGCTGCGGACGAAGAGACAATGGTGGGGCGTCCAACTCGACGCACCGGACGGGCGTGAGCTGGCGCACTTCTATGCGAGGCTCCTGAGCTGGCAGATCTTCAACGAAAACGAGAGGGGCGCCACCGTCGCACCGTCGGAGGACGCCGGCTACAACCTCGCGTTCGAGACCGAGGAGCACTACGTCCGACCGGTCTGGCCGACCGAGGAGGGCAAGCCGCAGATGATGATGCACCTCGATGTCGAAGTCGACGATCTAGAGGAAGCGGTGGCGTACGCCGTCAGCGTGGGTGCGGAGGTGGCGGCGTACCAGCCGCAGGAAACGGTGCGCGTGATGCTCGATCCCGCCGGGCACCCGTTCTGCCTCTACCTCGACACCGACGACGCCTGAGCAGCGACTTTTCGACCAGCCGGTTGCGCATAGGGTCGTTCCCGTGGCCAACGCAGCGACAGGTGTCGGGTCGATGCCGGGGGAGGACTACTCCGAGAGCACCCGGGTAGTGCTTGGCGAGCTGGGAGACCTCCCACACGTCGTTGAGCTTCCGTCTCGGGGGCCGACCGCCTCAATGATCGGACGGACGCTAGCCCTGGTGAGCGAGCTCGGTGCAGATCTGCAGCCAGCCGGCTGGCGGCTGACGGATTCCCCTGGACTTGACCACCGACGGGCAAAGTCGTTGCTCGGCCACGACCTCGATGTCACCGAGGAGCTTGCCCAGGGCCACTCCGGGCGCTTCAAGGTGCAGGTGGCCGGCCCGTGGACGTTGGCCGCCACAGTCGAACGCCAGCGCGGTGACAAGGTGCTCTCCGACTTCGGGGCGCGACGCGACCTCGCCCAGGCACTTGCGGAAGGAGTCGGTGACCACGTCGCAGCAGTGCAGCGCCGCATCCCGGGAGCGGAGATCGTCGTACAGGTCGACGAGCCGTCGCTCCCCGCGGTGCTTGGGGGCGGCATCGCCACAGCCAGCGGGTTTCACAGGCACCGAGCCGTGACTCCGGCCGACGCGGCGCGGGCACTCGACTGGGTCCTGACAGCTGCGGCGTCGGCCGGTGCCAGCACGGTCGTGCACTGCTGCGCTCCCGAACTGCCCTTCGCGCTGTTGGCACAGACATCGGCCGACGCTGTGTCATTCGACCTGGGGCTGTTCTCGCCGGCGTCCTACGACGCCCTCGGCGGGTGGGTGGACGACGACCGTGGCGTCTGGCTCGGTGTCGTGCCTACGACGGGATCCGAGGTTCCACCGAGCGAAGCGGACGTTACCCGTGAGGTGCTCTCATGGTGGTCCCACGTTGGCCACTCAGAGCTGGAGACCCGCCCACCGACGACCCTGACACCAACCTGTGGGCTGGCCAAAGCCACCCCGGCCTGGGCCCGAGCGGCCCTCGGCCTGTGCTCGCGGGTGGCCAGGAATCTGTCGGTCGAGCAGGGCAGAATGGGCGGATGAGCGAGACGGCTTCAGCCCGGCCAGCTGTGCCGCCAACCGCAGCCCGCGAGCGTCATAGCGAGCTGGCCGAGGCCATCGACGGTCACCGGTGGCGTTACTACGTCCTCGACACGCCGACGGTCAGTGATGGGGAGTTCGACGCGCTGATGCGCGAGCTGGGGGGCCTCGAAGACAACTACCCGGAGCTGCGCACGCCCGATTCTCCGACTCAGCACGTCGGAGGTGCGGTGTCGACGATGTTCACCCCGGTCGAGCACGCCGAACCGATGATGAGCCTTGACAACGCCTTCTCGCCCGAGGAGCTGGCGGCGTGGGTCTCCCGGGTGGAACGTGACATCGGTGCCGGAGTGGAGTACTTGTGCGAGCTCAAGGTCGACGGGCTCGCGATCAACCTGACCTACGAACGCGGCCGCTTGATCCGAGGGGCCACCCGCGGCGACGGGCGCTCAGGCGAGGACGTCACCCCCAACGTGCGGACGATCGACGGCGTCCCCCATCGGCTGGCTCTCAGCGCCGACTGGCCCGTGCCAGAGTTCGTCGAGGTGCGCGGTGAGGTGTTCTTCCCGGTCAAGGCGTTCGAGAGGTTGAATGCGACGCTCGTAGAGGCAGCCAAGCCGCCCTTCTCCAACCCCCGCAACGCCGCAGCCGGCTCGCTGCGCCAGAAGGATCCCCGGGTGAGCGCCACGCGGCCGTTGCGGTTGGTGTGTCACGGGCTAGGTGCTCGGCGTGGCTTCGAACCCGAGCGTCAGTCGCAGTCGTATGCCGCGTTGCAGGCGTGGGGGTTGCCGATCAGTGATTGCGCCACGGTGCTGGGCTCGCTCGACGACGTACAACAGTTCATCGACCACTATCGCGAGCACCGCCACGACGTCGAGCACGAGATCGACGGTGTCGTCGTCAAGGTCGACCAGGTGGCGCTGCAACGCCGGCTGGGCTCGACGTCTCGAGCGCCGCGCTGGGCGATCGCGTTCAAGTACC
>JAABUS010008723.1_pt1 | contig 10989 bp, 5 predicted proteins | sample 5560161 | NCBI WGS metagenome assembly JAABUS01 (sample SAMN10711885, study PRJNA513376) | rock metagenome | isolation source: Antarctica rocks | place: Antarctica: Victoria Land, Trio Nunatak nord | collected 2016-01-04
CCTGGCTGGTCACGGTCGCGTCCCGGCGGCTGGTGGACGAGTGGCGCAGCGAGGGGGCCCGGCAGCGGCGGGAGCAGACGGTGGCCGCGATCGAGGTCGAGCCCGGCCCGACCGAGGCCGCCGACGACACGCTCGCCCTGCTGCTGCTGTGCTGCCACCCGACCCTGTCGGTGCCGTCCCAGCTGGCCCTGACCCTGCGCGCGGTCGGCGGCCTGACCACGGCCCAGATCGCGGCCGCGTTCCTGGTGCCGGAGACGACGATGGCGCAGCGGATCAGCCGGGCCAAGCATTCGATCCGGGGCGACCGGTTCATGCTGCCGGCGGCGGCCGAGCTGCCGGAGCGGCTGCGGGTCGTGCTGCACGTGCTCTACCTGGTCTTCAACGAGGGCTACTCGGCCTCCTCCGGCGGGGAGGCGCAGCGGGCCGACCTGACCGCGGAAGCGGTCCGGCTCGGCCGGCTGGTCCGGTCGCTGGTGCCGGACGACGTCGAGGTGGCCGGGCTGCTGGCCCTGATGCTGCTGACCGAGGCCCGGCGGGCGGCCCGGATGTCCGACGGGCTGCTGGTGCCGCTGGCCGAGCAGGACCGGTCCCGCTGGGACCGGGACCTGATCGAGGAGGGGGTCGCGCTGATCAGCCGGACCATGGGCCGCGGCCCGATCGGTCCGTACCAGCTGCAGGCGGCGGTCGCGGCCCTGCACGACGAGGCCCCGTCGGACGCCGACACCGACTGGCCCCAGATCCTGGCCCTCTACGACGTGCTGCGGCGGGTGTCGCCCGGCCCGGTGGTGACGCTCAACCGGGCCGTCGCGGTCGCGAGGGTGCACGGGCCGCTGGCCGGGCTGGCCGAGCTCGGCACCCTGGACGACGACGACCGGATGACCCGCGGGCACCGGCTGGAGGCGGTCCGGGCCCACCTGCTGGAGCTGGCCGGCGACCGCCCGGCCGCGGTCGCCGCCTACCGCCGCGCCGCCAAACGCGCCGCCAGCACCCCCGAACAGCACTACCTCTCGCTCCGCGCCGCCCGCTTGAGCTGACCCCGCCTACTGGTCCCGGTTGAGGCGGCGCTGGGAGAGGGGGATGACGGTGGCACCGTCGGAGGACACCGCCGCCCGGACGGTCGAGCTCCACAGCGCCGGGCCGATCCGGTCGGCCTCCAGCGCGGGGAAGAAGTGCTCGCCCTGCCCGGCGTGGCAGCCCAGCGAGATGAGCGTCGCCCGCTGGATCGCGCCGGTCACCCCCTCGGCCACCACCCGCAGGTCCAGCGCCCGGGCGATCTCCAGCGTCCCCCGCACCACCGCTGCGGCCTGGGGCGACGACAGCAGCCGCTCGGTGAAAGTGGCCGCGATCTTGACCTCGTGCACCGGCAGCCGGGCCAGGTGGGACAGCGAACTCCACCCGGTGCCGAAGTCGTCCAGCGACAGCCGCACCCCGAGGTCGCGCAGCTCGCTCAGCACCCGGTCGACCACGGCCAGGTGCGAGACCACCGAGGTCTCGGTGATCTCCAGCGTCAGCCGGCCGGCCGCGACCCGGTGCCGGGACAGCGCGGCCGCGACCTCGCCCGGGAAGTCGCGGTCCAGCAGCGTCCGGGGCGAGACGTTGATCGCGACCGGCGCGTCGCTGCCCTGCCGGGTCCAGTCGGCCGCGCTGGCCAGCGCCATGTCCAGCACCCGCCGGGTCAGGTCCGGCAGCAGCCCGGCGTGCTCGACGACCGGCAGGAACTCCTCCGGCGCCAGCAGCCCCCGGGCCGGGTGGTGCCAGCGCACCAGCGCCTCGGCCGACAGCGCCTCGCCGGTGTTGAGGTCGATGATCGGCTGGTAGAGCAGCTCGATCTGGTCCATGTCGGCCAGCGCCGTGCGCAGCTCGCTGGCCAGCACCAGCCGGCTGACGCTGCGCACGTCCCGCTCCGGCGCGTAGAAGTCGATCCGGCCGACCCCGCCGTGCACCGCGTGCAGCGCGACCCCGGCCTGGCGGAGCAGCTCGTCCAGGTCGCCCTGACCACGCGGCGCGTACGCGATACCGGCGACGCCGGCCAGCGTCAGCCCGGCCCCGCCGATGGTGGCCGGGCTGGCCAGCGCGCCCAGCAGCGTGTCGGCCCGGTGCGAGGCCTGGGCCGGGTCGCTGAGCTTCGGCAGCAGCACCACGAACTCGTCGCCCTCCAGCCGCGCGACCAGCTCGCCGGGCAGCGCCGCGGCCTCCAGCCGGCGGGCGGTGTGCCGCAGCACGGCGTCACCGGCGGCGTGCCCGAGGGTGTCGATGATCTCCCGGAAGCCGCTGATGTCGATCAGCACGACCGCCGCGTCCAGCTCCGAGGCGGTCGCGTCGGCCAGCCGGGCCCGGCCCCGGGCCAGCAGCCCGGCCCGGTTGAGCAGGTCGGTCAGCGGGTCGTGGGTGGCCTCGTGCCGCGCGGTCGCGTGCCGCCCGGCGTTGACCAGCGCGGAGTGCAGCTCGGCGGCGACCGCACCGAGCATCGCCTGCTCGCGGTCGCTGAGCGAGACCGGCGCCCCGAAGCACAGCCGCAGCACTCCCAGCGGCGCGGCGTCCGAGCCGACCGGCCGCTCCACGGTCGCGACCGCCTCGTCGCCGGCGGCGTCCTCGACCGGACCCTCGTAGCTCACGCCGTGCTCGTCGCCGCGGACCAGCCGGCCGTCGGCGAGCTCGATCTCGGCCCGGTCGGCGCTGAACAGCCGGGTCGCCTCGGCCGCGGCCCGGGCCAGCACCACCCGCCCGTCCAGGTCGGACAGCGATCGGGTCGCCTCCAGCAGGCCCTGCCAGGACTCCCGCTCCTCCCGCCCCCGCAGCCGGGCCTCGTAAGCCTGCTGCAGGCAGAAGGCCAGCGGCGGCAGCACCACCAGCACCCGCGGGTCGAACCGCACCAGCATCACCGCGACCAGCGCCACGGCGACGTTGCCGGCCTGGCCGAGCAGGTTGGTCGGCAGCGCCTCCCGGTAGATGGCGACCGGCGACCGGCGCTGCGACAGCCCTACCACCAGGGCGGTCAGCACGTCGGTGAGCTGGCTGAAGACGACGGCCACGAGCACGACGGCGACCAGATCGCCGATGTTGGACCCGTCCAGCGGGGTGTCCCGGACCAGCGCCAGCAACAGGACGACCAGGCCGACGGCGGCGATGTCCATGGACCCGTTGAAGATGGCCTTGGTCGGCTGATGCCGGTGGCGGAACGCCTTCGCGGCCGCGCCGAACACGGTCGCCGGGACCACCCAGCCCACCGGCAGCATGATCAGGCTCAGGACGACCGCGACCTCGGTCCACCAGAACAGCCAGCGGTGGCTTCCGATGCGCATCGAGAACGAGGCGATCCCGGCCAGCACGAACATGGCCGCGCAGGCGGCGAACTGCCACCAGACCGGTTGTGGACCGGTCACCGCCACCCGCAGGCTGATTCCCAGCCCGCATCCGGCCGCGACAACCAAAGCCCAGGTCAGCGCCAGCACCGGCCGTGGCAGGCCGGGTTGCACTGGTGCGACGGTGGCAGGCACGGCTGGCTCCTCACGGGTGTAGGGCGATGGTAGCCGTCCCTCCTTTTCAGCCCACATGTCCTTTCCGAAAGTGCACCGTTCGGGGGACGCGGGCCGCTGCCTCTGACACGGCCCGCCCTCGCCCGATCTCGTCCACTGACCTCGGTTCAGCCCCAGCCGCTGCTCATGGCGGTCTCCTCTCGGAACGGCGTGCGGGTGTGGCGGTCCCAGCCGCTGCTCATCGCGGTCTCCCTTCTCGGTCGGGTTGCGGGTGTCCGGGTCGTGTTCAGCCCCAGCCGCTGCTCATGGCGGTCTCCTCTCCCGGGTGGGCGTGCGGATGGACGTGCGGTCGTGTTCAGCCCCAGCCGCTGCTCATGGCGGTCTCCTCTCCCGGGTGGGCGTGCGGATGGACGTGCGGTCGTGTTCAGCCCCAGCCGCTGCTCATGGCGGTCTCCCTCCGGTTCGTCGCGGACGTGTGTGCGGGCGAACTTGATCAGCCCCAGCCACTGCTGTCGACGCGCATGCGAACACCCCCCTTGTCGGGGCGAAGAAGGTCAGGCAGGCGTACGCGGACGTCGCCGCCCCGTACGGTCGTGTTTGAGCGTAGATTTACGCCCGTTCGGCGGTACACCGCCGTCGGGCGCAACTGGCGGTGAGCCTCACCAAATTGCGCTTAGACGGCGCAGGATCAGCTGACCGCAGGCGACGGTGACGCCAGGAACCGCTTGCCCGCACCGCTCAGCGCGAGCGCCGAGGCGAGCCCGAGCCCGCCGGCGACACAGATGACGAGGCCGGGCGACGTCGCCTCGGCGGCGGCCCCGGCCACGGCGATGCTGATGCCCTGCCCGGCCACCAGCCCGGCCGACACCAGCCCGAAGGCCTGCCCGCGGCGCTCGGCCGGCAGCGCCTGCATGAAGGCGGCGTTGGCCGGCAGGTTGTACGTCGTCCCGACCCCGGACACGACGAGCAGCGCGACCGCGACCGGGATCGACGGGGTCACGATGAAGAACAGAAGCGGCACCGAGGTGAGGACGGCCAGCGCCCCCATCAGCTCGATCCGCACGGTCGGCCGGACCATCCGGCTCAGGAACAGGCCGCCGACCACCGACCCGGCGGGCTGGGCCGCCAGCAGCAGCCCGATCGCGGTCGAGTCGCCGTTCGCGTACGGCGCGGCCAAGCCCTCGGGGACGACCCAGAAGGTGGCCAGCCAGCCCAGCAGGACCAGCCCGCGCAGCCGCGGGTCACCGAAGACGACCTGCGCGCCGACCTTCATCCGCTGCCAGCTGCCGCCCAGGTGGGCACCGCTGCCAGCAGCGGGCCGGGCCTCCACGCCGAACCGCACCAGCGCGGCCGCGAGCAGGAAGCTGAGCGCGTCGACGGCCAGCGCGTCGCTCGCGCCGATCTGGAACACCAGCGCGCCGCCGACGGCGAACCCGAGCACCTGGGTGCCCTGGATGGTGAGCTGGTTGATCGCCGAGGACAGCACGTAACGGTCGTCCGGCAGCACGTCGACCAGCAGCGAGGCCCGGGCCGACAGGAACGGCGACTCGGCCAGGATGACGATGAACAGCAGGACGGCCAGCGCCACCAGCGGCATCCCCGGCACCGCCATCAGCCCGACCAGCACGGCGGCGATGAGCTGACAGATCAGCATCACGGTGCGGCGCGGGTAGCGGTCGGCCAGTCCGCCCATCAGCGGCCCGCCGATCAGCCAGGGCAGATACGTCACCGCGTAGATCAGGCCGGTGATCAGCGCGGATCCGGTCTCGGCGTAGACCATGGAGGCGATCGCGACGCGGGCCAGCTGGTCGCCGGTGAGTGAGAGCACCTGGGCCAGCCAGATGGAGCAGAACTGGCGATCGGCGAAGAGGGAGCGGTAGGTCGCCGGCTTGGCCGGCAAGCCGCGGCTGCCCTCCTCCACCGTCACTCCTCGACCTCCTCCGACGCTCTCCGCCCAGTCTGATGCAGATAGTCATCTGAGCGAAGAGCCTAGGGGATGTCTGTACGTTGGGGCAGAGTGGTTTCACCCGAACGGACCGCGGGCCTCACGGGCCGTAGTCGGCCACTCGTCGCACGATGATGTCGATGACGGCACGGGCCGTTGCGCCGACTGCCACGTCCGACCAGGAGCCGTCCGGCGCAGGCCCGACCACGGTGGCGCCCCGCCGGTCGCCGTCCGAGCAGTCGACGGTGATCGTGGCCGGCCGGGTCTCGACCAGGTCCGGCCGCAGCACCGCCGCCACCGCCACCGCGTCGTGCACGGGCAGCGCCGCGACCCCGGTCTCGGCCCGTTGCCGCTCGGACTCCGGCCCCAGCATGTCGGCCGCGGCCCGGCCGGCCGCCGAGCCGGCCGCGAGCGCCGCCAGGTCGGCCTCCTGGAACGGCACGGTCAGCGTCACGTCCAGCCCGACCATCGTGGTCGGCACCGGCCGGGACAGCCCCGGGTCGGTCAGCACCCGGTACGCCGCCTCGGGGTCGGACCACACGTTGAACTCGGCCGCCGCGGTGGTGTTGCCGCCGGTGGCCGAGCCGCCCATCACCACCACCCGGCCCAGCGTGGCCGCCACCTCCGGGTGCACCGCGTAGAGCAGCGCGACGTTGGTCAGCGGCCCGATCGCGATCAGCGTGACCGGCTCGGACGAGCCGCCTATCGCGTCGGCCAGCAGGTCGACCGCCGGGCGCGGGTCGGGCTCGGCCGCGGGCTCCGGCAGCACCGCCCGGTGCACGCCGTCCTCGCCGTGCACCGCCTCGGCCCGGCCCGGCGAGGACCGGACCAGCGGCCGGGAGGCCCCGGCCGCGACCGGCACGTCCGGCCGCCCGGCCAGCGCCAGCAGCCGGCCGGCGTTGCGGGTGGTGTGCTCCAGCCCGACGTTGCCGGCCACCGTGCTCACCCCGAGCAGCCGCAGCTCGGGGCTGGCGCAGGCGAGCAGCAGCGCGACCGCGTCGTCGATGCCGGGGTCGCAGTCGATCACGATCGGGGTGCTCATCGGGCCTCCAGGGCGTCGATGTCGGCGGGTCGGGGCAGGGAGGGCTGGGCGCCGGACCGGCCGGCCGCGGCCGCGCCGGCCCGGCAGGCCCGGCGCAGCGCGGCGTCCCGGTCGAGCCCGGCGAGCAGGCCGACCACCAGCGCGCCGGTGAACGCGTCGCCGGCGCCGGTGCCGTCGGCCGCGGTGATCGCCGGGGACTGCGCCCGCGCCACCTCCCGGCCGCCGGCCCGCAGCACCGCGCCGTCCGGGCCGGCCGTGACCGCGACCAGCGCGGCCCGGTCCAGCCCCGGGATCTCGGCGAACTCGGCCCGGTTGGCCACCACCAGGTCGGCCCGGTCCAGCACCGCGTCCGGCACCGGTGCGGCCGGGGCCGGGTTCAGGCAGAACAATGCGCCCGCGGGCGTCGCCGCCGCGGCCGCCACGACCGTGTCCATCGGCACCTCCAGCTGGCAGACCACCGCGTCGGCGCCGGCCAGCTCGGCCGGGTCCACGGTGAGCCGGGCGTTCGCGCCCGGCACCACCACGATGGTGTTCTCGCCGGCGTCGTCCACCGTGATCAGCGCCACTCCGGTCGGCTCGTCCACCCGGCGGACCGCGGTCAGGTCGACGCCGTCGGCGGCCAGCAGCGCCAGCGCCTCCCCGGCGGCGTCGTCGGTGCCGACCGCGGCCAGCAGCGTGACCTCGGCGCCCAGCCGCCGGGCCGCGAGGGCCTGGTTGGCCCCCTTCCCGCCGGGCACCCGGGTGTAGCCGGTGGCCGCGACGGTGTCGCCGCCGGCCGGCAGCCGGGCGACCCGGGCGACCAGATCCAGGTTCACGCTGCCCACCACGACGACCCGCATGGCGCGACACTGTATTGGCCCGGTTCGCTCCCCGCTCCGGCGCCGCGGTCCGGACACCGCCGCGCCGGACCTCCGCCCACCTGACAGGATCGGGCTCGTGTTCACCACTCGGCCGGTGCTGTCCGGGACGTACGGGATGGTCGCCACGACGCACTGGCTGGCGACCGCGGCCGGCATGGCGGTGCTGGAGGCGGGCGGGACGGCGGCCGACGCCGCCGCGGCCGCCGGCTTCGCGCTGCACGTGGTCGAGCCGCACCTCAACGGCCCGGGCGGTGACCTGCCGCTGATCGTCGGCCGGGCCGGCCACCCCGAGGCCGAGGTGCTCTGCGCCCAGGGTCCGGTCCCGGCCGCGGCGTCGGTGACCGCGCTGCGGGACGACCTCGGGTTGAGCATCGTGCCCGGCACCGGCCCGCTGGCCGCGACCGTGCCGGGCGCGGTCGGGGGTTGGATCGAGCTGCTCCGCCGGTACGGCCGGCTGCCGCTGCGCGACGTCCTGTCGTACGCGATCGGCTACGCCGCCGACGGCCACCCGGTGCACCCGCGGGTCGCCGCGACCATCGCCGCCGCCGGGCCGATGTTCGAGCAGCACTGGCCGACCTCGGCCGAGCGCTGGCTCCCGGCCCCGGGGCCGGGGGACAGGCTCCGGCAGCCGGCCCTGGCCCGCACGTACGAGCGGCTGGCGGCGGAGGCCGAGGCGGCCGGGCCGCACCGGGACGCGCAGCTGGAGGCGGCCCACCAGGTCTGGTATCGCGGGTTCGTGGCCGCGGCGATCGACACGTTCGCGCCCCGGGAGTGGATGGACGACTCCGGCCGCCCGCACGCCGGCCTGCTCACCGGGGCCGACCTGGCCGGCTGGCGGCCGACCTGGGAGCCGGCGGTCACCCTGGACTGGCGCGGGCTGACCGTGGCCAAGCCAGCGGCCTGGAGCCAGGGGCCGGTGCTGCTGCAGCAGCTGGCCCTGCTCGGCGACGGCGACCTGCCGCCGTACGGGAGCGCCGAGCTCATCCACCGGGTGGCCGAGGGGGCCAAGCTGGCCTTCGCCGACCGGGAGGCGTTCTACGGCGACGTGCCCGACGTGCCGCTGGCCGACCTGCTGTCGCCGGCGTACACGGCCGCGCGGCGGGAGCTGATCGAGGGCGGGGCCAGCGGGGAGCTGCGGCCGGGGTCGCCCGGCGGCCGGGTGCCGGTGCTGCCGCCGTACCGGACCGCGGCCGACGACCCGACCGGGTCCGGCACCGGCGAGCCGACGCTGGGAGAGCCGACCGCGCAGCGGGAGGGCGACCGCGGCGACACCTGCCACATCGACGTGGTCGATCGGTGGGGCACGATGGTCTCCGCGACGCCGTCGGGGGGCTGGCTGCAGAGCGCGCCCACCATCCCGGAGCTGGGCTTCTGCCTCGGCACCCGGGCCCAGATGACCTGGCTCACCGACGGCCTGCCGTCCACGCTGCGGCCGGGCACCAGGCCCCGGACCACGCTGTCGCCGACGCTGGTGCTGCGCGACGGCGAGCCGGTCATGGCCTGCGGCACGCCCGGCGGCGACCAGCAGGACCAGTGGCAGCTCTGCTTCCTGCTGGCCCACTTCGCCGAGGGGCTCGACCTGCAGGCCGCGATCGACGCGCCGGCCTGGCATATCACCTCGTTCCCGTCCTCGTTCGCGCCCCGGCTGGCGGTGCCGGGCGAGATCGTGGTCGAGGACCGGGTCGGGCCGGCGGTGATCGAGGAGCTGCGCCGGCGCGGGCACCAGGTCACGGTCAGCGGCGGCTGGACGCTGGGACGGCTGTCCGCGGTGACCCGCGACCCGGCCACCGGCCTGCTGGCCGCGGCCGCCAACGCCCGGGGCATGCAGGGCTACGCGGCCGGCCGCTGAGAGCCGGGGCGCTCAGCGCGGGACCCGGCCCCAGTCGTCGGAGATGCGGACCGCGACGACCGCCGCGTCGTCCGTACGCGGGCCGGTGAGCAGCTCGTCCAGGAGCCGGTCGCACAGCCGGGACACCCCCAGCGCCGGGTCGTGGTCGGCGACCAGCGCGCACAGCCGGGCCACCCCGGCGTCGATGTCGGTCTCCCGATCCTCGACCAGCCCGTCGGTGTAGAGCACCAGGGTCGAGCCGCGGCCGATCAGCGCGCTGCCGTCGGGCCGGTTGGACGTCTCGCCGGGCGCGCCGATCAGCACCGACTTGCCGCCGTCGAGCACGTCGACCGTGCCGTCGCGGCGCTGCACGACCGGCGGCAGGTGCCCGGCGTTGGCATACCGCAGCAGCGCGCCGTCCTCGGCCGGCAGCAGCCGCCCGTACACGCAGGTCGCGAGCTGGGCCATGCCCAGGCCCTGGACCAGCCGGTCGAGCCGTTCCAGCACCTCCGAGGGCCGGTGGCCCTCCCAGGCGTAGGACCGCAGCACCGAGCGCAGCTGGCCCATCGCGGCCGCGGCGATGAGGTCGTGCCCCATCACGTCGCCGATCGCGACCCCGACCGAGCCGTCCGGCAGCGGCAGCACGTCATACCAGTCGCCGCCGACGTCGGCCCGCTCCGAGCCGGCGAAGTAGTGCGCGGAGATCTCCAGCCCGGCGATGTGCGGCACCCGCGGCAGCATGCTGCGCTGCAGCGCGACCGCGACCTCGTGCTCCCTGGCGAACAGCTGCGCGTTGTCGACGGCGAGCCCGGCCCGGCGGCCGATGTCCGCCGCCATCTGCAGGTCCTCCTCGCCGTAGCGGCGCTGCCCGTCGACCAGGCCCAGGCTGATCGCGCCCAGCACCCGGCTGCGGGCCCGCATCGGCACGACCATTCCCGAGGTCACGCCGACCTCGCGCAGCAGCGCCAGCCGCTCCGGCGACCCGGCCAGCGCCGCCAGCCGGGCGTCGTCCATGTCGGAGAACAGCCGCGGCTGGCCGGTGGCCAGGACCGAGGTCACCGTGTCGCCGCGCAGCCCCGCCGTCGGCGGCGCCGCCTGCAGAGTCTTCGTCTTCTCCGGGTCCCGGTGCGCGACCGCGACCCGGCGGACGCCCTTGGAGACGGCCAGGTCGACCGCGCACCAGTCGGCCACCGCCGGCACCAGCTCGCCGGCCATCCGGCGCAGCGCCTCGGTGACGTCCAGCGTGGTCGACAGGGCCGCACTCACCCCGGCCAGCATCGCCAGCCGGGCCTGGGCCCGCTCGGCCGCCCGGTAGGCGGCCTCCCGCTCGGCCTCGGCCTGCACCCGGGCGGTCACGTCGGCCTGCACGCCGACGAAGTTGGTCAGCGTCCCGGCGCCGTCGAACACCGGAGACATCGACAGCTCGTTCCAGAAAGCGGTGCCGTTCTTGCGGTAGTTGAGCACCGTGAGGGTGACCGACTGCTGCTCGGTCAGCGCCCGCCGCATCGCCGCCACGGTCTCCGGGTCGGTCGCCGGCCCCTGCAGGAACCGGCAGTTGCGGCCGAGCGCGTCCTCGAACGTGTAGCCGGTGATCCGGGTGAAGGCCGGGTTGACCCAGACCAGCGGGTCGTCCGGCTGGGCCGGGTCGCTGATCGTGAAGGCCACGTCGGTGGCCAGCACCGCCCGGTCCCGCAGCCCGGACAGCACGTCCTCGACCTTCTGGTTGCCGGTGTTCGCCGCGGACAGCCGGAAGAACACCACCAGGGCCCGGTCGGACAGGCCGGGGGCGCCGATCAGCGGGAAGCCGGTCACCCACAGTGGTTCCCGGGCCGGCACCG
>JAABUS010008725.1_pt1 | contig 10988 bp, 7 predicted proteins | sample 5560161 | NCBI WGS metagenome assembly JAABUS01 (sample SAMN10711885, study PRJNA513376) | rock metagenome | isolation source: Antarctica rocks | place: Antarctica: Victoria Land, Trio Nunatak nord | collected 2016-01-04
AGAGGGTTTAGTGGAGGATTTGAGGGGGCGGCGAGAGGGTTTCGGGGGCATATGGTCGCGAAAGTAGAATGTAGAAAAAACTGAAGGAGTTAAAGTAAATTCCACCCACAAGATACCTTCCAGGTTGCTGAAGGTGATGAATGTAACCCTACGAGGACCCTGAGTCAGCATTGGTGCCTCAACCCCTGGTGACATCTCCACCTTGAGCATCTAGCACTTCTAGGTGTATGTCGGCTGTATGGAAGTTTCTCCGTCGCTCACACGCTTCACGCACCGTTTGATTGCCAATCAGTCCCGGTGGAGGGCCTCTCGACCAGCCCCAAAAGACTCGCCCCATTGCCCCGAAGTCGTCGCAGCGTCAGCATGTCTTCTGGCCCCTCCGATGAGCCTTTAGTTTGGATCGATTGCGAGGTAGGTAGGAATTGATCAGGCCTATAACTCCAGGAGAAAGTATAACTTACATGTCTCAGATGACAGGACTGAACGCCGAGCGCGACACAATCCTCTCCATATCTTGCTTCGTCACCGATGCGCAACTCCACAGCCTTGACGTCGACGGCTGGGAAGTAACCATCCATCACGAAAAATCAGCACTCGACAAGATGAATGACTGGTGCATCTTAACGCATGGCAAGTCCGGCCTTACGGCGGCCGCCATCGCCTCTACTACAACAGCGCAGGAGGCGGCAGAAGGATTGTTGGAATACATCAAATTTTTGGTGCCGGAGAAGGGGAAAGCACTATTGGCGGGCAACAGCGTCCATTGCGACAAAGAATTCCTGGAAGAGCCACCCTATGATATAGTCCTGGATCACCTGCACTATCGGATCCTGGATGTGAGCAGTATCAAGGAGGCGGCCCGACGGTGGGCACCGGAGAGGGTATTGAACATGGTGCCAAAGAAAAAGGGGCTGCACCAGGCCAGGGAAGATATTCTAGAAAGTATTGAAGAGGCAAGGTTCTACCGGGATATGATCTTCCGGAGCGCAGATGCGTTCAAGGGTGCTTGACCGGTTCGAAGGACAATCGTGTTAGGGCCAAGGAGTGGAAGAAAAAGCCTTTTTGTATGCTGCCATTGAGGTAGACGGGATGAAGAGCAATAGGAGACTTTCGAAGAGATCCCGAAGAGCCCGCACATCACCGAAACACGATTTCCAGGGAGCCTGACGCCTCGGCGGGATCGTACCAAACCTTGGAGTCAGGGTTTTGTGGGATGTCGGATACTCGACGAAAGGGCTTCAGCAACAGCTTCTATTCCCTGTGCGACTGTTGAGGATTCAGCGTCCGGTCCGAGATCATGACAATCGGCAAACTCTGGGCATGTTCGGAGAGATAGGCATCAGCCAGTATCGCAGAACGCCATCACTTTCTGTCTCCGCCAAAATGTCAGATCGTCGAATCGAGAGAGGATTTTCGGCGATCATCGTTGGGCAATGATCCAAAGCAGGCTGGCTTCGAAGGTTAAGACGAGGTTTTCCTTTTCGAGCTGAACATGGTGCCAATAATACGCCTGTTGAGCACATTCGGAGCGCTGCTCTGGAAATGATGGACGAATTCAGCCAAAGGCGCGCTGTGACGAAAAGCGGGTCGGCAAGTGGACCCTGCGTCGATCAACAGCTCCACTTGGGTCGGGAGCTTCAACAATCCCTCCATTTCTACTTTTATCCTCCTACAGCTCTGCAACTCTCACAATCGCTTATTTTATCATTTGCCTTGCTAGACTTGCGATAGCTAGGCTTATTCTTATTGACAGCCCCTACATTATCCGCCAAAATGAGTTCACAGACTGTCTCTCTGAAACCCTTCCAAGATCAGAAGCCCGGAACGTCCGTCTCTCTTTACCTACCGAAGCTTGAAAATCCCGAAGCTGATACATTCACAGCTCAGGGCTTCGGAAGAAGGTCGCCGTCTTCCAGCAGCCCAACTATAGCGAGGCCTTCGTCACCAGCATCCTCCTCTCCATACCCGAGGTAAGCACCATGCTGGCCACCTACCCATGCCCACCGAAGCCTCGAGTCAACGGCCATGTTCATATCCTATTCTCCGTGTTACCTCTTCGACAACTTTCCTGTTACTAATCTGAGGATCACCGCAGGGTGTTGAGGGTTCTTTCTTGGTAATAGGAGGGGATGGACGCTTCTACAACCCAGAGGTCACCCAATTGATCGCCAAGATCGGCGCTGCATATGGGGTGAAGAAGCTCTTGATCGGCCAGAATGGCATCCTCAGCACGCCAGCAGCTAGCCATGTTATCCGAAAACGAGAGGCTACCGGAGGCATCCTCCTCACAGCCAGTCACAACCCTGGTGGTATGGCATCTTGCCGTTTGTACCTGCAGCATTTCGCTGATTGAGCTATACAGGACCGAAGAATGACTTTGGTATCAAATACAACCTGGCGAATGGCGCTCCGGCCCCAGAATCAGTCACAAACAAGATCTTTGCGACTTCGAAAGCGCTCACCTCTTACAAGATAGCCGACATACCAGATGTTGATCTGAAGAATATTGGTACTCAAACGTGCGGACCATTGGAAGTGGAAATCATCGACTCGACAGCGGACTATGTTGAGATGCTGAAAGACATCTTCGACTTCCCAATGATCAAGTCGTTCCTGGAAGGTCATGAAGACTTTAAAGTATTATTTGATGCGCTGCATGGGGTCACTGGGCCGTACGGTGTTGCAATCTTCGAGAAAGAGCTCGGTCTCCCCAGCAGCAGCACACAGAACTGTGTCCCTTCGCCAGATTTTGGAGGTGGCCACCCAGATCCCAACTTGGTCTATGCGCATTCGCTGGTCGAAGCGGTTGACAAGAATGGGATCCAATTCGGGGCTGCCAGCGATGGTGACGGAGACCGAAACATGATATATGGTGCAAAGAGCTTCGTGTCGCCGGGCGACAGCTTAGCCATTATCGCCCACTATGCGAAGCTCATTCCATATTTCAAAAACCAAGGAGTCTACGGTCTCGCTCGAAGTATGCCAACCTCTGGAGCAGTCGATCTAGTAGCCAAGAAGCAGGGGCTCCAGAATTACGAGGTCCCAACAGGCTGGAAGTTCTTCTGCAACCTCTTCGACACCAAGAAGATGTCAATCTGCGGCGAGGAGAGTTTTGGGACCGGCAGCAACCATATCCGCGAGAAGGACGGTCTTTGGGCTGTCATGGCCTGGCTGAACATTATCGCAGGGGTTGCCCAGGAGAAGCCAAACGAGACTCCCAGCATTGCTTCCATCCAGAAGGAATTCTGGAGCATCTATGGCCGGACCTTCTTCACTCGCTACGACTACGAGAACGTCGATAGCGACGGAGCGAACAAGGTCGTCTCAAACCTGACGGAGCTCATCACCACCAAAAAGTCCGAGTTCATCGGATCGACCGTCAGTGGACGCAAGGTCCTCGAAGCCGATGACTTCTCCTACACGGATCTCGATGGCAGTGTCAGCCAGAACCAAGGGATCTTTGTCAAGTTCGACGATGGCAGTCGAATCGTCGTCAGACTATCCGGAACAGGCAGCAGCGGCGCCACGATCCGGCTGTATGTTGAGAGGCATGAGGGTGACTCGTCTCAATTCGACCTCGACGCGCAGGACTATCTAAAGGACAATATCAATCTGGCCATCGAGCTGCTCCAGCTGAAGGCGCTCGTCAACCGGACCGAGCCTGATGTCAAGACATGATGATAGGTAGCAGGCAAGGTCTCTTCTTTCTCGATGTCGAGTTACAGGTAGATAGGCTGAAGAAAAGTAGAAGGTCTGGTAATCCTGGGAGGGGAACTGGGCAAGTGCCCGTACATAGAATCGGGGCGGTCTCTACAATACCGACGATAGATTGTGAAAAGTCCGGTTGTTCACCGCTGTAACAATCGAGAGATTGGCAACTTGCTTATCTTCTTGCCTCAGTTCTCAGACGTGTCGCGCCAAGCAGCCTTCCAGTGAAAGCGCTCCTGATGTTAGTCAGCGACTTAGCATGCCAACCCGCCAGGGGCTTGGCAACTTCACTCTGAGAACTGAGGCAATTATCTTCCTCGCCTGATAACGCGCTTCGTAAGCAGGAATCGCCTGCGCCTCGTCCGTCTGTCTGACACGGCTGATACGGAGTAAAGAAACCCGTCATCCGCCCTGCCAAGCTATTTTCCCTTGTCTCCGCCCCACTTGGCCTTCTAGCTCTTGAACTTTGCGAACGCCGTCAAAACTCTCGACGGATCCGTATTCTTCCATACTATCCCTCGAACTCTAGATATCATGTCGATGTCGTCGAAAGATGAAGGCGGCGGTGTCGCTCCCCAGAACAAGGGCTCCTGGTCCTCGTTTCTCAAGGTCCGCCAGATCGGGATCCGATCACATGCCTCAAACACTGATAACTGTGATAGTCAATCGCCTCCTTCAATGGCGACCTCTCTTCCATGACCGCTCCTCCTTTCATCTTGGGCACCACCTCCCTCACCGAGTTCTCCGCATACTGGAACGAGCATCCCTCCCTCTTCGTTGCACCCGCTCTCGAACCAGATCCTGCCAAGCGATCATTGCTCGTGCTGAAGTGGTTCCTGAGCACCTTGAAGCAGCAGTATGCAAGTCGAAGTGACAAGTATGGCACAGAGAAGAAGCCATTCAACCCCTTCTTAGGCGAGCTCTATCTCGGCAAATGGCAGGATGAAGCTGGGGAGACGCGGCTCGTGAGTGAGCAAGTCAAGTGAATATGCTGGATCTTCCCATCATATATACACACTAATTTCCTTTCAGCCATCATCCACCAGTAACAGCATATTGTATATGGAACGATAAGCACGGTGTCAAGGTACCAGTAGGCTCCTCTAGGTGCCACCCCGGTCTGCTAAATCTATAATAGCTGGAAGGATACAATGCTCAGAAAGCTTCCTTCTCCCGTACAATTCAAGTAAAACAAGTTGGCCATGCCCTCCTCACCTTATCTCTTCCCAACAATCAAACCGAAAGCTATCTTATAACCATTCCTGCCCTGCACATTGAAGGACTCATCTATGGCAAACCCTTCGTCGAGCTTAACCACTGCACGTACATTTCTTCCTCCAGTGGCTTCATATCCAAGATTGATTACTCGGGCAAAGGCTGGGTTTCGGGCAAGAAGAACAGCTTCACCGCAATCATGCATCCTACTGGGAAGGAGAAAGAGATCTTATATTCGGTAGAGGGGCAATGGACAGACGGCTTCGTCATCAAAGAAGGCGCGGGCGCAACGAAGAAGATGTCCCATTCTGCTACTTTGGACACCTTTTCACACAAGAGTACCCCTACGACCCCACTTATCGTCGCACCCATTGATCAACAGGATCCATACGAGGCCAAACGGGCGTGGGGTCCAGTGGCCGAGGCTATAAGGAAGGGGGACATGGATAAAACCGGTACTGAGAAGTCGAAGATCGAGAACGCGCAGAGAGAATTAAGGAAGAAGGAACAGGCTGAAAGTAGGGAATGGGAACGAAGGTTCTTTACTCGGCTATCTGGACCAGACAAGGTATTTGAGGCATTGGCGAAGCCTTTAGGGCAGTCGATCGAGGCTGAAAAGACGGGAGGAGTGTGGAGATTCGACGAGGCTAAGGCGAAAGGTGCGGCTCCACCGTATCATGGGCATCAGAGCAATGGGCCTGCTGTTTCCTCTTAGCCTCTTTGTACGAGATTCTTCACTAAAGGCGTGTGTCTGATGCCCTTCTGGACGCCGCCGTCTCCTTGGCCACCGCTGTCGGGTGCAGGACGTCCGAGGCTCTGGCGCTGGGATAGAGGGTTCTTCTAGCGGCAACCAGATTTGTTACGTGGACGGCCAATTTGTGGTACAGGGGCCTTTTGCCGCCTTGTGTAACTGCATAGCCTGCATACGAAGTAACGACTGCACAAGATGTCTACGGACTACTGCTGCACTTAAAGGCATTTCCTATAGAGGCTACTTTGTCTCTGATCATGCTCTGTATGCTGATCGCGCATAGGTCGCTCGCTACACTTTCACGGCAAGTATTCAAATCTCTTAGCATCCTTCTCACTACAAACTCTTCGCCTTTCATTCTCAGTCTTCGAACTATAATACATATTCAGCGGAGTTGGCACAGTTGGCAGATCGATTGCTTAGCTGCATTGCAGGTATCCCGGTGTGGTTAAAATTGCTGGAAGTTGGTGCTCTAGCGTTAAGGTACGAAATATTTGCTCTCTCCGATGCTAAAGATGCAAATTAGATGACGCGGGACGACACTGTAAGCACCTACCATGTCATAACATTACCTTGAGTTAAGATCTGGAGCTCCTCACTCTGCTCCTTGAAGGATTCAACGCATATTCCTATTTCATCGACCATGACTGATCCGGTCTCTATAAGGTTCGACGTAGCCGGAATACTGGGTCTGGCGCTTCAATTATCCCCAATTATTGCTTCTTACGTGAATGGCGTTCGGCATGCGCCAGAGCATATTCAGGATCTTCGACAACAATTGGATGCACTTATCAAGACCCTGGATAGGCTTGATTCAATCCTGAAGATTGAAAGCGCGTAGGGACCAGCCTTCAGTGAACGTGCCTTCCTTTATACGACGAGAGATTCTTGCAACAAGAGACTTACCGCTATATCAACCAAGCTGAGGACATCGACAGAGGCCGGCAGAGTCAGCCAAGCTCTCCACCGCTTCACATGGCCTCTGAATGCGGAGAGTACGAAAACTATTGCACAGGATCTGTTACCGTGGTTGATGAAAGATCATAGACGACGGGAAGCACGCTATCGTCCGTTGGCTAGCGAATACAGACCCTTCTACAGCTCCAAATGCCGCCAGGAGTAAACATCACGGTCTCACCTGGTGGTTGGATCTTCACAAGTCAACAGTATGAATCATGGAAAAGAGAGCCAAACTAATTCCTTTGGCATTACGGTATACCGGGTTGTGGTTAGTAAGTATCCTACTATTTCAAGGTACGGTAGAGGGCTGAAGTTTAAAATAGGGAAGACTATCTTAAGGCAGGCAGATATATCTACCACCCTGACCGATTAACGCTGATATTAGTTGCGATCAGTTCTACTATAGTTCAAGAGATATCTGAGCGTGATCCGGATGCCATTGTGGGCTAATTTTTCTTTGAGTTCACCGATAAGAGGAAGCAGAAAAGTTCCAGTTTTCTGCGACCTCTTATCGCTCAGATTTACAGCAGGCTTGACACCACTCCTACAACGCTGCAAAATTTGTACGTCAATGGCAAACACGGTAGTGAGGAACCATCCATAGAACCTTGCATCCAATCACTGCAGGCGCTATTGGCAGTGGCGCCTGAAACATATACCATCATTAACGCGCTCGACGAATGCAGCGAAAGAGAAGGCCAGCATGGTTTTTTCGCACTTCTGGCACGCATAGACTCATGGAATATTGACAAACTACACATATTGGCAACTGGTCGGCAGCATGTCGATATTGACGAAGGTCTGCAGACCTTGAGAACTGGCACGCTTGCGATTGGTGACACACCTGTGAATCACGACATCAAGTCGTACATAGACAGCCGCCTCAGTGAAGGACGATTGAAGAAATGGAACCAGAAGCCGGGCGCCATAGATCAGATTAGGAGGACTGTGGAGGGTGGAGCAGGCGGAATGTGAGTCGATCATGTCATCAATTGCTTGCCAAACCCGTTGAGGAGCTTCAAGGTTCCGATGGGTGGCTCTTCAGCTTGACAGCCTAGAGAAATGCCTCAACTGGCCTTCACTTTCAAAGGCACTTGGATCGTTACCTAAAACTCTCAAGCAAACTTACGGTAACATGATCGCAGCTATCGATGAAGACTATCGAGATCTAGCTATCCAAAGCCTTACTATGGATTACTTAAGCTGGCCCACCTTTATCCATCAAACAAGTATGAAAATCTCAATTGATCCAGTTTTCACATGTCTATTTCAGCTCCATCCTGGAGCAAGTCTAATACTGTACAGGTGGCAGAGGTGATGGCTATTTCCGTCGATGATCATCCTATCTTCGATGCCGAAAAGAGGCTTCTGAGCTCGGATTATATTTCCACCATTTGCACAAGCTTTATCACATTGTATGATCCGGAAGAGCAAGATCGCCCATACACGAGGCGTCGCCGGGTAGAGCTCTCCACAGAGCTATTTCGCTGAGCTATCAAAACCAGAGCGGACGGTAAGATCATCGCACTTGTCGGTCAAAGGTTCCTTAGCCACTCTGCCGATCCTCAATCGAAAGGGGATATACTACCCGCTCGCCGCCACGACACGAAATATTGCGCTTGCTACTGTCATCAAAGGTTGTCTTGCTTACGTGGATTTTTTCGATGATGTTACTCCAGTCATGAGAAATCTGCCTCTATACAAAGAGTACCCGCTGGTATCATTCATTTACAAGAATGGGCCAGAAATTGTCACATTAATCTCGAGTATTACCGGAGACTCTGCGCTGTGTCAGCTGTTGGCCGAACTGCTTACGCGGAGGCCTACGTCTCTTCTTAAGCTACTTAACTGGGACAACCATCCCCATCATCTCCCAGATGACACGTACGATCGGGGTCATGTACCACTGGAACAGCTCAAAATGCGGGAAGCTCTGTTGATTGCGGCGGAATTGGGCGCATGCTGCAAAGGGTCTTGTACGAGCGAGCGTTGATAGCAATCACCCAAAAACGGTTTCGATCGCTCAGCTTTCAAAAAGTGAACAAATCAAGAATTTATGTGCTGCAGCCGGAGGTCCGGACATCTGGAACCAGACCTTTAACTACATTCTCGAGGATTTTGTCAAGATGCCAGGTAATTGTTGTAAAGTGGAAGTGTTCTATCAAGATACCCAGTTACAGAAGAATAAGAAAACAATGGCTGAATCATTACTCGGAAATGGACCTGATCATGCCGCTGTGCGACAATACATATATTCCGGTGCCGCAGGGCGTCTGCTGTTGAGTTATTCTATGCGAGGCTGGTTCGCCTGTGTATTCAGCTCTGGACCTTCCCAACTAATTCAAAGCACCCTTTTGGAGAGGTATGAACAGACCACGAAAGACGGAACAGATGAAAATCATACTTCATCACGCAGCTTCTCTCCAGCAAGAAGTACTTTTCAAGGAAAAGCCAGCTCGCATAAATCTCTCCAAAATCCGGGCAAGATTCACGGCTCTCTTCTCCACGCAGCAGCTCGTCATGGATGTTACGCCATGCTCGGAGAATTGCTCGACGAGGGCGCAGATGTCAATCTGAGTGTTGAGCCCCCTCTCACCGCTCTGCATGCAGCGGCTTCGTCTCCTCACTACAGCTGCCTGTTACTTCTTCTGGATCGAGGCGCTGACATTCACGCAGCCTCGCCAAAGCATGGTGGGCGTTCTTTCCGTTGTCAGCGCAACCGAATCTGTCTACGCTACAATCAGTATCCTGCTCGAAAGAGGCGCCAATGTCAATGCTGTGGGTGGAAAAACGGATGTGCGGACAACGCAGCGATATCAAATGGCAACAGAGCAGCATTGTCGATATTGATAGTCAAGTGTCCTGATTTGACAGTACACAATGAATGAGGACAGACAGCATGGGATATTGTGGGCGAATATAAGCCTCCCGTAGAAGATCCCCCAACTAGATATCGATTCGACAAACAGCCCTTTCACGACAAGGAACAGATCTTGAGAATCCTGGGGCTTTATGGCGGGTGCAAGCCATGAGCATCATTTATTCAAGAACCAAGCTTGGAATCCATCCACTGTGCTCCGGTTCTACTAAAAAGCTGCAGATTTTTTTCGACTCGTTTGACGAACGTTACGGCAACAAGTGTTTTGATTAGCTCCCTGTTGACGCTTCCAGCCACTTGACCCTACTCCCAGAACCCCCGGTTGTCTTGACCATGGTCTGGATAGATTAACATCTACGTCCCAGCAGATTCGAATACTCTTGAGCTTCTGAACAGCTTCTTTCCTATACTACACGTTGGCTTGCTGAACCACTCTTCGTATCCATCCTTTTAGCCTTGCTTTCAAGTAATCTAAGGAGCTGCGATCGACAGGCCTTTAACGACCTCCTGCGCAGACTCGAAAGCACCCCAAAATACTGATATCTATCCAGCACCGATCCCAACTCGGCCAGTCTTCATTCTGGAACTCGCTGCCTAGACGGTGCCATTCCAGCGCCGCAAGAGCTCTGGAACGTGGTGAGACGCTATCTGCCTCTGGTTGAGTCTTAGAGACATCTGACCACTGTGCGTCGCTTGGTAGTTGTCAAAGCTGGGTTTCAGCTTTCTTTGATAGTACAATTCGCAGCTGCACACTTGGGTGGATACTGGTGGGCGGTCACTGAAATCCTCTTAAGATGGCATTCTGTGGCCACCCATCTCGCTTCATCAACCTCCTCAAAGATCTGGAACCTCCGATCAATCAAAGTATCTGCTTCTCTACCCCCTGTCAACACCTCTTCAACGTCTCATTCGCTTTTCCATGACAGCCAATCCGCAAGAAATCACCATATTATCATGCCGCACTACCCTTACCCTTGGAATTCACCATCTCCTTTCTATCCAAACGGTATCCCCTACACACCTTACCCCAACCTTGCAGACACCATAATCTTGCCCCCAAATCCAGAAACCATGCAAACCATCCTCGCTACTAATCCCCACACATCCACGCTTCCAGCAACACAGCACCACAGCCAACAGCCCGACGAGGCAGAGACTTGTACTCACGCCACCCCCCTACGAAACCACACTCTTCCGCAGCCACTGCAAAAGGATTCGATCCAAAAACGATTTCTCCACAGCGGCGTAGCGAGCATCGATCCCCGCCCCTCCCCCTCTCTTTTTCTTGTCTTTCTCAGATCAATCCCCCCAACCTCAACCTCGTCCCGGAGCTGCAGTCCCGCATACCACAACAACCGATCTCGAACCCCACATGCCGAACCCCCTTCTCTCCAGCACCCCCCAACCACATCCCCAGTCCCCCTCCCTTCCCTGCTCCCTCTTCCAATCCAACACGGCCACACAAGCATCCCAGCG
>JAABUS010008726.1_pt1 | contig 10988 bp, 7 predicted proteins | sample 5560161 | NCBI WGS metagenome assembly JAABUS01 (sample SAMN10711885, study PRJNA513376) | rock metagenome | isolation source: Antarctica rocks | place: Antarctica: Victoria Land, Trio Nunatak nord | collected 2016-01-04
CCCCACAGGATCGGCCGCAACATCCCCCCCTACGCGGTTCGGCGCCTCGGCCTCCCACGACTTGCGGCGCGATGGCGCCTCCCCCTCGAGTTACCCCCTCGACTCTAGCGAAGTTTCATCGGGGCTCCAATCCCGCCCGTGGGGGGATCGATGTCAGAAGGGGGCCGGGACGGAATCGTCCCGGCCCCCTTCTCTTTGAGCACGCCGACGACCCGGACCGGGATGTTCTCCATCCGGGTCGTCCGCTCGAGCGGGCTGGTGGGTTGTCAATGGGAGCTGACTTCTCGTGCACGTGATCAGGGCGCCAGGTTCTGCCCGAAGGTGCTCAGCGGGGCGCCGCCGGACCGACCAACTGCGGAGATTTCCACCGCGGCGTCCGTGGCCTTGCCGGTGCCGTCGTCGGTCACGGAGACCTGATTGCCCGGATGGCCGTTGGGGAGGAACAACTGCGGGTGGTCGAACGGAGCCTTCCGGTTGAGCACCCTCGCATCGGTCAGCGCCCGCATGAAGGCGACCAGCGCGGACTTCTCCGACGAGGTCAGGCCCAGACCCCGGATATCCGCGTCCAGGTTGCTCGCGTTCGGCGGGAACCCGGTGGTGTCGTTGCCGTTGGGTCCCCGGCGGTCCCCGCCCCGGTTGTAGAACTCGACCACCTGCATCAGGGTCAACTGCCCGCCGTTGTGGAAGTAGGGGGCCGTCAGCTCGACGTTGCGCAGCCCCGGCGTCTTGAAGGCCCCGTCCGCGGCCACCCGCTCGTTGGTGCCGACGGCGACGTTCGGGGCCTCCCCCAGGAGTCGCTGGAAGAGCCCCGCCTGGGCGACACGCGCCTCGGAGAGCGGTTTGCCGAAGGGGTCGTTGTCGCCGACGCCGAGATCTTCAAAGGTGGGTCGGACGCCGATGTTGTAGAACCCGTTGTCGTAGACCGCCGGCTGGTTGTCCCCCATGATCATGCGCTCGATCCGCTCGCCGCGGACGTTGGCGACCGAGGCGTTGGTGGTCTCGGCCCCGCCGTGGCAGTTGATGCAGCGTCCCTTGCCCCGGAAGACCTCCAGCCCTTGCTTCTGCTGGGCGGTCAGGGCGCCGGCGTTCCCCTCGAGGTAGCGGTCCAGGGGCGAGTCGTCGGAGACCAGGGTGGCCTGGTACATCTGGACGGCGAGCCCGAAGAAGAGCGAGAAGTTGTACTCGATCAATTCGTACTCGTCGGTAGACAGGACGCGGTCCGGCCTGTTGGCGACCGTCCGGCTGCCATCGGGGGCGACGATGATGATCTGAGTGGACTGCCACCATTTGTCCTGGAAGGCGGCCTGGATCAACTGGGTATAGGTCGGCGTCGCGAGGCCCGGCTGAGGGGCACGGCTGTCGGGGCCCAGGACGCCGTCCTGGGCGTGGACCACCTGCCGACCGAGCGGCCGTAGCGGCAATATCTTCTTGGCAAGCTTCCGGGGCAGCTTCCTCCCCTTGGACGAACTCTCGGAGCGGTGGTCGATCGACCCGAACTTGTCGCCGATCTCCTGGAACGTGCGGCCGTCGGCCGACATCTCGAATGAGCTCAGGGGCGGACCCACCGCCTGCGAGGCCAGGCTGGAGTCCCGGAGTGAGACCGGCACCTCTTGGAGCATCGCGGGGTTGTCGGCCCGGTACAGCGTGGCGGCGGCGTCTCTCCGTCCGAACGGGTTGACGCCGTTGAAGATGTTCTGCGCCCGGCCGTCCCAGAAGTTGCGGAAGTTGAAGACCGCGTTGATCACCGTCGGCGAGTTGCGGGGCTCCACCCGCCGGACCTTCACGCCGGCCACCTGGAACACCGGGTCGACGACCTGATTCACGACGTCGGCCGGGTTGCCGGGGACGACGTCGACGAATTCGGTGTTGAAGACCCCCTGGGAAGAAGCGACGTCGTTGGTATCGAAGATGACCCCCGAGTTCCGGTCATTGACGTTACGCAGCCGGTGGAACGGGAAGTTCCCCACGGCCAGCAGGCGATTCGGCCCGGCCGGGTCGAACGTCGTGTCCGGGTCTGGGTTCCGACTGTTGTCCACCCGCAGGAGGCCCGGGCTGATCTGGTTCTTGGGCCGGCTGTCGGCCCCGGCGTTGAAGTGACAGCTGGCGCAGGCCGTCACCCCGTCGCTGCCGACCTGCATATCCCAGAACAGGGCCTTGCCCAGGGCGATCGTCGCGGGCCGGTTCCGGATGAACTCGATGAGGTTGGACGGCTCGGGGACCGGCACCGTCTTCAGCGACGCCAGGGGACGCGGAGGCGCGGGGGCCTCCTGTGCCCAGGCTCTCGCAGGGATCGCCGCCATCGCCAGGGCCACTATTATGAACCCGAGGACCCTGCTCATTCCGGAGACGCGCATCTAAAAAAACCTCTGAAAATATCTATGAAATTGCGGGTGAGCGGCCGGGCCCGCGCGACGCGCGTGGAATCCCCGACGGGCCCCTCTGGGTGGGCCGGGATTAGTTCGTCGCCACCACTGCCGCGCCCCGCTTCAGGCCGGTCACCCAGTCGACGGATTGGAGAATCCGATCGGGCTTGACCTGGCCCGGGCACGCCGACCAGCGGTCGATCGGCTCGTTGCCGACCAGGACGAGGCCGCTGTGCTGCGACTTGTCCTTATCCAGCCGAGGGTCGCGGTCGCGATAGCCGAGCTTGCGTCGGACCACCTCGATCGCCTCGGGGCCGCCCGTCAGGAATGTCCAGCCCGGGCCGACGCTGAAGTTCCCCGCGTAATCCTTGAGGACCTCGGGGGTGTCCCGCTCGGGGTCGAGGCTGATCGAGTACATGAAGACGTCGCGCCCCGCGCGGTCGCCCAGCGCCTTCTGGACCCGCACCAGGTTGGCGGTGATCCCCGGGCACTTCCCGTCGCAATTCGTGTACATGAAGCTGATCAGGACGACCTTCCCCTTGAGGACGTCGTCGTAGAACTTCACCTTCTCGCCCTCGTGCGTGACCAGATCGACGTTCGGAAACCCGCGCGGATTCGTCTTCCTGGCGGTCGCCGCCCGGAGCAGCTCGCCAGTCAGGGGCGTGGAGTGCGAAGTGGAGTCGGGTGGATTTTGAATCGCTCTCATGATTCCGTACCGATCCTCTGCGTGTGCTTGCCGGGGCGAGGGCCCGGGCCTGCCGGTTATTGGTGCGAATGATCGTTTCGGAGAATAGGCCGCGTCGCGCGAGGCGCGACGCGGCGGGGTCGGTACGGGCGACGCCGTGACATCAGCGGACGATGTCCCACCGCAGCATCATGGCGTGGTCCTCGTGCACGCTGTTGTGGCAGTGCATGAGGTACCGACCGGTGAAGTCGCGGAACTTGAGATAGACCTCAGCCTCCTCGCCCGGGCCGAGGACGATCACGTCTTTGCGGCCACGCTCATGGGGGGGGGGCGTCGTCCCATTGCGCGTAAGGATGCGGAACTCCTCGAAGTGCATGTGGATCGGGTGAGCCCAGCCGCCGCCGCCGTTTTTCAGCGTCCAAATCTCGGCAGTGCCCTGCCGGGGCGCCGCGCGGACCACGCCGCCGTCGTAAAGCTGGCCGTTGATCGCCCACTGACCGTTATTGCGGCCGAACTCCCAGGTCCGCCGCACCGCGACACGGTTCAGGTCGATGGGGGGCTGGGGGCGGAGCGTGGCCGGAACGCGGCTGGGGTCGGTGACCTTCCCGCCGACCACGTCGAACCGCATCACCGGCACGCCCGGCCGACTGATCCCGTCCGCCTTGCGGGGATCGACCTGCACGAGGATGTTACGCAGCTCGATCCTGGTCCCGTCCGGGTACTGGGAGAAGTCGATGACGACGTCGACCCGCTCCGCCGGGCCGATGTTGACGTTCTCGCGGATCAGGGGCGCCGCCAGCAGGTTGCCGTCGCTGGCGATCTGGGTCATCGGCTCCCCGTTACTCAGCTCGAATACGTAGTGCCGCGAGGGGCCGGGCGTATACAGGCGGAAGCGATACTTGCGGCGGGCGACCCGCAGGTACGGCTGGATCGTCTCGTTGACCGCGTACTTATCTCCCAGGAAACCGTCGAAGTCGAACGGGTCCAGGTAGAGCTGGCTGTCCTTGGTGAAGGCCGGGTCGCTGAACATCAGCGGGATGTCGTACAGGCCGCTGGGCAGGCGCAACCCGGTGGTCTCGTTGCCGGTGTCCAGGTCGTCGTACAGGTTGTAGACGCCCCGCAGCCCCCGATACACGTTCGGCGCCGTGAAGTCGGCGCGGTGGTCGTGGAACCAAAGGCTGCCCAGCGCCTCCCGCGAGTCGCCGCCGGCGTAGAAGTTGGCGTAGTGGTGGTCTTTGTAGTACCCCGGGCCGAAGAAGTCCTCCGCGAAGCCGTCGCTCTCGCTCGCCGTGTGGGCATTGTGGAGGTGGGTGATGATTTCCGGAGACCCGAACCCGACGTGGTCGGCCGGCAAGTCGTTCCAAAAGCGCACGATGATCGGCTCGCCGTAGAACGCGTCGATCTGCGGGACGGGCGTGCTGTCATATTTCCAGACGTAGCTCGGCTGCAGGTCGGGGTGGAACGCATGGAACCGAGCCTGCGCGACGAACTCGTAGAGCTTTTGCGCGGGGAACTCGCGGTATCGCTGGAACTGCGTGGTATCGGGGGTAGGGCTTAACCTAAGCACCGGCTGCTTGGCCACGGGTACGTAGAGCGGCGCGACGAACGGGCGGGTCGGCGGGCTGAAGGGATTGCTCGCATAATCGTAGATGTTGGCCTGGGCTCGCCTGACAGGAAGGATGGCCGAGCCGGCCGCGACAGCCCCCCACTGGAGCAACTGACGCCTCGAAAACACGCTACGCATCGAATGATCCTGGGAGTTCAATGAACGATCCTTTTCTCGGAACGCCTCTAATCCCTCAGGGGCGGCGAAGTGCCTCCCCTACATGTGAGCTCGGCGCGGACAACGAACACTCGGGCGTGACGCCCGGACGGCCTTCGGTTGGCTGCCGTACACGACAGTTGCGTTTCGCGGGGCGGCCACCGAAGGACCGGTGTCCGACTCGGAGGTTCAGCTTCGGCGCTGATCGGGCATGCGTTCAGGCGGTGTCTGGAGCGAGAACGTCCTGTCGAGGGATGACGGCTTAAGGACGCCTAGGGGTCATATCAGACCAGAGTTCCGGGTCTGGACTGACAATGCTTAACTGCTTGCGAGCTGTTTGTAGACGCGAAAACCACACCGTCAAGCAACCGATTTCAGAAAACATTGAAATTGTAAGCTAGTTATCTTAATACGGCTGGTGGCGTGAACTTTTGCCAGGCGTCCAGAGGGTTATGATCGTCCTGGCAAGTGATCCAGATGTAACCAAGTCCCTTGCGGCAGCACGCAGCCGCAGTGACCATCGTGCCCCGAGTATGCCAACTGCTCAGTGTGAGCACGCAATTTCCATCGCTCACTTGCATGCGGCTTTAATAAGTCGTTCTGGCTTAATTGACGTCCCGATTTTGCTCGCCGCGTTCTCTGCGTAGTTGGGCCCGTCCCGGCAGGGGGCTTTGCCCTTTTGGCGGCGCGGTGGGGCGGCTATGATGGGCGCAGCACGGGCAACGGAGTGAACGCACCCCCACGAGGAAGGATTCCGTGACGACGGCCACCGCACCGACCGATGCCCGGCCGATGCCGCCGGTCCTGGGCCGCCTGATGAGCGGGACGTTCTGGACGGCGCTTCGGACCCCGCTGCAGGCGGTCCTGGCGTTCTTCAGCATCCCGCTGATCATCGGGACGATCGGCCCGAAAGCCTCCAGCGCCTACGCCTTCGCCTGGGGGTTCGGGTTCTTCCAGTTCCTGTTCGAATTCGGGATGAGCTCGTCGCTGCAGCGGCAGGCCTCCGAGACCTGGACCCGGGGCGACCGCGCGGGGGTCGACCGCGTGATCGCCTGCGGCATGAACTTCTACGCGGCGATGGCCGTCGTGCAGGCCCTCGCGCTGCTGGGCGTGGCCTATCTCGCGGTGCCGTACTCGGTGTATGACCTCCAGGGGCGGCAACTGATCGTCAAGCTGCTCTGGCTGCAGGTCTTCACCACGCCCTGCTTCGGGCTCTCGATGGTCGCGTCCAGCGTGCTGCAGGCGGCGCGCCGGTACGACTTCCTCCCGCGGTTCGAGCTGGCGATCATCGTCCTGCGGTTCGTCGTCCTGGTGGTCGGCCTGGCATCGGGGGTCGATTTCTTCCTGGTCGTCGTGGCGCAAACGGTCGTGCAGATCGCCCTCTCGCTGGGCCCGTCGCTCTGGGTGATGGTCCGCGAGCTGGGGCACGTCCCGCACTTCCACGGGGCCCGCCGCGAGGACTACGCGGCGCTCTTGCACATCAGCTTCTACATGTTCCTGATCCAGCTCAGCGTGGTGCTGGCCGACAAGGTCGACACGACGATCCTGGGCTTCGCGCTGGACGATGAGGCCGCCAACGCGGTCTACATGTTCGTCAGCAAGCCGTTCGTGCAGATCCGCCAGACGGGCTGGACGCTGGCCTACCTGGTGATGCCGGCGGTGGCGAGCCTGGTGGCGGCCCGCGACCTGCGCGGCCTGGATCGGGTGAAGTACGACGGGCCGAGGCTGCACATCGGCGTGCTCATGCCGATCTCGCTGCTGGCCTGGGTGTACGCCGTCCCGTTCCTGAGGCTCTGGGTCGGCGACCGGCTGGACTACGACGCCGATGAGCTCGCCCCGCTCCTGCGTCTCTTCCTGGTGGCCACCCTCCCGCTGGCGCTCGCCGTGCCGGCGCAGATGGCCATCGGCATGAACCGGATCAAGGTCATCGCGCTGGCGGCCCTGGTCGGCTCGCTGGTCAACCTGCCGATCAGCTATTACTTGACGCGCCGGCTGGGGGCCGACGGGGTCATCCCGGGCGTCTCGGGGGTCATCTGGGGGACGGTGCTGACGACCCTCTTCTCGAACCTCCTCGTGCCCGGCGTCTACGTCTTCCGCGTCCTGGAGGTCCGGCTGCGGACATTCCTATCGAGGACCCTGAGCGCCCCGCTCGCCGGGGCCGCCGCCCTGGTGGCGACGACCTGGGCGCTCGGCAAGGTCCTCCCGTCCGATCCCCTCGGCGCGACGCCCTCGGCGCGATCGATCTTGCTGCTCGTGCACCTGGCGATCGGCAGCCTCGCCTACGTGGCGGGCTACCTGGCCGTCCCGACCGGCCGCGGCGACCTGACCGCCCTCGTCGGCTGGCTCAGGCGCCGGCTCGCGTCGGCGCCGCGTGCCGAAGCGGCCACGCCTCCTTTCCGATCCCCCGGCGACGGACTAGACTAGACGAGTCTGGTCGAGAATCGGAGGCGATATGACAACCGCGTCCAACGGCAACGCGAACTCCCGGGGAGGGCCGATGCGTCGGCTCCGGATCGATCCGACGGCCGGGGGCGTGTCCCCCGCGTCCGACGTCCCGCCGGGACGCTCGGGCCGGCACGTCGTGATCGTGGGCGTGCTGCTGGTCCTGGTGACCTGGGGGGGGCTCTACCTGGCCTTCCGCGACTGGCGGGTCCGCTACCGGACTCGTGCCCAGTACGGGGCCACGCACGTCGCGACGGCGATCGACCCGATGGCCGCGGCGGTCCCGACCGGCGTGCCCCCCGAAGCCTGGCGCGACGCGGTCCTTGAGACACACGCGATGCTCGTGACGGTGACCGCCTCGAACCTGCTCGACATGACGGCGCTCCAATCTCTCCGCGGCGAGGTGGCCGCGCGTGTCGGCCGTGCCCGTCCGGAGACGGCCCGCTCCGAGCTGGCCGGCCTCTGGGACGACCTCCAGGACCGCGCCGGCCCCCTCCTCGACCGCCACCCCCGCCCGGAGCTCTTGCCACTCTCCAGGCCGGCACGATCCCCTCTCCCCCCGGGTGAGGGATCCCGCCTCTGAGCAGGAAATGGCCCCCGGACCATCGCGACCTGCTCTTGCTGCCCTCGGCGGTCGATGTCATCATTGGGCCCGGTACGGAGGCCCGTGAGCTCTTGCCCGCGATGAGGCGGAGGGACCGCACCATGAGCCAGGCCCCGACCGAGGCACGGCCTGCCCCGAAGACGCTTCCCCGACCGATCCGCCGTGCCCTGGGCCGGCTGGATCGCCGCTTCCGGCTGGCCGGCGCCTGCCGGGGCCTGGGGACGGCCGCGCTCGTGGTGGCGGCCGGTGCGGCGGTGGGGATGGCGGCCGACCTCGCCTGGGAATTGCCCCAGGCGGCGCGGTGGGCGATCTGGGGGACATGGCTGGTGTCGGTCGTGGGCCTGCTCGTCGCGGCCTTCCGCCCGCTCGTGCGGCGATCGGGGGCGATGGCGCTGGCCGCGCTCGCCGAGAGGAGCCACCCGCATCTCGGGGAGAGGCTGACGGCCGCCGTCGCCCTCTTCGACGAGCGCGAGCGCCGGCGCCAGCCCCCGCATGGCTCGCCGGCCCTGATCGCCGCGCTGGCCGACGAGGCCGCCGCGTGCGTCAGGGCGATCGATCCGGGCCGGGCGATCCCCATGGGGGCGGCCTGGCATCGGCTCGCGCTCGGGGTGGTGGCATCGATGCTGATCGCCGCGCCGGCGGTGATCTGGCCCGATCCGTTCGGCACGCTGGCGCGGAGGTTCCTGGTCCCCTGGGACGACTCCGAGCGCGTGGGGCGGTTCGTCGTGAGCGTGACCCCGGGCGACCACACGTCGGCACGAGGGTCCGACCTGACGGTCTCGGCCCGGATCCGGTCGCGGTTCGGTGCCGGGTCCGTCCCCCGGACTGCCTGGCTCGAATGGACCGAGGAGAAAGGCGGGACGCGGCGACGGATGGCGATGTCCGCCGCGCCGACGGGGCAGGGCCCCTCGCGGGCCTTCGCGATCAGGTTGCCGGGGCTCTCGGGCTCGTTGACGTACCGGGTCGTCGGCGAGTCGGCCGTCAGCCGAGGATATCGCGTCACCGTGGTCGAGCCGCCGGCCGTCGCCGCCCTGGCCGCGCGGATTGTCCCCCCTCCGTACAGCGGGCTCCCCACCGGGAAGGCCCGCGACCCCGACCGGATCGAGGCCCTGGAGGGGAGCCGGATCACGCTCGAGGTCGCGACGACCTTGCCGGTCCGCACGATCGAGGTCGAGTGGCCGGGCACCCCTCGGCCGGTGGCGATCCCGCCGGGATCGGAGGGCAAGACCGGGTCTGTCACGCTGGCCGCCGACGTTTCGGGACCCTATCGCATCCGGCTCCGCGACGGGCGCGGCCTGACGAGCCTCGCCGGCCCCCCGCGCCGGGTGGTGGTCGTCACCGACTCCCCGCCGACGCTCTCCGTGAGCGGGAACGAGGCGATGGAGGAGTCGCGCCCGGACGACGTCTTGCGCCTCGGGATCTCGGCGCGCGACGACCTGGCGGTCGCCTCGGCCGAGCTGCACCACGCGATCGAGCGGGCCCATCCCAGCCCCGGCGGACCGAAGGCCGAGGAGGGGCACGTGGATCTCTCCCTGCCCGGCCTGGGGGCCCGGTCCGCGAGCGGGGCGGCGATGCTGGACCTGAAGACGCTAAGCCTCTCGCCCGGCGACGTCCTCTCGTACCGGGTCCGGGTCGCCGACAACCGCCCCCCTCCGCTCGGGCCGAACGTGGCCTGGTCGCCGCCTCGGACGCTGACGATCGTCGCTCAGGCCGAGTCGATGCAGGCGAGGCGGGGCCAGGCGGAGCACGCCGAGGCGCAGGCGAAGCTCGACGCGCTGAAGGAGGCCGCGGCGGCCAACCGGAAGGAGACGGAAGGGCTCCGCTACGCCGCCGATGCCGCCTCGCGCGGCAACGGCGTGTGGGACGAGGCGCGTCGGCAGGCGCTGGCGGACCGTGCCACCGAGGCTCGCTCCGTGGTCGATCGGCTCCACGGGCTGGCCCGCGACCTCGACCGCGCGTCCCGGTTCCGCCCGCTCGCCCCCCCGGCGCGTCGGGCGGCGGCGGCCGAGGCGGAAAACGGCCGCGTCGCGCTGGACCGGGCCAGAGGCCATGAGGATCCCGCCGGACGCCTGGCCGAACTCCGCCAGGCCGACGCCCAGCTCGCCGCCCTCGCGAACCGGCTCGACGACCTGCAACGCCAGTTCGATGCGCTGGCCGGGCGCCCCGAGGCCGACGACTCCCCCCCGGTCGCCCCGGGGGCCGGGCCCGTCCCCGGCGATCTCGCTGGCCCCTCGGCCGGGGCGGGCCCGGGAGTCGCCGACCCGGGCGAGCTGCAAGACCTGCTCCGACGCCGGCCGGGCCGGGCCTGGGGAGAGCTGCCAAACCACCTCCGCACGGAGATCCTCCAGATGACGCGCGGCCGCTACCGCGACGATTACGAGCGTCTCATCCAGCTCTACTTCCGCGAGATCGCCGCCGAGGCCGTCCCCGGATCGAGCGGCAAGGACCGTTCCCCATGACCCTCTCCCGCGGCCTTCGGCTCGTGGCGACGCCCCTCGCCCTGCTCGCCGCGTCGGCCCGGCCGGTCCCGCTCCGAGCCCAGCATGTCGGCCGATCCCCCGAGGCGCGGTCGTCGGCCCTCGCGTCGGACGCGGCGATCGGCCGAGCCCTGGAGTTCCTCAAGTCGGCGCAGAAGCCCGACGGGTCGTGGGAGTCGGGCGGGTTCGGCCGGGCGACCTCGGTCACGTCGCTGGCGGTCCTGGCCTTCCTCGCCGCCGGCCACGTCCCGGGCGAGCCCGGCCCGTACCGCGAGTCGGTCGAGCGGGGAGTCCTCTACGTACTGGACAGCCAGCGCCCCAACGGGATGCTCGTCTCGAACACCAGCCACGGCCCGATGTACTGCCACGGGATCAGCACGTTGATGCTCGCCGAGGTCGTCGGCATGGCCCGCGATCCGAGCCTGGCCGGGCGGTCGCGCGGGGCCCTGGCACGGGCGGTCGACCTGATCCTCAAGGCGCAGGACCTGGCCAAGAACCCCGAGAACTCCGGCGGCTGGCGCTACCAGCCGACCAGCCGCGACAGCGACCTGAGCGTCAGCGGCTGGCAGCTCATGGCGCTCCGCGCCGCGAAGTCGGCCGGCTGCGCGGTCCCCTCGGACCACATCGACCGCGCCGTCGCCTACATCAAGCGCTG
>JAABUS010008730.1_pt1 | contig 10986 bp, 18 predicted proteins | sample 5560161 | NCBI WGS metagenome assembly JAABUS01 (sample SAMN10711885, study PRJNA513376) | rock metagenome | isolation source: Antarctica rocks | place: Antarctica: Victoria Land, Trio Nunatak nord | collected 2016-01-04
CCAGGGCGCAACCGCCTTGGATCATCCGCAGGATCATAGTTGTCGTCCTTGGCTGCTGCTGCGTCACTGCAGTGAAGTAGATATTCAGTTATGCTGCTGCAGGCCATGGTGACAGTGGGTTTCTTGCAGGTAGTAGGATACAAGCTTACAGGAGCTTCTCGTAGCGCTCCAAGCATTGCGCTGGGGTTCGCCCAACAATGGGAGCAATGGTTCTCCACTGAGTAGGCATAAGTTTGGCTAAATGCAGCAGCTTCTCATCTTCGTCCCTTGTCCACTCGGTTTTGCGAATGTTGGGGTCCAACCACTCATACCATCGAGCTTTGCACTGTTTTGCAGATTTCCTGACAAGCAGAGACGATATGCGGGCCCACTGATTTAGACCGTACTTCATGACTGCAGCCTTCAGGATCTCATCCTGCAGAGATGCACAGTCACATGTGCCAAACAGCTTCATGAACAGATGTACGTTGCACATCAACAAAGAAGGGGCTGGACTACATAAAGAAGTGCCGAGGAAGCACCTCCGTGTTCTTCCACACCCCTCCCTTTATCATGATCCTCATTCTGGCAAGTGTTTATTGCAGACGACAATAACTTTGAGGCAGCAGATGCAGTTGGCAGTTCTGAAGATAGCGAGCGGCGAAGTGCTGTTGCAAAGCAGCGGCGCTGCTCAAACGCTGGTCAAGCGAAAGCTACTCCGACAGGAGATGGCAAGTCTGTTCTTGCCCTATGCGCCCTATGTAGGGTTTGCGTGGGCAGTCCTCGTTGCTTGAGCTTGAGCCAATTCGAAGACGGATAGCGAGTATAGCATGCTCTTGCGAAGTTGTGTTTTGAGTTCAATGTGCCTCCTGCATGTACTGCTGTGATCACGCTCTGCCATAGTAAGCAGCACGAGGTTCACCCTTTTGTGATCTTTGCAAAGTTGGCTTGACTCAGGCGGTATGCCAGAGGACTTCGAAGACCTAAGGGTAGTTGATCTGAAAGAAGAATGCAAGAAACGGAATCTTCTCGTGGGAGGCAAGAAAGCGGAGTTGATAGAAAGGCTGAAGCAGTTCGAGGCCAGCAAGGTGAATCGTTGTTGAGTGACCCTGCTATCAATTCTGAGTCTGGCGCACCTTTCATGTCACATGGTGGGGTCGCATAGCACAGTGATGTCGCGTTAATGCTCAGTTGGATCGCAGGCTGACGGCAATGACGAGGAGGCGAAGGATACCATTGAAGCATCAGAAAAGGATGCCTCTTTGCGTCCTGGAGCCCCTAAGGAAGTTGAGGCTGCAGCCGAGGACATTGTTGAATCTGGTGCAAATCCAGTTGATGAAGACACAGGCAAAGTCTCTGACAGCGCAGTGCAGGATACAGCTGGACCTGCAGAGGTTGAGCCTGTCACAGCTGACAGCCCTAAAGCCAGCAGCAAAAGCCAGCATTCTGCACCATCAGCTGCAGGCCAGCAAGTAGCAGAACACAGCGTAGGCTCTGCGGGCAAAATTGACAAGGCTGCACCGGACACCACTACAGAGTCCGGTCCAGCTGCCAGCACCAGAAAAAGCCGGCATGCAAAGGCACATAAGGAAAGTGCTGAGGGCCCTATGGTTGCGGAAGAGTCAGGAGCAGATCAGACAGGAACTCTGCCTGCATCAGAACCTGTTCTTAAGGCAGAAGCGCCAGCAACAGCTGCAACCACCAGTACAGATGCACCAATGCTGCCCGAACCTGATGTGGCAGAAGCAGCATCTGATGCTGCTGCTGCCACTGCTCAATCTCAGATTCCTGATACGGGCTCAGCTCAAGATGATGCAGTACCTGTTGCAATGGATGTAGAGCCTGCACGTAAGGCACCCACTCCAAGAATGCCGGATGTCTCAGAGCCTGAGGCAGCGTCAACAACAGCAGTCAACAAGGCAGCTGATGAGGCAACATCCTTGGCAGCTGCTGAAATAGATGCCAGCAAGGCAAAAGCTGCAACAGCAGCAGAAGATGTTGAAATGGTGCAGTATGATGAGCCATCTAATGATAATGAACTTGCTGCTGCCAAGCAACAAGGCAAAGCTGAGAGCAAGGCTTCAGATGGCAAGCCTAGCGAAAGCAGCAGATCTCATAGAGACAGACATGTCAGCACCAGCAAGGCAGCAAAGGACGAGTCAGCTCCACATGGGTCAGTACGAAAGCGAGAGCGTGAGGTTGATGAGTCAGCTCAGGTGGACAGGAAGGCGCCCAGGACCGATCACAAAAGTGCGTCACAGAAAGAGAAGGAACGGGAAAAGGCAAAGGACAAGGACAAGCAAAGGGAGAAGACACAGGCAAACGGCAGTGGTCCAACTGGTAAGGCTGTTATCTTCTTCAGGGGTATTTGTAGCCCAGTTGTTATGTGCTGTAGTTGCCTGTACCGTGCCTGTACAGCACTTGTCGACTGATGATCCTGCATCACGTTATGCCTTGCAACAATGTGCTGCACCTGTCTCGTATGTTGTGTCATGATGCCTTGCAACAATGTGCTGCACCTGTCTCATATGTTGGGTCATGATGACTGTCCAGACAGAGTCTTGCAACACTGAAACCAGTGTGGGCAAGCTGCTAGGGTTTTGGCACAGGGCTTGCAGCCAGAACACTTCACAGCTGTCAGGCAGAAAAGGACACCACTGACTTAACTAAGTCACATGACAATGCTCTAGGCATGTTGGTACTAGGGTGGGTGCAGACTGCCTGTCAGCAACACTGTGCATGTTCAGAGAGCAAGCCTGGGAATGCGTGCATGCAGAGAGGAAGCGTAAGCATGCGCCCATCTCGTACAAGCCTCCTGAGAGGCACACCTCAGGAGCAGAGCGTGACAAGGGTGGCACCGAGACAGCCAAGCGAGAGGCTGTCTTGGACAAGAAGGGGTCAGACGCTGATGCTCTGCCCAAGCAGGGGTCAGGATTGGAGGGCCGGCTGTCTGGCCTTGACCGATCTGTGTCTAGGACAGAGAGTGGGCATAAGCTGTCAGTCTTTGAAAGATTGCAGAGGTATGCATTGTGTCCTGTCTTCCAAATCATCCTGTGGCCTGGCCTCTGGATTGAGCATTTGTTTGTAGCAGCAGTACTCAAGCAAACTGCAATTGTGAGTGCTTGTATTTTCCACTAAGTTTCCCGGGTTGTTGCATACACCACCCAGGGAAGCCTGTTTGTGCAGCAAGCTATTTGGCTACCCAATTTGTGTCGGTACCCTTCTATGATTTGCACAAGACTGACTAGCTGCGTCTTATTTGTGGTCAAACGTGTGAGGGGACAGCAGAGATGAAGTAATGCTGCTAGCGTCATGCACAGCAGTGACAGTAAATGGCTTAGTGTTGGCTCAATTGCCCATTCTGAATTCAATAGCTCAGCTGGTTTGGACTTGCTGCAGACATAGCTACTTCTGTATGGACTTGCTGCGGACATAGCTACTTCTATATGGACTTGCTGCTAACATAACTACCTGTCCCCATTGCGTGGCTGCACAGAGATGCTATGCAACACAGGCAGCAGGGATAGCTTCACTTGTGCTGCTCAAGGATGCGCATTGTTGGCACCTAAATCTGGGCAGAGAGCCAAAAGTCACTCTCACTTTGCTGCTCATAAGCCCAATACTGTGGCATGTCTGTGCACAGGAGAGTCAGAGCGACGCAGGGCTTTTTGCCTAGAATTAGGCACTGATCATTAGCATGCACGCGAGGCTGGTGTTTCTGCTGTTGATGCCTGTTTTGCCTGGCATCTTTGCCCTGCCAATGTCTCTGCTTCCAGAGCACTGGATGCACCTGAAGGGATTTCCATTGTGCATTTGAGCAGAGGAAGATAGCGCTTTCTGAACTTCACATACCTGCATGTCAACGGTGAGTAGCATGCATGTAGAAGCAAAGGGGAAGGGTCTGGCACGCCAGCCTTGCCTCCCACCAGAGACCCCCTCCCCACCCCCACCAGCGCCCGCCCTGCAGACCCTCTGCCCCGCACCACCTCCCAGTCAAGGCGGAACCAGCCCACAAGAGCCCTGAAGATAGAAGGCTTTGTACGGCCCTTCACAGAGCCAGCAGCCAGGGCAATGTTGTCAGAGACCGGCCAGATTGTGAGCATGTGGATGCCTAAGATCAAGACTCATGCCTTTGTGATTTACACGACACAAGGGCAGGCTGAGGCCACGCTGAAAGCCACCCATGGCTTGAATTGGCCGCCAAACAACCCAAGCAGCAAGTGAGTGGCCTGTGCAGAGTGAAGGTGCAATCAATGCAATGCATAGCTGTATTGTAAGGCCGTTTGTGCAGCCTGCTGGGCTTTTGTACTGGTAGGCGTCAATGCAACTTCAAGGTTTATGATGCTGTTGCTTTTCAAGGAGGCAGACCATGCATTCGTAGTAAAACGCCATGCATTGCTTGCTCTCACTTGCAACATTTTCGTCTTAGGACCTTGGTCTGATCTATAGTCTCTTGCAACAGATTGGCTTCCAAGTTTGTGCCAGTTGAGGAAGCTGAGACAGCAATTGCCAGGGCAAATGGTGCACCTGTCCTGGCTGCTGCCACAGTCCCAGTTGCCAATGGCCTGCCCCTATCTAGAGACCCATCTGCTGCTCAGGTTGGAACTTGCTACATGCCTCTGAAACAAGCACAAAAGCACAGAATGCTTCCCAACGTAGCTTTTACACAGCTGTACCTTGGTCGAACTCGATGTCATCACTTTGCAAGCAGCATTGTTCGCAGCAAGAAGAAATGCATGCAGCCTTGCTCAGCTGCATCTGGTATGTTGCAAACTTTATGACATGATTACTGAGCAGAGTTGATGCAGCAAACGTGGAAGCATGACCTGGTTAACCTCTTAAACGACTCAAAAGAGAGTTTTGCATGTCTGTGTGAGCATTCAGCAGAGAGTTCTTTTGCAGGAGGGTCGTTTGAGACCAGACACAGCTGACATTGCGCCCCAGCGCGGCAGGACAGATGAGCACGAGCCTAGAAGGTCCAGGGAGGCCCTTGATGACAGGCGGCGGCCCCGAGAGGATGACAGAAGAAGAGTCAAGGAAAGGGCAGCCCCTACGATACCTGAAGCAATCCCTGAGCCCCTAGTAAGTAACAGAGCACTAGCTGCATAGCAAGCTTGTGATCCTGCTGCATCACTTTGCATCTGACTGCTCTAACTGAATTTGCCAACAATGTCATAGCACAACCGCCTGTTGTGCTATGCCTGTGTGCCATGCATAGCTTTGCCTGACTATACTCAAACAAGTGACATTGTTTGCACGCCAACAGGTTGACTCATTATGCAAATTGAAACCTGCACTGAGACATTGCTAGGTCATATTACGTGCAGCTGTTTGTGAACTGGAATATGATGTAATGTCATGCATTGATGTCAGGCATGCGTGCCATGGTACAAGGAGCTTGACTGCTTGCATACAAGGCACCAGCAGTGAAGCTGTTGTGTGCTGACAAGAATAGCAACAGGCTGCTTTGTGTGCGCTGTGTTCAATGTAAAATTTGCTTGGCAGCAGCAAGGTATCACAACCAGACTCTGCAGGGCAGTGCGTCCCATGAGGTACCTTGCATCATGACATGTTAATTTACCAGTGAAAGAGGTTGAATTTAGATTACTACAATTGACAGGCGTAATTGAAGAAGTGATGTAGATGTCGCCAGCAGCACTGAAAATTTGCATGCTGCAGGTTCAGGAGGCTCCACCGCCAACGCTTGATGATCTATTCAAGAAGACTATCACAAAGCCTTACCTGTACTGGATGCCTTTAACAGAAGAACAGGCTGCTGAAAGAAAGGCAAAGGCAGAAGCTGCAGCTGCTGAAAAGGCGAAAGCAGAAGAACTCCCTGATGCCCCTGTGCCCATGGTTGCCGTATAACTTTTCATGTTGTTTGGCACGTTTGCTGCATGGCTCGTTAAGAGTAATGTCAAAGATGCAGACAGTTCAGAGAGATGTGCGCCTGATTGATACATGTATTACTGTAACGGCCGTTGAAGGTCCTGATGCTGACATTTGTAATTCTTCGAGGTGCACGGGAAAGAGCAATCTTCAGTAGGACTGAAAGTGAAGTCCTTGTCCAAGCCCAAGCCTGTACTTCCATTCACATCATGTATTTAACAGGATACCTACAAACCCTGCATGGCGTATAAATTTTATGTCCGATTGTACCTTTGCATTACTTAACAACCTCATAATGACAGTGCGTTGATCCAATAACAACTATATATTGTAAAAACCATTCGAGCTGCTCTTGGAACACCTACCAGCGGCAGTTGTGTTGCCAAGTTGCTCAGGGCGAAAACATGATCTGACAAATGCCTTGCTAGCAGCTGCCTATTGCATGTATGAAGTTTGGTGCCATCTTACTTAAGATCCAAAACTTGTGCAGACTTGTGCCATGCAGGTGGCTAAGCAAAGTCAAGTTTGCTGTACTGTGTAAATGAACCTCAAAAATGTCTACCCTATTTATGTTGTAAGCAGTACTGTCATGCATTGAAAATGAAATCATTCATTTCAAGGGGACAAGTAGCATCTTCAGTGCTTAGCGTGGTTTGGAACAGTTTGCCTTTGGGCATTTGTCCTCTTGTGGATTTCTTGCAACTGATCCATGAGATCCTTCTTGCGCCGATTATCTGGCTGCCTATTCACATCTGCAGAGCAAGGCAGGTTGCTATAGCTTGCACAGCTTGCCCATCCCCAAGGCATGGGAACAATGTCCTGACAGCGTTCTGGGTCAGGCAAGCCTTGGGTTGACCTATGACAAATTAACACAGTACAGATTAGGCGTGCATCTTACCTGATATCATTCTGTCCAGTAGGCCAAAGAAATAGCCATTGTTCATGGTTTGCGCCTGCTTTGCTGTGTCTTGACTGAGCACCTGCAACTCAGACAGTAAATGCGATTATTGTTGTGCAGTGTGTGCGTCAGTGGATCCCACTTTGACATCATGCTTGTCGCCTAGAAAGTATTTCAATGCAGCAAAAGACAATGGCACTGTTGTGCAAAGAAAGCTTAGCATGCAAGCACACCCTTTCTCTTTCTGGGACTGTGGTGGCTGCCATAAGATTATTCAAAAGCTGAATTTCGGGCCGAAGTGTCTTCTGCTTCTCCTCCATGGCAACTCTGAGCACCTCTTCCAGCTTACGACAAACTTCAGTGTTGCCCTCTTTCTTGGCCTGTTTGTGCAAAAGCAAAGCCTTTCAAGAATATTGCTCCCATTTGCAGGTGTGGCATGCTACAGGCACGTGACATACCATGTCCAGGTAAGTTGAAGACACCATGAAGAACTCCTCGTTGATGGAGTCAATGTTGTTCCTAGCCGTGGCAGCTATGTTTGGCGCCTGCAATAGGTCAGCGAGGACCTCTGTTGTCTCCACCTGAGTTGTCCTAGCTTGCTTGACATGTCCTGCATTTCAGCAAATCAATGCCACTATGGACAGGCACGACGGCCAAAAAATCCGAGCAGCAATTTGTTCCTACTTGAGTCTGCCTAGTGCTGTCGGAACATATTACGCTACGTGTTGACCTTGCTGTGAGAGACATACGCGTCTTTGGTATCAGGACTGTCCTTTGATATGCAGAACAACACTGACGCTGTTTGCCTGATGCTCTGCTGCTTGTGAGCAGACAAGTCGAGCAGCGAGAGTGCTGCAGAGTACTGCCAGAAATCCGGTAAGTCGTCACACTGCTGCCCACGCACGGCAGCTTCATGACTTTGGCCAACCTTATCAGCGAGTATATGCACTAAGACTCTGCTGCGAGGTTGTCGTCGGTCAAGCAGCCAGTGCATTGTCGTCCGAGATGAACGACCTGAGTCGGAAGCCGTGACTAAAGCTGTAAGGGGTGCGTTTGAATTTCTGTTCCCTTAATAGATTGGATCTCAGATACACGTCCCCCCCAAGGATGCGCTGATTTGCAGAGCCCGGTGAAATGCCTGAATCATAGAGGTAGTGTGTCAGATCTGTAGAGCATGTCCGGCAGATCAAGGCCTGTTCTAGGCTGTGCTAGACAATGCATTGCATTATCAGCAATAAATCAAGTGAGAAACACGACGCTGCAAATCAGTACAGCCATACGCGGCGTTCAGAAGCGCCGTGTATGGCTGTAGTCAATCAAGACACAATCTCAAAGCCAGTCCAGACTGACCAATCTCCAATCAGATCAATGATATAGACTGCATGCTAGTCTTCGCGTCTGACAAGCCGGTGGCATCATCATCTGGGGCAGCATTGCTATCAGATAGCATTGACAGGTAGTCATCAATCTGTCGACCTGGCAGCTGACCTGGCACGTTGTCTGCCTACAACATATCAGCGGTGCATTATGCAATTGTGAATCCCTGCCCACGCTTACAGGACCACCTTTTTTGACCTGTACATTCTGCTGCTGCTTGACATTGGGCACTGCCATGTGACATGAAACCTTGACTGTGGCAAGACAGGACACAGCAAGGAAAAGCTCAACAAACCGCAAACAAGACAGCTAATCTGCATAGACCACAACAGCAGCGCTGTGAGCTGCCTGCTTGAGTCCACAAGCAGAGCGCTGCAGCATTGTTGATTTCACTGTTGGAGCATTCAAGCCATGTGACTGATACATTGCGCCAATGCCAGCAATGTAGACAGGCCCAATGCAGCCATCTCTCTGTCTGTCTGTCTGTCTGTGTGTGTGTGTGTGTGTGTGTGTGTGTGTGTGTGTGTGTGTGTGTGTGTGTGTGTGTGTGTGTGTGTGTGTGTGTGTGTGTGTGTGTGTGTGTGTGTGTGTGTGTGTGTGTGTGTGTGTGTGTTGCACAACAATGCGGCAAAAGATATACCAGTGCGGCATCATCTGCTGCAGCATCTGCTCTGCCTGCAGAAGCAGCTGCTTCTGGTTTAGACTCCTGACCAGCATGCTGCATGAGCACCTGCTGACTCACCACCTCAGGTGACATGCCTTGCTGCTTCAAGGCTGCATGCTGCTTGGGCATTGGTGTGTCTTCATCCTCTGCAAACAACACCAATGATGATGCATGGCTGTTTCCTGTTCTGGAAACATGTGCAAAATGTGCAAAGTAGCACAGTCACTTGGACATTGTCTTGCCCTCATGTTTGATAGCTGGACATGCAAAATCAAAGTCATTAGTGTACACCAACCCTGCGACACTAAACTTTGCCTGACAGCAGAGTCTCAAACATGCAAACCATGAGTCACAGCAAAGCCGACAGTCGTCCTATTCTATTGGCCAAGCAACACAAGCTTGTTTCATCCCAGCATGAACTACACAGCAGCAGGTGTGTGATCACCTTCAGTGTCTGTCTCATCCTGCAAGGGGGTTGCCTCCGCAAAGGGGAATCTGACGGAAGGGAAGTGCTGGCTCAAGCGTAGGCCCAAGAACATCTCAATGATGAGCTGGCGTGTGCCGTCTGCCAGGACATTGTTCCAGCGCCGCTGTACAGTCAGGCTCAGGTTCTGCAACTTGCCTATGCCCGCCTTAGACATGCTACTTGCCTCATTCTGTGACCATGAACATAATACCTTAGACCTCAGACTTGGCTTTGTTTGACTGAGCGTGTTACTCTGTAGAATGAAGGTGGACTGCCTATGTTACCATTGCACATGCTGCTTGCCCCGTGCAGTAGCAAATCCAAAGCACACTCAAAGTTTTTATTTTGTGCTCAGGCAGAATGTAAACACTGGTTGACTACATTGTGCTGGACTTGTCTGGCTGAAACCACTACATGCTAGCTACATGACTCCTGATGAGGGATCCTGAGGCACATTGGGCTGGCTTGATATTGAGAGCTTGTGAAGGGAGACAAAGGCTGTCAGGTCTGATGACGATTTGTCGATTTGCACCATCTTACATCATACGCAGCCAACGCAGCACTCACAGATAGGCATTGCAACTGCACAGATGACCGCCACAGCATGACACCATCCCCAGCATGGAACTGATGCATTGACATGGCATCTTCCAACCAACCTGGTCCTAATTGTTACAATCAAGGGGATTGGTCACCATTTGTATTGGAGGTATGAGTGTAATGACGACAACCAATCAGATAACGAAGGTTTAGTTTTTGATGATGCTGACCTGTAGCAGGCCCAAGATGGCAGAGTGCATAGCCCTGGAAGAGGTGTACAGGTTGCTCTGCATGTCCCCATTGATGAGGAACATCTCCGCCTGCTCTGCCACCACATCAGGTAGGAGCCGCACTCTGACATCATCAACACCTAGCCCCAGCAAGCCCCAGCCCACCTGCATCATTCTGCCCTCTTGGCCACTGCTTGACAGGACCAGCAGAGACAAATAAGCATACCCTACATGAGCTACATGAGCTTACATAGCTACATGAGCTAACAGACATTCTTGGCCTAACCTGACTGACTTGCGCTGCAAATAAGCTGTAGACATGCTTGCAAAGAGTGCCTCAGTCAGGCAGGTATTGGCAACAAGAATGATGACTGCCATCATGCGAATGGTGCATCTCTGATGCATGCACGCATGTATGTTTGCATGAGTGACCCCATATTACTGTAGCACACCTTCTGCTGTTGCGCACTGGTCCTGTGAGCCTGTGTCTCTGTGTCGCTAGCCTCAGAATCAGAGACATCATCCCTGCTCAGCATCTGCATCCTGATTTCAGACCCCCTGCCAGAGGGAAAAGCCTGCTCGGAACTGTTGTGTGACTGTGCTGCAGCCTGAAGCACACCAAGCAATGCACCGATTGTATTGTTGGAGGCTCACCTTTCAATGTGCATGCATGCATACATACACGTGCTGATGTGATAAGAACAAGCATGTGCAGTGATAGTCAGTGGTGGACAACACACCATGTTGGGCTGTGTCTGCAGAATGCTTGAAGGAAACCCTGGCTGACCAGCATTGCCTGTTGTGTGACCTTGCATGATCCTGCCATGCATACTGCACATCAGTACATGGGGCACGCCTGCCGCCACATGATCATGAACTACTGATCAGGAGTTTTGATTCAGCAGCAGTTTGCATGCGTCTCGGTGTGTGTTTGATATGCACA
>JAABUS010008731.1_pt1 | contig 10985 bp, 8 predicted proteins | sample 5560161 | NCBI WGS metagenome assembly JAABUS01 (sample SAMN10711885, study PRJNA513376) | rock metagenome | isolation source: Antarctica rocks | place: Antarctica: Victoria Land, Trio Nunatak nord | collected 2016-01-04
CAAATAGAATGATGAAAATGAGTGTAGAATCAAAGAATTTCTTGCAATTTAAAATGATGATGCAAATTTGAAGAATTTCTTGCAAATTTTTCTTACTGAATAGATTGTTTCATATCATTTATTCATCAATAGCAGAGTAGTAAATGATGAGCATTTATCTAATGTTAGAAGTCAGCATAGAGCGAGTCATATGAATGTTATTTAACTAGTAGATAAATGCTAAGAAAGAAAGATAGCTACAGAAAAAAATCTGACTACATATGTGTATTTCTCAGTCGACGCTAAACTCAATAAAGATTAGTCAAGATAACGAAGCGAGAATAAATCTGACAAGACTAGAAGATTGAGTCTGACAAGACTAAAATCATGACATGAATGAAAGTGCACTTCTGTATCAAGAGTTTTCAACTCATTATGTTTATCAATCAAAAAGAGAATAATGATGCTGAACATTAAGATAACAAGATATGATAATTGATTGTGTTAAAGATCAGCATAGAGCGAGTTATATGAGTGTCATTTAACTAGTAAATAAATGCTAAGAAAGAAAGATAGCTACAGAAAAGAAGCTGACTACATATGTGTATTTCTCAGTCAACGCTAGACTCAATAGAAACTAATCAAGATGATGAAGTGAGAATAAATCTGACAAGACTAGAAGATTGAGTCTGACAAGACTAAAATCGTGACATTACTTTCTCTCTTCGACGATTCATGTTTGCATGAATGTATTTTCTGCTCGACTCAATTGATGTTTGTTAAATCATGATTGATTAAATTGTTAATTAGTGCAATTTGTTTGAGTATTGAATATAAAAATCATCAACGATCTTCTGAGTGTTCATAAATTCATCGTCATCAGCGTTGTATCAATTGAGATCATTGTCATAGTCATTTCATTTGACTCTATACTGAAGTCATCTTCAATATCAATGAGAATTCAATATATAATCGATTTTTCACTCGTCTTCGTCGTTTATCACTATTAAATCTGAGAATTCATTCTTTTGATCAGACAAGAGATTATCGACGACAGAGCAAAGCAGATCAGAATAAAATACATTATAAATATGCATAAACTCTGATAATTTCAGTTTATATGAAGAGTTGATGAAATCTAGATCGATGAAAGAATTAAGCATTTTATCATCTAGCTTTTTAAGAAAATCTCGCTGTAACAATGTTTCTTTCATTCAGAAACATCTTTGATTCAATCTTGTAATCAACTTCTTTTTTATGCTTATTGACTTGTTTCATCATTTGTTCTTATCTTTTGACTAGTGACTCGCGAGCAAACTTCAGTGTTTTGTTCATATGTTCAGATATATTCTCGACTTTAGTCGTCTGCAAGCATTTACGAAAACTTTCATATTCAATGACATTGAGTTCAAAGCTTATATGAGAATGAAAGTCTTTGTTTAGAAAGAAAGAGATCAAGAAAATGACTGAGAACAGAGCATTATTGTTGACAAACTCAATCATGAGTAGTAGCTTAGCTCAGTCATTCTGCATGTATAAACAGAAAGATTGAAAATATCTTTTGACATTCTGATTGACTTATTCACTTTGATCATTGATCTGAAAATGATAAACTGTGAAGAATCAAAGATTAATGTCTAGTCTTTTGCAAAGCGACTTTTATAGAATGAAGATAAATTGAAAGTCTCGATTTGAAACAATGAAATCGAGTAAATCGTGTATTCAATATATTCACTGAAGCATTAGCTCAGCTGTTTTTTCTGCTGTAATTCTCTCGTCATCAGTGAAGCAAGAAATATAATGTCATTTCTTTGTTAATTTACATATCACTGTTAGTATGATGTTTTTGTCTTTCGAAGAAGATAAGTCAATGACGAAATTCATGACTATGTTCTTTCATCACTGTTCAAGTATGAATAAAGAATGTAGTAGTTCATTGAATTTATCTCAAGAAGTCTTTGATCGCTGACAAATGTAGCAGTTTTAAATATATCAATCTATTGTCTTTTGCATTGAAGATCAATAGTAGTATCTTCTTATGATCTTCATCGTTCTGAGAATTTCAAGATGATTAATAAAAGATTGATCATGAACTTCTTAAATTAACTTCATTTGAAGATGCTCATCAAAGAGAACTCATAAAAGATCATTTTGATATAGTATTTCGTTTTGAACTCAACAATTTCTTAATTTAGTATCTTTGTATTGAGCTTCATCTTTTAACACAACTTCATGAAGTAAAATACAATTCTCGTTGATTCTGTTAGCTTCTAGAATCAATTGATAAATTGATTCATCATTCTCTTTCTCTTCTAAATCAGCGATTTTCATTCAATTCAACGTGAGAATTGTAGTTCGCTGATAGCAACATTGTTCATTCTCAAGACTTCTAGAAACTGAATTGACTTGATAAGTCAATGCATCGACTTTGATATTTTATTTGTCTGAGCGATACATGATTTTGAAGTTGAAGTCAACGAGCTTTTGTACTCAGCGCATTTAAAATTTACTGAGCTCTTTATCTTTCATTAATGATGTTAAAGCTTGATGATCAGTGAACATCTTGATAAATAACTCAGTCAATTTCAGCTCAGATCATCAATGCTTGAAGACATGAATGATTGCTAGTAGTTTCTTGTCATAGATTTCATAATTGCACTCAGCGAGACTCAGATTCTTGCTGTAGTAAATCATTGAATGCAATGTTTCTTCGTCATTATACTGAGAAAGTATGTCATTGTTGACGTAGTTGAATAAGTTTGTTTCAAGAATAGTCTTTTTATTCTGATCAAAATGACGAAGAATAAAGACTTCAGTCATTCATTTCTTCATATGATCAAAGATTATTTAACAAGCTTAATTTTATTCAAATATCATCTCTTTTTGAGTAAGATTCAGCTTGACTGAAGACTATTAACAAGCAAAGATGACAAGTTGACTTGACTCAATCAATGTTGATCGCTAGAGAACAAGAAGATTAAGCAGGGAAAAAGAAATAAATAGATCATTTCTTCTTCTGTTTTTCTCATCATCTCTTTCTGTTTCTTCATTTCTTAGAATTCAGTCAGAAACGCGCTTTTGCATCTGCTACTCACTTTGCTACTCACTTTGCTACTCACTTTGCTACTCACTTTGCCATTCACACTGCTATTCACTGCTGTCACTGCTGTCATCACTATTCACTGCTGTCATTACTACTCACTGCTGTCACTGCTACCTCATTTGCTTCACTACTGTCATCACTATTGATGATTGCTTCTACTCATCATCAAAGCTGCGTCAACGTTGATGTCACTGTTGCTGTCAGCAAAAGACGAAGTCATCGTCGCTCTTTCTTCTCTCATGTGTCTCGCTCTCACTCATCTGCATCATCATTATCATTTTCGTCAAGTTCATCTGTCTCTTTGAATCTTTTCTCTTCAAGTGCTCTCTTGAAAAGAATTGATTCAAAACAAATTGTTGAAACATTAATTACTCTCGTCATGCAACAGAGAATTAAAGACGTTCATCAAGCGAATATGAAATGCAAGCTAAAACAGAAGCTTCAATGACTGAAAGCTCAGAGTACAGCGCTGAATCAGTCGAGAAACAACTCAGCGATAAAGAGTTCTATCAGTCAAACGTCAAATACTATTCTTTCAAGTGACTCTTGCATTCAAACAATGATATTTCGCTACCTCTTTATTGATATCATTCAACTAACTCTCATTTTCAAAAACGAATTTTGAGCTGTCAATATCTTTAAGCTGATCAACGATCATATATCAAATTTGATCAACAAGCAAGATCTGCGATTGTCATGAATCGATGAGCTTCAAGCTCATGATGATGACATCACTCAGCAGAATCTCAAGAGCATGATTCTCTTTCTACGCTGTCTAGAAGTATATAATCAATGTCTCATCAAGACAATCAATGATCAATTGAGACATTCTCTGCAAGCAAGCTTAGCTTGATACATTGACTATCTGCAGAAGCTTCATCTGCATTACATCTTTGAGTCTCTGCAAATCTTTCACTTTCACTTTCACAAGATTCATATGATAAAAGAAGTCAATGATTCAAACGAGTGATACAATGCTGAAGATGAACTTGTTGATCAAACATTGATAAAGAAAATATCTGCTATTGCTTTTCAGACGAGATATCAGAGTCAAAGAGTCAGAAAACAGTCAAGCACAAAGCTCTCAGTATGCAACAAGTTCAATGATGACAGCTGCATTTACTTTAGTTGCACATATCAACATATCTGCAGCGAATGTGATGAGACTTACGCTACTATCAATTGCAAAACATTGAATTCAAACAGTCAATCAATCATCAAAAGAAAGTGACATTGAATTTCGATCTTGCTGATATCAATATCGAAATTCTTTTCATATCAGCTCATGAAGATCGACGAGATTTCTCTAGCGCGCAGAGACTTTCTAGATGCGAGCGCATAATAAACACAGCTAGTCAAACATTCTGATTGTAGATATGTTCAAACATTGCTGTTTATCATTAAACATGAAGCTAAAATTGAATATCAAGATCTCAATCAACTGATTTTGAGCAAGAATCTTTTCTTAACAAATGAAGCTTCAGATACTCTTCAGACTGATTTGATGCAGCAAGTTCGTTGTGATTAACTAATTGAGATTCAACATGTTTCTCATCGCTTTATATTCTCATCATTGAGACTAGTATTGAAGAAGAATAATCGTTGACGTTGAATACATCATTTATCATATTCAAAAGAAAGATTAGTCAACTGCTTCATTTTCAAAAACTGAGAATTAATTGAATATTTCATCTTTGATCAAGTGATCATCACTTTATGTGATGTCAATCAAAATGCAATTCTCATTAAAAAAGATCTGATCGACGTCTTTTATCATGTGTCGATAGCAACATCAAATCACTGACTGCTCAATTTCTTCTGAGAAGATAAGTATTGAATAGATTGCTTTCTTCTCTTTGATCTACGCACGTCATCATATCTGTTTAATCTTTTCGCTAAAGATCTTTGCTGAATGCTCATAGTCACTCTGCAATAAGACTCAATAATACACTATCTGAATGACTTTCTAGTCATACAAGCGAACATAATCGAAGCTCGTAAATACGAAAGCGATTTCGATGATCTGTGCACTCAGTTAGAGTTTAGCATTAATCTTAAAAAGAATCTTATCAACATCACATGCATCTTTTTGAACATTGAGCTTGACTCAATCAATATGATGACTCATCTATCATTTAATAAGCATCAGAAGACAATTCAGCTCGTCAACAATGTGCTTACAAAGAGCTCTTTAGCATACGAGAAGCTACAGATGCTATTAAACTTTCTGTCATTTGCTGCAAAGATTGTAGTTTCTGAAAGAGTTTTTCTTAAACGACTGTTCAACGATCTAATCATCATCAAATCACGCAAGCAGCGCATCAATTACTTAATGCAACAAGATTTACTATGATGAAAGACATTTCTTTCAAAGTGAAACAATGTATGTCTACTTTGCAAGCGCGAATTCAGACATTTTCTATATTTCTGAATCAACGTTTCAGATTTGCACGACATGAGAAACTACTATCTGCATCATCTTAATCTATCATCAACTGCTAGTCAAACATTTTCTAATCAATTTAACATGCGCTTGAGTGACAAGCATATCAATGTTAAAGAAATGACAACAGTGCTTCAAGCTTTGACAGCATGACTTTTCGTTTTCGCGAGATGCAATCTCACTATATATGATGACAACGTAGCTGTTGTCGTCGACATTAACAAGATCTTCATGCGCAAAGAAGCAATGCTGCATCTGCGATGAATAGTCTTGCTGACGACTGCGCATGATATCTGCATACATGCTTTATAAATTTTAACTCATGAAAATCGCTTAGCTGATTTGCTTTCTTGAGCGAAGTTCAGTACTATTGCTGATGAGTTTTCTCAGTCAGCTACACTTCAGTCAATTAGCGCGAGTTGTTGAGCTTCTGATACAGCGAGGTTTTTCTTGATCGCTCAGCAGTCAAATATTTTTGATGAGATCTAGCGACGTTTATCAGAAATATCTACGATACAGTCAAAAAAAGCTACTTCATGTTCTGCTTTTTGATCATCAGAGTCAAATATTTGACTTCAATCTCAAATCTGATCAGCTGATCAGCAAATCTAGAAGACAAGATGATCAAAGTCAAAATCATTAAGATTTATCTCATCAATTTATGATCACATCACATTGACGTTGAATATTCAAGTATCGAGATCGAGACATTTCATCATTCTACATTACAGCGAATCATAGTTGAAATTCAAAGACTTCAAGACAATGATCAGACTTGCAAGCAAAAATTTATAACACGAAATCTACTGCTATTATTGCTACGTCAATTTGATCAATCTATCATTGAAGAAACAACATGACATGCGTCATTTTGCCTGATGTTTGCAAACTTTCTGTGCATGAGCGAGTTCACATGAAGTCAATCGAATAAAACATTTGACTTCAAACAGTGATATTTAATCAGAAGTTCAAATATCTCTCAGAATAACTTTTTGCAACTCATTTTATCAAGCTTCAAAATCGATTCTTTCAGACGTGAGATGACATTAATCATCGCTGTCATCAACGACGAAGCGTGCATTAAACACTCACTCGTCAAACTGTTTTCAAAGTTTTCTGCATCTCTGCTGACATTTTCGTTTGACTCAGAATATTTATACATGCGAACTCACGTCATTGAGATTCTGCATAGAACGCTAGTCACACTGAGCATAGAAAATCGTTACTCAAATCACTTCTTTCGTCAAGATGCTGCTATCTCAGCTCATTAAGCAAAGCTTTTGAAGAATGAAATTCAGCTGCTAGAAAGATGAAAGTTCAACAACTATCACTTATACATTGAAGCTCACTTTAGCTACATACTAAATATCTCTAGAAGACATCAAAGATAGTTACTTTCAATCAGTTGACTAAAGTCAATTCTTGTCGATCTCAATACTTTGTATCAACGTTTCTGAGATTTAAGAGTGCTTGACATCTCAGAGCAACTTTCAAGACAAATTTTAGCTTTGAAGATCATCAGAGATCATCAAGTTTGCTCAAACACATATAATATATATTCGTTCAAATGAAGATGATGTTTGATAAAAGATTCAGCTTGACTGAAGATTATCAACAAGCGAAGATGACTAGTCAACTTAACTCGATCAATGTTGATCGCTAGAGAACAAGAAGATTAAGCAGAAAAAAAGAAATAAATAGATCGTTTTTTCTTCTGTTTCTTTCATCATCTCTTTCTGTTTCTTCATTTCTTAGAATTCAGTCAGAAACGCGCTTTTGTCTCACTCACTCACTTTATAGACTCAGTCGCTTAGATAGAGAAAGTGCTTGACATTTCAAAGCGACTTTCGAGACAAATTTTAGCTCTGAAGATTGTCAGAAATCATCAAGTTTGCTCAAACATATATAATATATATTTGTTCAAACGAAGATGATGCTCAATAGTAGTTGAATCAAAGAATGAACAATCTTCGAAAAGTTTTTTATAAAACGTTGATAGAAATTGCAGAAATTGACGAAGAATTGCATCTGAGTGAGGTTTGTAGAAGTAGATCATTCAACTACTGCTTGTACTTTTCTGAAATTCATCTTTAGTTCTTCAATAAATAGCAATAGTTTCAGAAAGAAGATTTTCTGAACATGAAACTTGCATTTGTTTATATTCATCTGAAGATCAGTCTCTCATAGTCTATGTAAAACTAATCATACGTGTCGCTTATGTTTCTTCAGTGTTTTGCTGTAAATAATAATGTCATTTAGATAAATCTGACAAAACTGATGAAGATAGTTAAATAGCACGTCGTTTATATAGTGTTGATAGAAAGTCGAGTCGTTGATTAATTTGAAAGACATCATATGATATTTGTAGAAATCAAAAGAGGTGATAAAGATAGTCAAATATTCGCTGCTTGAATGCATACGCAGTTTGTTGAAAACAACAATGATGTTCAATCAAGTCAGATATCTGCTATCTTGAATACAAGCGAAAGTTTTATCTATTAGCAATAAGAGATAGCGATCTCATTTGATCAAAGCATTGAGCTTTCTGTAGTCTACACAGAAACGCAAGCTATCGTCTTTCTTTTTGATGAATAGTATGAGCGAAGCATATAAAGCTGAGCTAGAAGATATAAAATCTTTATTCGAATGCTTAATCAGGTAATTCTTCATCTTTTGAAGCTTGTAATCAGACATATGATAAAGATGACTTCAAGAAGATATTCTCTCATTGATCAACTCAATTTTATGATCATAGAGATGATAAGAAAATAGTTGATCAGTCATTGCTCAATCAAACACATCTAGATAGTCATGATATTTCAAAGAAAGCTTAGCTTTGACTTCTTTCAAGATTTCTTCATGTGAAAGCTCTTGTAGATTTACGTTTTCTGATTTATTTCTAGCTGTTTTTAGAAGTTGATCAATTTTCGTGATGATGATCATGAAAGTAGTTACATTCGATCGTTTGACTAGTGATTTATATGCTGCAGTCTCTATCATTGCTATGTTCATTGAATTGAAAGACGAAGCGAAGTTGACTGAATTAGATGATTTCACGATTTTACTGTATAAAGATGACTTCTCGCTGAGTCAAGTGACAACAGAAGAGATAAATCTCTTTAGTATTTGAGTAGAAGTTAAACTCTTCTGCTTCGTGATTGTCTTGTTGCTTGAGAGTAGAACAATTGATTTCTGACTAGAAATGAAATTCGAAAATCGAAGAGAATTGATTTGCATATCAATTACTAAATTGATTTTGTTCATTCATGTTTTTTCAAGAATTATTTGATGTTGATTTAATTGAATGATCAACATAGAAGCTGTGTCAATCATATGATCTTGAACAGTCAGATTTGAATAGATGACATGAGTAATGAATTTCTTAGCATAATGATCGTTGAATTCTCGAATTGACTTCGCTTTGATCAAAGTCAGAGACTCAATTTGCAAATGATCATAAACATTCTGCGCGATTAATTCATCAATGAACGAATAGTCAGCTGCTTCAGTGTCAATCAATGACTTTAATGAGTAACTAATTTCATTGCTAGATAATACACGTTCAGTAGTCAAAGATTTTGAAGCAAAGAGATCATCTGAGCTGCTCATTGTTGAAGAAATTAACACATCTTTCATTACGTCTTTGATGAAAGTCACTAGTTTTTTGTCTCGTTCTTCGATTTCTCTGTAAATAATTTCTTCTCTTCTTTTGACATGATGATCTCATTGAGGCAAGAAATGAATGCATGAGATGTTGAAGTACTAGTCTTCAGCTGAGAACAGTTCTTTGAAAGATGATTCGATGCTTTGCAGTTGAAGCAGATGATTGACATTTTTGATCATTCAGATTCAAAAATGAAAAAAGTAGCGAGTTGAACATAGCTAGTAGTCAAGACTGAAGCTGATGTTAACAAAGAAACAAAACGTTTTTTTGAAGCTGTTATTGATTTGACTGTTTACTATTCATCACATAGCTGATAATTGACTTGTTATTTGTTATTCACATCTTGAAGAAAGATCTTAAGCTTATCAAACAAACTAAACTTTATGAGATAAACTGACAACACGTTCTGAAGATGATTGTTGATTTTATTCTGAATGTCATTCATCAGAATGATATTGTTGTAGTTCAGAAAGCTGAATATTCTAGTGAATTTTGAATAGAAAGAGCTGAAGAACTTGTTGAGCTGCTTCAGAGCAATGTATTTGCAACAACACTTTCAAATCAGATTCTAATCTTTGTAAATTTCTTTCAGATGTTTCAGTAGCTCTGATAGAGATTGATAGAATGAGAAAGCATCAACATGATGCTTTGCATAAATTTGCTGATCAACATCATCTTCTAGTCTGAAAATCACATAAACAATACGAATCTTTTCAGTAGAATAATGATTCACGTTGACATCAAACTTGTCAGCTAATTTGATGTTTCATGTCTTTCAGATAGAATCATCTGTTTCAATGAAGATGAGTGAATTTGAAAGCTTGATGAACTTGTGATGATTATTCTCATTATCAGATAGAGTAGAAGATTCTCGTTGAGAGTGAGCTTCTTTCTGATTGACTTGTTGCTTAGCTGACTGAGTATCTTGACAAGACATAAATCGATCAGCTTGATGTTATTTCACTCTGAAGTTCAATCACTTGCATTGTAACTGATTGATTTTTTTCTCTAGTTTATCGTTTTTATCAAAAGCAACTTTTAATTGTTTTACTCTTTTTTTGTGATCATTTTGTATAAGAAGTCAGTGTTCATTGAGTTGTAAAGTTAAGTCTTGCTGACTTCGAAACTCATTCAGCATATTGATGATTTCATTGAATTAATTGCTGATTCAATGAAACAGTTGTTCTTCAATGTTTATGTTTCATGAAATGACAGCTTTCTCAGCTTTGACTAAAGCATCAATGAGTAAAAGTGAAACTCTTTTATTGATAATGCTTTTAAGCAGATGAGTTGTTCAAGACTCAACTGACTTGATATCACATGTCATGATGAAAGAAGATAGAAGTTGTTGAGATAAGAGTAAATGAGAGATTGATGTTTTAAATTGATGTTTTTTGATAAGTGAAAATTCAAAGAATTTCTTGTGAATTTCAGGTAATAATTGAGTGCTTTATTCAAAGAATTTCTTGCGAATAGAATGATGAAAATGAGTGTAGAATTGAAGAATTTTCTTGCAATTTAAAATGATAATGCAAATTTGAAGAATTTCTTGCAAATTTTTCTTACTGAATAAATTGTTTTGTATCATTTATTTGTCGATAGCAGAGTAGTAAATGATGAGCATTTATCTAATGTTAAAGATCAGCATAGAGCAAGTCATATGAGTGTCATTTAACTAGTAGATAAATGCTAAGAAAGAAAGATAGCTACAGAAAAGAAGCTGACTACATATGTGTATTTCTCAGTCAACGCTAGACTCAATAGAAACTAGTTAAGATGACGAAGCGAGAATAAAT
>JAABUS010008732.1_pt1 | contig 10985 bp, 10 predicted proteins | sample 5560161 | NCBI WGS metagenome assembly JAABUS01 (sample SAMN10711885, study PRJNA513376) | rock metagenome | isolation source: Antarctica rocks | place: Antarctica: Victoria Land, Trio Nunatak nord | collected 2016-01-04
CCTCCATAGGACCTCAGCAGCCAAGCAGTGCTGCTCAGACAACAGGCACTGGCAAAGTCAGCCCAGCTGTTGCGACGACTGTTCATGCAACCATTGAGAAGGTGTTTGATCATTGCCAGCAGGTATGTGCATGCTCAAAGATTGCTGCGGTCATCATTGCTTCAGGCCCATCTGGGCGTCTCATGTCCATCTGTCAAAAGACGCAGTAGCATACTGACAGGCTATTGCTGCTCATACACTGTGCAGCATATCTTGAGGATGCACAATTGTACTCAGCTCCATGCTTGCAGTGACCCTCAGGGCGGATGCACTTGTAAACTGTGCAGCGTGACTGTCACAGCGAGGCCTGAGTTTGACAGCAGCTGACGACAGCTGGCAATGTCCAGGACTTTGCTGTCCAGTGTTGTTTAGTGCAAGCCAGCTTGATATGCACTCTGCTGCTGTTTGCAGGTGTTGCGTGGTCTCATCCAGGCCTTCAAGCTGCTTGCTGATGCACCAGCAGCACCAGTGTCGGCTGGCATGGACCTCCTGAACGCCCAAAGGCAGGTGTCCAGTCAGCAGGTACAGAGCACTGCTGCCAGTCTGGCGTTCTTTGATTGTTTGCTCATCAGGCACAGGCGTGACTTGAACAACACTGGAGGTGCCTTTGCAGGAGTGCAGCTTTGGTTAGAATGCCTGGTCATTGCACCCTGGCCTTGTGTCTCTGTCATTGCAAGCCATTCGTCGTTGGTACCAATGCCCGCAGCTGAGGATCACTGCCACATTTTCATAGGCTGATGCCTCTGATGCATGCTTGTGCAATGCCAACTGTCCTGCTTACTTTGGTGTTGCCTGCTTAGGCAGCTGCTGCAGCGCCTGGCAACCCAACAGCATATGTGAGGAAGGAGACGCAGTATGCTTGGGAGTGCATCCAGAAGGAGTGTCAGAAGGTGCTAGCAATGCTGCTCCAGGGGCAGACTGGGGCAACTACAGTCGGCACACAATCAGACAAGCTAGGTCAGCTTGCCTGTACAATCAGATGTGACCGTCCCTGCACTTGCCTTCATGTAGAAGGGGCATGCAAGCCTGCTGTACCCTCACACGATTCTTTCCTTACCATGACACCAATAAGTCTCTCTCCAATAGTTGGGTTGCTGCACTCCATAAGCAATATAGAATGCATCCTATGCAACCCCCTCTGCTGCATATCGTCTCTCAGCAGCATTGTCTCGCCCAAGATGGATCTCGAAGCAAAAGCAGCCTGGCGCATTGCCTGGCACGCAACATCAGCTCAGCTACCTCTTCCCAGCACAGCTACAGGGCAAGCAAAGCACTTCAAAACCCTCCATCCGACGCTGCAGAATGTCTTCAAGGCAGCTACAGTTACAAACTGTCTTTGCTGGCAGGTGGATGGCTGAGCAAGGACAGTAGCAGGAAGTCTGAGGAGGCACAGCAGCTCAGCTTCTCTTTTGCAGCCCAGGTGCAGGACAAGGCCGGACCGGCGCCCACCCAGTCCCCATGGCACATCCTGGCAAGCACAGGGCAGCTTGCAGATGAAGCAGCCATGCTGAGGCAGGCTTTGGCAGGCCTGGACAGGCAGGGAGGGCTGTACCTGACCCCTGTACTCTACAGGCCAACAGTGCAGGTTTGACATGCTCATCACATCCCATGCGTGCTGTGTGATGACCAGATAGCGCATGAAAAAGCCTTCATCCAACCTTGTTTAAGGCTCTATAATCCAAGGGTTGGCGAGAGTTATGTTGGTTAAATGCATCAGCCTCAGCGCAATGGCTTCTCAAACACCCTTTCATGCCCAGGCATGTGCATTAGCTTCACTTTCTTCAGCGTAAAACGTCAAAGGATGCTGCCAAAGAATGAAATTACTGGCTTGAATTTTGCATCCAATATGATGAGGCACAATAACTGGCTGTATTGTCCCAAGAACAACTGCAGGATTGCTGACTTTTGCAACGCCATAACCCTCTTGCTTGCTCAAAGAAGCAGCACATGAATGTAGCATCAGCTCGAATTTGCATTTGTCATTAGCATGCCTACAGACTCACAGCTGACCTTGTGCCAGTCAGCATAGCTATCCGGCAACACAACATCAAATGTGGCATATACAACAAGCTGCGCTTGGCATCAGAAATGCTGATACTGAACAAGACATCTGTCATTATCATGTGCCAAGTGCAGCTGTGTGCTGTAGTTTGTGGATGGCTCTGCAAGACTGCTCAACACAGCTGAGCGAGACAGCAGTGGTGGCTGGTTCAGCAAGGAAGACACCAAGCCAGGCGCAGCACGCTCCTTGCGCATGTTCATGGAGTCCTTTGTCACAGAGAAGTTCCTGCCAGAGATCTACCTTGACTTCAGGTATGGTCTGATCAGCTGCATTGCACCTGGACCTGATTATCAGTTGATGCCTAGCAGTACTGTTAGTCTTGATGCCTTTATGTGCACACCCTTGTTGTCTTCATCCTTTCTCAGATATAGGGACCAATTACGTAGTCAAATGAAGGTTTGATCGCAGCCTCTACACAGATTTCGCAAACAGGCGCCACATAACACTTTTGTGTAGATAGAAAAGCACCTCTTCCAGGGACCTGGCTGCCAGCACAAATACCTGACATATGTGGCCCCAGGTGTTGCCAAACATGCGTGGTGAGAGGGTGCAAGCTTCCAAGCCAGCATTCTTCTGCAGATAACAAGCTGCAAACGCAATTCCACGCTGGCATAGCTCAAGCCACAGTTGCTGGCGTTCGCATGGGCTCACAATCCACAACTTGCATGGCATGTGAACCACTGCAGGGGACAATGTACCCACATGCTGGAGGATGCTGACGCAACGAAGGCTCATGCTCAGCTGCATGGCACCTACAATGAGAGCGCCGCCAAAGGCAGGCCTTTGCTGCATGCTGCTCTGCAAGCCGAGAGGCTGGTCATGCAACTCATTGGCTGGGCTGCACAGATGCCTCTGTTTGCAGCTCACATCACAGGTCGGCGCTCCCGCATCACCTCTCAAGCTTCTTTGGCCTGCCCAACAACTGACATGCCCCAGTTGTGATGATTTGCTGCTGCCTGGCGCCTGTAGACAGCGCCTTGAGTCCACAACTGCATGATTTGCTGCTGCCTGGAGCCTCTGGATAGCATCTTGATGCCTGGTATGTAGGGACAATTGCATGATTTCACTCTTCGACATACAGATGCATGTTACAGAAGCAGTCATTTGCACGCAATGCCAGCTGGTAGCCCATCCCAGGCCACAGTGCCAACAGGCCTGCAGCAGGTACTTTCCTGCATGATGTTTCACACAAAGACAGTAAAGCAGTCTGACTTCTGTAGCTATTGTTCCAGGCGTTGTGGAAAACATCTTAGGGCGTGTTCTGGAAGCCTTCCAGGCACGAATGGGCAGTCTGCTAGGATATGCCCTGTCCAAGGGCTTTGCCGAGAACCCTGCAATGGCCCTTCAGATGGCTGCTGAGCCAGCTGCCGTACTAGCTGGGGAGCCTGTAGCTTTCTTTGTGGGCAAAGCTACTGAGACTACAGACAGCTTTGTGAAAGCCGTCATGCAATCCGGCTTTGGCAGTGGCGACGAGAGCACAGAATTGATTGTTCTGATGCAGCTTGCACAGGTGAGTGTGCATTTGCATATCATGATGAGGAGTTTGGTAGGTAGGGTTCATGACCACGCCCCAGTCCAAAGTCATGTTTTGGTGGCTGACCCCGTCTGAACTGCAGCATTGCTCTGTGTGCAATCAACAACAGCAACGTTTGACTGTGCTGCAGAAACGACGGTCAATCTCTGACGATTGCACATCGTATACATGCCACAGTCAGGCATGCCAATTGTATATGTACACCATCAGCAGCCTGCCTGCTTGGGACATCATGACAGTCTGCAGGTTGCTGCTTCTTCAGTCCATATTCCCTCCAGCCTGCACATGTGCATTGAGCGCAGGTCAAGCCTGTACGTTCCCTTCAGCCTGCACATGTGCATGAGCGCAGGTCAAGCCTGTACGTTCCACTCAGCCTGCGTGTGTGCATGACTGCAGGTCAAGCCTGTACGTGAGGATCAGCTAGTCAGCGCTTCAGGCGACATGCACCACCTGGTCAACCTGGCTACCCTCTCTGACAGCCTGGATTACCTAGCTGATGCCATACAGCACTTCGGTGACAGTCAGCAGCCTAGGCAATCTGCTGGGGTGAGTCTGGTTTGTCTCACAACCATCTGTAAGCTGTCCGTATCTATTGTCACTGAGGCTATCAGTGTTGATTGCTGATGCCATGCAGCAGCTGTCGATGCCCCGTTACTTTCTTGCTTGCGCCTGCCTGCTGTAACATCATTTGAGCTGGTTGTGTTGCTGAAAGCTGCATTGTGCACCAGAAGCAAGCACAGGCTGTCAGCCATGATGAGAATGGACGTTCAACATGACTGCCTTTCTCAGCTTCATCTGCACATAAATGTCCTCCTGCTTGTTGGGGTGAGCAGCGCTTGACAGGCAGCTCTGGGGCTAGTCAGTCTGAACCCAACTCCAAGGAGGCAAGAGCATGTCAGCAAGCTGCAAATCTGCTGCAGATGATGATTATGCAAGGCACAGATGAACGCGACTTCTGTCAGGGCAACTTGATGATATCACAACAAGTGCGACACATCATGAATGACTTCTTGTCTTGCAGGCATCAACATCTGGCGGTGCAACAGGGCAGGCAGGGCCGAACACAGGTCGCCAGGAGCACAAAGCCAACCGGACCAGCACAGTGTGTCTCACAGAAGGCCTCACACATCTCATGAACAGGTATTCACTTTTGCTGTGTACTCCTGCACTGCCCTTGCTCTTGCATCAATGATTTCGACTGATGTGCCAGGTATGCCAGTATATGTGTATGTGCCAGGTATGGCAGTATATGTACTGCGTCATTGATTTGCCTGATGTATGTGTCAGTTACTGTATGTAATTGTATGTACAGTGTCACTGTTTTTGAGGTCTTGCCTGAGTGTCATGCTGCCAACATTGAGGTCTAACCTTCTTTGCCTGGTTTGCACTCGCCTGTTGCTGGAAGTGTACTGCAGCCCTGCCACCTGAGGTGCCTCAGCATGCATGCTTACTTGAGACAGCATGCCCTAGCATGACAGTGCTTGCAGCGATGGCACAGGAATGCAGTGACAGGTGCAAGCTGAGAGACGAGTACAGGTCCAAGCTGAGAGACGAGTACGTGATGACGCTGGTGTGTTACTTTTGCAGGTACCGAGCCGTGGCTGGGCAGTGCATACGCAGCTTGCGCATAGAGATGCACCTGCTGGTCTTGTACCACATGCAAGACCTGCCCCTGTCCAATTATGCTTGTGAAGAAGATGAAAGCAAGGATGTGGATGACTGTGTGGGAGCTCTATCGCGAGTTCTAGCCAGGTGAGCATGCACTTTGGCGTTTTGAGTCATGCTGGTATGTACTGCGCTGCACTGCTGATCTAATGATGCACAACACAAATTCTTGCAAGCACGCCTAGCACGTCTGCTTCATACACGACACAAGAACAACAGCCATTCTCGAAACACATGTCTCTGCTTGAGCTATCCATGGGGATAGTACTGGGCATGCAAGCCTGGTGTGTGCAGTACGCTAGGTCCTTTGCATACTGAACCACTTGCCAGGAGCTCAAGTGCACAGCTGACTGACATGGCTGCTTTTCAGATCAGATAAAGCAATCGCCCCTCATCTGATACGGCTGCTGTGTTTAGGGCAGATGAAAGTATAGCCCCACATCTTCCTGTCAACAAGAGGAACTACATTTTTGGTGGAGTGGCGGCGGCTGCTGCACAGTTTGCAATCTGGCTGCTACCAGATGTACAGGTGCTCATGCACATGCTTTGAGTGTTGAGGCACAGCCTGACACCATTTGATGCACAGAGCTGACTCAAAGGACATTTGGGGCTTCATACTGTATTGCCTTAGAGCTCTCATTATAAGATTGCGGCCATGATGCTGTGTACAATCATCCGCCATCAATCATCCCTCGTGCAAACCAGTGAACACCGTAACAAGTTGATGTCTGTGCTTAGCACACTCGCATATGCATACTCCAGGGACAACTTGTCCTGAGCCTGAGCAAGGAGCAGGGCATCTGCAGATCTATGCAGCGCATAATGTTGATATTGGGAACGGTCAGAGGAGACTCAGCATGCTGTTCTGCTGGGGACACAGCCATGCGCTTCGATGTAGCATGTCTGTCAATGAGTTGCAGAAGCATGCGAAATCCCACAAGGAGAGGTGTGGTGATTGCAGGAGTGGAGTCAGCATGGTGTAGCACGCATGTGTCGCATGCTGACAGTGCTGCAGCCAACACTCGCCTCCCTGGGAGGCCCTGCTAAGAATGATGTCACCAAGCACTTTGACAAAGCACGTCTGTACTTCAGTCTGCTCATGTACTCGCCTGAAGGCTTGCAAAAGGCAGCCTCAGATAAGCCAGGGCGTTTTACAGTAGCAGAGTACACTGCTCTGCTGCAGGTAAGCATCTATTTATCCCAGGTCGACATCAGCACAATTGCCAAGTCTATAAGCTATTTGTCTGTGTCCCAAGGCAAACTATGTCTCCCAAGGTTGAACACGCATCAGTCTCTCAGTGCAACATTTCTGTGAGTCTACTGGATTACTACAGTGAGCTAGCATCTTGCCTGAGGCACATGCTGATGACAGGACTTACAGCATGTACATGCTGAATGTGCATTGCAAACCTTGCAACTGACATGATAAGTTGTTGCTGCATAGGCAAATATTATTGGGAGAACAGTCACAGCTGAACAAAAAGCTGCAGTTCTAAGAGTTGTTGGAAACGCAACCAAGAGATCCATTCCATTAGGTCCATCACTGTTGGCCTTCAAGCGAGGCACTAATTCATAAAGATGTCCAAATGCAGTAGGCATTTTTCCCAAACTCTCAGGCAATGTACCCAGTCTGACCATGTGGTGATACAGCAATATGTGTATACCATTGCCTGTCTGACGACTGACCGCATGCAAACTTTGCTAGGCCTGTGCATCAAGCAAAGTGTGTCACGCACGTGCATCAAGCAAAATGCAAATACAACTGCCAGACGCAGAGAAGGGTCAACAAAAGCCCAGAATCCATCATCAAGCATAAAGCATTAGCGTAGTCTCAGTGCATGGAGAGCATTGGTCCAGGCATTGGTCGAGGGTAGCTAGTGTCTCCTCGGGCAGTGCCAGCTGCCAGGAATCGGAGCTAACTTCTGTGTAGAAGGCAGCGTGTCAGTCTGTGTGACATCGAACTGCGCACATGCATGGTGTCTCGAGCCGTTAGTCATACCATTACGCATGTGTCATACCATCAGCACTAGCGAAATTCAACGTTCCCTCCATCATCACGCACTGTCCAACGCTCGCTGCCAAGGCGTTAACGAAGTAGCTGCATATTTGCTATCAGTGGAAGTTTCCTTTTCCATCGCTTCGATGCTACCATGGCAAGCATGAGAGATAGCGACAAAGCGATCTCTCTCACTTCACCTCCAGGGCTGCGAGTTGTTGGATTCACCACGTCCAGTGCTACCGGCGAGGATTCGTCTGAAAATTGCAGTACCACCTCGCATTTTTTGCCGGAGTCGCCGCTGTCGCGATTGCTGAGAAGCGCCACATGGCCGACTTTGCGAGTTCGTCTAAGTAAGACTGAGATCCCAGCGGGCTCGTTAAGTGGTTCAGAGTGCAGCGTTCACAACACATACTCTGAGAAAGACGATTCTGTGACCCGGCATGGACGTTCTTCGTCCCCAATCAGCATTCCTAGGGAGTACAGGTATGTGTTCGTGCCATATGCCGCAACCACAAACACTTTGAATACTGACATTGCAGTGCCTGTATGACCGGGAAGTGCCCGCTGATTGACCTGTTGCCTTGCAGTTGCAGCATGATGCAAAGCACAAAGACGACCAGTGGCACACTTCCTTTGATGCTGTCCCACGAGGCAGCTGAGTTCGCCCGACGTCAGACACAGCAGCCCAGCAGTCCCCCTATGTGCTGCAGTGCACTCTCGGTGTGTAGCTCCCATTGCGACATGGACTTCGCGGCGGCCTGCTGGGTGTTGGATTGAGTCATGTCTTTCACTGTTGCAAACACTGGCACTGTCATCTTCAGCAGAGCCAAGGCAGCAAAGAGCACCTGAATCAAGGACAGTTTTGGAGCAAGCTGGGGCTCAATCAGTGCTTGTCCCTTACCTGTTGCACCTGTACAACGTTTTTCAGTATCTCCAGAGTGTTTAGTTACATAAGTTTGAGTAACATAGCTTTGTATAGCAGGATCACGTGTAGGCTAGACTAAGTGTAAAGTACGCCGCTGCTTGGGTTTTGCATTTACAACGATATGACGCCATCCCTGTCTCTCAACTCCATTTGATTTTGCTCACAAAACATCTAGTCAATCAGGGTTGTATAACACACTAGCCTACAATGCATGCCTGCCTCAACTCCACTTGATTTTGCTGAAGGAACCAAGTTCATGAAACATATTGACAATCAGGGTGCCATCATTTAGTGATGGTGGGCAGCCTAGTTTGATAAAGTGTGGTTAATTCAGTCACGCTGCATTCACGATACATAGAATCCTCTTTCAGCTTCTGCACCTAGCTAGGGTTTGCCTTGCTTATAGGTGCAAGAGTGCATTTCCACCTATGTGATGTTTGCTGTAAATTTGATTTGATGGCAGCACCATGCACTGTACCTGTCATACAGATCGAGAAATGTTTTGCAACAGTCAAAGTTGAAACCATGGACAGAGCCATCACGATGCTAGTCCATGCAAGCGTCCATGCAAGCCAGGTCTCATCTCCGTGTTGTCATGTGACAATGCTGCATAAAAAGCTAGCATAGTACTGTAGGTGGCCTGTGCCACCACACGCTTAGTTTGATATCATATCAAAAGCCAAAATACCATAATGGGTCTTTCAACTGATGGGCAGCACAACGAGATGTACTGGACAAAAAATGGCACACCACAGAAGCAAGACTGTCATACAAAACGGTCAGAAGGCAATATCACTTGCTGCATATCCCATTGAGAATCCGTCTGGTGTGCTAATGTGACACAGTTGCGCTTGCATGGTAGACACTTTTGGACCCATGTTGCAATGTGGGTTTTGCCGCCAACATTGGCATTTCCTTGATGGATTGGAAACATATACGCTTTCCCAAGGATAAACTGGTACTGCACCAGATACAGTATGCGGTCAAGCAAGATTGTGTTAGGCTGCGCAATGCATTGACATGCATCTCGGAGGCTATATTTACAGTCGCGAAGAGTAAAGTCGCTGACTGAGAAGCTGCTGTCACAGTGCTGTGACAACAGTAATAGCGTCTGTTGCTGACTGTCAGGATGAGGATGACAGTCCTGACGGCCGGCCACGAGCGCAAGTACAACGCATGTAGACCTGATATTGGAGGTTGTGTCAACATTGGCATTTGTGAAAAAACTCTGAAAAACAGTGCACAGGTGTTCACATGAGCTTCTTTCAAAGAATATTGCAGTTCGCTACTCATCCAAAATTTTTAGGCGCAAAATATTGCAAAATTTGATGGCAACCAACACAAGACAGGTGCACTATGTGACGAGCAGTATGTCAACTTTCATCATGTTGCGAGTAACAGTGGCAGTCAGTGTGTGGCTGACTGATGTTGTCTTCTCATATCCCAGTTCTCTATGGTGGTAGGACGTTAGCACATTAGATAGGACAATTCAACACTACAGATCCTCCACACATTTGCTCCCATGAGAATCTGTCGAATGCCGGACAGGGCCTTGTGGAGAATATAGACTGGATGAGTGGCTGTAATAAAGGATCTGCTTCCTGATGTCTGACTGTGAAGCCTAAAGCCCTGCAGCTGCTGCAGCAGCTTCCCATCTGTGGTAGTTCTCCAGCACCCCTTCCAGCATTGGCTTGGCATCCTCAAACAGATCTGTCATGGCCTTGAATTGAGGAATGCCTACGATGCTGAAAAATCCAACCTGCACAACACACATGCTTTCCAGTGATACTGCAGAACAACAGCATGTTTGCTAATCTGTCACCTACAAAAGAAGAGAGATGGAGACTGTAATCCAAAGTTACATATGGCTACTCTGTCAGCCATTGAAGCAGTTGCATCTCTGATCCTATACACAGTCCATGATGGCATACAAGCTGTGAGCTGACTCTTGTGAAATGTGACAACTCACAGAACAATCCCTTGGAAGACCCAGTTCAGCTATTGTCTGAGGACCTTGCGACTTTTACAAGGTGCACTGCAGGGGCGGCAAGCAGTCAAGCAAGCAACATACAAGCAGCTGAAGTATGCAAGCCTTGTGGCACCGTCTTTCCGTCCAGCTTTGAGCTTGCTTGTGCTGCTGCTCTTGTTGAGCATACTTCAGAATTTGAGCGTGTAGCCAGTGTGCGAGCATAGCACTGCGTCTTGGCAGGTTGCGGTTGGTTGGGGTGGGGCGGGGTGGGGTAACCTGTGACTTAGTCATGCCCCCCCTGAGATTGCGGTCCATGAGTGGGGAGACCGGCAGGCCCAGCCCCCTCTCTTGATCCCCCTGCCTAAAGAACTCCTCCTCTAGTTGATAGGCCCACCTCTGATGCAGGGCAGGGGCAGCAGCTAAGTGCCCTATGTCTGCACACTTCAGCAACATCTGCATGAAACCAGACAGTTTGTGAGACTACGCAGATCAGAAGAGCCTCATCAGGCCGCACTTTTGGTATGTAGCAGGTTTTCTGAATGAAGTGCTTCCTATGACAAGGGGGCCTACATGCTGTTGTCCCAGGCAGTTGATGCTGCCGCTGCGACTCTTACTTAGTAAACATGCATGCCCACCCATGGGATTGTTTGTCTTGTGGTGGTGCACCTAAAGCTGCTGACTTGGCAATGCTTGCTATTGGCTTGGCTGAACAGGTGTGAATGAGTGCATGAGCAGAGTGAGTGAGTGAGTGAGTGAGTGAGTGAGTGGGTGGGTGGGTGAGTGAGTGAGTGA
>JAABUS010008734.1_pt1 | contig 10981 bp, 12 predicted proteins | sample 5560161 | NCBI WGS metagenome assembly JAABUS01 (sample SAMN10711885, study PRJNA513376) | rock metagenome | isolation source: Antarctica rocks | place: Antarctica: Victoria Land, Trio Nunatak nord | collected 2016-01-04
CCACCAGTGACCGTGCTCAAAGTCCAGAGACCGCGTACCTGGCGGCGATGCAGAAGGCTGACGTCGGCGAGTACGGACCGCTGGGTGAGCTCCTGGCGCGGGCGATGTACGACAACCTGAACCGGTTCATCGTTCCAAATCTTGCAGGGCCGGCGAGGATCGTGCCGCTGGCGTCCATGGTCAACAACGACCTTCAGCATTGCTGCCCTCCGGCAGGCCGCACAACGCCGACGATTGGATGCGGTCCAAGGATCAGACGGCATCTGGCGAACCTCCCGGAAGGCCGTCGAGGCTTATCGGCGAAGTAAGGGAAAGAGGACAAGCTATGTCTGACGCGCGGCGGTTGGTTGACAAGCTGTGGTCGTACTGCAACGTCTTGCGCGACGACGGGGTCGGCACGATCGAGTACACCGAGCAGCTCACTCACCGACCTGTGTTCCTCACGACGGCGCACGAGCGGAAGACTCGTGCGCTCAAGCCGGAGGTGATCGTGCCGCCGGAGTGCTTGTGGCAGCGGCTGCTCGACGCAGACGGCGACGTGCTCGAGGCGACGTACCGGCACATCCTCGAAGACCTCGCCAGGCGGCCGGGCACGCTCGGCACGATCTTCCGCAGGCGCAGAACCGGATACAGGACCCGGCCAAGCTCAAACGTCTCATCGTCGACCTGATCGACAAGGAGAACTGGTCGGCCACCGGCACCGACATCAACGGTGACGCTCGCGTTGGGTGAAGAGCCCAGCAAGTGCGGCCAGCAGGTGAGACGCGACGAGGCGCGCTCGCCATCGGCCTGGGACGCGTCTTGGTGGTTCACACGAGTGGCGGGGTTGTTTTCTCCTGTGCCGTGTCGTGACCTTCAATGGCGGGGTACGCCGCGACGACCTACGCCACTCGTCAGGTATCAACGTCTACGGCTGAGTGGCGCCAGGTTGGTTAGACATCGACGACCAAGCCAACCGTCACCATGTCGCCTACCTCAAGCCCTTCGGCCCTCCGCACCCACGTCTTCACCGGCACGATGTACCGCCCTGGTCCAAGGACGGAAATGAATCCACGGCGTGCCATGCGCCAGACGAAAAATCGTAAGAGCAAGCATGACCACCGGGACCGTCGACACAGCGACTGTTCTGCGACGACAGCAGGCCCCCCCCCCCGGTCCAGGCCCGGAGCCCCCCGCCGACAGCAAGGCGCCCAGCAAACGGCCCGGGGCCGAATCTGAAACACTCGATGAGCCCCTTCCGCAACATCTGCTGGGGCTCCTCACCTAACTCGTCGTTGTCCGCGCTTTAGGCCCACCTTCGACTTGTCAGCCACACCTTATGATGCAGCCTGAACCCTGCCGGGCCGTTGTGCGTGTTTAAGGGTGGGAGGTTCCATGCCGGAGGACCCAGCTGCACTGATGGAGCAGCTGCACAACGAGCACGCCGCCGCGCTGTGGGGCTTCTGCATGCGGTTGACGGGTCAGGATCGGGCTCATGCCGAAGACGTCGTTCAGGAGACACTGCTGAGGGCCTGGCGCAACTTCAAAGTCCTCGACAAGTCGCAGGGATCGGTACGAGCGTGGCTGTTCACGGTCGCGCGCAACATTGTGATCGACGAATGGCGTACGAGGCGGTCCCAGAGCGAGTTCTCCGTGGCCGACGTGCCCGACGCGACTGTTGCGGATGACCGCACCGACGGGCTGCTCCTGTCGTGGATCGTGGCCGAGGCCGTCACGAAACTGTCGCCGGAGCATCGTGCGGTACTGCTGGAGTGTTACTTCCGGGGCGTCTCGGTGGCGGAGGCCGCGCGTCGTCTGGGTGTTCCGGAGGGCACGGTGAAGTCGCGCACTCATTACGCCCTGCGCGCCCTGCGGTTGGGACTCGAAGAGATGGGGGTGAGCGCATGAGCTGCGAATTCGCCCACTACGACGGCGCCTACGTCCTGGGTGCCCTGTCGCCGACCGAACGCTCCGAATACCAGCACCACCTGCGCGAATGCGCCGAGTGCGCACAAGCCGTGCAGGAACTCGCCGGTCTGCCCGGCCTGCTCGGGCGGGTCTCGGCAGACGTGCTGGAGTCCCCGCTGGTCGACGAGCCGGTGCCCGCAACACTTCTTCCGGCACTCGTCCGGCAGGCGCGACGTACTCAGCGCCGCCGTCTGTGGGTGACCGCCGGAACGGCTGCTGCTGCCACGGTGGTCGTCGCGACCGCTTCGCTGACGATCACGGGAGCGCTCGACGACACCCCCACGGTCCTACCGCCTTCGCCCGGTTCGAGTGTCACCGGTCAGGCGAGTCAGGCGATGGTGCCGGTCGGCTCCGAACCGGTGTCCGCAGACCTGGCTCTGACCAACGTGGCCTGGGGCACCCGTCTCGAACTCACCTGCACCTATGCGCACGATGACGGCGAGCACCAGGTCTGGGCCCCTTGGACGTACGCCATGTTCGTCCGAACTCGTGAGGGACAGCTGGAGCAGGTCGCCACCTGGCGGGCGCTGCCCGGCAAGACGATGCAGCTTGCCGCGGCGACGGCGACGAGCCGAGACGACATCTCCTCAGTGGAGATTCGAACGGCGGACGGCAACCCCGTGCTGAAGCTGGCCCTGTGAAAGGTAGCCCTCCCGCCAGGCGGCCAACACGCCCGCGAGGATCGCCACGACCTCCGACACTGCCGCCGCCCACACGTTGCCACCAGACCAGTGCGCGTGAATGCCGAACAGTCCCACCGTTGAGGAGATGACGAACGCGGCGAGCGTCGACACACCGAACCCGACGGCCAAGAACAGCGGAACCCACTGCCACCACAAGACCAGCAGGACCGCGATCACGATGCCGGCAACGGCGTTCACCATGAACGACGGACCGATGACGTGCTGGTCACGTACCCCGTCGAACCACATCGTGAGGTGGATGTAGGCCGACACTAAGACCGCCGCCGCTGCCAAGAGTCGTGCCTTCACTGTCTTCTCCGTCCCACCGCCGTGTTTCCTCGGCCATCCGGGTCTACACCATTCATCACGGAACTGGCAGCGATCAGGTTCACCTCACCGCCAACCGTCGGCGCGTCGCCCGTCCCTGGGCTGTCAGGGAGACCCGGTCGGCGAGGTTGTCCGATCCGCTTGGGGGCCGTACGCGGTGAGGAAGCGGTCGCGAAAGGTGTCCATTCGACAGACTGGTGCGTCCGGGCCGGGATTCATCCCGTCCTCCCAACCCCACCCCGATATCCGGTCTAGCACGGCTGGGTCGTGGGCGATGATGCTGATCGGCACGTCGTGGCCGGGCCGCTCACCGGTGACGTACGAGTGGGGTTGGTGGTCGCCCAGGACGACGAGCACCAGGTTCGGGTCGGGATTGGTCTGTACAAAGGAGATGAGGGTGCTCAGTGAGTACTGGACGGACTGCCCGTAGACGGCGCGCACCTCATCGGGGTCGCGGAACGCGACGTCCGGCGACTCGCCCTGTTCGGGCATGCCGTCGAAGACCGAGCCGTCACCGACCTGGCTCCAGTCCACCAGCCGAGGAAGCGGCGTCCAGGGATGGTGGCTCGACACGAGATCGATCTCCGCCATGACGGGGGCGCGGTGCGATTTGGCGAGTTCCAGACGTTGGAAAGTCGAGAGGGTGTACTGGTCCGGCATGGTGGCGTAGCTGAACGTCGGACCGCGATACCCGACGTTCGTTGCGTCGTAGATCTTGTCGAAGTGATAGAACGACGATCCCTCCGGCCAGTCGCGGGTGTTGGCCGGTACGTCGAAGACCGTCCGCCATCCCGCACGTCCGAAGGCGTCGGTAAGGGTCAGTCGGTCGTCCGTGATGAGCTGGTCGTAGCGCTGCTGGCTGTCGATCCAGAGGCCGGACTGCAGGGTGGAGTGGGCGAGCCAGCTGGCGGCGCCGAACGTCGGCGACGTGAGGAAGGCACTTCGGGAGGCGAACCCGGCCGCGCGCAACTGGCTCGTACCGGCGTCGAGCACAGCATCGACCTGCGGGGAGATGGCCGAGTCCTGGACCGCGATGCGGCCGTAGCTCTCGACGAACACGAGGATGACGTCCTTGCCGCGCAGACCGGTCAAGAACTGGTCACCCCGGGTGTCGCCGAAGTGGTCGTCGCCAATCTCCGTCGCGAAGGTGTGACGATCTTGGATGTCAGCGCGCACCTGGCTCACCTCGTCATAAGCGAGGCCGGCCGCACTCGCGGAGGCCACACGCCCGCCCGGGGCGAACTGCAGACCGGACACCGCACAGAGGATCCAGACAATTCCGACCGCTGTGACAGCGTGGGTCGAGACGCGCCGATGGGTTGCGACGAGCCGAGTTAACCGTACGACGCACAGTGGCATGAAGGTCAGGATGACGACGACGAGAACGACGGCCGCGACCGCGACCGCTCCCGCTCCCACGTGGCCGATCGAGTCGCCGAGAACGCCGATTCCGGGTCGGAGGTAGACCCAGTCGTTCAGGGGGTCGAATGGCCTGTTGAGAACTGCGGAGAAGCCCATGTCGAGGACCTTCAGGATGACCAGGCAGGCGAGCATCACACCGAACAGCGCCCCCGCCGTTCGTCTCGCCCGCGGCCGCAGGACGAGAGACAGGACGACGATGACGAGTCCCTCGAGAGGGATGCGTGCGAACATCCCGGGCGTCAGACGCCCTATCTCAGTCGGACCGATGAGGGCGAACCACACCGCCACGCACGCCAGAACGGTCGTTGCTCTCGACGCGACCGCACGCGCGTGCCCTCGGCGAGGGTCTCGAGCCTGGGTCGGCTCACCTGTCGCCACCCTGGCGTCGGCACTCTTCTCGGGCCGCTCATGGCGCGAGCCCGTCCTCAAGCACCACAGTCCCCAGGTCTCCCGGCCGAACGACTCTGCCAGCAGGATCAGCGCACCAGCGAGCACGGCCTTCGACAGGCCACGCGGAAGGATGTCGGCCGCCACCACCGTCAAGACGACGCCCTGGATGGCGGCGACGACCTTGCACCAAAAGCGGGGAGGCAGCGATCCGTGCAACCAGGGGAACACCCAACCGGCCGCGACGAAGAGGTAGCGCGCCGCGCCGATGGCGAGCACCCACCAGCCGATGGTAGGGGCGACGTACACGCTGAGCACGAGGATCAGGAGCGCGTCGACCTCCAAGTCGAAACGCGCCCCGAGCGCCGACAGCGTGCCCGTACGCCGTGCGACCCACCCGTCGACGGCGTCGAGGACGACAGCGACCGTCGAGAGCGTTACCAGTGTCGCCACTGGTGCAGACCGGCTGAAGGACTCCGCCGTCAAAGCCGCCACGCCACCGACTAGGACGGCACGGGTCATCGTCACCCAGTCCGCAGGGCCCAACCTGTGCTGGCGCTGTCGTGTGAGGCCGCCGACCAACACGGCGTTGGTGCCGACGGCGCAGGCCACACCGACGACCCACGCCGAGCCGTTGAGGCCCACAGTCGTGGCGAGTGCACCCAGACCGGCCAGCGTGCAGACGAAAGCGGTCACTGGACCGGCTTGAACCAGACGCACCGCGCCTCCGTGTCTAGGGTTACGACAGTCATACGGGAAGGGCGAGGCTTCGGTTCACCGAGGCGTGGAGAGGATGAAGATGGTGGCGTCGGCTGAGGCGCTCGCCTTCTGGCTATGCGAACCCGGCCGGGGAGAGATCAGGCCGGCCGGTCTGCGGCCGCCAGGCCCAGGCGACGTACGCGTGCGCACCTTGCGTTCCGGGGTGAGCCGGGGCACCGAGACACTGGTGTTTCGTGGCGGCGTCCCACCTGACCAGTACTCCGCGATGCGGGCACCGTTTCAGGAGGGCGACTTCCCAGGGCCCGTCAAGTACGGCTATCTCAACGTCGGCGTCGTCGAGCAAGGTCCTCGGGAACTGAACGGTCGCACCGTCTTCTGCCTCTACCCCCACCAGACTTCCTATGTCGTACCCGCTCACGCCGTTGCCGTGGTCCCCGACGATGTGCCGCCTGAGCGCGCGGTCCTCGCGGGCACGGTGGAGACCGCTGTCAACGCGCTGTGGGATGCCGCACCCCTGATCGGTGACCGGATCACCGTCGTAGGAGCCGGCATGGTCGGCTGCTGTGTCGCACGGCTGCTCACCCGTCTTCCCGCAACCCAGGTCAACCTGGTCGACGTCGACATCTCTCGGGCCGACGTCGCGACAGCGCTCGGCGTCGGCTTCACGCTCCCCAGCGATGCTGCTGACGGCCGTGACCTGGTGGTGCACACCAGCGCGACCTCCGAAGGGCTCCAGCAGTCACTGGACCTGCTTGCCCCAGAGGGCACCGTCGTCGATCTCAGCTGGTACGGCGATGCGGTGGTCCAGCTGTCGCTCGGTGGATCCTTCCACTCCAGTCGCCTCGGCATCCGCGCCAGTCAGGTAGGTGCGGTGTCCGCCGCCCGGCGCAGCCGCCGTTCTGCTCCCGAGCGGTTGACGCTCGCCCTCGACCTGCTGCGTGACCCCACGTTCGACGCGCTGATCACCGGCACGTCTCGCTTCGAGGAACTGCCGGATCTGATGGCCCGACTCGCCGACGGCACTCTGCCGGCACTGTGTCACACCCTTACGTACGGCGAAGGGTAGAAGCCGTGTTCAGCGTCACCGTCCGCGACCACATGATGATCGCCCACAGCCTCCGCGGCGAGATCTTCGGCCCCGCACAGCGCCTGCACGGCGCCACGTACGTCGTGGACGCAACCTTCCATAGACAGGCCCTCGGTGCCGACGGCATCGTGATCGACATCGGACGCGCCGCTGAGGAGCTGCACTCCGTCCTCGCGGAGCTGAGCTACCGCAACCTCGACGACGAGCCAGCGTTCGCCGGCCGCAACACCACCACCGAGGCGATGGCCAAGGTGATCGCCGACCGGATCGCCGAACGGGTGCATGCCGGGGTCCTCGGCGACGTCGACGGGCAGCCGGCCGCAATCGTCAAGATCGTCGTGACCCTGCACGAGTCGCACATCGCGTGGGCGAGTTACGAACGGGAGCTATGACTGCCGTACACGTCGTCGTCCCCGACGGCGTCTACGACCCACGGCGGCCGAGCGGTGGGAACGTCTACGACCTTCAGGCCTGCCGTGGGCTGACCGAGATCGGCTGGACCGTCCACAAGCACCCCGTACCAGGCCAGTGGCCTCGGGCGGACGCGACCACGCTGGCCAGCCTCGCCGGCGTGCTCGGCGGTGTCCCCGACGGTGGCCTCGTCTTGTTGGATGGCCTGGTCGCCTCGGCGGCCCCGGAGGTGCTGATTGTGGAGGCCGATCGGCTGCGGCTCGTCGTACTGGTGCACATGCCGCTGGGCGCGGGGGCCGCGGGGGACGCGGTCCCGGAGATGCGCGCCCGGGAACGCGTGGCCCTCTCGACCGCTGCCGCCGTCATCACGACCAGCCAGTGGACGAGGCAGTGGTTGTTCGACCGGTACGAACTGCCCAGCGGTCGCGTCTCCGTAGCCGAGCCCGGTGTGGAACTCGCCGACCTCGCACCAGGCACGACACCCGGCGGGGAGTTGCTCTGCGTCGGAGCAGTGAAGCCGTCCAAGGGTCACGACGTCTTGTTCGCGGCGCTGACCACGGTCGCGGATCTCCTCTGGCGCTGCGTCTGCGTGGGCTCGCTGGATCTCGAGCCTGACTTCGTCGACCACCTCCGCTGCCGGGCCGAGGAGAGCGGCATCGCTGACCGGGTCTGCTTCACCGGCCCGCTCACGGGCGCCAACCTCGATGACGCGTACGCCGGAGCAGACGTCCTCGTGCTGGCCTCGCGCGCCGAGACGTACGGCATGGTGGTCACCGAGGCGCTGGCGCGCGGCCTCCCGGTCGTCGCCACAAGGGTCGGCGGGGTCCCTGAGGCGCTTGGTCATGGGGCCGACGGCACGAGACCCGGTCTTCTGGTTCCGCCCGGCAACGCAGTGGCCTTCGCCGACGCGTTGCGCTGCTGGCTCCTCGACACCGGTCAACGGCAACGCCTCCGGGAGGCGGCACAGGAGCGCCGCCTGACGCTTTCCAGCTGGTCGCGCACCTCGCTCCGGATCTCCAGCGTCCTGGCTGAAGTGACCGGATGAACCGGCAACCACTCGCGCTCGTATCCCAGGCAGAGCGCAATCACTGCGACTTCAGGGAGAACGGAGCCTGCGCTATCAGCCGTACGTTATGGTCTTGGGCGCGTCTAGGAGGCGGCGCAACGATCCTGGCCGTCCTCATCGCGCGGGTGGGTGCAGGACCATTCCTGGACGCTCTTCGCCTGACCAGTGCGCGGTCGCTGCTTGCGGCTGTCGGGATCACGACGCTGACCACGCTGTGCTGCGCCTGGCGGTGGAGCCTGGTAGCCCACGCGCTCGGCGTCGACGTGCCCCTGCGCACGGCGGTCGCGGCGTACTACCGGTCCCAGTTCCTCAACGTGACGCTGCCGAGCGGCGTGCTCGGCGACGTCCACCGTGCCGTGCGCCACGGCCGCGACGTCGGCGTGATGGGCCGCAGCCTACGGTCGGTCGCGTGGGAGCGCGCCCTAGGTCAGGCCGTGCAGATCGGGCTGACCGTGCTCATGCTGCTCATGCTGCCCTCACCGGTGCACTCGACTGCTCGGGCCGTCGCGGCAATGGGCGTGCTGACCGGGGTGGGTGTCGTGCTGGTGCTCAACACCACGTCTCGTGGCGCACCTGGGCTGCTCGCCCGCATCGCTGGCTCACTAGCCGACGATCTGCGCAGGATCCTGCTCGAGCGACGGACGTGGCTGGGCATCGTGCTCGCCTCCGGAGTCGCCACAGTCGGCCACACCGTGATCTTCCTGTTCGCCGTGCGGACCACCGGATCGAACGCGTCAGTGGGTCGGGTGCTGCCCCTGGCGCTCGTCGTGCTCCTGGTGTCGGCGGTGCCGACGAACATCGCCGGGTGGGGTCCGCGTGAGGGTGCGGCGGCTTGGGCGTTCAGTTCCGCCGGTCTGAGTGCGGCACAGGGCGTCACCATTGCCGTGGTGTACGGCGTGACGGTCCTGGTCGCCACGCTGCCCGGAGCGGTCATGCTGATCGTCTGCCGGCGGCAACAGGAGGCCACAGACATGCGAGTTCCGCAGGGCCTGGCATATCGGCTGGAGGGTGCTGCACGTGGCTGACCGTCCCTACACCCTGCTCAGTTGCGGCATGTCGATCGACGGATACCTCGACAACGCGTCGGCCCAACGGCTGATTCTGTCCAACGACGCCGACCTCGACCGGGTCGACGCCGTGCGCGCGGGCTGCGACGCCATCCTCGTCGGCGCCGCAACCGTTCGCAACGACAACCCGCGACTTCTGGTGCGAAGCCAGGCACGAGTGGACGAGCGGGAGGCACGTGGCCTCACGCCCACACCGATCAAGGTGACAGTGACCGAGCGGGCCGAGCTTGACCCGTGCGCAGACTTCTTCGCCACCGGCGACACCACGAAGCTGGTCTACTGCGCCAGCGAGACCGTGTCTGCGGCGCGAGACCTGCTCGGACCCGTGGCGACCGTGATCGAGGGCGGCCACCCGGTGCAGATGCGTCGGGTGAGCGAGGACCTCCACTCCCGGGGCGTGCGTCGCCTGATGGTCGAAGGGGGCGGGACGGTGCACACGCAGTTCCTGACCGCCGACCTCGCAGACGAGCTTCATCTGGTCGTTGCGCCGTTCTTCGTTGGCGACTCTCGGGCTCGGCGGTTCGTCGCAGACGGCCGGTTCCCGTGGACTCCGGACCGGCGCGCAACCCTGGTCGATGTGCGGCGGATCGACGACGTCGTCATGCTGCGGTATGCGCTCTCAACCCGCTTCTGTTCGGACTGAAAGGGAGGCGCGGTGCTGAGAGACCTACCGGGCGCGGCGATCCGCACCCAGCTCACGCTGCCACTGCGGTTCGCTGACGGGTTCGCCACGACCGCGCGGATCTTCACGTTCGACGGGCTGGCTGACGGCCGCGAGCACATCGCCCTAGGGCTCGGCGACCGCTCCGTCGCAGTCACCCGCGTTCCGCACACGGGCGCGCCGCCGCTCGTGCGACTCCACAGCGAATGCCTCACCGGCGACCTGCTGGGAAGTCTGCGGTGCGACTGCGGCCCGCAGCTGACCGAGACCGTCAAACGCATCGCCGTCGCTGGTGGATTCCTCCTGTACCTCAGGCAAGAGGGTCGCGGCATCGGGCTGTATGCGAAGCTCGACGCCTACACGCTGCAGGACGCCGGACTGGACACTTACGACGCCAACATCGCCCTCGGCTATCGCGCGGACGAACGCGACTACACCGTCGCCGCACAGATGATCCAGGCACTTGGTGTGAAACAGGTCGCTCTCCTGGGCAACAACCCCGACAAGGCCGCCCAGCTCGGCCGCCTCGGCGTGACCGTCACCGAGCGCGTGCCTACCGGGGTCCACATCAACGTGGCGAACGCGCGATATCTAGCGACGAAGGCCCGACGAGGAGCCCACACGCTCGAACTCTCGGTGGGCGCGCCCCAAACGGAACCGCTGGTCGACGGCGCCACTGACCACCGGCGGTGCCCTGACCCGCTTGCTCTGCCCGAGCACGATGAACCGACGCACCGTGACGTCAGAGTCGATGACCTCTGGGTCGACGGCCGCGAGGTCTGGAACTCACCGGCTTGACGTCCGCACAAAGCAGCGTCAGGGGCAGGACGCTCCGGAAAGTCGCTTTGCCGAGCTCGTCTTGTCGTTGAAGTCGTAGTCGGACATCCTCGACACCACGTAGCCGGGTCGGATGCACAGGCCGCGGTCGGCGAAGTCATGGTCGTCATAGATGATCCACGCGACGTGGGTGCGGTTCTTCGCCGAGCTGGTCTTGTCGCCGAAGTCGACGTCGTTCATGTCCCTCACCGACGACCTCAGTGCGATCCGGCGGTCTTCGTAGCTCGTGTCGTCGAAAAGGCAGAACCGACGCCTCGGGCACTCCCCGGCGTAGAAGGCAGTCTGGGCATCACCGAACTGCGTCACACCGACATAGAACGCGTCCGATGCCGCGTAACAGTTCCCTTGATCGCCTCCGTAGTGACC
>JAABUS010008735.1_pt1 | contig 10981 bp, 13 predicted proteins | sample 5560161 | NCBI WGS metagenome assembly JAABUS01 (sample SAMN10711885, study PRJNA513376) | rock metagenome | isolation source: Antarctica rocks | place: Antarctica: Victoria Land, Trio Nunatak nord | collected 2016-01-04
GCTCAACTCATGTAAGTAGTCAATACGTATTATTGTCTCAGCTATCTCCAGACCTCAAGTCTAGTAATAGTGATTACTGTTTGGTCTCTGTATATACCTTGTGTTGTTAAAGGGACAACCGTTACATGATCAATGAAAAAATATGAAAAGCAAAGTTTGAGACAAAGAATGATGTCATCAAAATGATCAACATCTCATTTTTGAAGAACTTACGCGCTTGCACTCAATCAAGTCGAAATAGAAAGAAGTGCTATATTGTCATCATCAAGATGAAATGAGAAACAAACATTCAAGATTGATGATTCAAGACTTTGAGTGAGAACTATCTTGACAATGTCACATCTGTTGCAAAAGACTGAATCTTTGAACTGATAAGTGATCTGATTCGAAAAATTATTGTGAATCATTTGCAAAAAAACTCAATTAAATTAAGACTCAACTTAATTGATTATCACAAAGAATTGAAAAGACATGCAATTACTTGATGAGAATGAAATCAAAGTATTACTTTCTCAAACGTTGATTTTGAATCACGAGCTTATCAGATTCAAGAACTCAAGCATTCAGCTATTCAAGAAATGAACATTTGCAGTTGAAGAAATCAATCTTGACATTGAGTCAGATAAAATAGATGATGATGATGTTATCATGAACTCGAAAAATGAGAATACAAGCATGCTCAATTTCAAGAAAGATGAAAGCGATATAAGTTCAGCAAAGTTTGAACATATCGATGAAGTTGACAGCGCAGAAGAGATTGACAGCGAGATTAGCATCAATATTCATCGCAAGAAAAAACATTGAGACTATGTCTGCAGAGACATTGAGTCTAGTCTGCTAGAAAAATTAAGATGTAAGAATGTGAAAACATTTGATATAAAGACAAAGATTGAATGTATTGAAGTGTTATGACACATCATAGCATGCATGTCAAATGAAAAATTTCTCAAACATGTTTATCATCAACATCTTCATGCTCTTGTTGATCATTTTGATCTTCAGATAAAGAAATTAAACTCAGCTGAGCTGAGAAAACATCTTGAGACATGCTGAAACAATTGAAATAATTTAATTGCATTCAAGATGACTTCTGAGCATATCTTCTGATTTCGACTGAATGCTCAATCACAGATAGAAGATGATCTGCATGATGTTTATGCAAAGTGAGCGATCAGACAGAGCATTGTCTTTAGATCAAGCGTGAAACAAGCTGAAGTCATTGTCAATGAGATCAACGAGTTGAAGATCTGAGTGAAGTAAGAAATGAATGAAAACTTATTGATTCAAGATATGTTTGTTTGACTGTGAGCAAAAGTTGATAGTAAGAGAGAACATGAAATGAGCATCAACAATATGATTCTGAAGAAATTTGATATGTATCTTTATCATCAGCGTGAACGAAACGATCAATTGAACAAGAGCTGATTGAGAATGATGTTTTATTTCTTGAGTCAACAAATTGTGCAACAGAATATTGAATACTGAGCGCTTTATGCATGTCTTCGATCGAACAGAAACATTCAACTGATTTCATATTCTTATTACGTCAAGTTTGTAACTTCTGACAACTCAACATTCTTTTGTCACATAGACATGAGCATTTCTAAGTATCTTGTCGATGATCATGAGAGAAACATTATTCAGAGATCATTATCATTAGATGATGAGAGTTTCAAAAGATGCATCGAGATAGTCTCTGATTTTCACAAGCATATAGAGAGATGATGAGCGAAAGTGAAGACATGCAAAATGATAATCAATGATCATATTCATGATTTGAATAAAATCTGATTGAAAGAAGATGTCATCAAGTATGATGATTTCATTCTCATTCTCTGTCAGCGAGACAAAGTTTGTGTTACAAGATCAGAGATTCTTCACAAGTCAACTCATAACAATGATGACATCAAACGTAGAATCATTCTTTCTTGATTTGTTGCAGTGAGTCAGAATGATCAGACATTGAATAACGAGAAATTCGACAAGTGAGAGAATATCACATGCGCTCACGCTATTCAGAAAGTCATCAATCTCACACTTTCTGATTTGATCAATAGATTCAAACTCATTCTCTACAGATTCTCAGCATCAACACAGCTATATTTAAACAGCTCAATCAGTCAGACATTGATTTGTAGAATTATCAGAGATGATTCTGTTGTATAAGCTTAGACAAATGTGATGTTGAAAGTGAATCATGAATGAACTGATCACGCTATTAACAGACATCGATTTGAAGCGCTGCGAACGTTTAGAAGAGTTTACAATATGATGAAGATGATCGAGAAATTATTTTATGAAGCAGATAGTTTTTTCAATAGATAAATAGAAATAAGTCAAAGCTTTTCATCTTTCAGATGAACTCTTTCTCTGATTGATAGAATAAACAATAAAGTTGCATGATGCTGTTTTAATTCATTCAAATTCTTTAATCATCTCTCTCTGATTAATAGAATGAATGATAAAGTCGTGCAACGCTGTTTTAACTAGTTCAAATTCTTTGATCTTTACTACAAACATAAATCATACATTGACATTGAGAAAAAAGAAGAAAAGTGATGTCAATCTCTGTTGATGATGATTATCATTAATGCGTTTGAAAATTGATTCATCATTACGTCGAAAGAAACGATCATAGAAAAACGAAATTTTAAAAGCAAGATCTTGAATTTGATGAACTCGTGATAAATTCACATATGTTAAATCTTGACAGAAGTTCAACATAGCAAGATTGAGAATCACTTTGACTAAAATAAGTTTCTGACTTTTGTGAATGATGATAGCGAAGATCAGAATCAGAGAAAATTGCTCATAAAAACATGTATTGTCATCATTATTTCACGTAGCTGTTCTGAGAAAAATAGAAACAACATTTTGATCATTGATGAGCATGCTGATAGAATCAACATAGTCATTCATCTTTATCAAAACAACTGCAGAAAGAGTTGTAAAAGAATCATCTGTGTCATTATCTTAAATAACATTAACAACAATGCTCATTGAGTCATTGATCAAGTTCTTCTTGATAAACATATTGAATGTTAGCATGACTTAAGCGTCTCTGCTGAGAAGCAATGTGCAAGAGAGCTTATCAATCTTGTTGAATGAGATCTTCTTAGCATTCTTGTCAGCGTGTTTGATGCATATCTTAATAATCGACTGATTTAATCACTCAAGACAATCAAAATTATACTCGTCAATCTCATGTTTAATGACGTAGAAATGTAATGCTTCATCAAAATTGATTCAGCTTTTTGAAATCATATTTTTCTTCATGCGAATTAAAAGAAAGCTTCAATTCTCAGAACTCAGCTTGTCATTTTGCAGCTCGTTCAAGATCTCATAAAACTATCAAGATTCAGCATTCTTGTCTTGTTGTTTCATGATCTGAGACAGAACAATGATCTGATCAAAAGCGAGATATGTCTGCAGATCAGTCAGAGCTTTTGTGAAGAGAGACGTGACATAAGAATTATACAGTGCTTGATCGCTGATTGAAGAAAGTTGATCAAAGTCATTGCAAAAAAGAATGAAAAAATCTTCGAAGAAGACATTTGATCAAGCATGAATCTGATGAAGACATTGATCGATGTAATGAAGAATCTTTAGATCAATCATGAACTTCTCGTTGATGATAAGAAAATGACAACGACGAAAGCGATTTTGCAAGCGAGTAAGACTTTTCAACTTCAGAGACTCAAAGACATTCTGAATGAGAAGATTCAACAATTGATGAAGAATAAAGTTTTTAATGTTAAAAACAGCTACGTTGATGAAAGCTGCTCGCAGTACTGAATTGCTCATATTAATCTGCGCAGCATAATACGTCAAATGACTGAAGATTAAATTGATGCAGATCAACTTTTCAGTCTTGACAATCTCATTCAGATGCAGAAGAAGTTAAGCATCAAAATGATAGCAATAATGATCAATGATTCAATCAACAACGTCTCGCTGCTCGACATTCAAAAGAGAAAAACTATCAATCTTCTCAAGAATAGTTGAAGCAAAAGCATTCTTGCGAATTATGTGAGCAACGATCGAGTGATCTTGAATGATGATCAGAGTCGTGTCAAATGTAAATTGCAGTCAATCATGATTCTTGTTCATGAATCTTTCGCTCAGATTGATAAATATCTGTATGAGACTGTTGTCATGATTTGATCTGCGTCGACTCAGTAGTTTTTCGTGACGAAGATTTTGATTCTGCTCGATCTCATCATGCTTTAAGAACTCGATTTCAGAGTTCATCTTAATCATCTTGAGCACGACTCTCAATGAATCGCGTGAGTGATCATGATTGATCGCGCAAGTAACATAAGCAGACACTCAATTCTCATCATCATCATTTAATAGATCATCAAGAATGACACTTCAAAAGCAATGATGAAGCATGAGCTTGACTCTGCAGAAATTCGAAAAATTGACATGAGATGATTGACTCAAGTAATGAGAAAATAAGTTAATCATCTTGAGATGATCACATCAAGAACGAAAGTTTCAAGTTTTGTTTATTCATGTGTACTCTTAAGTTGCAATCAGAAGAGTTAAATGTTTCTGATGAGCAGATCGCTCACAATAGTGTTTCAGAAAGATTTTGAACACAGTGACATTATCATTCTGAAGATTCAAAGCACATCGTTGCTTCTCAATTGATCGTAGATCAAGATTCTGCACAACTTGTGAGAAATTTTGTAGATCTTGCTGAAGAATATGATGATACATCTCTTGAGCAGATCAGTCTCGCTCAACAATTAACTTGTTCATTAACTTAGTAGCAAGAGACAGTAAGAGAGCTCTCTCAGAAACTCTGAGCATGATGAACTGAAGAAGACTTTTGAATGATTCAGACTTTTTTTCGATCTTGAAGTAATACTTGATCAAATAGTGCATCACTGTCGTTTGATTCATACAAGAAGAAAAGTTCATGTTAGTCATTCATTTCATGATCATCATGACGTTATAGCTGTTGAGAAGAATGTCATTTTGAGCGAGAAAATAAACATGATGATGTGAATTCATCTTGCAAGAGACTTCAGACAGAGATCGCTCTGATTGAGAAAAGTGAAAACAACAAGTCAGCTCATCTGTTTCTTTGATCTTTCGCTGACAGTAGCTAGAAGTGCAGCGAGTGTAATGCTGAAAGTGATTCAACAGTTCAATCAACTCATGAAGCATATTAGTACGCTCTGAAAAAAAACGACTGCTTGAGTAAACAGCAGTCACTGACAGATCATTGATGAAATTGAAGATCGTGATCTGTATTTCTCAGAAAGAAAGATATTGATCAAGATCTGTGACACTTGAAGCGTTGTTGATTCACAAGAATTCATGTATGTATTCGCTTTCACAAGATTGTCACTTAAAGCAATATCAGAAATTTTGAATCTTGAACTTCTTCTTAATAACAAGCTTCAGAAACAGCGTCACTTTACGATTCAAACACTCAATGATGATGTGAGAATTCTTCTGAAGCAGTCTTCAAGCTATCTTAATTCATTCATTCTCGCTCGCTGTCATGTAAATCTCTTGATCAAGCATGTATGCATAAAGATCACGTCACTGTAAATCAGTGACATTAAGAGTAAAGAATAGCGAGAGACAGATAAGATCATAAATCATAGTCTCAAGTTTCGTTCTGACTTTGTTTCAGTATGATTAAGTGTTTTGCACAGTTGCAGTCTTGCAAACAATCATATCGATCAGATGAAACTCTGAATTCTCAATCATTTCTTGAAGTATATTGATGTCATTCATTTTCTCTGCATTGCAACTTGTGTATCATTGACTGATTTGACAAATCTGCTTTCGCAGCTGACTGTTAAATGTTCAATAGCGAAACTGAGAATGATATGCAAAGCGATCATCTTTATATTTCATTAAATGATTATGATAATCAACTAAAGAAGTTACGACGTGAAGATAAACACTGTTGAAGAAGAGAACTTCGATAGAAAAAAGAATAGAAAAGATCATACAAGCAATGTGTAAAGAGAAATCGCGCTCATTAAGAGATTGAGAACTCAAAGTGATCATGAAAAACGAAGTCTGCTGAGAATGTGAAGCAGCTGCAGTGAGCTGAGACTGCTTCAGTTCAGTTCGAAGTTGAGCGAGCTTGAAAAGTTCAGTGATTAAGTCAGAAATGAAAGCAATATTGATGATGATTGATTCTTTTGTCAAGATCTGAGCATCTTGATTCAGCTTTTGCTCTGTCACAGTCTTTTCATCATTTTGAAGAATGCAAGACAAGCAATTCAGAATAATATTCTTTTGAGATAATTAAGAAAGTCATTCAGCATCAATGATAATATTTGCGTAATTTAAATGATGTTCTTTCAAAAAGATCAGTCAAACTTTTACGTTACAATGATGTACACGAAAGATACACTCAAATTGATGATTTGCATTACTGTTCTCAGTGATCAAGATGATGAACTTCAAGAGAAGAACTTGCAACTTGAAAGAAAGAAAGAACAATTGACTGATAATTTTGAGAGTGTTTTGCACAAAGTTAATCACATGATCAATATATTTATACTGATGTTTCTTTACACAACGAAATTTCATGATGACGTAAGCTCTGACTATCAACATTTTCTTGATCAGAGACAATTCAGAAAGATTGATGAACAGACACAGTGAATTCATGTCGTTCTCGACAGATCACAACGTGAAATCATCAAGATTGATCATTCTGTTCTTGATGCATTAATGACAAGAGCATCGTTTCTTTCAGTTGATCAGCTTCATGTCAAAGTCAATCTCGTTGCAGATATTGCAGATGTCTCGTTTGAAGTTCTCAAGAGCGCTGTAAAACTCATGAATGAGATTTCAATCATTTTCAGACATGATCGAAGCATCAAGATTTTGATCTCGTGTGACATGAGCAGATGATGTTGAATCAGAGAATACAAATCTACAGATGATACATCGACTTGATTCAAGATCATTGACGCGTCAAAAGATCAAGCGAAGAGCATTGTGATTATCATTCAGACATTAACGCATCTCATTTTCAGAAAGATCAGATGTGTCAATGCAATAAACACACAAAGCGAGCGAATTGATCAAATCTTTGAAGAGAAAGTCACTCAAGACTTTTGACACATCGCAATCGATACACAGATCGTAATGACGTGAAATCAACGACTGACTCGAAGCTGAGCGAAGCTTCTGCAAAGTGATGAGCAGAGAACTCAATGAAGTGCGATTCAAACGCGTAGCTCTTTCACAATATTGTTGATATTGCTGTCTGATTTTCTCTCATCAATTCTGCAACTTGTGTATATTAAAGCAATCTTCATTATTCTGTCTTACAAACTTCATCTGCTGAGCAGTTTTTCTTTGCTTAGCAGAAGATGACATCAACTGTGTCGAAGCAATTTTTCTTTGCTTAGCAGAAGATGACATCGACTGTGTCGATGCTTCGCTAGAACGACGTCTTCTTCGCTTTGAAGTCACACTCATATTGATATTGCGATCTTGCAACATCATTTTCGATGAAAGAGAGCGAGCACTTGAGCGTGTTTGAGCGAGAGAATCTCGATGAATCTGAAACGCAGACTGTCTGTGACGAGTGATGACAGCAGCAGTCTTTCAAGCATTGCTCTGACGTTTCTTATTTATAAAGCTGTTAGAAGATATAAAAGACATGTTGCAGAAGATAAAAGCACGTCGTTAATGATGAAGAACAAAGTGAAGCAGTATAAACATGAAGTCGAATAGAAAAATTGATCATTGAAAATTGAATGATTAACTGTAATAGATTTAGCTTTCGTGATCTCTAACTGTAACTGATTTAGCTTCACGATAGCTTTCGTGATCTTGAAAAAAGAGTTAATCGTTTTACAAAGAATCGAAATAAGGTTTTTGCAGACTAGTGAAAAGGGGTCAAAATCAGTCAGTAGAAGCAACTGCGTGTTGAGATCGTGCCTAGATCATTCAATCAAAGAGACTCAGAGCTGATATGTATGTATTGTTCTTTAGAGATAGCTATAACAAGACATTAAGAATACAGAAGAGAAAGAGTGCAAGCTTTTCTATAAATAATGACTTGAGACTGCGCTAGACTCGATACAGATGTGATGTAATAGATCAGATGTGTTTGTCTAAAAGAATGATGAAAGAGATGAATGAAGAAAGTGCTGAACAATGAGAAGAAGTGCTGAGAATGACTCAAAGAGATGCGCTAGGTTCAAACTAGGCATAACGTCATGACTTGCTCTAATCAAATTGATTAGGGTTAGATCTGAACTCTGATCGATTCAGACATGTTCATAACATTATTCTTCTCTTCGAACATTCATGTTCGCATGAATAGAAAAGGAATAAAAGCAAAAAATTCATCGTGTTTTCAATTTAGTGCGACTTATTTGAGTATAGCTTGTGAAATTCGTTCAGAACTTTCTTCGAGTCATTGAATTTTTCTTTATCGACATAGTATCATTCGTCGTCACGATCTATCTCGATTCATTTGACCTTGTATTGTAGTCTTTCTCTATATCGCCTGAAGTTCAATATATTGTCTACTTCTCAGTGCTCTTCATTCTCTTCAATGATCATCAATCTAGAGAGTTCAGAGTGTTGTTCTGATAGAAAATCGTTTGATGAAGTTCGTAGATACTTCGAGCTGAACACTGAATGTATATGCTTCATGCTTCTAGATAGCTGAAGACGATAGAAGATCTCAACTTTGACTGTGATTGAATAGAGGTTGAGCTGCTTGTCTTTCAAATCTTTGCATGATCTAATGATTTTGATGTTTTCGAAGACTAATCAAACTTGATCATCTACTTCATAAATGACGTCTCGTCTATGCTTGTTCATCTGAGCTTCAGTGATCTGCTTGATCTTTTTCAATTGTTGATGATTGAAGATAAGAAGTTCGCTCATTCAAGTGACAATGTCATCGATCTTTCTAGTCTCAATACGTTGATGAATCATTTCGTAATCAGTCGTATCTGAATCGAAACTCATTCGAAGATGAAAGTCTTTATTGAAGTAGAAAGAGATCATCGAGATAGTCGAGAATGTATTGAAATTGTCACTGAATTTTATCATTGAAAGTCATTTAGCTCAATCATTCTGCATGTAATTGCAGTAGATTCAAAGTTCGCGTTCAACATCTTGATTAGCTCGTTTCGACTGATCATTGATCTCTGAATGATAAACTGTTGATAGATTGACTTTGATCTTCAGTCGTTTACAAAGACTTTGTCACATGATTGATATGAACTGAAAGTCTCTATTCAAAACGATAGAACTAAGTAGATCATGAAGTTGATAGACGTTTCATAGCATGATTTATACTGTTTCTTCGATTGAGATGTCATTGTCTTCTCAATGACAGAGAACATAGTGACGTTCTTTGAAGAAACGACATATGATCGTGCAAATGACGTTATAGTTTTTTGATAGAAGTAGCTCAGTGATGAAGTTCATAGCTATATCTTGTCAACGCTGCTGAGAAATTGATAAAGGCTGAAGCAAATCATTTGTATCATCTCGAGATGCTTTGCTTCGCTGACAGACATGACAGTTTTGAATGTATTGTTGAATAGTTGCTCGATGATCTGATCAATAGTAGAAGCGTTGAACTAGATCAATCGTTCGTTTAATGTCAGAATGCGAGATTGATGATTGATCGTGAATCTTTCGAAGCAATTTCATATGCATTTGTTTCAACACTTATAATAGATTCTTTTTGAATAGAACGTTGTCAATGATTTGACAGTTCTTTAGCTTCATGTCATGAAGCTTCAGTTCGTCTTTGTTCATAGTTTGTCAATACTCATTGCATAGTTCATTCTTCTGATTGACTAGACGTACGCGTTGATAGAGATTAGTCTCGTATTCAGATTCGATTTCGAACTCAATCGATAAAACGTCTATTCGATTCGAAATCAGTATAGTCTGAAAACGATCATCTATGTCTTTAACTGATTCAGAACTATCAATCATCGACATTCTAGTTAAAGCATCAACTTTGAAGTTTATTTTGTCTAATCAAAAGATAATCTGAAAGTTAAACTTCAATAGAATATTCAGATAGTTCGCTTGTCGTCGAGTCAGCTGTTTGTTTTTCATAAAGATCTTCAAAGTCTGATGATCAGTAAACATCTGAATAGATAGCTCAGTATTTTCTAGTTCGAGTCGTCAGTGTTTGAAGCATCGAATGATAGTTAGCAATTTCTTGTCATAGATGTGATAATTGCATTCAGCTGAAATCATGCTCTTGCTATAGAAGACTATCGAGTGAAGCACATTCTCGTCATCGTACTGAGATAGTATGTCGTCTTTTACATAGTCAAATGCATCGATTTTCAAAATAGCTTGATGTTTGACATCGAAATGATGTAGAACTGAAGTCGAGCTGATCTGCTTCTTTAGATTGTCAAAGACTTCGACGCAGACTTCGTTTCAAACAAAAGACGTGTCTTTTCAAATCAGCTGAGTGAACGACTTGACTAGTTTCAAAAAGTTCTTGATGAAGCGTCGATAGAAATTGACGAAGTCAACGAAGTCTTGTATCTCTTTTAGATTAGTAGATGTAGTTCAATTGACTATAACTTTCACTTTGATAGAGTTCATGCAAAGATCTTGTTCTGATACTATGATTTCTAAGAAGACTGTTTCTTCTACGTTGAATTCGCACTTTCGAATATCTATCTGCAGATCAGCGTCTCGTAGACGATCTAGTATCATCTTGACATGTTGTTTATGCTTCTTTTGAGTCTTGCTGTATATGAGAATGTCGTCTAAATAAGCTTGGCAGAAGTCATTTAGAAAGTTTCATAGAACATCGTTCATATATTGCTGAAACGAGGTTGAATCGTTTGTTAATTCGAATGATAAAATCTTTGATTTGTACGCTTCTAGAGCGATAATGAAGATCGTATAGTTCTCACTATCGAGATGCATACGAAGTTTGTTGAAAGCGAAAATTATATTCAGTCAAGTCAGATGCTTGCAGTCAACGATT
>JAABUS010008736.1_pt1 | contig 10981 bp, 14 predicted proteins | sample 5560161 | NCBI WGS metagenome assembly JAABUS01 (sample SAMN10711885, study PRJNA513376) | rock metagenome | isolation source: Antarctica rocks | place: Antarctica: Victoria Land, Trio Nunatak nord | collected 2016-01-04
GGTATGGACAGATCAGCAGGCTGAGCAGCTGAAGCAGGCTCAGCGTGCATAGCAGGCTCAGCATGGCGAGCATGCACTGCTGTCGTGCCAGCGAGGTCTGGCTTTGGGGGAGCAAAGTGTGTTGGCTTCTTGTCGTAAGGACCTGATAGTGGTACAGCGCCAGCATGCCGAGTATGCTGGGAGGCATCTAGTGTAGTGTAGGTCAGGATTCCTTCTCTTGCTGCACCTGTATCATTGCATTCAGGCCTCCCACACTGTGAATGATGCAACAGGGACAACAGAAGTGCATGTGTGTGATGGTGAAACACGCATTGCAGCAGCACATGCATAGGTGAAGTTGGCTTTGCTTGGCGATGACTGTATAGGGAATTCTACTGGTTCATCATTACAGTAACAAACGTTGTAGAGTCCCACCCACAGACAGCTAGGCTTGTAGTCTGCAGCCATCAAAATACTGGAAGACAGCCTGCTGTAACAGCTAGGTCCTGATAAATGTGCACCAGCAGCTACCAGACATGGCGCCTGTTATTCAGCTATGTATTCCATGCAGTCACCATCCAGTGTCACCAGCTAAGTAGTTGAGCTGCAAAGAACATAGGCCCCTTCCAATCCTGAGGGTACCTGACCCGCGGCCATGACGCATATTTGATTCAGGCATTGCATGGCCAACATGATGCAGAAAATATGGGACCTCCTGGAACCTGCCTGCTTTCTGGCCAGCTAAGACTTCCTTCTGCCTGTCAGTCATAGCCTCCACACAAGGACGCTTGACAGCAGACGGGATCTTCACGTACTCTGTCTGTGACTCATCAAAGGGAGTCTTGACCTGCCTGCTTCGTTTCTTGGAGGACAGCATGCCTGCAAGTGGCAAAGGCACAGCTTGACCTTCTACTGATGCAGTTGTGTGTGATGACACTCAGCTTGCATCATTCTTCGTACAGAGTTTGTCTTCCAGCGCACTGACCTCTTATACATGCACATGCAGCAAGCTTGAGCTCTGTGATAAAGGAATCACTCAAGGATGTCGGTCTTTGGCCACCTGATGACTGGCTGAAGGCTTCAGAAACCAAGAAAAACTGCATGACATCTGGGATGTTGCATGGCAAAACCGAGTCTTGACAAACTGATGATGTGCTCAACAGTTGTTTGCTTTGTTTGCTTTGTAAGTTTGGGATGCGGCTTATCTCAACAAAAAGTTCAACGCTGTCATAGACAGTCTTCCAGCCTTACCAGGGTCAGATGGCCCATCAGCTCCTGGTGCAGCAGGGGTGCCCTTCTGAGCTTGTGTCACAGCAACATGAGCAGTTGGCATTGCAGCAGGAGGGGCAGGCGAGGCCAAAGGCCCTTGTTGTATAAGGGGGAACAGAGAATTAACCCTGCTCCTGCCAAAAGGCTGCTCAGCCCGCACCTGCATTTGAGAACAAGCAAGCTGACGAGACACGTGAAGGGAGCGCATGCAGTACAGGACGCTATAACATGGGAATCTGCCCAAGATGTCGTGATGGAGGGTATTGTGGGTTCAGCCTTGTACATTCTCATTGTAACCTGCTTGGAAGTGTGATGCATTGCAATACAGGAAACAGCACTACCAAAGCTTATCAGGGCAATGGCAGGTCTCACCTGCTGCTGCAGTGCAATCCCCACGTTTCCCGCCTGACTTCTTTGGGATCCTACCAGAGCCAGGGCTGCCTCCACCAGCCCCAAATCGTAGCCCTTCAGGGCACTTTGAATCCCACTGCTGCTCCAGAACTCCTCTGCTGCATCATGAACAGCTGTGGACTTGTGCCTCAGCGCTGCCGCAAGGGGTTGCAGTAGCACCTCGGCAATGCAGCTTTGGGACAAGCCAGAGAAAGACTGCATGCTGACAGCTGACAGCAGGCTTGCCCATGCAGCCTCTAGCATGGGCAGAAACATCTTATGACCACCTGAAAGCACCCACGCACCATGGAAAGGGAAAACATTACTGTGTTCACTGAATACAATGCAGATGTGAAAAGACCTGGGAAAAGCATGAACTGCTAGTCGTGACTTGCTGCATGTGATGCAGTGTGAAGACAGGAAACGGAAGGCAAGCATCCTGAAAGCCGGCCTGTGTGGAGCCATGGCAGCAGCAGAGGCATGGAAGGCATACGCACCAGAAGGCATGCCAACTGATGTGAGCATGCTGCTGAGCTGCAGCATAGACAGGAAAAGAGCCAGAGTTCTGACAAGGTAGCAACAATGTGTAGATTTGTGGATGTTGCTTACAGCTGTGTTTGCAAGTGCATGCATGAACAGCTCAAGACTGTCCCCTCATCATTGAGACAGCAAAAAGTCTGGCATTGCTTTGATGGTCACATGTTTGGTGGATTGCACCCAATCGTTCAGCAGCGTTGCATGCAAGACATTTTCTCCTGATATGCTGTTGTGGAAACTCACCTGTGACTTCAGACGGAAGAAGAAGACATGCACCAACAGCCTTCAGAGGAAGCTGCTGCTGTAAGTCTAACAAGCCATGTGATGACATGCTCACGCCAGGGATGACTTCCAACACCTTACAAATGAGGGGTGTAACAGTGTCTGGGCAGGCTATACCAGCTTGACACAGCTCCTCCAGGCACAACCCTGTAGAGTAATTGCATTTCACTTGTCTCAATGAATGCAAAGGCAGTTGGCAACAGTACTATTGGAACGTGACTGCTCCTGCTTGCATGCAAACACCTTCTGCAGAAGGCACTTACATGACAATGCACAGACAATGAACGTAAGCATGGGCTCTGCTGCAGGTCATGGTATTTTCCATTGCAAGGCTTGTCCTGACCGACATGTGGCCGAAATGTCAGTCATGTGGCCTGAATTGGCTGCTGAAGTGTTTCAAAACGTCACACTAATGCTGCCTTGGCGTGCTCTTGGTCACAGCCTTGGCCAAAGAGCTTAGTCCAGAGCAAGGTAGCCATGAGCATGTGGAGCAACTTGCAGACAGTCGGTGGAGTGTGAGTCGTACCCAGCAGCTGACAGGCACGCGACATGTCACTGACAGGCTTGCTGCCTTTTGCTCCGCCCGAGGCTCTGGCAGCAGGCCTGCTTGCTGTGCCCACCTGCTTGTCTCCATGTTCCACAGCCTGCAAGCCATGTGGAAGAAGACAAACGAAGGAGCAAGAGATATGACTGTACAACCTGGCCTTGATAGACCATGTAAAAGCTTGCTATGGCAGGATGACAGCCTATAAATGGCTGCAGAATGGAGACTAGATAGCTTTTTGCAAGCATGCAAGGAAGATCATTGTCAAGACATGACTTGACCGCAGGATGTTGAGCTGCAAAATGAGCCAGACCAGGGATGCCTCTGATCACATGCATGCTCTGCCATGCTGCGCTGGCAGATGCAACCTTGAAAGTGGCAGTAAGCTGTTTCCTCACCCGATGCGCCACTGCCACTGCAGCTGCTGCCAGCAGACACTTCCAGAGGGACAGACCGGCGTCCCTGTGCCCCTCTACTGGTGCTGCAGAGGGTACATCTGCAGTCTGATGCATGTCTGCCGCAAGCCTGAGCAGGTAAGCATGCAGCAGGTCTGTGCTGTTCAGCTTGTAGGCCCGCTTGCGTGACGTCACCTGAGGAACAGGTGGTTTGATCTGACCTGGTCTCTCTGCAAATGCTGAATGTGCTTGCTGAACATGCCATGCCATGCAGATGCCATTGTGTTGCAAGCAGAGGATTGCAAGCTGTATGCTTTCTTGTTGCCATCACAGAACAGCAGATATATGCTCATACATGCAGGCAAGCAGGAGTGCATAAATCGTCTTCTGTCTCAAATGGTGTACCTCAGTGAGAGCTTGGTACAATGCCTGCCATGCATTTCCCCACGCCATTGCCCTGATCAGGTCCTCTGCTGAAACAATAACAGCACCTCTATCCCTTGCTGATGTTGCTTTCCGCAAAGCCTCCAGCGGGTACTTCAGCACTTGGATGGTGAAGGCAACGGCAGCCATCACAGCTGCCTCGGAGTCATCAAACTCATCACTTGTGGGCAGTGATCTTGCTAGGCTGGCTGCAAGCAGGCTCCAGATGTCCAGCTTGGCAGGCAGTCTGTCCTGTGAGCATGCATTTGGGTCTGTTGCCAGAGTGCAGTGCTGCCAGTAGGATTGCACCTGCTTCACTGGCTGCTCATCCTGCTCTGCACAAACAGAAAGAAACGCCTTCAGTGCAGCTCATCACTGGCGGCATAAAAGCAGCACGTAGTCTCATGCTTGAAAATATGCCACTTGCAGGGAATGACCCAATTTGATGTAGCTGAACTAGTCAAGGTCATGCAGTCTGCAGCTTTGACTGCAGATGGTGGGTTGGTGCACATGTGTGAAATAGATGCTGTATGTGACATAGCAGCTGACCAAGTGGCTGCATCAGAAGCAAAGGTACCAGCAAGAAGCAGCAGGTCTCCCAGACATGTCTCTGAGGACTTGGTGCGCAGTGAAGGGACAGTGATGAAGAGCCTGGACAGCTGAGCAAACAAGAGAACCTTCATGGGCACCATAGTGCCCCTTGTGTTGTCACCTGTGTGATCATGTCAAACACACCTGTCTCAACCTAGCATTTTGAGCATCACATAACAATGATAATAATGTTTACGCTTTCCGGCCTGTGATGAGCTAGTTGTGTGCAGGGCAAGCCTTGTTCCTCCAGAGCAGTCTGTTTTGAGCATCCCTGTAAGGTCTCCATACGACACTTTTGACGGTCATGCATTTGACCATGCCCATGCTGAACACTGGTTGAATGATACATGCTTAAAGGATGCTACATGGCACTTGAAAGAAAAATTAGCCCTTGGCAAGACTCCTCTGAGAGGCTTGAGTTTTGTACTGGCAGGAGCCGTGTGCAGTTGGCAGTGTCAACACAGCACAGCACAGCGCAAAACAACACAGTGCAGCACGTAGCGTAGCGTAGCGCAGCACAGCACAGCACAGAATACCTGGCACTGCATAGCACAGCACAGCACAGAGTACCTGGCACAGCATAGCACAGCATAGCAAAGCACAGCACAGAGTACCTGGCACTGTGACCATGGCTCGGGCACAAGCAGGTGATTGCTTGACAAGCTGTGTACAGCTGTCCATCACTGACTTAGCACATGACGCCCAACACTGTTTCCCATCTTCGCTGTGCTCAATGCTGTCATGCGCTTGCATTGTGGTCGAGCACATCTGCAGAAGGCATGCTGCCAAGCCACAAAGAGCAGCAGCCCCAGATTGGCTGTGGGGACTGTCATTGGTGGTTTTATTGGCTGACCTCAAGCTACACAGCTCAGCGTAGAGATACTTGACTGCCTGCAAGCCCTGGACCAACAAGCAAAGCCTGTGAGGAGCCAGCATAGTGACAAGACAGCTTTGGCTGTGCTGCGTCAAGCAGTTACAGAAGGCTGCTGACCATGCATTGGGCTGTTGTCCACAACTTGACCTATAATGCACATATGTATTGAGCTGGCTGGTGAATTAGTGGCAGGATTTTGTGCTGATGCACATACTTTCTGTTTCAGGCTTGCTCAGCCACTTTCTCGCGCCACCCATTTTCAAGAACTTGTGTCATGTGTGATATTTGCATCATAGTGCTTGCCCGCAAGACACTTGCAAACCCTTCTTCTCGTTTCCTGAGTTCACTCAGTTGAAACTGAATGCAAGCTGTGGGCTGAACGCACAATGCCCACCTTTGTGAGAAAAGACAAGCTCTGACCAGACTCCCTTGCCAGCGCCGCAACTGTCTTCTGCAGAACAGCTGTCATTGGCAGCAGACTTCCAGCGAGGCAAGCAACGACATGTGCTGGCGGTGGCGGCTGCTGTTGGCAGATGGAGTAGATGTTGGTGCTCAGCACACCGAGCAGTGTGACCAGCAGCTGTGCATCTTTCAAGATGTCTGACAGCCACTCTACTGCCTGCAAGACAATCAGCAATCAGCTTTCCTCTGAGCAGAAGCTGATGCTCAGCTCTCTTTTGAGCAACAGCATCAGTGTTTGTTATGTGTTTCATCAACTTGCACAGTTTCCTAGCGCTTAGTTGGTGCTGTACCAGAAAGGAGTTAGTTGTTGAGGTGCGCAGACTCCACAAGGGCAGTGCCTATGGCTTTGCTGCAAGGGTTTTGCTGCAGAACCTGCTGCAGCTCAGAAGCAACTTGGATGTGCTGATGACTGCGACAGACAGTTGACACGAGAGCAGTTCTGCAGATAGGGGCAGGGAGGGTTTTTGAAGCATTGGCAGGCTGGAAATATGCCACCCCAGAATGTCCATGAGGATGCTGAATGCACAAGATCTATGATCTATGCCAAGCACATGTCAGAATACCAAATACCATGCTCGTCAAATACCTCTGACCACAAGGACAGGCCTGGCTCAGGCCTTGCAGGTGGGGTGCTGGCTGTCTCAGGTGGCATTTTGATGAGCACTAGCAGGACAGGGCCAAGTAGACTTGCAAGGAGAGAGGACTTGGCAGCCCCAGAAGCAGGTGATCCACTAGTGGATGCCTTGCTTGCATGCGCTACCATATGCTTCCATGTTGCCATGGCCGCCTACAGAACAGACGTGAATGGGGAGCTTGCAAACTCACCTGGGAGGTTCTAAATAACACAAACAAAGACCAAAACAGCTTGCATGGTTGTGGGGCATGAGAAACTGGGCACCTTGGTAGCCAGCCTTGCCATTGTTTTAGATTGCAACAGCTGCCTGTACAGCAGCAGCAGCAGCAGCAGCAGCAGCAGCAGCAGCAGTACTTGGTTGTACTTGGAATACACAATCAAGTGTGATATCATGCTGCAAGATACACCTCAAACAGATTCACACTTGGGCCAGATCATGCAACCCATTGTTCCAGTTTGCATGTGAGTAGTCTGTGACTGTGAGCAAAGGTGTGTGTGTGACAGGGCAGCACACCTGGTGCACTGCTGGCCTTCTGTCTGACTTGAGTGCAAAAGTGATTGGATTTAGCAGCAGGGGCTGCCGCTTGCTGAGCTGGCCACAGGTGGCAAATGCATCACACAGCTTCTGCCAAGCACCAAAGGTGGCTGCTGGCAGCCTGGTGCTGCTCGTGTGAGTGAACAATTTTTCCATCAGCTGCACCGCATAAAGCCCAAATTAGTACCGTTTGCAGAATGCTTTACAGTTGGAGCCAGATAAGATTCTCCTGGCTTCAACATACAGGCGAGGGGGTCGTGTTGTGTAGGGCTTCAACCATGCATACAAGCTGGGAGGTACAGCATCCAGCAAGTTAGCATGCACAATCTGGTATGCATATTTCCTTATTGTCAGTACTGCAGTGCTATAGTGACTTGCATGGGTCTTGGCTGCAGACTGTGTTAAGGGCTAAGCATATACGTGTCGCCAAACATCTACTCACCTTCAGCATAGGCGGTCCCACAGGGGGATCCCTTTTCAGGAACTCATGACCCAACAGCTCTACAAAACAGCCCCAGGCGTGTACTGCAGTCACTGCCTGCAATAAGGTACTCTCACTGACTTGCCCTTTGGCAACTTGCCCTCCAGATGCTCCTGGGTAACAGTGCTCAAGCTGGTTACAGCATTGCAAAATCATATGCTTGCAGAAGATACAAAGTCATTAGAAATCACGACAGTGGTCCGAGGGAGTGAATGATCAACAGCAGATTCCCATTTGCATCTTGTTTGCATTTAACCCTAACCTTCAACACCACAGGACTAACTTTATTAGTGCCTGCTGAATGCAACATGTGACGGATAAGCATATGTTTCAGCGAGCCAAGTGAAGACTGTATATATGATTGACCGTTTTGCCTTTCGTACCTGCATCAGAACCCCAAGCCGCCCGAGTCCAATCCCACATGACCTTCAGCAATCCATCAGAGTCTGCTGGCTGCCCAGCACGCTTGCTGCCCACCAAGTCCAACACCAAGGCTGCTGACAAGTCGCCCTCACAAGGCCTGCCACCAGGCTGTGACCAAGCTAGGTTGAATGTCAGCAGGGATTCCTGGCGCAGCTTGGCAAAGGAGTGCTTTGAGTCTGCTTTCTGGATAGCAGCAAACAGGATGCCTTGTCAGCGGGCATGATGTGATGCAAACTTGCACATGTCTTGTTGTGTTTTACTGCAGGACACTGCGTGATGTGCAGACAGGTGTCTCTCAAAGCAAACATGAGGCTTCAGGTTGCTGTGAATTTGTATCGGCACCTTGATGATGCCGTGTTTGTGACCAGATCAGCCTTTGTGCAGAATGCTTTGGGGACGCATGGGTTTGGGGCTGGACATTAGCCTTGCCATCATTCCCACATCTGCTGCAACAGGCACATGCAGATGCCACGTGACCAACAGCAGTTAGCCAAGCGCTTGCCTGCTCATACTGTGTCACTGGCTGGACCAACAGCAGGCGCCACAGCTGTGGCAGCCACAGATGCGCTGCTTCCCGCAAAGCTTCTGGAATTTGTTGAGACAATCTGGCGATGCTCTTCAGGCTGTGGTGCACGCACTGCATTGACTCCCATTTGTTGCTTGTGACCAATCCAAGTGCAATGGCTGACACCAGGGCTTCGCAGTGTTGCTGCAGCATATCAGGATGGAGTTCCTGGCGAGACAGGCACCAGAACACTACCCTGGCCTCATCCTGAAAGTTAAGGCATCATATGAACTGCTCATTGGCTGTGACTTGGCACAAGAAAAAAGCCAGCAACAGCAATCTGACCGCATTCAGCAAGCTGACAAAAGGGATCTCAAAGCACACACAGCAGTCCAAATGAAGGTATATAGCGAGACGGACCTTGCGTGAATTGCTGTGAAGCAGCGCAGCAAGGGACTTCAGAAGATGAGATTGCTCCTCACCTGCAACAGTTGAGACACCAGTACGACACAGACTCATATGCAGCACAAACACCATACTTGTCTGAAACAAGGCTGCTGTACTGCAGGAAGATTTACCTGATACTTTTCTTGTGAAAGACTTTTCAGCCAATACATACCCAGCTACTTGCAGTGAGCACATAACCCTGCACAGCACCAGGTTGGCACCCTCTGACTGCTGGTAGCTGTGCAAGAGCACAGTTGAGCACGTACAGCTTGTTGCTTGATTGCTTCCATTGGTCCTGAAGCTCCGTGCTGACTGCCGAAGCTTGCTCCACAGTTACAGCCTCAAGGTCACCCGCAAGATCCTTTGTTGCCTGCATGCTGCTCAGACAAATCTCATAGGAGACCTTTTTTCCGGATGGCTCTGCAGCGAGCAAGGCGCCCAGTGCCTGCAGTGCCGGCGACATTTCGCGCACAGCACACTGCCGTATGTCTAAATGGTGGTCCTCGGACGGGAGTGATCAGAATGGCACCGAGGTTAACCGAAAAGCACTAGCATATGATACGCACAGTCAGGTACCGTAGGCAATACGCAACGTTGTGATGCGCGTGTGGGCATGAATGCAGCAGCACACACGCCGATGAGCATCCTGTGCTGCGGCAATAATAGGAACGCATGCGCAGCACGAAGCGCAGCATGCTGAGCGCTGGAGCTCTGTGCTCAACTAATCGAGGTTCTGCGTGTCCTTGATCGCAAGTCAACCAGTCTGACGCCGTTCACTTACATTTTGCATGCTCAACTACATCTTGCATGCTAGCCACATCGCTGAGTTTCTGCAGCAAAGCTGTTATACAGGAGGCCCTGTTCGCCAGAAAGCTCTTCATGGCCAGCTCAGTCTCGCAGGACGTTCTGTTCGCTGGGCCTGGCAGTGAACAGCTGCGTGGCCAGTCCTGCAAAAGCCTTGGCAAGTGCAACAAGTAATGTCTTTTACCAGTAATGACTTGTACTTACTCGTCGAGTGGCCTTAATGCGCAGCACGCTGCAGGCAGACGCCAAAATTAAGCAAGGATGACCTACAGAACAAGCTGCAGGCCTTGCCTGCCTGGCAACTGGATGAAGCCAATACGACACTGACCCGCACCTTCACTGCAAAAAAATTTGTTGCTGGTAAACACTCTGAGCTAGCTGCAAGCAATCCTACCCAGTTGTTCATCAGCTGCCTGGACCCAAACCTAGTCTGATGTGTGCACGTTTTTGCAGCTGTGAAGTTCTTTGATCAGGTTGCTGAAGTGGCAGAGGAGGAAGGTCACCATCCAGATCTGCACCTGACAGACTACAGGGAAGTCAAGGTGAGCTTGTGTAGCTTGACTGTGCCATCATGTAAACACAAGTTGCAGCTACACATGCAAGATTGCCTGGCCTACCAATGAGGCAAATTTGCAAAATTGTCACAGCTGACATGATGATCTGTGACAACAAAGCTGTGGAAGGTGTTCAGGAGGCAAGGTGTTCAGAAATGCTATGCAGGTTGTTTTGTCCACACATGCCATTGGTGGCTTGTCTATGTTTGATGCAATCCTGGCAGCTAAGATTGATGCACTATCGGTCGACTACAGTCCCAAATGGCTTCAGCAGCAGGCTCAAACAAGCTCTTGATGACTCTGAGATGCTGCCAAAGCCATGTGTATCACAGTGTGATGCAAGGCAAGCTTTCCTGAATTACTGCTTTCAGAGTCATGTCTCAAGATGCACTGATGTGCAGAGCCTGGCAAGGCGAGCTTTCTCTACAAGGGGTCTTGGCTGTAATTAGCATAGAACAAAAACTTGCTGGCAATAGTGGCCTGCCTATGGCAGCTACTTTTGTGAATGAAGAACTCTGAAAGGATTCTGTATGAACAGTGGAGCAGCATGAAATTGTCATGGTCTACACTTCCATCACGAGGGTAACGCTGCAGAGCAGCCACTGAATAGTGCCAGAATTCAGCATGTCATTACCTGGCTTGGGATATGTCTAATTGACACTGCTCAGGGCCCTGATGGACCCTTCGCAGCCTCAATCTCCCATTGCCTCATAAGCGTGGTGGCTGCAGCTGGCAATATGATAGCAAACATAAGCTTGTTGCATGTAAAGGATAACATGCATTGCAATTGGGCCACATTTGTTGTAGTGATGTATGTGGTCTTTGCTGAATCTGCTGGTCAAACTTGCAGGT
>JAABUS010008737.1_pt1 | contig 10980 bp, 4 predicted proteins | sample 5560161 | NCBI WGS metagenome assembly JAABUS01 (sample SAMN10711885, study PRJNA513376) | rock metagenome | isolation source: Antarctica rocks | place: Antarctica: Victoria Land, Trio Nunatak nord | collected 2016-01-04
TCCTCGCCGCGGTCCGGAAGTGCTCGAAGGTGGTGGTCCTCGACGAGGCCAACCGGACGTGCGCGGCGGGCGCCGAGGTCGCGGCGCTCATCGCCGAGCGCGCGTGGGAGGACCTCGACGGCCCGGTCGTCCGGGTGGCGACGCCGGACGTCCCCATCCCGTTCTCCCCACCGCTGGAGTCCGCCGTCCTGCCGTCCGTCGAGCGCGTGCGGGAGGCGTGCCGTGACCTCCTCGCCTATTAGCGGACGGGCGGACGAGGCCGTCGGCGATCAGGGGCCCGCCGGTGCGACGGTGGACGTGCCCCTGCCGCAGATGGGCGTCTCGGTCGCCGAGGGGACCGTGGTCGAGTGGCGCAAGGGCCCCGGCGACGCGATCGCCGCCGACGAGACGATCTGCGAGGTCTCCACGGACAAGATCGACACGGAGGTGCCGGCGCCCGTCGGCGGGGTCGTCGCCGCGGTGCTCGTCGCGGTCGGCGAGACGGTCACGGTGGGGACGGTGCTCGCGCGGATCGCGGTGGAGGGGGGTGGCGGGACGGTCGCGCCGCCGGGCACACCGGACGAGGCGGAGGCCGCGCTCGACCCCCCCTCGGACACCGCGGCCCCGAAGCCCGACGGCAACGGCGCGGGCCCCGCGCGCCACTACTCGCCGGTCGTCGTGCGGATCGCCCAGGAGCACGGCATCGACCTCGCGACCGTGAAGGGCACGGGGCGGGGCGGCCGGGTGCGCAAGCCCGACGTGCTCGCGCTCGTCGGGTCGCCCACGGAGCCGCCGCTGCACATCGAGTCGCCCTACCGGCCCGAGCCCGAGCCCGAGCCCGCTGAGAGCCTCTCGCGCATGCGCCGCTCGATCGGTGAGCACATGAAGCGCTCGCTCGACACCGCGGCGACGTGCACGACCTGGATGGAGGTCGACATGAGCGCGATCGAGACCGCGCGGGAGCGCACTCAGACGACCGCGCTGCCCTGGGTCGCCGGGTGCGCGGTCGCGGCCCTGCGCGAGCACCCCGCCCTGAACGCCTGGCTCGAGGGCGACCGCCATACCGTCCACCGCGACGCGGTCCACCTCGGCATCGCGGTCTCCCTCGGCGAGGACGGGCTCGTCGTCCCCGTCATCCGCGACGCCCACGAGCTCTCTCCCGAGGGCCTCGCCGCCCGGATCCGGGACGTCGCCCGCCGGGCCCGCGCCGGCGACCTCTCCCCCGACGACGTCCGCGGCGGCACGTTCACCATCACGAACCCCGGGCAGTACGGCTCGCTCATGGCCACCCCGGTGATCCACCAGCCCCAGGTAGCGATCCTCGACCTCGAGGCGATCGTCAAGCGTCCGGTGGTCGTGGCCGGGGACGCCATCGCGGTCCGTCCGATGACGATCCTCGGCCTCTCGTGGGACCACCGCGCGCTCGACGGGGTGCTCGCGGCGCGGTTCCTGGGCGGGTTGAAGGAGAGAATGGAGGCGGTCCGATGATCCGTCCGCTCGGAGCAGCAGTCTCGCTTTCGTCCGGCTCCTGACCCTCGGACGTAGCGGCGGGCCCCAGTGGGAAGCTCACCGAGGGGTGCGTCCATGCGGGAGGTGGACGAGACCCACTTCGTAGACCTGGACGCCAAGGGTCAGGTGGGCATAAGGTGCTCTATCCCGACCACCGGGTCCGGCTCGAGGAGATCGCGGGGCGCTACGGGCGGGAAGCCTCACTCCCACCCCTGCGCGGCGCCGTCGCGGAAGCGTTCGGGACGCGCCTGCCTCCACCCAGCGTGACCGTGGTAGTGGGTCAGTGTTGAGGGCTAATAGGACGGGGCACGAGACCAAGCAGATTTCTGCTAGCAGGCCCCCCGGACGATCTGTCAGCACTGCAAGTGGGGGGGAGTTCGGTACGGGTTAGTTGCGGGACGAAACGTGAGGGGGTAGGATGCCGGCCATGCGTTACCCCCGGGATCTCCCCACGGCGGATCGCCAAGAGCTTTCTGCCGCTATGGCCAGCGATGATCCGGTTGCGTTCATCGACCAGCACATCGCGGCGATCAACGGCATCGAGAACTGGGCCGTAGCCGAGTCCGCCAAGTGGCAAAGGGCCAAAGTTGCAGTCGAGATGTTCGGTACTACGGCCGGCGGGGCCGACGGGTCCGTGGAGCTTGGCGATGCCGAGACACAGGTTGAGACCCGGCCGTCGCATGCCAGTCTCAACGGCGGGGAGCGGCCCAAGACCCGTCGGGCTGCGCTGCTGATCCTGTTCCGAGAAGCGCCTGACCGTGAGTGGCGCACGCGTGAGCTTGCGGACGAGCTGGGTCGGCGGGGCTGGGCCGGCCCGTCCGGGAACGAGGCGAACAAGGTCTCCCGCTCGCTCGCAGTGATGGTCGCGGCAGGTGAGATCGACAACGTTCGCAAGGGCCGCTACAAGCTCAGGACGCCGCCTGGGGCGCGTCCGCAACCCTCGGAGCCGCCTTATGATGTTGCGTAGCTAGTCGCTTGCCTCTTCCCAAGATGGGGCGCTGCCGGGCGCGGCAAGCGACGGTAAACAACCCCGCACCGACCGCTGACTTTGCTTGTGAGCAAGGCGGTCGGTGCGGGACCCGGCGTTGATACCGGGGCTGGCGGGCGCGGTCGAGGGCTCCTAACCTGCCGACCGAGGGTTCGACTCCCTCCAGCTCCAGTCAGCGCAACTAGAGATTAACAGCGCCCCTGGCCCCGTCAAGGGGAGATCATGTGCGCAGAAATCTGCCCTTTGGTGGCACGGTCGCTTGTCATACGTGACCGCTCACGAAGGTCAGTACGAACCTGCTCTCGACCAAGCAGCTTGCACGGATCGTCGGTTTCCCTGGTCGAGCGCAACGGGCATTCGCGCGGCCGTCCGTATGACGGGGGCGGCGAAGAACACCGTGACGAAGCTCCTGGTCGATATCGGCGCAGCGTCCCGTCACCGGCGATCCTGACCCGAGCGCTGTCAACCAGCGACGTCGAACGCCAGTGGCGGGACAGGGCGAGCGGGGAGCTGCGTCAGTGGCCAAGGCGGGGCCGCTCGTTCACGCCTCCTGAGCCGGCAGCACCGCGATCCAGCAGACCACGCCCAGGTCGTCGACCTCGACGGGCTCGGGCAGGTCCTCGAGCGTGACGGGGCGGAGGCCGGCATTGCGGACCACCGCGACGATCCGCTCCGCGGCCTCGTTGGGAGAGAGGCGGCCGGCGGTGAGCTCGGCGCGGGCTTCGTTCAGCGCGCGGCGGACGGCGAGGGAGCGTTCGACCCCGAGCGCCTCCGCGGCCTCCTCGGCCCCTTCGGGCAGGATCACGGCGGGGTCGCGCAGGAGCTCGAGGGCCCAGCGCTGCGCCGGGCCGATCGAATCCTGGGCCGAGCGGGGATCCGCGCGGCGGTTGTGCTCCTCGACGGCGTCCGCCGCGGCCCGGGCCCACGCGGCCTCGAGGTCGACTTCCTGGAGATCACCGGCTCCGGAGCCCTCCGGGTTGATCCGGCGCAGGCACTCGAGCGGGGAGCGCACCACCTCGGCGGTCCCCTCCTCGGCGTAGCGCCAGTAGCGCTGGCCCTGCGGCGTACGGATCGCGAAGAACACACCCGGCGCTCCGCGTGAGCGGCCGCTGACGGTCTGCCGGAGCACCGCGCCGATCCCCCATGGCAGCGCCTCGACCCGCCGCAGCTCGCCCTCCTCGAGGGCGCGGAGTACGAGCGCGCGCAGCTCCTCCCCGAGAAACGCGCCCGACCCCTCCTCCTCCTCGCCGTCCTCGTCGAGCAGCCCCACATCGCCCTCGGTGAGCCGCTCCGCGTAGGAGCGCAGCTCGGACTCGAGCCCCTCGATCACCTCCACGTCCATCCCGTACACCCCCGCCGCGCGGATCTTCGCCCGTACGGTCGCCTCGAGGCGCAGGAGCTCCTCGAGCTCCCCCGGCGCGGGGAGCATCGTGGTCAGGAAGACCTCCTCGTGCGGAGAGAGCAGCCGGATCACGCGCCCGTTGCGCTGCACCACCCGCTGCGGGTTCCACGGCATGTCGTAGGAGATCACCGCCTGGGCCTGCTGGAGGTTCTGTCCCTCCGAGAGGACATCCGTCGAGAGCAGCAGATCCACCTCGCCGTCCGGCGGCGCGTAGCCCGGGCGGACGACCGTCTCGGGGCAGAAGCGGCCCAGCGCCCGTGTTCGCTCGTCGGGGGTGCTCTCCCCGCCGATGACGCTCAGCCGGTCGCGCCCGCCGACCCGCGCCGGAAGCTGCGCGTCGAGGTAGGCCACGGTCTCGCCGTACGAGGAGAACACCGCGACCTTCTGCGCCGGGCTCTCCTCGAGCAGCTCGCGGAGCAGGGTCAGCTTGGGGTCCTGCTCGGGGCTCAACCCCCGCAGGCGCTCCCGGATCCGCTCGAGCCGATCGCGGTCTCCCGCGACCGCCGTCCCGTAGCCCTCGCGGAAGTCCGCGGCCACCCGCGCCTCGGGATCGTCTTCGAGCGCCTCGACGACGGAGACCGCCAGCCCCGTCTCCCCGGCCTCGACCCGCGCCGCCTCGCGCAGGGCGCCCTTCGAGGGCACCCATCCCTCCTGCCACGCCCCGAGGAAGGCCTCGTGGGCGAGCAGCATCCGCTCGACGGTGGCCAGGCAGGACGTCCACGAGGACTCGAAGCGCTTGAGCAGCGCGGACTGGAGCAACCCGCCGAGCTGCGCCTCCGCCGCGTCCTCGTCGGGCTCGGCGAGCCAGGCGCCCGGCCGGTAGCGCGCCATTTCGAGGGCCGCGATCTCGTCGACGATGTCGTGGAACAACCCCGGGCTGGCGGCGTCGAGGTCGTAACGGCGGGTGCGCAGCCGCGGCTCGGGGAAGCGGACGGGGGTCCCGTCCGGAAACACCGCGCCCGGATAGTGGAGCTCAATGAAGCGCCGGTCGCGGCGCACGGAGACCGCGTCGGCGAGGGGGAAGAGGACGTCGGGGTCGAGGTTCTCGGGGTCGCGCTCGTTGGCTCCCGCCCGCAGGAAGAGGTCTCGGGCCGAGGGCACGCCGGCCCGGGCGAACGCCCGGTCGTGCCGGGCGAACAGCATCACGAGGTTGTAGAGGTCCCAGAGCCCGTTGTTGATCGGCGTCGCGGTGAGCAGGACGACGTGCTTCGGCTCGCCGCCGAGCAGGCGCTCCATCGCGCGGTACCACGTCGTCCCCTCGTTGCGCAGCGCATGGGCCTCGTCGACCACGACGAGCCGGTAGGCGTCCCGATCGACGGGCAGGTGCCGGCGGGCGTGCGGCGCGTCGGGGACGAGCTGCTCGTCGGCGGCCAGCTCGTTGAAGGAGAGGACCGTGCCCGGCAGGCGCGTCGTCGCGATCCGCCGCTGCCAGTTCTCCTTGAGCTGGGCGGAGCAGATGACCAGCGCGTTCGCGCCGTCGCGGAGCGCGTACTCCTCGAGGAAGGCGAGGCCGATCTCCGTCTTGCCCGTCCCGACCCCGTCGGCGTAGACCACCCCGCCGTGGTCGGCGACGATGCGCCGCGCGCGCTCGTACCCGTCACGCTGGAAGTCCGCGAGCGCGACGCGCTCGGGCGGTGGGCCCGTGGCCTCCCCGAGGTCCGCGCCGTAGAGGTCCACCAGCGCGCGGAGGTAGGCCGTCTCGGGGTCGACGAGGTCGACGGCGGGGAAGAGCAGCTCGCGCAGCTCGTCTCCGAACGGCTCGGAGCGCTCCCAGAGGTCGTCGTACCACGCGTGCGCGGCCCGGCTGGGCCCCGGGTTGTAGTCCACGAGCCCGAGCTCGAGGTTGTGGCGCAGGCCGGCCTCGGTGAGGTTCGCGGAGGAGACGAGGACGGCGCGGGCGTCCACGTCGTCGCGGAACAGGTAGGCCTTGCCGTGCAGGAAGCGCTGCACGAAGCGCCGCACGTCGACGTCGCCGCTCGCGAGCCACCTCTCCACCGCGCGCAGGCGCTCCGCCGCGCGCGACGGGGGAAAGCGCGAGAAGTCGCGCTCGCCCACGAGCGCGCCGAGTTGCGTCTCGAAGGAGAGCGCGGGCAGGCGCTCGCCGAGCCCGGGCTCGGGGAGCGCGCCGAGGAGCAGGCGCACCGGCCGCCCGGGCTCGAGCACCGAGGCGAGGTGGTGCAGGCCACCGACGTTGACGTAGCCCGTGGCCACGGAGAGCTCGGCGGGCGGCGGGATGTCGCCGACCAGGAAGGCGAGGGCGGCGGCGTGGGTGGTCTCGGCGCCAAGGTTGTCGAGGAGGTCGGGGCGCACCCGGCCTCAGGCTGACAGCTCGGCAAGGCGGGCGCGCAGGGCGTCGCGGTGCGCGGGCGGCACCGCGACGAGGGTGAAGTCGGCGAACAGGAGGTCGAGGTCCCCGACGCCGAGTCGCCACGCCGCGCAGGCCTGGGCGTCGACCTCCACCTCGAGCGTCGCCCGCTCGTCGCCGGAGAGTGCGCCGACCTCGACGTCACAGTCGGCGGCGAAGGCCGCGTAGCGCTCGTCGGGACAGGAGAGCCGGGCGGCCGCGGAGACGAGGGCGGCGTAGCGCTCGTCGTCGAGCTCGGGGACGGTGAGAAGCTCGAGGATGAAGAAGTTCACGTTGGTCTCGACGTAGCGCCGCGCGTGCCAGTCGAAGGGCAGCGAGCTCATGAGCCCGAGGCACGCGGCGCGATCGCGGTTCGTCCCCGTCGGAAAGGCGAGGTAGGGCGCCTTGTTGGTGAGGAAGACGTCGGGGGGTACGAGGGCGGCGCGGAGCGTTCGGGAGTCGGTCGCGCGCGAGACGTCGCGGAAGGCGACCCGGGGGCCCGCGAGCTCCCGCACGACCGCCGCCGCGCGCTCGGGCGCGCGGAGGTGCGCGGCGAGGAGCGAGTACTGCCCGGGCCGGGCTTTGCGCTGCTTGGCCCGGGCGCGCTCGCTGGCGGGGCAGGGCCGGGCCTCCCGGCCGGTGGGAAGGAAGCGGTCGAAGCTCTCGCCCTTCCAGAGCGGGCGACCCTCGGTGGCGCCGCGCCACAGGCTCGCGTCGTTGGTCTCGTGGAACTCCGAGACCGGGAAGCACGTCCAGCGCCCCGCTCCGAGGGGGAACCGCGTGCCCCGCTGAAGCCGCGGCAGCAGGTCCACCGCCCCCTGCGAGGGCAGGAGCGGCACCTCGCCGTCCGGCCCGAGGCGGGACTGCGCGAGCCGCATGCCGGGACCCGCGATCTGCTCCGCGAACGCCGCGCCCGAGTCGGCGACGCCCGCCACCGCGATCGCGTGGCCGTCCGGGGGCTCGGTGGCGCGGGCGAGCAGGAGGGCGATCGTGTATTGCGGATGCGTGTCGAACATCCACCGCCCCTTGTTGAGCAGGAAGTCCAGCCGCTCCACCGTCGTCGCCGAGAACAGCCACCGGCGGAAACGCGCCGACCCCTTCACGAGGAACGTGGAGCGCGGCAGCACCACCGCGAGCGCGCCGCCCGGCGCGAGCAGCGCCCGGTAGCGCTGGCAGAAGAACTTGTAGAGGTCCGGGTCCCCCGGCCCGCCCTCGTAGCCCGTGTCGGCGGCGAAGTACCGTCGCTGCGCCGCGACCGCCGCCTGCTCGGCCTCGAGGCGCTCCGCGAGCTCGGGGCGCTGCGTCCTGAGCGCGGCCAGCGCGGCCCGGCGCGGCGCGTCGGCCATCCCTCGCAGCCCCGGGCGATAGCGCGCGTAGAACGCGAGCTCCTCGACCGTCACCTCCTCCCACGGCGGGTTGCCGACCACGGCGTCGAAGCCCCCGGCGGCGAACACCTCCGGGAACGCGAGCGGCCAGTGCAGGACGCGCCGCTCAGCGCAGAGCTGCTCCGCGGGCACGACGAGCGGCTCGCGCCCCTCCTCGACCGCGTCGGGCGCCGACCACAGCGCCGCGCGCGCGCCCGGCACCCCGAGCGGCTCGGCCACCCACAGGTCGAGCAGGCGCTGTGCGCCGCGCGTGCGCTCCCGCAGCTGGTCGTCGGCACGGGCGCTCAGGGCGACCTCGTCCGGCGTGCGGTCGTCCACCGCGAGCACTTCCCGGGCCGCCGCCGCGCCAGACTCCACCGCGTCGCGCACGCGCTGGGCGGCGAGGCCGAGCTGGGCGTGGCGCTCCCCCGGGTCGCGCACCTGCTCGGGCCGCGCGACGCCGACGAGCGAGTCCCCCACCCGGACGTTGTGGTCGAGGTAGCCCAGGGCGAGGCCCGGCACGAACGTCGCCAGCCAGAGGGAGACCTTGGCGATCTCCGCCCCCATCTCCGAGCGGTCCACGCCGTACACGCAGCGCTTGAGCACGAGCCGCCGCAGCAGGGCGACGTCCTCCACGCCCACGCCGTAGGTCGCGCCCGCCCCGGCCCGCAGCCCCTCGAGCTGCTCGCGGACGGCCGGCAGCGGGGTGCGCCCCAGGAAGCGGGCGACCCGGTCGGCCAGCTCGTCGCACACCGCGACGAGGAAGTGCGCCGAGCCGCAGGCGGGATCGAGCACGCGGAACTCCCACAGCATCGCGGCGGCGGCGGCGGGGTCGCGCACGGCGATGCGGCCGACCTCGGCCAGGTGCTCCTCGAAGGCGGGGAGGACGCCGCCGCGCACGAGGTGGCGGACGAGCGGCTCGGGCGTGTAGTAGACGCCGCCACCCTTGCGCCCGCCCTCGTCGGTGAGCCAGAGCAGCTCCCCCGCCCGCACCTCGGGGTCGCTCGGGGCCGCCACGTACCGGTCGCGCCGCGGCTCGTAGGCCATGTCCGCGTCGGCCCGCGACAGCCGCAGGGCGAGCAGGCCCTCGTAGATGTGGCCGAGGTGACCGATGGCGAGGCTGGAGAAGTCGATCCCCGCGCCGGTCTCCTCGTCGTGGCCGAGCGCGCCGAGGACGGGCGCGAGCCCCGCGTCGGGAATGCTCGCGCGCTCGAGCACCTCGGCGCCGGCGAAGCCCGCGGGGGCGAAGAGCGCGCCGTTGTAGGCGGGAACTCCCCACGCCGCGTTGCCGGTGCGCATGGCGCGCACGAGCAGCGCGATGCGGTCGGACAGCGAGGCGGCGCGGCGGTCCGCCCCCTTTCGCTCCATCTGCGCGGCGTCCCGCACGAGCTGCGAGAAGGAGTGCGGCCGGTAGGCCTCCTGGGCGACGGGCAGGTAGCCCGCGCTCTCGGCGTAGAGGAGGAACAGGGCGCGGAAGACCCAGGTGAGCGCGGCGGCCTCGAGCTCCTCGCGGCGACCGTCGTCGGCGAGGTCGATCCCCTCCGCCCGCGCCCAGCGCCCGAGCTCGAGCCCGAGGCCGGGCAGCACGCGCTGGCGGAGAGCGAGGTCGAGGCGACGGCGGAGCCCGGCCCCGAAGCGGTCGGCCTCGGCGAGCAGGGCCCCGAAGCCCCCTTCGGCGAGCATGGAGGGGGCGAGGAGCCCGAGCAGGGGCCGATCGGAGTCGGGCAGCGCGGAGGCGTCGACCTCGAGGTAGCGGGCGACCGCCGAGCCCGTGTCGGGCCGGGCGGCGAAGAGGCGCAGTCGTGAGCCCGAGACGAGCAGCCCGTAGGGCGCTCCCGCCGCGAGGCAGTCCTCGAGCAGCACGCCCTCGGGCGGGCGGCCGTCACGGTCGAGGCGGGCGAAGTCGGCGGCGTCGGCAAAGGGGCGGACGACCGCGACGGGGCGGCCTCCGTAGCGCGCGAGATGGTTGCGCGCGGGCTGGCGCTCGAGCGCGTAACCGAGCGCCGTGAGCACCTCGCGCCAGTCGCCGCGGGGGAGGTCGCGGGCCGCGTCCTCAAGCCCGGCCCAGCGGCGGGCGTCCCCGCGCAGGCGGACGGCGAGGAGGTGCTCCGTCGTCAGCCCGCGGACGGTGAGGCCGGCGACCCCCGCGGCATCGAGACGCTCGAGCTCCTCGGCGAGCGAGCGGACGGCCTGGAGCGAGGAACGCGCGGGAAGGGTCTCGAGCACGCGCAGGAGCTCGCCCGCGGCGACGATCCGCACGGGCGCGCCGGCGTTGACCGGGCCCAGGGCGCGCAGTGCGCCCGCGTGGTCGTCGTCGTCGGCGAGGATGAGCAGCGGGTCGGGCCGGCCGCCGTGGCGCTCGCGCCAGGCCCGGCGCAGCTCCCGCTCGCCGCCCGACCGCGCGCGCGCGACCTCCACCGGCCCGACGAGCCGGCTCTCCTCGAGCCCGTCGCCTCCGACCGGCACGCGCCGCGCGCCGGGCAGACGGTCGAGCGCGGCGAAGAGCTCCTGGGCGGTCAGCGGCCGCAGCCTCCAGCGGGCACGGCGCCAGGCTAGAGGAGAGGGCGGCGGCGGGCGCACCTTCTCCGTAGGTCCGCGGGGAGTGCTCCTCGCCCCGGTCGAGCTCGGACACCGAGCAGGGCCGCGGCTCGCCGCCGAGTATACGGTCGTGACGGAAGGCGCGCAGCCGCGGAGCATCACCCTGGACAGCGCGTCGCTCTCCGCGCACGAAGGGGCGGACGACTACCTCTCCACCTTCGTCGCGCCTCCCCAGCCCGGCGTCCTGCGGATCGCGCCCGACGACACCCACTCGGGGGTCCTCGCCCCCGGCGCGGTGAAGCGCCAGGCGGCGACCCTCGGCGGCGTGGTCCCCGTGCGCCGCGGCCGCGTCACGCTGCGGCTGCGCTTCTCCTCGCTGGCGGGGCCCCGCGAGGAGAAGTTCACCACCCCCCCTCTCCTTCCGCCTGCCACCAGCGGGGACCTAGCATCGCGGGGATGGGTCCCCTGCGCGTGGAGCGGCTTGGCCTCGTCCCGTACCCGGAGGCCGTGGAGCTCCAGACGCGCGCCCGCGACCGGGTCGCCGCCGGGGAGGACGGCGTGCTCTTCCTGCTCGAGCACCCGCCCGTCTACACCCGCGGGCGGCGCTCGGCACCCGGTGAGCTGCCGATGGGCGAGGACTGGTACCGGGCGCAGGGCATCGAGCTCGTCGACACGGACCGCGGCGGGCGGGTCACCTACCACGGACCCGGCCAGCTCGTGGGCTACCCCATCGTCCGGGTGGAGGACGTGGTGGCCCATGTCCGCGCGCTCGAGCAGCTCATCGTGGACGTCCTCGCCGAGGAGGGCGTCGCGGGGCGCGCCCGGGTCGACGAGGGGCCGGACTTCACCGGCGTGT
>JAABUS010008738.1_pt1 | contig 10979 bp, 8 predicted proteins | sample 5560161 | NCBI WGS metagenome assembly JAABUS01 (sample SAMN10711885, study PRJNA513376) | rock metagenome | isolation source: Antarctica rocks | place: Antarctica: Victoria Land, Trio Nunatak nord | collected 2016-01-04
TTGCTGCACGCTGGAGGACGCCCGGGATGCCCGCCGGGCCGCCGACGTCGTGGGCATTCCGTTCTACGTCTGGGACCTGCACGAGCGGTTCGGCGCGGACGTCGTCGACGACTTCGTGGGGGAGTACGCGGCCGGCCGTACCCCCAACCCCTGTCTGCGCTGCAACGAGAAGATCAAGTTCACCGCTGTGCTGGACAAGGCGGTGGCGCTCGGCTTCGACGCCGTCGTCACCGGGCATCACGCGCGTCTCGACGACGGGCTCCTGAGGCGTTCGGTGGACCCCGGCAAGGACCAGTCCTACGTGCTTGCCGTCCTCACCCCGGAGCAGCTCGCGGGCGCGGTCTTCCCGCTCGGCAGGTCGACCAAGGACGACGTTCGCCGCGAGGCGGCTGCCCGCGGGCTTGCCGTCGCCGCCAAGCCGGACAGCCACGACGTGTGCTTCATCGCCGACGGCGACACCCGGGGCTTCCTCGCCCGCCGGTTGGGGGAGCGGCCCGGTGACGTGGTCGACGCCGAGACTGGTGACGTGCTGGGGCGGCACGAGGGCACATTCGGCTTCACCGTCGGCCAGCGTCGGGGGCTGGGGTTGTCCCGCCCGGCCTCCGACGGCGAGCCCCGCTACGTGCTGTCCATCACCCCGCTGACGAGCACGGTCACCGTCGCCCGCGGCGCGCTGCTGGACGTCGACCAGGTCCACGCCGCCGCCCCGGTGTGGACCTCCGGCCGCCCGGAGCTGCCGTTCACCGGGACCGCGCAGCTGCGGGCGCACGGCGCGGTCAGCCCGGCCACCGCCGGGGTCGCGGACGGCGCCCTGGTGGTCGACCTGCACGAACCGCAGCGCGGCATCGCGGCCGGTCAGGCCGTCGTCCTCTACGACGGCGACCGCGTGGTCGGCTCGGCCACGGTGGACTCGACCCGCTCCGCGACCCGGCCCGCGATGCGGGTCTGACCGCCCCGCCCGGCGCACGACCCCGGCGCATCACGGGACCCAGGCGCCCCCAACCCAGACGCCTCAACCCCGGCGATCATGACGTTGGGTGGCCCGATATGCCCGGACCCTCCCTATTGGGACACGTCGTAAGTTCATGATCACCGGGAAAGGGGGGGTGGTACTTGACTGGCGGGGAGGGACCGGCCCCGGGCGCAGGGGAGACCCGGTCCTGCGGCTTCGAGCACTGTTCACTGGCGGTCATCGGGCGCAGCCGCTAGGTTCCCGACCGTCGTCCCATGTCTGGAGTCCGCATGTCAGGTCGTGTCCCCCTCGTCCTCGCGCTGTCCACAGCGGTCGGACTGATGGTCGCCGCGCCGGTCATCCCGGTGGCCGCCGCCCCTGGAGACATCCAGGTCCAGCTGATGGCGGTCAACGACTTCCATGGGCGGATCGAGGTCCAGTCCGGTGGGGACGGGGAGCTGATCACCGCTCCCGGTCCGGACGGTGAGTACGGCACGGACGACGACGTCACCGAGCTGGTGGGGGGCGCAGCCAACCTCGCCGTCGCCCTCGACCAGCAGGGCGCGGACTTCACCGCCGGCGGCGGAACCGCCGGCAACTCGTTCTTCGTCGGCGCCGGTGACCTGATCAGCGCCTCGCCGTTCACCTCCAGCGTGTTCCTCGACGAGCCGACCATCGAGGTGCTCAACGCCCTGGGCATGGACTACTCCTCGGTGGGCAACCACGAGTTCGACCGCGGCACCGACGAGCTGCTGCGGATCGACGGCGGCGGCTGCGTCGGCGAGCAGGACGTCGACAGCTGCTTCACCGACTCCACGGGCGACACCACCTTCGACGGCGCGGACTTCCCCTACCTGGCCGCGAACGTCGTCTACAACGATGACGGGTTGGCGCCCGGTGAGACGATCCTGCCCCCGTACGAGCTGCTCGACGTCGGCGACGGCCAGCGCTTGGCGCTGATCGGCGTCGTCACCCAGACCACCCCGACCATCGTCAGCCCCACGGGTGTCGAGACCGTGGACTTCCTCGACGAGGCGGAGACCATCAACTCCTACGCCGCGGAGCTGACCGACCCCGCCTTCCCGGGTGGCCCGGTCAATGCCATCGGCGTCCTGATCCACGAGGGCGGGACCGCGGTCGGACCGGACGCACCGGACTTCAACGCCTGCGACGACCTGACCGGCCCGATCGTCGACATCAACGCTGGCCTGGCCACCGACGACGTCGACCTGATCCTCAGCGCCCACACCCACCAGGCCTACAACTGCCGGCTGCCGCGCACCGACGAGGACGCCGGCAGCGCGACCCGGCTGGTGACCCAGGGCGGCTTCTACGGCAAGCTCCTCACCGACATCCGGCTGGACGTCGACCGGAACTCCGGTGAGATCGACCCGGCGACGATGGTGGCGCTCAACGTGCCTGTCCTGCAGGGGGCGGGGGATCCGGAGATCGCCTCGATCGTGCAGTACTGGACCGATCGGGCGGCCGAACAGGGTCAGATCAGCGTCGGCTCGCAGACCGCCGACATCGACCGGGCCTACCTCGTAGGTGCGCCGGTGCGTGACGCCGAGTCCTCGCTGGGCAACCTGATCGCCGACGCCCAGCTCGCCTCGGTGCAGAGCGAGACGTTCAACGAGCCGGTGATCGCCTTCATGAACCCGGGTGGCATCCGGGCCGATCTCAACTGCCTGTCCACCGGTCCGGAAGACCCGGAGGGCAACATCACCTTCTCCGAGGTGTTCACGGTCCAGCCCTTCGGCAACACGGTGAACACGTTGCGGCTGACCGGCGCGGACATCCACCAGGTGCTGGAGGAGCAGTTCCCGAACAACCCGAACACCCCGGACGAGGACGAGGTGCGCACCACGCTGCTGCAGCTGTCAGTGTCCGAAGGCTTCAGCTACGACTTCGACCCGAACGCCGAGTGGGGCTCGGCGGTTGATCCCGCGTCGATCACCCTGAACGGTGAAGTCCTCGACCCCGAGGGCGTCTACACGGTGGCCGTGAACTCCTTCCTCGCCGGCGGCGGGGACAGCTTCTACGGGTTCACCAACGGCACCGACCCGGTGACCGGGCCGGTCGACGTCGATGCCTTCGCCGACTACATCACCGCCACCTCGCCGGTCTCGCCGCCGGCACTGGACCGTGCGGTGTCGCTGGACCCGGCCCGCCCGCTCGACGACGACGGCAGCGGCACCGGCCCCTGCTCGGTCGGTACGCCGACGACCCCGCCGACCACCGCGCCGCCGACCAGCGGGCCGCCGACCAGTGGCCCGCCGACCAGTGGCCCGCCGACCAGCCCGCCCCCGGATGGCCTGCCCGACACCGGCGCGCCGGTGCTCCCGCTGCTGTTCCTGGCCGGAGTCCTCGTGGTCGCCGGCTCGGCCGCCGCGTTCGGCGTACGACGCCGGCAGCACTGACCGCCGCCGAGCGGCCACCGGCAGGGGTAGCCACCGGTATCGGGTCCCTTCCGGGAACCGATCCGGTGGTTGCGGTCCAGCAGGTGCTCGGAGAGTTGCCCGACCTGCCGCACCTGCCGGAGCTGCCCGCTCGGGGGCCATGGGCGGACACGGTCGGGCGGGCCGCGACCCTGCTCGTCGACCTGCCGGTGGACCTGCAGCCGACCGGATGGCGGATGGTGCCGCGACCGGGCAACGACGGGCGCCGTGCCGTCGACCTGTTCGCCCGGGACCTCGACGCGCTGCAGGAGCAGGCCGCCGGTTTCGACGGCTGGGTCAAGGTGCAGGTGGCCGGCCCGTGGACCCTGGCCGCAGGCATCGAGCTGCACCGGGGCGACAAGGTGCTGGCCGACCACCGGGCCGTCCGCGACCTCGGCCAGTCTCTCGCCGAGGGTCTGCGCCTGCACGTGGCCGACGTCCGGTCCCGCCTGCCGCTGGCCCGGGTGCTCCTACAACTGGACGAGCCGTCGCTGCCCGCCGTACTGGCGGCCAGGGTGGCGACGGCCAGCGGTTTCGGGACGCTGCGGGGGATCTCCGAGCAGCAGGCCGACGACGTGCTCCGGCCGCTGCTCGCGGTGCTGGGCGACACCCCCGTCGTCGTGCACTGTTGCGCCGCCGACCCGCCGCTGCCGCTGCTCACGGCGCTGGGCATCGCGGGGCTGTCCGTCGACCTGTCCCAGCTGGGAACCCGCCACGACGACGACCTGGGCTCGGCGGTGGAGGCGGGACTGGCCCTGCACCTTGGCGTCGTGCCGTCCCAGGACGCAGCCCTCCCGGAAGGCCCCGGGGAGATCCGCGACCTGTGGCAGCGCCTCGGCTTCCCGCTGGAGCAGCTGCCCGAGACCGTGGTCGTGACCCCCCGGTGCGGGCTGGCCGCTGCGAGTCCGGCGTACGCGCGGCAGGCCATGGTCGCGGCGCGGACGCTGGCCGGCCGGTTGCTGGACTGAGCCGGGAACCAGGCCGGCCACGCCGGCGTCCGAGCTCTATGCGAACCATCGGCACGGTCGCCGCCCTCGGCGCGGTCCTCCTGTCCGGCTGCGCCCAGCCGGGCCCCGTTGTAGGTCCCCCTGAGCAGTCAGCGGTGGACGAGCAGTTGGTACCGGACGGCTACGACGGTCGCTATCGAACGGTCGGGGGCGTCCTGGAGAGTCCCGAGCACGGGCCGCAGCTGTGCTACTACCACGCCGACTCCTACCCGCCGCAGTGCGATGGCCCGGACATCGCCGGCTGGGACTGGTCCGCCCTCGAAGGCGAATCGGTAAGCGGCACGACCTGGGGCAGCTACCGCATCACCGGGACGTGGGATGGCACGACGTTCACCCTCACCGAACCGGCGGTGGCCGACACCGGGTCGTCTTACCCGACTGAGGAGTACGACTTCAGCGCACCGTGCCCGGAGCCGGCCGGAGGTTGGCCTCCCTTCCCGGCCGACCTCGCGGCGGACCCACCGGCCTATGAGGCGGCGTTGGCCGCAGTCGCGGAGTTGCCCGCGCTGGGCGGAACCTGGGTGGACCAGGGAGGCACCGCCGACGACCCGACGCCGCTCCCCGGACGGTATGTCCTCGTGGTCCGGACGACGGGTGACGTGCCGAGCATGGAGACCGCCGCGCGTGAGTTCTGGCCCGGGGCGCTCTGCGTGGTCGGCGGCGCCAGGTACACCGAGGTCGAGCGGCGGGCGATCGAGGACGAGTTGAGGTCCGCGCCGGGCGCGCTCGGGGCGGCCGTCGATGTTGTGGACGACGACTTGACGCTCACCGTCTACGTCGCCGCGGTGGAGCGCCAGCGGGACCTGGACGAGCGGTACGGCGTGGGCGTGGTCCGGCAGCTGGGCGTCCTGGAGCCGCTGGACTGAGCCGCCAGTCCTGTCGGCACCGGGCACTATCCTCGCGGCGTGTCCAGCACCGACGTCAACGACGTACCGGCCGAGGCCCGCGACCGGCACGCCAGGCTGTCCCAGGAGCTCGACGAGCACTCCTTCCGGTATCACGTCACCGATGCGCCCACCATCAGCGACGCTGACTACGACACCCTGCTGCGCGCCCTGCACGCGCTGGAGGACGAGCACCCGTCCCTGGTCACGCCGGACTCGCCGACCCAGCGGGTCGGGGGCGGCTTCTCCACGACCTTCTCGCCGGTGGACCACCTCGAGCGAATGCAGAGCCTGGACAACGCCTTCACCGACGAGGAGCTGGACGCCTGGGCCGTGCGGCTGGACCGCGAGGGCGGTGACGTCGGCAGCTTCCTCTGCGAGCTGAAGGTCGACGGGGTGGCGATCGCGCTGGTCTACCGCGACGGTCGGCTGGTGACGGCGGCGACTCGTGGCGACGGGCGGGTCGGGGAGGACGTCACGAACAACATCCGCACGCTCGCGAACGTCCCGCAGCAGCTGACCGGCGACGGCGTACCGGCCATGCTCGAGGTCCGCGGAGAGGTCTTTTTCCCGGTCGCTGCCTTCGCCGACCTCAACGCGTCCCTGGTCGAGGCGGGCAAGGCGCCGTTCGCCAATCCGCGCAACGCCGCGGCCGGCTCGCTGCGGCAGAAGGACCCGAAGGTGACCGCCGGTCGCGGGCTGCGGATGGTGGTGCACGGCTTCGGGGCACGGAAGGGCTTCCAGCCGCCGTCCCAGTCCGCGGCGTACGAGGCGATGGCCGGCTGGGGACTGCCGATCAGCAGCCGGTACGCCGTCCGTCCGGATCTGGCCGGCGCACGGGAGTTCATCGCGCAGTACGGCGAGCAGCGGAACTCCGTCGAGCACGAGATCGACGGCGTCGTCGTCAAGATCGACCAGCTCTCCCAGCAACGCCGGCTCGGCTCGACCAGCCGCGCGCCACGGTGGGCCATCGCCTTCAAGTACCCGCCCGAGGAGGTCAACACCAAGCTCCTGGACATCCGGGTCAACGTGGGGCGGACCGGCCGGGTGACCCCGTACGGGGTGATGGAGCCGGTCAAGGTGAGCGGGTCGACGGTGTCGCAGGCGACGCTGCACAACCAGTCGGAGGTGGCGCGCAAGGGCGTGCTCATCGGCGACACGGTGGTGCTGCGCAAGGCCGGCGACGTCATCCCGGAGATCGTCGGCCCGGTCGTGGCCCTGCGGGACGGCAGCGAGCGCCCGTTCGAGATGCCGACGACGTGCCCGTCCTGCGGGACGGCGCTGGCGCCCGAACGCGAGGAGGACGCCGACATCCGGTGCCCCAACGCGCGCTCCTGCCCCGCCCAGCTGCGGGAGCGGCTGGCCCACGTCGCCGGTCGGGGCGCCTTCGACATCGAGGTGCTCGGCTACCAGTCGGCGGACGCGCTGCTGCAGTGCGGTCTGGTGACCGACGAGGGCGACCTGTTCGGGCTCGACGCCGAGGCGCTGTCGACGTGCCCATTCTTCACCCGCAAGGATGGGGAGCTGTCGGCCAACGCCACGAAGCTGCTGCAGATCATCGAGGCGGCCAAGGACCGTCCACTGTGGAGAGTGTTGGTGGCGCTGTCGATCCGGCACGTGGGCCCCACGGCCGCGCAGGCACTGGCCCGCGAACTCCGCTCGATGACGCGCATCACCGCGGCGAGCGAGGAGGAGATCGCGGCGGTGGAGGGTGTCGGGCCGACGATCGCCCGGGCCGTGGCGGAGTGGTTCGCCGTGGAGTGGCACCGGGCGGTGGTCGACAAGTGGCGGGCGGCCGGCGTACGGCTGGAGGAGGCCGGGGACGACGGTCCGCGGCCACTGGAGGGGGTGACCGTGGTCATCACCGGCTCGCTGCGGGACTACAGCCGCGACTCGGCCACCGAGGCGGTGCAGAACTCCGGGGGCAAGGTCAGCGGATCGGTGTCGAAGAAGACGTCCTTCCTGGTGGCGGGGGACAACCCGGCGTCGAAGTACGACAAGGCGCTCACCCTCGGCGTACCGATCCTGGACGATGACGGGCTGGCCGTGCTGCTCGCCTCCGGGGCGGAGGCGGCTGGCGCGGTGGCCACCCGACCGGCTGCCGACGCGGCTCCCTAGGTGGGCCGCTTCGCGCTTGCGAGGATGAACGCGTGCCTACCCGAGATGTCGTGCTCGTCCGGGCTGCCGCCGTTGCAGCGCTGCTCGCTGTGGCGTCGGCGGCGGTCACCGCCTACTGGGTGCTCGGCGGTACGGCGCTGCTGGACACCGTCGGCGGCTACGCCGAAGACCTGGCGCGATCCGTTGGCCCAGTGCCGGTGCTGGTGGGCCTGCTGGTGGTTGTGGTGAAGATCGTCGGCGCCCTGGTGGCCGCCGGCCTCGCGCGTCCCCCGGTCGGTGAGTGGTCCCGTCGGCTGCTGCTCGTCGCCGGCGCGCTCGGCAGCGCGCTCCTGGTGGTCTACGGCGGCCTCCTCGTCGTGGTCGGCGCCCTGGTGCTGACCGACGTGCTGACCCCGGACGGGCCGATCGACCGGCGGGCGCTGGCCTGGCACGTGCTGGTCTGGGACCTCTGGTTCCTGGTGTGGGGCATGGCCCTGGCCGTCGCGACGTTGCGATCGAGCCGAGCGGGCCGACGCGACCGGCCTTGACGCCCGGGGCCAGCGCGGCGATCCGTACGGGGCGGTCAGGCGCCGCGCTGCTCCAAGACCTCGAGGCGTTGCTCCAGCTCCCGCAACCGTCGGTCCACCTCGCCGGCGGCGGCCGGGGGGCACGGGTCACCGGTCAGCTCGGCGAGGCACTCCGCGATGCCGGCCATCAGGTCCGAGGCTTCGTGCGGAACGAGCCGGACGGTACCGACGCAGATATCGGCCTTCCAGGTGCTCAGGACGAGGAAACCCGCCTCGACGTGGGCGGCGACCTTCACCGCGCGCCCCTCGCCGCGCACGTCCGCGGCCCAGCGTGCATGAGTCGGCAGCGACAACGGCAGTGGGTCCATGTGTCAAGGGTCCGACTCGCCGGGTCGCGCGTCAATCGGCGCGCCACGGAGCCGTCGCCACGGCTACCCTCCACCCGGTGCCGACCTTCCTGCTGACGTGGAACCCGGACGGGCAGGGTTGGTCCACCGTGGCCCACGAGGCCGCCGCGAGTAAGAACGACGCCGGCACGTCGCTGGAATGCCGATGGGGTGTCGGGATCCGGAAGTCGGGGATCAGTGTCGGCGACCGCGCCTTCGTGCTGCGGCAGCGGCACGAGCGAGGCATCGTCGCGAGCGGGCGGTTCACATCCGAGATCTACACCGCACCGCATTGGGGCGACCCACGGAGGCCGACGACGTTTGCCGACATCGACCTCGACGTCCTGTTGCCGGTGGAAGCTCGGCTGCCGGTCGAGGAGCTGCGCCACCTCGTCCCTGGCATCCCCTGGAACCACCTTCAGGGTTCGGGTGTCCGTGCCGCTGCACCCGGCGATGCCGAACTCGAAGAGATCTGGGCGGCGCACGTCCACGGCGTTCGAGGCGGCCGGGGGTGGTCCGCCAGATGCGGACACCGCCCTGCCCCTGTGGGAGATCGCGGCCCGGCGGGCAGTGGACCGGGTACGGCCGGTCCAGCGATCCCCGCGGCCGCTGGCGGTCCCTTGCCCTCAGGACTCGCGCTACCCCGTCCCTCAGGCAGTGCGCTGGTGGCGGAGTAACGACAGCAGGACGAAGACGATCAGGCGAGCCAGGTCGTTCATGACCCGGCGAGGTCGCATACCGGCCGCCCGTAGACTTCGGCCACCCGCCCACCGCCCCGCCCGCCGGAAGACCGGAGACGCTGCACCCCATGGCCTCGATCTCGCGCGAAGAGGTCGCCCACCTCGCGAAGCTGGCCCGGCTGGCCGTCACCGACGACGAGATCGACGTCTTCGCCGGACAGCTCGACGTCATCATCGGCGCCGTCGCCAGGATCGGTGAGGTGGCCGCCGACGACATCCCCCCGACCAGCCACGCCGTACCGCTGACGAACGTTCTGCGCGCGGACGTGGTACGACCGTCGCTGGACCGCGGCGAGTTCCTCGCCGTGGCGCCCTCGGCCGAGGACGGCCGGTTCCGGGTCCCGCGCATCCTCGAGGACGAGGGGTGAGCGACCTGACGAGGCTCGACGCGGCCACATTGGCCGCCGAGATCGCCGCCGGCAACGTCAGCGCCGTCGAGGTGGCCCAGGCACACCTCGACCGGATCGACGCCACCGACCAGCGGATCCGGGCCTTCCTGCACATCGACACCGACGGTGCCCTCGCCGCCGCGAGAGCGGTCGACGACACGCGGGCCTCGGGCGGCACGTTGGGGCCGCTGGCCGGCGTACCGCTGGCCATGAAGGATGTCGTGGTCACCCGTGGCCTGCCGAGCACGAGCGGCTCGAAGATCCTGCAGGGCTGGCTCCCGCCGTACGACGCAACCGTCGCCGCACGGGTCAAGGCTGCCGGCATCGTGATGCTCGGCAAGACCAACATGGACGAGTTCGCGATGGGCTCCTCGACGGAGAACTCGGCGTACGGCCCCACGCACAACCCCTGGGACCTGACCCGTGTCCCAGGTGGCTCCTCCGGCGGCTCGTCGGCGGCGGTCTCGGCGTACCAGGCTCCGCTCGGGATCGGCACGGACACCGGCGGCTCGATCCGCCAGCCGGCGGCGGTCACCGGCCTGGTAGGCCACAAGCCGACGTACGGCGGGGTCAGCCGCTACGGCCTGATCGCGTTTTCCTCCAGCCTGGACCAAGCCGGGCCGCTCACCCGCACAGTGCTGGACGCCGCCCTGCTGCACGAGGTCATCGGCGGCCACGACCCCGCCGACTCGACGAGCATCGATGCGCCGGTCCCGGCAGTGGTCGCGGCTGCCCGTGGGGGGGCGCGCGCGGACCTGGCCGGCCTGCGGGTCGGCGTGGTGCGGGAGCTGACCGGCGACGGGTACGAACAGGGCGTGCTCGACAGCTTCGCGGCGGGCCTGCGTCTGCTGACCGACCTGGGCGCCACCGTCACCGAGGTGAGCTGCCCGCACTTCGCCTACGCGCTGCCGGCGTACTACCTCATCGCGCCCAGTGAGTGCTCGTCCAACCTGGCCCGCTTCGATGCCGTCCGGTACGGCCTGCGGGTCGGCGACGATGGCGTCCGCAGCCTCGAGGAGGTCATGTCCCTGACTCGCGAGGAGGGCTTCGGAGCCGAGGTCAAGCGGCGGATCATCCTGGGCACGTACGCGCTGTCCAGCGGCTACTACGACGCCTACTACGGCCAGGCGCAGAAGGTCCGCACGCTCATATCCCGGGATTTCGCCGCAGCCTTCGCGACCTGCGACGTCCTGGTCTCGCCGAGCACGCCCACCGTCGCGTTCCCGATCGGCGCCCGCGTCGACGACCCGATGGCCATGTACGCCGCCGACCTGTGCACCCTGCCCGCCAGCCTGGCCGGTACGCCGGCCATCACCGTCCCGTGCGGGCTGTCGGAGGCGCTGCCCGTGGGCCTGCAGATCATGGCGCCGGCGATGGCCGACGACCGCTGCTACCGGGTCGGGGCCGCGGTGGAAGCCGCGGTCGCCGCACGTGACGGCCGGCCGGTCCTCGCCGGCGCCCCCGTGGTGTAGATGACCGCGCTGGGCCTGCTCGGGTCGCTGATCGCCGTCATCGCCGGCATCGTCGGCTACCTGGCTACCGGGAACTTCGCACTGCTC
>JAABUS010008741.1_pt1 | contig 10975 bp, 13 predicted proteins | sample 5560161 | NCBI WGS metagenome assembly JAABUS01 (sample SAMN10711885, study PRJNA513376) | rock metagenome | isolation source: Antarctica rocks | place: Antarctica: Victoria Land, Trio Nunatak nord | collected 2016-01-04
ATCCTCTTCCCAGCGCATCGATGCGCCTGTGCCTCTTTCACGGACCTGATCAGCTCGTCGACGGCTTGGATGTGGTGAGACAGCATGGCTGCGAAGGCGGAGAGGTGCGCGCTGTAGCGTTCTTGGGAGCGGGTGCGGAGCCAGAGGTAGCTTGAGGTGGAGAAGGTGACGGTGGTGGGGAGGGCGGGGATGAGTTGGGCGAGGGGGGTGGAGGGTAGATTGGGGATTGGGAGGGGGTCGGGTGGAGAGGGGTTCTGCTTGTGGATGCGGAGTGGGGAGGGTTGGAGGGCACGCTTTTGGCTGGGGGTGATGGAGGCGGATGAGGTGGTGGAGAAGGGCGAGAGGATGGGGTTCAGGCCGCGTTGAACCTTGTTGCTGGGTGTGGATGGCGAAGCGGATTCGGGAAACACTGGGGTCTCGAGGATTTGTTCGTTGATGGAACCGGTTGATGATGGTGAAGAAGGGTAGAAGGGAGAGTTGGGGCGACTTGGTGTGGGCGTAGAATTGCAGGAGGAGGCTCCTGAGCTCGATGATGTGGATTTCTCAGATCGTGCGTCGTCTTCTTGGTGGTCATCTGCATGCGGGAGAGCTCTGGCTGCAGTTGAATAGGACTCTTTGACGTTCTCCAGTAGTTGGAGTTTAGAGGATGAGAGGTTGTGTGTCGAGCGTGCAATGGCCTCGTTGCTCAATGCTGCATAGAAGTTGAGATATGTGGTGTTCAGAGGGTGAGTCTTGGTATTGACTTAGTGACTGTTACACAGCTCTTTTGGACGAACATACCGAGATGGAAGTCTGTAGCAGAAGAGCATTGCAGCGAGTGGCACACTGCTTCCATTGGTTCTTGAAGTAGAGTCCCTTGACTCGTTGTAGAGCAATCCTCCATTCTTCATCGTTCTTGGGTTCTAGTGGGTCGAGTATGACAGTCGATGTTGAAGAAGGCAAAGGCGCTTTGCCTTTCAATGGATTCATGTTGTCTTGATTGGCTGAGAATGTGGTAATCAGAGGTCTTCATCGAGGCTTCCGAGCTTTACTGAAGCAACGACCTGGAATTATACAACCTACACTTCAAAGAGAGATTTGCAATATATGTAACGACAATTTCGGGAGAATGAGAGAGTCAAAATCAAGAAGATGAGAGGAATGACTCAATGCACACGGTGGAAGCTGTTATTATTTCACAAACCAAAGCGTCGTTGCTCCCAGGACACGTAAACAACAACAACATTTTCTGGCGCTACAAAGTCCCCGCCCACCAAGCTATTGCAACACTAGCTGGCTCGAGAGTACGAGGAAAATGATACAAATCGCATATCGACCATCACACCAGCTAGCCAACAACAAACAGCAGGGTGCATGCAGGTCCCCGAACAATTGCCTTCTCGATATGGATGACCTCGACATGTCTCATGTGATATGCGACATAGCTGATCCGATGGGGCCATGGAAAGCAAAGAGTCACTTCCTGTGTACGACATCGAGCCAGGTAAAGGTATTGCCATATGATAATGGAAACCCGCCCAGGTTCAATGCTCCCTGGTACGGTAAAACGGGAGTGAGCCGTCACGGCCAGGCGGAGGCGACGGCGATGGCGACAATGATGAGTAGGTATGCCATCACTAAGGGACGAATGTTCAAAGGAATGAGGGACTCCGAATGTGTGGAATCGTCAACCATACATGAAGGCCCTAGGATCCACAAACAAGCGGAAAGGGACATCCAGGTCCCATGCTTCATGACGGGTAAAAGACGGAATGACTACGAGTCTAGATTGGTCATGACGCTGAATGTAGAGTTGTGCAATCATTCGAGACGTTGGACAGATGCTGGAATCCTTCGTTCTCATTGTCGCATGTATCACAAAAGCGTGGAGTTGTAATAAGATTGCTTGGCATTCCTTTTCTCTTGGAAGGGTTTAGCGGACTGCAATCCGTCCTCCGCTCACTCGGCGCTCTGCCGAGGCTGCCGCTTTAGCGAACAAGGGTGATCATCATTCGCATTCAGGGTGTTGCATATTTTGTCCGAGTCCTTTCATATATTCAAAAACGCGTGCGCTCTCTGAACGCGCACGATTTAATCTCAGTATGATTTGAAAAGGGTTAATACAGTGGGATATATGAAGCAGCAATGCGCCGTTATGTCTGGCTTCTTCGAATGAAAATCCAATTTTCAAGTTCACAACCAACGATGCATAATTCTCCCAATTCTCCCAATCCAACCAATCCGACCAATCCGAAGAGCTAGAGCTGATGACGCTAAGCAAGCGGGTTTCGGCAACAGAACTGACGGAAGCGTCGGATGTTTAGGGGAGGAGCCTAAAAAAGTTTTCCACTTTCAGCCTTACAGCTGAGCAGGCAGGAAATACAAAATCTTCCCGGGGATCTACACATCCCTGGCCTCGAAAGGATGACGTGGATTCTCGTCGTGGGGGGTTTATCCGCTGGACATAACCATACGGTCACATGCAAGCGCACGGGGTCACATGCGTTCGCCCCTGCTCCAAATAAAAAGGAGTAATCTCAATGACCACCCACCTTAGACTGTACCCTCGACCAGCGAGTTTCCCGATCTCCAACAGCTGTTCGTCCTCACTGAGGTCGTGCATACTCGAGGAAGCCGTGGAAGCAGCGTTACGGGAAGACACTGAAGGTAGAGGGCAGCGAGGAACCGAAGACCGATGATGATAGCCACATTACCAGAGGTACTGCATCATGCCTCGCCATGGTGTAGGATGAGTCCACTGTGCGAGCTGAGGTCGTTCCGAGTTTGTCTTGTACACCGATGACTTGCCGCTCAAAGGTTGGGGCCCCGGCGGTGTTGAGCAGAAGAGACAGACATAGACGATACGTGCCAGGACCGAGCAGCTCGAAGGACGGCGATGCTGAGGGGTGGAAACGAGAATAAGAGCGTAGATGGTGTGGCTTGAGGCCAAGTAAGCAAATTGCCTACTACGTTGGGCAAAGCACAATACTGGAAAGGTCAACGGCTGACGGGACTCGAAATGGATAATGAAACCAGCAAGATTGAGGAACGGATTTCTTTAGCTGAACACAAAGTCTTAGTGGTGGCCTTGAGTGCGGGAACATGAGCAACAGTACCAACGACAACGAACCAATGTTCGATCGCGGTGCGAAGAATCTGTGCAGCATCAAAGCCTCATCATGTCAAGTCATGAAGGACGGCAATGATGGTAATCCTGAAGATTGGGAGAGGGTGGAAGATTGTGGATGATGATGCACAGGACGCACTGTGATGTTGGGATGAAAACAAGACAAGAAGATTGAGAACCGGAAGAAGGTATCAAGGCACGTTGAGCCATCATTGACCCTGGCAGTAGCGCATCTGCAGCAGCTACTTCCTTGTTATGCGATTAACTAGGCAAGTGTCAAGAGGGGGAGTGGGTGGCGGTATCTGAAATGGCAGGTACGTTCCTTGGACGCATTGATCAATGATCTGGTCGAATCTTTGACCAGAAAATCCACACATTGTATTCTGTATGGTAGGTACGTCTACTGAATTTCAGACCCTTCTTTACTTTGGCGCATTGTTACAGAAGGAACGTAGCTACGAGTATAGGCTAGTAGCGACATGTCTTACGTGCGTATGCTTGGGATATGCTCAGATCAACAAAGGGGAGCGATATGGTCCTCATCACAGGAGCTGTATGGATCTTGTTGCACGTAACCGAAGTAATGTTTTCGAAATTGAACCAGGGAATACAGATTGTCAAATCTAGAAGTCGCCCGCTTCTGCCTTTGTGGATATCTATTTTCAAGTCCAGACCCCGGACATGGTGGTTTCATGTGGCTTTGAATTGGTGTTATTGGCACTGAAAACATATTTCGTGGGACATGGGACTGCACTCGATGAATGCCTGACGAATGGTAACGAATGGTAACGGTCGAGGATGATTGAGAGCTGAGCAGCATAGATTAGTTCTCCGCTTCGGTGGGCATGATCACTCAGGTGGATTGCGGGGCAAGGTGGAAAGGGGAGGCGGAGAGCTTTTAGGAGTGGAGTAAGTATTAGGCGATGCCGGGGGTGAAGACAGTTGTTGCGGAGAAGCCAGGGACGTGAGGGTAAGAAGCCTGGCTGTTATATGACCAATGGCAGATAGCCAATCTCCTTCGGTGACGTTACGCAGATATCGATTCATTCTCCATTACTCAGGACGCTTGCGAGGCCCGTGGCTACATAAAGTCCACTAAGTTCCCCAATAGAAGCCGCTGATACCTTTCCACCACCTCCCCCGCCCTCATCAACACCCCGGCCGCCAACATCCTCACCCTCTCCCCCTCCTCACTCCCCCCTCCGAACTTCTCAAACACCATCTGCACCCACTCCCTCGTCTCCAAAAGCTCCTTCGCATGCTCTTCAGCCAGCCTTCTTTGATTACCAGAATTGATATCCAGAAGCGTCAGGAGGGAGAATAGCAGCGCTTCTAGAACGGGGGGATCCGAAGCGCGGGCACGGAGCGAGAGGAGAAGGTCAAAGAACTCGGTCGTCATTTGTGGGAGGGAGAGGGGTGAGGTGCCGGCGGCGTCGAGGATCAAGGAAAGGGTTTTGAGGTAGTGGGAGAGGAGGAAGGGGGATGTATGGGTGTTTTGGTCGCCGCTGGGGTGGAGCGGGCGCGGGTCAGCAGATGCAAGCCAGGGGGGGTATGCATATAACAGCGGGATTCTGGTCAGGAAACGTACTATGCTTGGAGCTGCATGCGCCAGAGGCCGGTGAGCGGGAAGAAGAAGCCATCGGCGACGATCTTCGCAAGCTCGTTGGGTATCGGCTTCGGTCGCCTTTTCTCCACTTCCATCCGTGAGCTGAAGGTGCGCACTTTCAAGGCGTTCGGTCCACTGAGTTGATCTGCTGCTTCGACTGCCATTGGCTTGATCATTATTTTCTTCATGCGCTCTGAGATGGCGTCCACTGGCTTCGCTTCGATCGCGTATAGTTTGTGCAACTTGTCTGGGAGCAATCTCGAAGGGAATGGGTTCTTAGCGATTATGTCGGCGCCAGTGAGAGATGCATCCTCGTCTTCTAGACCTGCCAACTCGCGAGCCCCTAGACCTAGAGCTGTCAGTATTGACGCTCGCTGGCCCATGGAATATTCGCCATGGAAGAAGGTCTTTGAGAACCACTGGCCCATTGTCAAAGGCTGTGCTATGATCACGGCGATCATGCCATGCAGTCGCATCTTCTGGAAGTCGTCCATGTTGTACTTGTCGCTGAGCCCGGTGAGGAGCGTTGCCAATTCCTCGATATGCTCTGAGACTTCCGAACCGAAGTTGGCCTTCCGTCGAATGAGGCTGGATGCATGGCTGAGTGCGAGTCTGTGCCGATCGAAGTTCTCTGTGTCTCGTAGACCTGCAATTAATTCGCGTATGTAGCTTGATAGGCATCAGACAAGATGTCACCATGTTCAATATCCGATTGGTACTCACACTGGTGCCGTGGGCTTATTACGCTGTACTAGAGTAGCATCCTCATCCTCGTCAGAAGCGTCCGAGTCTGGCTTCTCGTAGGCAATCAATTCGTCGTCTTCTGACTCCGACTCTCCGTGGATTTCTTCAATAGCAATGATCTTTGACGAGCTCTGCTTGTCGAACAACCTTTGCGGTTTAACATTCGTGGTTTTCCAGTGATTCTTCTTGGGATGATCGATAATCTTGGATTCTGTGGATCTCAAATCGCTAATTGAGCCAACGGGGTCTTGCACGCTCGTTAGACTTTGATACCACCGGCCATCAGCGCTATCAACTTCTTCAGCGCTGAAGTTCATCCTTTTCCCATCTGCATCGACCAGCGCGGAGATAGCTGTTCCGACAAGCATGCCGAGAATGGATGCGCGTTGCGAGGAAGCGGAAAGACGGTTGGAGATAGCGTTGATGTAGATACTTGCTTTAGACTCGGCGGAAACGAAAGTAGGATCCTGACGGTACAGATAGCCTGCAATTACGAGCAAAACCTGTACGTTAACTGAAGGCTGTCAGCCTTATAGATCGTATAGAAGACAGAAAACCAGACCTTCTTGCTGTAGTATAGGCGTATGCTTGATATACAGAGGATCGCCAAATTGGCACAAGGTCCGCGAAAATACCTCTTTCATGCTCTCTATCCGACTGTCAGTATTCATGTTTGATAGCAGAACATGAGCCTACGTTGATCATGTGAAAGCGCTGCGATCACGGCTCGATATACGCTCATCCGCTGCCTCACACCAGATGTTGCAGTGCCTGTCAACCACCGAATCAGAACGCCTCGAAGGTCTGCACTGTCATTGCTAAGGCGAAAGAAGAGAGCTGCCGCCCCAGCTAGTAGGTTCGTCTCAGGAATCTCTTCAGAGGGGGCTAACGAGGCTCCATCAAGGAGACCGAGTTTTCTCGAAAGAATTCGTATCAAAGATAAAAGCACATTCTTTTGCTCATTTGCTGTCAGATGCTTTACCACTCTATAGTTATCCAGCCCACTGTCCTCACCAGCAAGCAAGCTCGAGAAAGCACTTTCAACGACGTTGTCTAAGTAGAATTTAGGAGAAAGCCATTCCTCGGAGAGAGAGCTATCTACCTGTATAGCCTAGCGTCAAGGCCTTACTGAATAATTGAATGACTGCTTTTCGCTCGTCTTGATCATCTGTCCGCAAGCGATCCACCATACAGGCACAATTTCTGCCCACCCACGCAGCGTATTGGCTTCCACCCGAAAGCCAACTGCTTTCTCTGATGGACGGACTCAACTCATCAATAGTATGGTCTATCTCAGCGACTAAAGCTAGGATCCTACCACCGGCAAGCAGCGAAGTAAGCTCCTTCCATGCCAAGGCCCTTTTGGACTTGTCTAGGACCAGAAGATTCAGGTCATTCCAGGAGCTGAGCATGAAATCATCATTCTTGAATGTTTGCTCGAGAAGCTGGACTAAGCCTTCTATCTGCTGTATTTTACCTGATCGATCTGATCGGCTCTGAGCAGAAAGCTCTTTCAGAAGGATACCGAGCCTGCTTGCAACGGCACCAATGCCTGAAATACTGCTTAGACATCTGACTAAGGTTTTCCTCAATCTTGCATGTGCTGAGACTTTCTTGTCGTTCAGAACACTCCAGTAGCTCGGAATCACGTCATTGATCATGGCAAAGATGATCTGGGAGGCTTTCGGGCTCGGCGCTTTGATATTGAACGACCCATCTTTCCCTTTTCGAGGATCAAGCCAATTAATGGCATCAGAGAGCTGCTCGATGCTAGGTTGAGATCTCAATGCCTGGAGAGCATCATCTGGCGAGCAGACTTCTGATATGCTCCTCTCGTTTGGCGATGAGCCGATGTGGCTGGCGTCTGCATCTGAATCAGGTCTATTTATTGCCCTGGTCGTGATCGGAGTGAGCAGATCCTGCATCTCGACTTGTTGGGCGGTGGCATTTGCCCTGCTCGCTACAATCAAGAATCTCCAGACGCTGCATGTGTAAGAAAATCGACGACTCAAATCGACGCCCAATCAAAGCGCGCTCCCAGGACATTGAGGCTAAAGGGAGATCTACGGCGCTAATGCAGCGCGGCTACGAAGTAAGGTAGATCTCGCGCCAAGCTTTTGTGACTTTCGGTACTTCAAGTGAGAAGCTGCTTCTACAATATCTTGAACTGCGAGGTACGGTTCTGACGGCACTCGCCAAAGTACCCCAAATGGCGACTACAACGACTTCTACGCTCTCAAATGGTGTAGAGCCGTCACATAAACGATGGTACTGCAGCGGCATTTCATTACGACCTTGTAGGATTCAATAGGCTGAGATGCGTATAGGACGTATCTCAACAATATATTATCCCGGAAGGGACCGTTTACCGATCCAGATGCAGAGCTTGGCCCGGAGACACTTACGAGATTGGGAGAGGCGAAGGTCCTGTTAGTGAGGAAAGACGCTCGTTATTCTTAGCCGATAACTGATCTCGTACAGCGTGATGTAGGTTGCATCTCAAACCATTCCCGCCTAGATACTCACAATATCTAGAGGCGCCGGAGGTCTCGGCTGTGAGATTTTGAAGAATCTTGCGCTCTCAGGTTTCAAGGACATTCATGTCATCGACATGGGTTTGCATTGCCATCCTTTGTTATCTTTTGCAAAGACTTAGAAAGTGATAGACACGATCGATGTCTCGAACCTCAACCGCCAGTTTTTGTTTCGAGAAGCAGATGTCGGCAAGTCCAAAGCTGAGGTAGCTGCTGCCTTCGTTGAGAGGCGGGTTAAAGGCGTTAAAATCACGCCATACAATGGCAAGATCCAAGAAAAAGACGAGGACTACTACATGCAATTTCAACTCGTCGTCTGCGGTCTCGATAGTGTCGAAGCACGACGATGGATCAATGCGACTTTGGTGGGAATGGTAGATCCGGAGAACCAGCAGAGTTTGAAGCCTTTGATAGACGGTGGTACCGAAGGTCAGACCAGGCTATCTTGTGACTTCTATATCTTTTGACATTCGTACAGGTTTTAAAGGTCAAGCTAGGGTCATACTACCCACGATCAGCTCCTGTATCGAATGTCAGCTCGATCTGTCCCCTCCTCGACCGGCCGTACCACTCTGCACGCTGGCCACCATACCACGGCAGCCCCAACATTGCATCGAATGGGCGAAGATCATGGCATGGGAAGAACATCGAAAAGGCGAGATCATCGACACCGATGACCCCAACCATATCAATTGGCTTTACAACAAAGCGAAGAAGCGCGCGGAAGAATTCAGCATTCCTGGAGTGACTTATCAATTGACGCAAGGTGTGATCAAGCATATCATACCCGCAATTGCATCTACGAATGCCATTATCGCCGCCAGCTGCTGCAACGAAGCGCTCAAGATCGCCACGAGCTGCAACCCCTTTCTACAAAATTACATGCAATACACTGGAGACGCGGGCGTGTACACCTTCAACATGGAATTTGAGCAGATGCCGGACTGCCCAGTATGCGGGAACTTGCCAAAAGATCTTCTTGTCGACCCCTCGTCAACGCTTCAAGATCTTGTTGCAAGTTTTGGCGAGAGGACGGAGGCGCAGCTCAAGAAACCCACGCTGCGGACTGAAAGGACTTCGCTGTACTCACAAGCGCCGCCATCGCTCGAAGAGCAGACACGGCCCAACCTATCTAAGAAGCTTTCGGACCTGGTGGTGGATGGAGAGCAGATAGCAGTATCGGACCCTGCTTTTACTATCGACTTTAAGTTCAAGATCATCTTCCAGTCGTAAGCTTCGATTTAGCGCCCAGACCAAAATGATTGATGAGAACATGATGCATGGCGACGGAGTTTTTAGCTGGCATGAGGGCAGCCACAATGGCCACCATAGACTCTCTAGAGTCATAAAGCGTGGATTTCGTGCACCACCAGCTCGGACCGCGCGTCCACTTGTGCCGAGAACGCCTTGCAATGCCGCTCGTTGCAAAATGCATAGAAGACCTCCACATATTCGACTAATGGTGGACATTGGGCAGATTCCTTAGCATCTTGTCGCACTTCACTTTCAAAGCCCTCACACTCTCCATGAAGAGCTCGTCGCTCTGGAACTGTCCAGTGCTCTCGACCATGAAGATGAAGTGGTCTCGGACCCTTCCCAGCTTGACCTTTCCCTCGAATTCCTTGTGCCTCAGGCATTCCCGCGACACAGTGTCCTTGAACGCATTCTTAACCACAGCTTTCTTCTCCCCTTCTTGACCCTCGTATCCACTTCCTTCCCTACTCGCTTCTTCCTCGGTAACCTCTTCCAGCCCTATCACACCTTTCGGGAAACACCTCGCAAATTTCCTCGCATCCTGTCCTACAATCGGCTTCGTGATCTCAATCGTCGGCAGCAATCGATAGCTGGCCGTAGCCACCGGACTCCACTTCGCGTGGTCTGCGCCTATCCCTTTCATGCAATGCATATCAAGGCTGATCTCCTGACCGGGCCTCATCTTCGCAATCAGAATATCGGGATTCACCGCCCTGATCGGCCCGAGCTCTTCTGTGAAATAGTCCATCTGCCGTCCTATAGGAGGTCCGAATTTGATGTCCTTTGCGTAGACATTGGTCCCTTTATACAATTTCGCTGGGTCGGTAATACCTTTGGCCATGAGCTTCTTCGCATTCTCTGTCCATTCGCACTTCGCCTCTAGTTTCAACACAATGGTGTTATAATCGGTTGGGCCAGGATCGGGCTCATCGTCTACGGGCTTGGCCTTCCAATGCAACCAATTCAGACCCTTCGCGTTGCCAGTCAGGGGGATGAGGCCGAGACGGTGAGCAAGCACTTCGTCCTGGACTATGGTGGTGTTGTTGTGGATGAAAACGGTGTGGATGGCGATGGTGGGGAGTTCGGCGATAAGGATGCGTCGGAAGGCGTTGGCGATTGAGGAGTCGAGGTTGATGAGAGAGAATGAAGCGTCGTAAGGAAGGTTTTTGTGGAATTCTACTCGGAAATTCTACATAAAACATTAGAGAATTCAGATTGGATGTAGAATGCGCGTACTCTTCGGAATCGTTCCAGATCCCAGACATGGTTTTCGCCAGGGTAATGCCCAGGAAAGTCGGTAGAGGAGACATTAGTGACGGTTTCTGGATTGACTCCCACAATCTGCGTCGGATCAGCGTTCGGTGTCTCGTTTGTGCGGTTTGACTATTCCCCACCTTTCTTCGATACGCCTGATCAGGCGATAGAGGCTCAGGTGCCATGATGGCCACGATTGGGGGGCTCACATATTTTCCTTGTGGGGAGTGTCCTCGGACTTTGATATCGAGACCTCGAAGTTTAGCCGCGGCAGCCGAAGAAGAGCCGACCAATCAGCGCTCTAGAGAAGTCGTTGCCGTCACCCCATTCTCAAATGCGGCGAACAATCAATGCCTGTCTATCCCAAGTCTGAGTACAACCTCGCACAATTCCAACCTCCCTCTTCCTCTTAGCCATCGGTCACAATGGCAACACCCTTCGCCCGTGTTGCCCTCCGCAGCGGCAAACGACTCCGGC
>JAABUS010008742.1_pt1 | contig 10974 bp, 12 predicted proteins | sample 5560161 | NCBI WGS metagenome assembly JAABUS01 (sample SAMN10711885, study PRJNA513376) | rock metagenome | isolation source: Antarctica rocks | place: Antarctica: Victoria Land, Trio Nunatak nord | collected 2016-01-04
GCCGTTGAATGTTTTCGCCTACCCAATATTAGCTCAATATGTCTGCGCTTCCTCGTTACACCAAGCCTCTTCCTGAGTGCGAAGGTCCGAAACTCCATCCCTTGAAAGGTCGTCGATACACCATCAAATTCCTACGTCTTCTAAGCGACATCGAATCAGAGGGGCACGCGCACGTATTCGAAGTCTCTATGGGCTCGAAGAAATATGCGCTGAAGGTGGTAAGGAGATGCCTCCCAAGAAACCAACCCCTAGTGTTCCGTTGACACGATTGAATTGTCACAGTTCAAGTTTTATGATGACGAGGAAGACCGAGAAGGTTTATTCGGCATAGAGAAGGACCTTGTCCCGGTCCATCTTTTTCAGGCCCACATGGATCCTTTTTACAACGAGTGCCGCGCCTTTGGGCGCATTATTGAGTCCAACCAGAATGGCAAGATTGCGGTTCGCTGCTACGGTCATCTAGCAATTCCCGCCGAGAGGGAAGAGGAACTGAAACAGAGGTTTAATATAGAAACCTGGAACCGACCTGACGAGGAACGCGCGTCCAAAAGACAACCATTTCGAGCCATCATGAAAGACTTAGTTCTCGGAACCGTTCCATTCACCGACAAGCAGGTGAAGAAGATGTTGAGAGATCTGAAGAGATTGCGTCGGCTGGGTATCTACCCAAGGGATGTGCAGGCGAGGAACTATGTGGGCGGCTTGCTTGTGGATATGAGTATCGCCATAACTGAGCCTCACTTTCTTTTCAACATACGACCGAAGTGGCATGTGCGTGAAGTAAAGCTGGCGGACCTGCTCTCGTTTGATACGATGATGGAAGAAGAGAAGGTTGGAACGTGGCACCGTGCAGCAAGAAACGAAGAATATTGTGGGAAGCTTCGGTCGCAGAAGGCCAAGGACAGCTCCTCGAAGAGGTGAACTTCGGGGTGCTGATTCGATCCGTCCAAGACCATTCGCAACTTCGAACTCGGCGCTGATAGCTCCCAGCTGTAAAATTCCTGGCATAGCATTGCCAGCGGAGCGCCGGGCCTGATGGCATTATTCATTGGAGAAAGACCGGTATGATTTGGGCAAGAACCAAATAGCCATGCCGATTACACAAACAAGAGATAGACCGTGTCAACATTGACGTATTCCATATCGTTCTTATTCCAATTCTCCCTGTCGCGGACGCACGAAGGTCTAGATTTGCCGTCCAGTGGCATAAGTGACAAACTCTTGCGCGGTCCTTTCATTGAGTAAAGTTCTGGGACGAGGAAAGCACCAGCGGCCGACTGCGGGCAGACCTCTATTAGCAGAGGCACAGGCATTGGATGATATGAAACAAAGGGATATGGGAATTTCGAGAAGATGGAGGAGATAATGAACAACATGAAGGCAAAATGGTTGATCGATACGAATAGGGAGGGAAAAGGTTTTGGTAGCACATCCCTCTATCTCTATTCGTCACTGAAGATACTAATGAGCTGCGGAGTTGAATTAGTGGTGGAAGACGTTACAGATGTCGCCTGGGAACCATCTTCCTTTACTCACCCTGCAGTACCTCCCCAGAAGTACAATAAAGTCTCGGCTCTCACCGAAGCCCAAACTGGCCTGCACATCTTACCACAATCAGGACAAATCTGTAGAGGTCCTTGGGCGTCCAGTGGATCTTGGGCTGTGAGTAAGGTTAACAAGGGACAAGGGCACGGTATAGTTACACTTTCGCAGTATGACGCCCGATCCTTTTTCCATACGGAAAACTAATCTCTGCAGGGACCCTCCTGGAATTGATACGACCAGGTTTTTGGGTGTTTTTAAATAAACGGGGAATGGCATGATGGACGGATATGGCATTGCGCGGTTTTCTGGGAATTGTTGTCTGTTGCGGCCGACATCGCTTATTTCGTCCACTTACCTTGGCGTACCTGGATCAGGATACTTCGAAGCCCGACGTACATCTTAGTGACCCTTTGCTTTTCACACTCCTTGTCATTACCATCCTTTTTCTCATGTCCCTCAAGCCAATCTTGTCTGATCCTCACCGCCTCCTCAGTTTTCTATTGATCAAACATGTAATGCTTTAACGCATTCCTCCCCTACCAATTCGTTACATGCGGATCAGCCTCCCTGTCCAAGAGCAGCAAAATCACACCGTCTAAGCCTCTTTGAGCAAAGGCGTCTCATCACATCGAGGATCCCTCGTCTCATCATCAACCCCGGCGTCAACTAGCAGGCGCACTATATTTGGCCCGCACCTTCAAGATGCCGATGTATTACTGCTTTACCGCTGCCGTGATCATGGTTCATATTGGTGCCGCACGACATGAGGTATTGCATACTGGCTGTGTAGCCGGCGATTGGCGGCTAGAAGGGATGGGGTGGTGCTGCGATAGGTTGCATTGTCCATGAAGTGAACAAACAACAGGATAGAAGGATTTCACCTCTCTAGAAATCGAAATAATCTCCTCTGGAGACTTCGGATGTCGTTGACCATGTCGCTTAGAGCTTGATGAGTAGACATGGCCCCACCGGCGATGCTAATAACAGATGCTATGATCGAAACCGGATCCCCCAGGTTTCCACCATTCTTGCCCAGAACTTGCGATATGAACACTTGTAACGATGGCTTGGGCGTAGACGTTCTGCTTCACCTTCGTGTCACCAGCTAAAGTAACGCAAACTAGCTCCGTTAGAAGTAACGGTCTTGCTCAAGCGTCTTAAGGAAGTGGACAATCATACTTCCAATAATACAGTAAAACCTCCCTATAACGATATTCCACATAACAATATTCTCTTTGTAACCATATACTCTCAGAGACCAACAGAGGTTAGTTTGTATGTACGCCCGCTTTTCATATAGCGATATTCTCCTGGTAACGATGTGGTTCAGGTTGGAATTTGGATGTCGTTATAGCCAGGTCTTACAGTACAACGTATGAACCATAACCAGCACGACTAAACGCCCACTCAAAACCCGCACAAAACCATAAGCTCAGCGCAGAATATTTCAGGCTACAATAGGACGAAACGCCGATGATACGAAGCTCCCACAACGTAGAATAGCATTGCATAGGGAAAGAAGAAGTTGAGGATGACAGATGACCTACTCAGCCTGTTGCAAGCATCATAATCCTTTGCTCCGCATCTTCTGCAGCCAGCCCTCCGTCCTCAATCCGTTCTCCAGGTCTCTTTGTACTCATCAACCGAAATCCGCGATTTCAATTGAGACCCGGTGTTTGGGAACAAAACGTGAATTCTGGCAGTTGGAGTGCTGACGACTAATGAGTGAGAGGAAATCTCGACTGATGACGCTAGAGTAGCGTGAGTAGGCGGCCGACTTAGTCTTTTGTATCTACTCGTGTTCTTTGATATGGGATCTGACAAAAGTCAACGTACAACAAGCGACAGCTGTCGACTACGTTGATTTCGGCCTCCTTCAATCAACCTATCCATCATGTATACAGGCTCGCATTGCTGAAACGCTCTGACGATGTAGACAGCTAGCCAAATCGAAAGATAAATCTATCAGGCCGGATTCATGAAAATAGGTTTGATGCATAAGGTAGCGTCCAATTTGATGTTATGCTTCCTCGCTTGTTATTGTACGTTGATTTTTGCCAGGCACTGATGGATGATAACGTTAAGATGTTGATGAATAGAAAAAATACCGAGAAAACGTCACCAAGCCGATCCGATCGCTAACAAATACTCGAAACTCTCGAGACATTACAGGAAAGAGTCTCCATCCCCCGAATTGCCAATAACCACCCACCCAAACTTCTCCCACCCCTTCTTCGAGACCCATTATCACAACCCTCTCGAAAACCAAGAACACACGACGGCAGAGGTTCGCTGGCCAGTGCTGACCTAAATACTAATCTGCCGGTTCAAGGCTTATGTTTGGTAGAGTATCAGTTCATAAGAGTTAAGTTATAAACATAAGTTCAATTCTATAGAAATTGCTCAATTTTTTGTTTCTATGTTAATTAACATATTAAGATGTGCTAATGATGAAGAAAGATGCATCTCAGTGTGAAAAGTAACAAGTATAGTCGAAAAATGGATCTGTGATCAGATCGCTCTTAACTCCCCTCTGGCCCCAGCCAGTACGCATCCGTGTCTGGATTGTTTGTCTCGGCGTGGGTTTCGTACGTGTATAGGCGCAAGAAGCGTCGATCAGGATCCTATCGCAATAAGGTTCAGCAGCATATCTATCATCAAGCTTTCGAAGGGGACCAATTTAGAGATCATAGGACTTGTCCCAACCTACTAACCTGCATGGCAAGAACCCACCCCGTAACCCCAACGAAGACAGGCGAATGGGGAACAGATTTCGCATCCAACCACGACACCCAAGCATCAAGATCCGCCTTCGTCTCCACCCCCCACGTCACTGGATCGAACATCATATCGTTACTGGCCTGTTGGGGGTTCAGGCGCAGCTCGAGTACCGTGCGGCCAAAGGAGGGCATCATCATCTCAACAGCGTACCGCTCGCCGGAACTGTTGATATGGTCGAGGGTGGTGATACGTGACGCCCCCATGACGGCTGCATACCAATCAATGGAAACGTTGATATTCGAGACGGGGAATTTGAGGTGGTGGATGCCGGATACGGGCGGGGCGATCGGCTGCTTGCAGGTGCTGTTTGTTGCTGTAGCGATAGCGGTGACGACAGCGAAGATCATGCCTAGGAAAAGTCTTAAGTGATACATTTTCCTCTCGGCTGTCCCTGACAGGCCGGCTTGGATCGCTGCAGGAAGTTTTTGTGCAGCAGATTGGCTGGGGCTTTGAACACTTTTTAAACGCAATGGAGTCAGAGCATGCCGGAGTAACAGTCAAACAGAACCTGAATCTCCACCTCTCAATAATGCAGAGCTGACTACTCTTGTACCGCGCCGCATCCTTCAGCGATGCAGCCGAAAGCCAAAATCGACGCTCCGTAACGAGTGCATATCGACAAAGACCGAAAATCGAAAAAATCAAACTGGTAAAAGTAAAAACAAAAACAAAAACAAAAACATTCAAACAGTAACGATAAGCATTTTGTTTCATTAAACCACTATTCATGAATTAAAATCATCATTACCTCTTCAGCCATCTCCCCATCCCCACTCCACAACCACCCACCCACCCCCCCAAACCCACAAAACACACACCAACACCAGAGATTCGCTAGCATTCATCGACGCACCTACTAATCTACTGAATCAAAGCCCATCTTTTCGTGCAAAGCAGACCAGAAACGCCCAGCTCCCCTTAATCTATCGCAGTTATGTACATAGAAGAACGGTCTTTCACTCCTAATTCCGTTGTATGAAAATGCGAAGTGTTTTGGGCCGAGACGGGTTTGACGGGAAGGGGGGCGTCCTCTTTTCCGGTTTTTGGGTAGGCTGCTGGGTTTGGAGAGGATCGTTGGGTGGTTGGTGCGCCTGGGTGCGGGGGCTATGGACTGTACATAGGTGCAGGTGTGTGAGATGGTGTGGGGGTGTTTGGTGATGCTTTTGGGGCCGATCTGGGAAAGGGGTTCCCTGATTCGGATGAGGTGTTTGCAGTGACGTGCTGGTTAAAATCTTTGATGGAAGGATATGAGATTTCTCGTTTGGAATCTGTGGGAAGGCATTTGAGAGGGTTGGTTGCACCTTTCACTTTTCTTATGTGGTGAAAAGCAATAGAGTTTCAAAGTGGATAAAAGACTTCGCTCGGATGGAGTGTTGCTATGAAAAAAAATCGGGCGCTCAGTCGCTAATAAATATGTACACATTAATGCCGTCGACGGCAATTAAAAGGGTTGTCAAAAACGACCAAACCTCCCCATAATCTCTATCCCTAATCCGGGCAAAGCGGCAAATTCTTATCAGCAAAACAAAACGTATGCGCCACCCTACAAGCTGCGTACGTGATAACAGCCTGGTTATCCGGCGGCGCCCCAGGGATCGTCACGGGCAGATCAATAGCATAGGGCCCATTGACACCTTCGCCACCAACACACTGCGAGTCGGGCCCCAAGAGGTTGTGAGCGTAGTACAGCTGGTCGCCTTCGACGTGGTAGAGCTCGGGCGTGGCTTGCAGACCGCACGTGCAACCTTTCGGGCATATTTGGGAGGTAGTGATTGATGTGGTGGTGCCTTTGCTCACAGAGACGGAGGCGGAGACACCGGCATGTACGATGTCGTTAAAGTTGAGGCCAAAATCGGCACCTACTGTGACGGTTACGGTGACGCTATAGCTGTCTGTGTTGCTGATGGTGCACTGAAGTAGTGCGTTAGTAAAGATCAGAAGAGGGAAAGGATGGTATGACAAAAAGGGAAATCACTTACGCCTGCCACTCCCGCGGTACATTGTGCGCCAGCTACACGTCGACGTGGCCCGAGGAAGGGTCCGTTCTGTTTGTGGATGACGTACTTGGTGCCCTGTACGCAAGTGGGCATTGATGCAGATCCGAATCCAGTATCGGGGAAAGCTGCAGGTGCTGAGAGTGCCGTGGGAACCAGTGACAAGAGTAAGGCGAACAGGAGATAGGACTGCATCTTGCCGGAAGGTGGAGGCCAGTTGGTCAGGGGAGAGACGACTGTAGACAAAGCTGGGAGGAGATTGTCTGATCGGGGTAAAGAGGTGTTGGTGAATGAACTGTCTTATTGATACAGTTGATCAGGGTTCTCATCCGGTCTTATATAGTCCGTGACGACGGCGGCCTTGGTCCTCCCGTGTTTGATGTTTCGGCGTCGACGCAACTCCTAGTCTAGTTGTATCATGATCCTAGCTCATAAAAACCTGTAGGTAATCCCGTGTGAATTCTTGCGCAAATATACCTTAGACTCTGAGACCAGTTCTTTTCTCCGACGCGGCACGAGTCGAGCGATTGGGGTAACATATGCATGATTGTCGTGGATCGGAAGTTTAAAAGAAGCCTAAATTTCTGGGGAAATTGTTTGATCGTCGGCAAACATCTCCCTAAGCCTATATAAGAGACAGAAGCGAGTAAGATGTCTTAATCATTTCATCCCGCTTGGCTGTCAGAGGCGCGCATGAAAGCAAACAGACCACTGAATAAGCGTCCTTGTCGCGGCTGATTAGCAGAGCTACAGTAACCAATAACGATTAAGCTCAGGACTCGAGACATGAACACCTCCGTCATACACACAGTAGAACGGGACGGGAACGGACAGAGAAGCGCCCCATGGCTTTACGCCCATGTGAGACCCCGGCCATCATGTTAATGTTACGGTAGATTCGTTTCGGGGGTCTTTTCTAGCGTATTCAGAGAATCCGGCTTATGGGGGACTGTAGATCCGTGGGGTAGCCACGTGGTGACCTTCACCACCGAGCACACGGCACACAAGAGCAGGCGCCGGGCTATAACGCTCTCACGATATGAGAGAGGACCGGTTTCAAAGATCCTTGGCTTGGTGGAATGCAGGCTTCAAGAGCCGCAGAAAACCAAGTCGCTCAAGTTCAAGATCCGAAGTCCCGAGGATATTGTAACCATGTCCAGATCTCTTCCTTGGGCTGTGAGTCGAAGCCGACACTGCACATCTAGCGTCTGGTTATATTGAGAGCCAAGAATAGCCTATGAAATGCCACCATGCCACCATGCCACCATCTCCATCATCTCACGGCCACCCGTCCCCCTAGTCATGGTTTAGCTTCCGTCTGGAATTAGTATTACAACTGTACAAGATCCTGAAAGTACTTATAAGCTGCTTATGCATATTAGCTTGCCTTGCGTTTGAAGGTACTCCGGCGCTACACGGGTCTCGGCATCCACTCAGGCAACACTCTCCTCTCAAGTCTCAATCGATGGCCGACACTCACATTGTTACGTCCGGATATGATCGACATCAGTCTCTTGATTCGGTAGTGCTTTCGAAGGTGAGACCGTCGACAGCGTTAGAATTGGCACTTCGGCTTCACACCAAGAACGGCAAGATTGATGCCTTGAAGCACTCTGGAATCTAGCTCGTCGGGAAAGTTACCGTCCACGGAAGGAAGATGATGTTATTCCCAGTACGTAAACAGGTTGAAGGACGTCATATCTTTTTGTTCACGCCCGCCATACGCTGCCTTTAGAGATTTGGTCAAAGCGAGGGGATTAGCATGTAGGCGTTAGGTGGCTTCCATCGCTGACTGTGTGAGAATTCGGACTTTCTAAATGAAGCATCAGAGATTCCCGGAAGAAAAGAGTAACATCCAACAGACGGCACGCGAGAGACCATCTCAAGTCATTACTGGACGCCACTTGCTATAACAGGCTCTTTAAAATCTGGTACTGTATAAATAGACCAGTCCATAGCCAGCTGGTCACATTTCAGTTATGAAACAATCCAGAGAAGCGACCTCGTGTTATCATAAGGGCCGTTCTAAGCGTCAGAGTCTAGGAAATGCTTCAGCCGGCAATTACAAAATATAGTTAATGAAAAACAAATCGCAGCAATCCGGCAGCTAACCTACTAAGTATACCTCCAGCCTGCCTGCGGTTTCGTCACATAGTCGGGCCTAAACATTTCCAGGCGCATGTTTGAGGCTCCTCGAGGCAGAGCAGAGTTTGCCGAGAGAGCCTGCCCATGCACCACGGTCACGGCACCGTATCGGATAGGCCTATCACCAACTTCCCTGAGGAGAGTATTGGCATCTGCGTTCGAATCGATGGAACTCAGCATAGGAGCATTAAGAGCTTTTGCAGTCTCAATCGGGCTCATCGAGACCGTCTTGCCAAGGGTCCAGTATCCATGAAAGGTGGGGGCAACGAATATTATGCCCAAAGCAGTCACCAAGACTGCGAGGCCCAGGTATAGAGAATGTGACTCATAAACGGCTTGCTGCGCAGTTTGTACCGCAGACACGGTCTGGAGGTCACTGCTGTTGGCCGCTGCTATAGCGGTTCTGAACATTAGCTCGCGAGCCGAAGCCAGCATATCGTCTAGAGGATTGCCAAACTTCAAGGTGCAGCTGTTGGCAGCTGACAAATCGTTTGCCGATGGCTGCGCATATTCTGCCGCAGTTGAGCCTGTGAGGAGGATCTCGTATCCGACGGCAGCAGCGAAACGTGCGTTGGCATTCGAAGTGAATCTATTACTCAGAGCCAGCCACATCCCACCGAGGGTGCTTGGTCCGCTTGTTCCGCCGTTCAGAAGGACGTCGGAAATCTTAATGACTTGGTCATCCTACATAGTTGTTTCTGGAGCTAGATTTATGATGCTCTTGTTGCTATCTAGGATGACAGAGTAACCGACAGTGGCCGCTCTCAGCGAGCAATTCCTTATCGTTAAGGCTCCATCACAATCAGGGGTCTCCTTATATTGGACGTTGAGGCTGATATCGCCGGGCTTCCCAAAATGCCAGCCTAACCACGAAAGGAAGATTTTGGTACCATTTGTGACGACGGGTTGCTGAGGGTCAAATCCACCATTGGGGCCAGTGTCAGACAGAGGGATCAATGAGAAAGGCACCGAGTTCTTTGAACAATTTACAGCAAAACCTGATCCCTTGACTATCGCAGAGCAGGTGCCGTCACAGCCGGTGTTGGTGAGGTTAACAGGTACTCGATTGGTATAATCTTGGACTGTTGGAGTAAAGTTCAACATCAACAGGGACGGCTGCTGCTGCCGGCCACTGATCATGCCAGTGTATCCATCGGGCAGTTCTTTAGCTATGGGAATTGATAGAGTGACGTGCTCGCTAATAGATCTGAAGGTGACGGTCGAGGCGCGCTGCAGCAACGGTCCGTTTATTGGTGTAAAAGCCACAAATATGGTAGCCACAGCCACGAGGTTTATGTGTCTCCCAGATGTCGAAGCAGCCCATAAACTATTTCCGTGATTCCAGTATCTATGTAAGTCGTTGACGGTAGTATTGTCCTTCATGGAACGTTTCCACCAAGCAATATTAGCTCCCTCCGCAAGAGCAAAGTGAAGCAGTATGTTTGTCACAGCCGACGCGATAGCCAAGTACACCGTTGGTTGGATGCTCCACTTTGTAATAGGTTGGCCATTGGATATGAGGAGAACGGCCACAGAGGCGGCCACTCCGAGCAAACTCCCAATCCAGCTTCCGAGACCTAGCCAAGGCAGCCGGGCAACGAAACCAGGATTCCATGGCTTCCTTGGATCGACGGGAGCGTAGGCGGGCGCAGCATCGTGGAATTTATCCATCACAGAGTTTCATGAAAGTAAGCAGCATAAACAGCAATAGCAGGTGGCAGTACGTCCACTATGTATCACCACACTCCCACAAGGCTGCAATAAACAATGTGCAGAAGTAAAGCTGAATTGACATGCCAAGACAAGCAACGCAATGACTGGCGCCCATACCAACCAGAATTGGCCGAATGAGGGACAGAGGGCACCACAATTCAATGTGGAGCCAATACTTCAAGGTAAGCGGAGCGCCCTTGGCGCTTTCGATACGGTCTGGATCAACGAACTCGTAATGTTGATGGACAAATAATTCGGCCTTCAGTCTTAAACTCTTCTGAAGTGACATCGCAACCTTGAGCTTTCCTCTGAACCAGCTTTTAGTAACATTCGCGTTGTAGAAATGCACCCAGAACGGGCCACGACTCGCAGAGCATTGCGTTGATAAGGTGGACGTTGGGCCAAACAACAAAGCTATGTAACTGCATCCTTGTCCCTTCGAGCAGCTACGAGCAGCGACGTATCGCCACCAGCATGCACTGACGATACCTCAGACCCTGCCTCCAGCAACCATTTTATTTGGCGATTCCGTTGCTACCTCCTTCTGCAGTGCTGTATCTCCATACCGTCCCCTCAATCACACATCGGCTCCCTTTCGCAGCAGTTGTTGCACTTTATCATCGACTTCGGCGTCTGCGGGGACTTTGTTACGACTGAGTACGGTGGACATCAAAGCACCTAATCTTTAGATCCAACTCTGTTGCGTTTGTATTACGCTAGGAACTTTCAAAATTCCAACTCGTCTAGGTAGCAATGTGCGACCTAGAATAGCGCTGATACACTTAAAGAAGGCAGT
>JAABUS010008743.1_pt1 | contig 10974 bp, 9 predicted proteins | sample 5560161 | NCBI WGS metagenome assembly JAABUS01 (sample SAMN10711885, study PRJNA513376) | rock metagenome | isolation source: Antarctica rocks | place: Antarctica: Victoria Land, Trio Nunatak nord | collected 2016-01-04
CACACCGCATTGAATTTCGTCTCATGGGCCCCCGATACGGTCAATATGCTCATCAAGTCCCTCTCGATCGGGCTCGTCGGCATGCTGGCCGTCCTCTGCAGGACCCGGACGAACCGGCGCGATGATCCGAGACTCTTGGGGGAGTTCTCGCTCGTCGTGCTGACGATGCTCTTCGTCTCCGAACGGAGCTGGAAGCACCATTTCGTGACCTTGTTGTTGCCTTATACGTACCTGATGTATCGCGTGGGGGTGGCCGACGTGTCGCGGAGGGTCCGGATCGCGCTGGCGGTCGGTATCGCCGCCTCCGTGCTCTTGATCGCCTCGACGTCGAGTGAGATGGGGGGCCTCTTCGTGGAGGGGCAAGGGCATAAACTTGCCCAAGGATATGGACTCTACTTTGCCGCGGGCGTCGTCCTCTATGGCCTGACCGCCTGGCGTGTCTGGGTGGAAGGACGTCGTGCTACTCCCTTGGAGCCGGGGGCGATGGCCGCCGACGTTTGATCCGATTTGACAGGAAAGATGCATCGGGAAGAGTGAGTTCCGGACCTCGACTTGGTCCGGACCGCCGCCCGAGCACGTGGAATCCGCCGGCCGGCCCGGAGTGGTCGGCCTTTCCCCCGGGGAAATGGCCAAGGAGGGCCTCATGAACCCGTCGAAGAATGCGCCGCGCCGCGGCAAGAAGGTGGAGCTAGGCCCGGAAACCCTCGAAACCCGATCGCTCCTGACGGGCGGGACGGGGAACCTGATCGCGATCCTGCCGGGAACCATCGCGACGGCCAAAGAGGTGGGCACCGTCACCTTCACCCTCAGCAAGCCGCACTTCACCATCCCCAAGGGGAGGGTGACCCTCGGCATCGACATCGTCCCCGACGCTGTTGCCACCTTCAAGCCGCAGATCAGCTCGGTCGAGGACGCACCCGGTCGCGCCATCCGCGGGACCACCCGAGCACTCTTCAACCCGGGGGTCGAGCGGAACCGGGATACGGGCGACCCGAGGAGCAGCGCCATGCTCGTACCGCTGACGACGCCGAGGGGAGACGCGCTCACCTCATCCACGTTCACCGTGAAGATCGCGGGCGCGGAGGATTCGACCGGGAGATACCTGCTCGGATTCTACCTGCCCGGCGACGCCAACGGTGACGGCGTCGTCGACGGGACCGACGTCAAGGCGGTCCGCACGGCACTCAACTCGACCCCGGACGACGCCCGCTACAAGTTCGATGTCGACGCCGATCGCGACGGCCGCATCAACAACACTGATATGAAGATCACCCAGCGCAACAAAGGCGTGAAGACGACCATCAGCCCCATCGTCGCGGCGAACCTCGACCCCACCACCGATAGCGACCTGGCCGACCGGAAGACGACGTTCTCCACCGTGCACTTCACCGGCGCGGTAACCCCCGGCGCGACGGTCACCTTCTCCGAGACGACTCAGAAGCTGACCCCCGTCTCGACCACGGCCGATGACACAGGCAATTACAGCATCATGGTCCCGCTCGCCAAAGGGGTCAACTCGTTCCGCGTCACCACGCAAGATGCGTTCGGCCAGAGCATCACGGGCGGGATCGAGCCGGTCACCCTGCTGTAAGGGAGCCGAGGCGAACACCGCCTACACTCCCCGTGGACGCCCGAATCGTCACACCCGCCGGTCCGACCCGGCGGGTGTTTCTCCATCCACGTCCGGTGGTTGGACACCGCCAAAGGCCCCCTCGACGTCGTCCGGGACGACATCGCCACCGCGTCCGCGGCGCCCTTCGAGCGCGAGGATCGCCTCGGCCGTACCGATCCGTGCCAGGGCCCACGCCGCGGAGGCGCGGACGGTCGGGTCCGCGTCGTCGAGTCGGTCGATCAGGACGGGGACGGCCTCGGTCGAGCCGCGCCGGCCCAGGATGAGTGCGGCGTTGCGCAAGAGGCCGGCGCGCTTCGATCGCGAGAGGGCCGTCCCTTTCAAAGACTTGCGAAATTCGTCGGGGTCTCGCGAGAGCCAATCGATCAGGTCGGGGTTGACCCACTCGGGGCGCGGATCGAGCTCGGGCTGCCGCCCCTCCGGGGCTTTGCGGTTCCACGGGCAGACGTCCTGGCAGACGTCGCAGCCGAAGGCCCAATCTTCGAGGCGGTCGGCGAATTCCTCGGGGATCGCCCCCTTGTGCTCAATCGTCCAGTAGCTGATGCAGCGGCGGGCGTCGAGCTGGTAAGGGCCCGCGAAGGCATCGGTGGGGCAAGCGTCGAGGCATCGGGTGCACGTCCCGCAATGGCCGGCCATCTGGGGCTCGTCGATGACCAGTTCGACATCGACCAGCAAGGCCCCCAGGACGGTGAAGCTGCCGAGCTTGCGGTCGATGAGCATCGTATTCTTCCCGATCCAGCCCAGCCCGGCCAGGCGCGCGAAGTCGCGTTCGAGTAGGGGCGCCGTGTCGGCAATGGCCCTCCCCCGGGCACCGGGGCATTCGTCCTGGAGCCAGGCGAGCAAGGACTCCAGACGCTTCCAGAGCGACTCGTGATAGTCCGAGCCCTGGGCGTAGCGCGCGACCTTGCCGCGGGTCCCTCCCGGAGAAGTCGGGTCGGTCCGCCTCCCGTAGACGGCGCTGACCATCACGACCGAGCGGACCGATTCGAGGACTCGATCGGGGTTCGCGCGGGCTTCGGCGTGTTGATGCATGTAGCCCATGCCGGCCGAGCGGCCCGCATCCAGCCATTCCAGGAACCGCGGATAGCCGGGGGGGGCGACGGCCGGGGCGATCCCGACCCCGTCGAAGCCGAGCCGACGGGCCTCGGCCTTGAGGCGTCCGGTCAAGTCGTCTGTCATCGCGATGGGCCTTCCTGGCCTCAGCGGGCCCGGAGCGCGAGCGAATCCTCGACGCCGAGGTTCGTATAGATGCGCCGGGTCGCATCCGACTTGTTCAGCGTGTAGAAGTGAATACCCCGGACGTTATGGTCGAGCAAGTCGCCGCATTGCTCCGTCGCCCAGTGGACGCCCACGTTGGCGACGGACTCGGCATTGTCCCCGCATCGCTCGACATCGCGGAGCAATCGGGCCGGGAACCGCGCACCGAGGGCCAATTCGGCCATCCGCGTCATCCCCGGCTTCGACGCGATCGGCATGATCCCCGCGAGGATCGGCACCTTGATCCCGGCGAGATCGCACCGCTCGCGGAAGTCGTAGAAATCGTCGTTGTTGAAGAAGAGCTGTGTGCAGATATAGTCGGCGCCGGCGTCGACCTTGCGCCTGAGGTGATCCATCTCCTTGAGCCGATTGGGGGTAGCCGGGTGCCCCTCGGGGAAGCCCGCCACGCCGATCCCGAACCCGCGCGTATCGGAGGTCGTGGGCCAGGGCTTGATGAATGCGACGAGGTCCTCCGCATGCCCGAACGCGTCATTCGCCTTGATATAGTTCGCCCGGTCGCGGGGAGGGTCGCCGCCCAGGGCCAGGATGTTCTCGATGCCCGAGGAGGCGTAGCGATCGAGGATCGCCGTCAGCTCGTCCTTGGTATGACAGACGCACGTCAGGTGCGAGACGGCCGTGAGGTCGGTCTCCCGCTGGATGCGGACGATCAGGTCGTGCGTCCGCTCGCGCGTCGATCCTCCCGCGCCGTAGGTCACCGAAACGAACGACGGCCGCAGCGCTTGCAGCTGCACGATGTTCCTGAAGAGCTCTTCGGACGCCTCGTCCGTCTTGGGCGGGAAGAACTCGAAACTGAACGTCGTGGGGTGCGCCTGGAAAATGTCGAGGATGTGCATGGCTGGGGGCTTCCCGGGCCCGGATGTTCAGGTCATAAGGTCGTCGGTCGTAACGTCCAGGATAACGGGATTGACCGCCCGGCGGAACCTTATTCGGGCTGAGGGTTGCCTGATTGCATCCGTGATGGAGCAACGCCGTGTTTGGGGCAGAGCGGCTCCAGGGCGCACCGGTCGCAGCGAGGTCGCAGGGCCACGCAAATCCGCCGTCCGTGGTCGATCAGGCGATGGCTCAAGTCGATCCACCCCGAGCGGGGCACCAAGCCACATAGGTCTCGCTCGATGATCACGGGATCCCGGCTCGTCGTCATGCCGAGCCGGTACGCCAGGCGCTTGACGTGGGTGTCGACGACCACCCCCGAGGGGATCCCGAATGCATTGCCGAGCACGACGTGGGCCGTCTTCCGGCCGACGCCGGGCAGGTCCGTCAGCGCATCCAGATCTCGGGGGACCTCGCCGCCGTGCCGCTCCACGATCCGGGCGGAAAGCGCGATCAGGTTCCTGGCCTTGGCCCGGAAGAAGCCAGTCGAATGGATCAGGGCCTCCACGTCTGCCGGTGAGGCTCCCGCCATCGATCGAGCATCCGAGAAGCGGGCGAAAAGCCCCGGTGTCACCAGGTTGACCCGGGTATCGGTACACTGCGCCGAGAGCACGGTCGCCACGAGCAGCTCATGTGCGTTGCGGTGAGCTAGACCACACTCGACGTCCGGGTAGAGCTTTGTCAGCGAACGGACCACTCGGTTGGCATGTCGTCTGGCGCCCGGATCGGGCAAGTCCCCCGCAGGCTTCCTCGCCGCGTCGCTCCCTTGAATTTCCATATCCCCGATCCTAAACCCGATGTCGGTGTTGTCAATCCTCCGCAAGACTTGTCGCATACCCCCCCGGGACTACAATAACTCCGTGGCGAGACTTCGCCCCCGGAAGTCCCGAGACACGTCTGTCCGAGACCGGCCTTACCTTTCCACTCCGATTCCGGGAATACGAAGATTGGACGAGTCCATGGAAGGGGATGAATTGCGGGATTTTTCGGGGGTCTGTCGCCTCTTCCCCCTCCCTGGAGTCGTACTTTTTCCACACGCTGTGATCCCGCTGCACATCTTCGAACCGCGCTATCGGCAGATGACCGAGGACGCCCTGGCGGGCGACAAGCTCGTGACGCTCGTCCAGCTTCGACCCCGCGAAGATTCCACGCCCACATCCCCGCCCGCAATCGAGGATGTGGGGTGTCTGGGGCGAATCCTGCAGCACGAACGGTTGCAGGACGGCCGGTATAACTTCCTCCTCTTGGGATGCAAGCGAGTCCGTCTCGGACGTGAGCTTCCCAGCAGCAAGCTCTATCGTATCGCGGAAGCCGAGATCCTCGAGGATCACCCCTCGGAGCGGGGCGAGGGGAGCGGACGCCCGGAGCTCGTCCGATTGTTCCACACCGTGCTGGAACGGAGCGAGTCGTTCGATACGGATCTCCGCACGTTCCTCGAATCCGACCTCCCGCTTGGGGTCTTGACGGACATCCTGGCCCATGCGATCGGGTTGGCCCCCGAGAGGAAGCAGGCCTTGCTGGCCGAATCACACGTCGATCGCCGGGTCGATGAACTGCTCGACATCCTCCGTCAGGCCGCGGCTCGCGATCCCGCCAACGAGGACACGAGTCGGAGATTCCCGCCTCCGTTCAGCTTCAATTAGTCCCGCCTTCGATCCGCTTGCGTTCTCGAGTCCCCTCGACTACAATCAATCTCCTGAATCCATCCGGAAGACGATTGTCAGTCTTGAGTTAGAGTTTATCACTGCCCCACCGCCCACACAATGTCCCCCGACGACACGCCTCTAATCGAGAAGTGCGATCATGTCCAAAGTTCCTCCGTGGGACGACGATCCGCGGGATGTCGCCGGGGCAGAGCGTGACAACCACGACGAACCGGATAAGGGGTCGCAATCGCCGCCGGTCGACCTGGAGCGCATTCGAGCCGCCGTCAGGGAGATCTTGATCGCCGTGGGTGAAGACCCGGAGCGCGAGGGGTTGCTCGAGACCCCCGACCGCGTGGCACGCATGTACGCGGAGGTCTTTCAAGGGCTCCATCAGGATCCGCGCAAGCACCTGCGGAAGCTGTTCACCCAGAAATATGACGAGATGGTCCTGATCAAGGACATCCGCTTCGAGAGCTTCTGCGAGCATCACCTGCTGCCCTTCATCGGCAAGGCGCATGTCGCCTACATCCCGAACGGCAGGGTCGTCGGCCTGTCGAAAATTCCCAGGGTGATTGACGTCCTTGCGCAGCGTCCGCAGATGCAAGAGCGTTTGACCGAAGAGGTTGCGGACCTCTTGATGAAGGAGCTGGACGCCAAGGGTGTGGCCGTGGTGATCGAGGCGAGCCACAGTTGCATGACGGTCCGGGGTGTCCACAAGCCGAGCAGTTCGTTCGTCACGAGTGCCATGCGCGGTGGGTTCAAGAACCGACTGGCGACCCGCTCCGAGGTCTTGTCGCTGATCTTCGGCGGCAAATCCTGAGGATGCCCGGCTACTCGTCCACGCGAGGGGCAGGGTAGGAGCCGGGTCGAGTCTCTGAATTAGAATCCCCTCACGACGATCGAGACCGTCGATGGCGACAGCGATGCTGGCCGATTTTGCGACCCGTCTGGGGTGTGGGCTGGCGGTCATGCTGCTGACGGCCCCTTGGCGGGTCGTCCCGCCTCCATTTTTCCGGACCCAATGCCAGATCATCCTCGCCTTGCTGGTCCTGGCCGCCCTCGACCTCGGCCGGGCCGGCGAGAATACTCCCGAGACGGCGATCGTGGCGGGGGCGGCGGTCCTCGCCTATTTCGGCACGGTGACGTGGGGCCTGGGCCTGCCACGTCTCGGGGTGCCGATCGCGGCGTCCATCGCGCTGGTGACGGGGGGGGGGCTCGTCTGGAGCGCCGGAGGATCGACGTGGGAGAGCCAGGCGCTCAATGCTGCCGGGACGCTGGCGTCGGCCAGTTTGATGGGAAGTACCCTGACCGCCATGCTCCTGGGACACTACTACTTGACGGCACCCGCGATGTCGATCGCCCCTCTACGCAGTCTTGTACGATGGATGTCCTGGGCGTTGCTGGTACGAGCCCTCATGGCCGGCCTTGGGGCGTGGTATCTGTACGGCGGCGCCGGGGCGAGCTCTCTTCCATCGTCGGTATCGCCGTTCTTCCTGGCGGTGCGCTGGGGGATGGGGTTCGCCGGGACGGCCCTGGCGACCTATTTGACGTGGAAGACGGTCGAGATCCGCTCGACGCAATCGGCGACCGGCATCCTATACATCGCGCTGGCGCTGGTCTTGTTCGGCGAACTCGCCGCGATGACGATGTCACGAAGCGTCGGGGTCATTCTTTGATCTCCGGCGGCGGACGGCGTCAGGTGCGTGTGCACCGAGTTCGCGGCGGGATGGTTTTCGACCAGGGGAGTGGGAGGCCGGCCCGATCATGGAGTTGACGTTCCTCTGCCCGAATTGCGACGCGATCGGGACCGTCGCGACGCTGGAGACGGCCCGCACGGCGACGTGCCCGTCGTGCGCGCGAGTGCGCGACCTGCATGTCGAGGCGGTCCGCGACGGGACGTTGCATTCGTGCGCCTGGTGCGCGACCGAGGACCTGTACCTCCAGAAGGATTTCCCGCAGGGCCTCGGGCTGTTCATCGTGATCGCGGGATTCGTGGTCAGCACGATATTCTGGTACTATGTCATGCCGATCCCGGCGCTCTCGGTGCTCCTGGTCTCGGCCCTCGCGGACATGGTCCTGTATTACTGGGTCCCGGACGTCACGATCTGTTACCGATGCCTGGGCCAGTATCGGGGCGCGGGGACCAGGCCCGACGGCCGATTCCTCCCGTTCGACCTGTCGACGGGCGAGCGGTATCGCCAGGAGCGAATGAGGATCGAGCAGTTGCGGGCGCAAAAGGGGTCCGCCGAGCCTGCCCCTCCGCCTTGACCGGGCCTTAATGGCCGCGAGACGAGGCGACGGGCGAGGTCATTAGAGGTCGCGACCGAACCGTGGATGAACACCGCGCCCGGATTCATGACGACCTGCGGGGGCTGCTGGACGGCGAATTGCTGTTCGAGCCGCTGGATCGCGCGCCCTACGCGCACGACGCCAGCCTCTACGAGGTCGATCCCCTGGGGGTCATCGTCCCCGCGTCGAACGACGACGTGGTGACGGTCGTCCGCTATGCGGCCGAGAATGCGATCCCCATCCATGCCCGAGGGGCGGGGACCCGGTCCGCCGGCGGGGCGCTCGGGACGGGGCTGGTCGTCGACTTCAGCCGGCATCTGCGACGGATCATCTCGATCTTGCCCGAGGGCGTGATCGTCCAACCGGGAGTCGTGCTCGACGTCCTGAACGCGCAACTGGCGCCGTTCGGTCGCCGGCTCGGTGCCGACCCGTTGGGCTCCGATTCGTGCACGGTCGGCGGCATGATCGGCGTCGACGCGCGGGGTCCGCGCGCCCTTCGATATGGGTCGATGATCGACCAGGTGGAGCGACTTCGGGTGGTCTTCGCCAATGGCGAGACGACCGAACTGGGCGTCGAGCCCTGGCCCGCCGTGGATGATGAGCCGGTTGACTTCAAAGGGGTGGTCGTCCGCAAGCTCGGGGCCTTGGGTCGGCAGCATCCCGACCTCTTCACGAACAAGGCATCGAGCTCGCCCGGTTCATGCGTGGGCTACCCGATCGAGAAGGCCGCATGCGAGGGGGGCATCGACCTCGCCCGGTTGCTGGTCGGATCGCGAGGGACGCTGGCGCTGGTGACCGAGGCGACCTTGCGAACGTCGCCGATCCCGGCGGCCCAGGCGGTGGTGCTGCTCTGCTTCGCGCGGATCGGCGACGCCGCCGCGGTGGTCCCCGACTGCCTCGCCCTGCGCCCCTCCAGCTGCGACCTGTTCGACTGGCGTTCCATCAGCCTGGCGAGGGACGCCGACCCGGCCTTCCGCGAATGGATCGCCGAGGCGGCCGAGGCGGTCCTGATCGTCGAATTCGAAGGTCAAGAGCCGTCCGAGGTCGCGGCGACGGCTCGTCGGCTCTCCGATCGGATCGGCCGTCGTGGACGGGTGGTCTCCGACCCGGTGGCGGTCTCGAGGCGCGTCGACTGCGAGCGGATGCTCGGGCTGCGTCGGGCGATCGAACCGCTCCTGCTCCGCATGAAGGGACCGAGGCGCCCCGTCCCCTTCCTCGACGGCCTCTCGGTCGCCCCCGAGGCCCTGCCCGGCGTCTTGCAGGCCCTGCAGAACATCCTGAAGGGGCACGACGTGAGCTGGGTGCTCGACGCCTGCGCGGGAGTCGGCCTGCTGCACACCCGCCCGTTCCTCGACCTCTCCGATCCCGGGGACGTCGCCAAGCTGGAACCCCTGGCGAGCGAGGTCTGCGAGGCGGTGCACGCTGCGGGGGGGACGATCGCCGGCGAATCCGGCCTGAGACTCGCCGGGACCCAATTTCTGCGCCGGACGTTGGGGGAGCGGATCCGGGTCCTCCGCGAGGTCAAGGATGCCTTCGATCCGCTGGATCGACTCAATCCCGGCAAGCTCATCGGCGACGACGCTCACTTGATGGTCCGCGACCTCCGCCGCCTCCCTTCGGACGTGGGACGACCCGAGGATTCCGGACCGGTCCTTCCCCTGCTCCCGGTCCTGCGCTGGCCCGAGCGTGGATTCCTCGAGAATGCCCTCGCCTGCAACAGTTGCGGCACATGCCGGACGCGCGAACCGACCATGCGCATGTGCCCGACGTTTCGTGCGTTGGGCAATGAGGCGACCACCCCGCGCGCCAAGGCCAACCTGATCCGTCAGGTCGCGAGCGGTTCGATCGACCCCCGGCTCTGGGGGACCGAGGAATTCCGGGAGCACGCCGAGCTCTGCGTCCATTGCAACCTCTGCCGTTCCGAATGCCCGTCCGGGGTCGATGTGTCGAGCCTGATGCTCGAGGCCAAGGCCGCCTACGTCGAGAATCATGGGCTCTCGTCATCCGCCTGGGCCCTCTCGCGGATCGAGCTCTGGGCGCGCATGGCCAGCCGGATTCCGACCCTGACCAACGCACTCTTCGCGAGCGCGCCGGCGCGGTGGGTCCTGGACCGAGTCGCCGGCCTGTCGAGGCACCGGAAGCTCCCGAAATTGCGGCGCACGCCCTTCGTCCGACGCGCCGCACGGCTGGGCCTGGGGAAAGCACGGCCGCAGGCGACGGGGCCTCGGGTCGTCTACTTCGTCGACGTCTTCGCCAACTATTTCGACCAGGACCTGGCCGAGGCGGTCGTGGCCGTGATGCATCAGGCCGGGGTCAATGTCTACGTCCCCGCCTCCCAGCGCGGCTCGGGCATGGGCGCCCTGGTGGCGGGCGACGTCGACCACGCCCGCGAGCTGGCGCTGACGAACCTCCGCGTCCTGGGCAACGCCGTCCGCGACGGCTACAGCGTCGTCTGCTCCGAGCCGACCGCCGCCCTGATGCTCCGCCAGGAATACCTCAAGTTGACCGACGACCTCGATGCCGCCCTCGTGGCCGAGAACACCCTGGAGGTGGGCCAGTATCTCTCCGGCCTCGACTCCCGGGGGCTCCTGCCCAGGCCCGAGCACCCGCTCCGCGCCCGGGTCGGCTATCACCAGCCATGTCACCTCCGCGCCCTCGGAGTCGGCACGCCCGGGCTCGACCTGATCCGCGGCATCCCCGAGCTCGACGTCGAATTCATCGACCGCGGCTGCTCGGGCATGGCCGGGACCTTCGGCCTGGCGCGCGACAACTTCCGCACGTCGCTCCGCGCGGGACGCGGGCTCTTGAGCCGGCTCCGAGACGACGACATCGAGATCGGCGCCACCGAGTGTGGCGCGTGCCGGATGCAGATGGAGCAAGGCGTGCCGAAACGGACCCTCCATCCCGTCAAACTCCTGAGCATGAGCTACGGTCTCAACCCGACGCTCCGACAAAGTTTGTGGGGGCCGGGGCCGCCCCTCGAGGCGCCCTGAGCCCCGAGGACCCCCCAGGGCGGTTTCCTTTTGACCTAGCTTCAGGCTGGGACATCGGTTATTTCCCACTCGATCGGCTCTTTCCCCGCGAGGCCACTCTCATAAGGACCCGGGCATGGATGCCACCACGACATTGATGGGACTCCTCCAGGGCGTTGACGATCCGCGCGCCGCGAAGGGCAAACGCCATCCCCTGCACGCCCTCCTCGCCTTGTCCATCGTCGCCATGCTCGCCGGACAGACCAGCTATGAGGCCACCGTCCAGTAT
>JAABUS010008744.1_pt1 | contig 10971 bp, 15 predicted proteins | sample 5560161 | NCBI WGS metagenome assembly JAABUS01 (sample SAMN10711885, study PRJNA513376) | rock metagenome | isolation source: Antarctica rocks | place: Antarctica: Victoria Land, Trio Nunatak nord | collected 2016-01-04
AGCAGGCAGTTGTGCTTTGAGGTTACCTGCAATGATGCGTGACGCCCCTGAAGCGTGATGAGCTGCCTGGACGCCTAGCAACAGCTTGTTTGCGCCTCACTCCACCAGTCCTGCAGATACCTGGCTAAGTTAACGCTCGGGTTATCACCCAGCAATACAGCAGAGCCTGACATGGTCATCTACCTGATACTTCCGGGAGCTGTCATAGCACGAGCTACCCGCTTGCGAGGGGGCGTCAGTGGCCGAGCTGCGCAACCCTCCGACCTTTGCTCGTCCATAAGAGGAGTCCAGTCTACCGAGTTATCAGGAGGAAGCTGCATGGACGCCTGACGCGCTATACCACGTCGGTGGTACAACACAGATTTTAAAGTCCTTGCTGTCTACGCCTTGAAGAGCTCGAGCCAGCAACAGATGCTGTCGCAACAGATGCTGTCGCAACAGATGCTGTCGCAACAGATGCTGTCGCAACAGATCACACGGCGTTCCGGAATGTGTGATGGCGGTCCCGTAACAGCAGTGCAACCAACTTGACTGCTTGTGGCTAGGTTCGACAGTCAATGCTCCTCGACTCAACGACTCTGTCCTGACGTTCCGCCGCTTTATTCAGAGCATTGTTGTTGCGTCGAACCATGCCTCAAAAATGTAACGCTCCACAGTCGGTGTAACGCTCACCCGTGTCATGTCTCTGGGTCATGTCAATCCATGCCTGACTAAGCACATCACATAGATATACACAAGCCAAATGTCGCCATGGCAGCACTTGAAAGACTCCAAACACAATAGCAGTCAGACCTGCAGCTACTACAATCAACTCTTCAAAATCTATGTGCCATTCCTGGTCATGCGGCTCTGCAGTTCCTTGCGCTCCTTTGCTGACAGACTGTTGAAGAAGCTTTGAAACACCTGCAACGGTGAAGAAGGTTCAGAAAGCTGGAAATGCCATGTTTGAATCATGCTTGTGCACCCTGCTTCAGAAAGTTCTGTAAAACAGATGCTGACACGAATCACATGTGGCCAGATACGTCATGTGTCCATGAGGGCCTACCTGGGGAGGCAATGATCCTTGCATTTGCGTGAGTAGACTGACCATCTGGTCTGCTGTCTCTGACTCTGCTAGTTCTGTCCCATGTGCCAAAACCTTGACAAACACTTCCACTATCTTGTTCAGGTTCTTGTTGCCATCTCCTAGTATTCTGCACAGGCAGCATGCAACAGGTAGTAAAGTGACACACATGACAAGTTTCGTGAAAAGTCCCAATGTACAGCAACAACTTTGACAGCAAGCACTGGCCAAGCAGGTGTATGCACATATAACTGAGGATTTTCTGTGCAAATGCTGATGCACATGCAAAAGTCATACCTAACCCCTTGAGGCATGTCCTGAGACAATACTAAGGTAAACAAGAAGTGTTGAGAGCCTACCGCTGATCTGAGTTCTGTACAAGGCCAACGAGCTGCTTATGCGCAATCTTTGCTTCTTCCGCATCAACAGTTAGGGGGAGGGATTGGAGCCATAGGTCGGCCACCCCCAGACTCTCTGGCACATTGGGGGTATGCTGCAATGCCTTGCCTAGCGCTGACACAGCATTCTCTGTAGCATGCCCGTTGGCATCATCTCTGCACACACACTCATGTATTGATCTTGAGCCACGCCAAACTGTCATCACTCAGGATCTGAGCAACTTGAGATACACGGCAGAAGAAGTTTACGCACTTGATGCCCATGCATGGCATCTGTTTGCCACACATTCAGACGATTGTAATACTGCCATCAGCATGGCAATCATCAATAGACAGCATATGGGCAGGATGTATACTGCTGCTGCTCTGAGCAAATGACTCAGCAAAAGTGGCAGCAGAAAAAGTGGCAGCAGTACCTTGAATTTGGAGCTGTGATGACGGCCATGATGCGAGTAAGAGCATCTTGCGCCACAGCTTGGAAGAGCTGCGGCCGGTGCTCTGCCACACTGCCCAGACCATACAGCGCTGACTGCCTTATGCTGGCCTCTGGGCTTCTGCACCCATCTAACAACAACGGCAGTATCTGAAAAGCATATTTATTGGCACCTGTGGTGTTCAGCACAACATTGTCAGCAAGGACTGGCAATCGCTCTTTTGCACTGTGATGCCGAATAAAGCAAATAAGTTTACCCACATGCAGACACAGATTTTTATGACAGGTACAAAGAAGCACTAGGATCTACGCCATTTGTAGTAGTGTATTATCAAGGTCTGGACATCTGCTACTGTCAAGCCTTGACACAGCCTGTGAGGAAGGGACTAGGGGGCGCTTGGCCTTTGCGTCTTGACCTTACTTGATTTGATGTCCTGTCATGTCAACTAAAAGCTAGTCCGGCGTTACTCAAACAGACATGTATGAAGCTGTGCAACACCACATTCCTGTGGCTAATTGTAAACAAATAACCTGGCAGCCATTTGTCACAGGGAAGACCTGCAATGTGCCAGCAACGATGTGGAGGGGGGGGAGAGGCTGAGCAAAACAGTTGAACAGGCTCACCTTCTTGAGTGTGCTCCATGATATCATCCATGATACAAATGCCCACTCGCTTCTCTTCTACGCTGCTCTTGGGTGTGAGCAGCACCCCGATCTGGGGCATCAGCCCTTCCATCAGGGGCATCGCTGCATCCCCAAACTGTTCCAGAACTGCCCCTAAGCAGGTCTGCACCTGGTCAAGCAAGTCCTCTTCCAGCTCATTTTCTCCCTGCGTATGCCCACCAGCTGTGCTATATACACTGTTGTGCTGCACACGTTGATTCATGCAGACCATCATGCTAGTGAATCAGTGTTGTGCTGTACAGCTGTTGTTCTGAACAGAAACAAGCAAAGCTACTGCCACAGAAGGCATAATAGTCAGCTGAAAGGGCTGATTTATCACCCACATGCATGCGGCAGAACACAGCAAAACCCAGACACAACCGACTGCCACAGACAAGACTTTGATTTAGTCAAATATTGGCTTGGATATCAGATCAAGTATGGGACTGGCTAACTTGCAGCGTTGGTGTGAGAGGCTCAGAAATTATTAATCTTCAAAGCTTTCATGGGTGATCAAGAAGCTGTTTCACATCATTGCCTGCTCACTGCATCATATTTGACATACACACCAGTATGCTACATAGATAGGCTTTCTCCAGCTATCAACCACATCATGAAGGATTTACAATGTAAAGGCAGTGAAGTATCCCATCTACTCTCTTAGCATTCTTTGATAGGAACAAATAACCAAATCTTTCATGCTCCAAAGAGCTTGTTCCGGCCAATACAGTCTAGATTGTGCTGTTGCTGCTGTCTTGACAGCTTACCTCTAGCGCCTCTGCCTCTTCATCATCAAAGTCCTCACCGGTGGTGATGGCCGACCTCTCCTTGCGCCTCTTTGCGCTGTCGTCCAGAACAGCCCTGAACCGCTCAAAGGCCTGCCCTAGCTGCTCTTGTGTCAGCAGGGCAGGGCCCACGAGGCGCACAGTGTCCTGCATTGCCTCGAGCATGTTTGCCAGCACCTCTAGATCAGGCTCCTGCATTGATAACATATTACTATTATTGATTTTATTGTGCTTTCCAGCTCATGATGAGCTAGGTACATGCAGGACTTGTGGCAGTCATGCATACATGATGACAGCAAAGCAACAGACATGAGGACGATCACTGTCAGGACTTGACAAATATCACTATTAGAGATTGCCTCTCAGGACTCTGTGTGTGGCGCACACATGTTCACAAGCCTGCAGAAGGCATGGGGTCACTCACGTAGTCACAGACTGCCAAGTCAGCGATGATCATTCAATGCACTGTCAGCCGCCATTGGCATTTTTTTGACAGTTGGCATGTTGACTTCCACAGAAAAGCTGGGAGCTGAGGTCAGGAGAAGCCATAAAGATGCTTCACGCCACAAAAGGCCAATCAGAGGTCATCTGGTTTGTACAAGAAACAGCCCCTGGCAGTAGAACAGCAGATAGTAACAGATCCTAATGGTGACACATCAGAGAGAAACAGCCCCTGAACATAGAACATCACAGAAAACAGCCCTGACAGTAGAACCTCAGAGAGGGACAGCTGGTGAATTGACCTACCTTGACCATGGAATCTATGAGCGGCTGCCAGACATAGTCCAGCATCTGCTTCACGTACTGCATGTCTGCGCCTCCAGCCTTGCCTTCAGAGACGGCCATGTACACGCTCTTCAGCAGCTCAGGTACGGCTTGGACTGCTGCTTGCCGCACCTCCTCGTGGAAGTAGAACTTCAGCAAAGGCACCATGATCTGAGTTACCTGCCACAAGACACAAGCAGCTGTTGCAGAGTAGCGTCTCATGCGACGAACCAATGAGACTCCAGCAACAGCAATCAGCACAGTCAGATTGCTTTGAAGACTGAACATTGTGCAGAGATGACTTGGCACGTCGTCCCTGCTAAAGGTCAACCTATGCATGCGCACAAGCTATGGCAACACCAAGCAGCATTTGGTCATTATGGTTGTTGACCCAACAGACTGCTACACACAAGCAACACAACTGCATAGCCTTGGGCAGGCGTTGCAGTCTGTATGCTGGAAGCAGAGCAAGCCAACTGCAAACTGTGCTATCTCAGCTAGCAACTGCTGACTTGACTTGATGAGCTGGTGTGGGGCTTACCTGCTCGACGTAAGGGAAGAATCCAACTTCCAGTTCATCAGCATAACAGCACAGCATGTTGCAGGCGGTAGCTTTCTCCTCGAGCACGCTGGTTCTGATGCTGATCTTGCGGTCCCCATAGTATAAAGTCTCAGTCTGTAAGACACAATGGTAGCATCAATACTTGCATTGCTGGACAAATTTGGTCACCACTTATCCTGTAACAGCAATGCCTTTGTGCTTAGGATGCTTGCTGAGATGCTGTTATAAAATATCTATAGTATGCAAAATCACGCTGAGTAACTTGAGGTGGTGTGGTGTGCTAGCAAAGCAGTAGCAGCTGAACAGACTAGGAATGAACGCTTGATGGTTACACTGTGCTAGACATGTGTTGGTCCGACTGCAATACGAATTCTTGAGCGATGCTCCATCAACACAACAGTACATAATACTCTTCATTGTGAAGGTGAACCAGTTATGCTGTGTATTACTTTATGCACGATGACCACAATGTTAGATACAAACAGCAGCAAAACCGCCTTGCAAGATCTCCTCGTCATCATCCTGGTTCAGCTCTAGTTGTACCTCTGGCTCTGAATCTAGGTCTACAAAGCTAGACAATTAACGGTAGGAATTGCATTAATGTGCCTTGATGCTGCCGTACCTCCTCATCATCCTCATCCTCTTCTTGGATGTCCTCCCCATCATCATCCTGTTCTCTGACTGTCACATCCGGCGACAGGCTTGCTGACTGTATGAGCTGGGGCATGACCATGGGCAGGTAGGGCAGGAACTCAGAGCCCAGGCACTTGCAGAAGCGTGCACCAGCTTGAAGCATGTAGCTGCCAGTCGGATCATCAGGATCCAGATGTGTGCTCTGCAGCACATGTTGCCTGACTTAGGTTGAGTCCTCAACATGGCTTGCCAACTTCAATTCAGCACACAAGTAGGCGGCACAATATAGCATGGCTGTGAATTAGTATACAAGTTAGAACTGAGAGTGAAGCTCAGTGTGGCTTGCAGCAAACAGCACAGGGGTGTCTTCAGTATATGCAGATGTCCTGTGCAGGAAGTGACAGGTGCCATGCCCAGTTTGAATTGGCAGCAGACAAGTCCAGGTTGAGAAAGAGCTACAAGAGACACAAGCACTTAGAGTCAACACACACTTTCTTGTCTTGACTCTAAGTGCATGTGTCTCTCGTAGCTTTTCCTCAACCTGGATTTGCCTGCTGCCAGTTTAAATTGGGCATGGCACCTGTCACAGCCAAAGGTGCACAAAAAGCTGACCTGCAACTGCTGCATGAAAGCCATGACTTCCTGTGCATCTGCTCTGAACCTCTCCTTGCCAACTGCCATGCCCACGAGAGACACACACTCCAGCGCCTTGGCGCGCAGCAGCTGCTCTGCTTTGCTGGAAGCACTATATAGAACGTGCTTCAGCATGGGCATCACAGTGTCATAGTACCTGATGAAGTGGGCGTTTGCTGCATCAGCAACAGAAGCCAGTGCTGTCAAGGCTCCTTCCTGCAAGACAAAACATGATACACTTGGCAGACGGCTTCCAGACCAACATAAGCTGCCTGAGGTGACTGGTGATGTCTCTTCTGGTGTCTGAAACTCGCTGGCTACCCAGCAGCACAAGCAGCAGCTGGACAACAGCATCTTGCTACACTGCATGAATTTTTGTCAAGAACACAATCACTTCTGCAATTGAGACTCCTGTCACATGCTTGACCACCATCTTGACAAGATGATCTTGTGCAGCCAGATAGCCATGCAGAAGACAGATCAGGGACATTGGCAACGGCGATAGCTTGAGGTGAGCTCACTGCGTACCTTGACAAGCTTCTGTCCGTTTTGTAACAGCCCCAGCAGCTGCGTGATGAGGTTGTCCAGGTAGCCTGTCAGAATCTCCTCATCACAGTTCTCGCTGAAGTTCACAATGGCAGCAGCAGCATGAGCCTGCACTCGCGGCTCATTGAAGTCCTTCATGACCTCCGTCAGGGCTGGGACAATGACAGCATGCTCATCGTTCTGGATGTCTGGGCCTAAGTCTGTGCACATCTGCCCCACTGCTTGACACGCCGCCCACCGCACCTTGGCATGAGGATCTTGCAGACCCTGCATCAGTCATGTGGAGCGCATGCTTCAGGTATGCTGAAAGTACTGCATTCAGCAGGAGAAAAAATGGCCGTTGCATTGATGACTGTGACCAAGTGTGTAGCCCAGATGGGCTTATGCAATCATTGCACAAGCCCACCTGGACATAATGACATCGTGATTGGACGCAAAAAATGCTTGTTACTGAGCTGCATAGGGGACACAGGAATGAATGCATGCTCATCAGCAAGAAATGCAGGACAGTCAGGACTCAGCAGCAGTATGGTGTCCTTCTCTGCTGTACTAAGCTGACGTCAGCACATTGCATGCCACATGATGTTAATAACATCATGTGCCTAAGCCAAGCTTTCTCAGCATCCCAAACGCTCACTACAGTAAAGTGCAGTCATGAACATTCTAGGGCTCTTGCCTGTTTGCACATCTGCACCAGGCCTGTGACTTGCTTGTTCTGCAGCATAACCTTTGCACAGCCCTCAGCAATCTGCGCCAGACAAATCAAGGCAGCATGGCGTTGCTCCCATCTTGCATCAGTCATCAGCTGGGGCAGGGCCTGTTCAGCCAGGGGCACCATGGTCTTGCCCCCCAGAGCAAGGGCTATACGGTCCAGGCATTCCTGCCCAAACTCATACAAGTCGCCCTCACCTTCTGCTTCATACTGTTCTGAGTCTGCTTGATGCCACTCTGCCTCATCCTGCAGTCGCATGCAGTAATAATAATAACCAGTAACTTTGCTTTCCAGCTCATGATGAGCGAGGTACGTGCGGGACAAGTCTTGTCTCTCCAAAGCTGTGTGTCTTACGCATCACATGCAGTCTCTAGCAAATCACAAGCATGCACCACACAGAATACACTTGTGCTTGTAGCATCAGACATGTCTGTGTGTAGACCATGTGGTAGCAAAGCAAAGCAGTTTCACGGAGCGGCACATGTAGACACATCTTTGGAGAGTGCTGAGGAGTTTTGGCTGTTGGCACTGCTGCTTGCTGGATTATGCTGCAGGCTCTCTTCAAAGCCAAAGCTTTTTTTAAACCAGCAAAGTGACGGACATAGCCACCTCTATTGTGTGAGTTTGTTGCTTGAGCCAGGGTCTCTCACCGTGACATCCAGCAGGAACAGCAGCATACAGCTGAAGAGCTGGCTGATGTACTGGGGCAGCTTGCGCATCATGCCAGGAGCTTTCTCTCGCGCCTCACACAAGCACACCAGGAACTCTGCTGCAAGCTGCCTGATGCCCTCTGGAAACTGAGGTGACTGAGCCACCTGCACACAGACAGCAGGCATTGTGGTACGACCTTCTTTGTCCACAGAAGTTTGTTGCATGACTTCGCTGACTGACACATGAGGTCTCAAGTCAATGCAGTGCAGATGGTCATTGTACTGGAGGAAACATGGTGCTGCTGTTGCTTGCCAGCTTCTTCGCAATCATATGTGCAGGTGATCAAAGTGCTGCTGTTGCTGTTATATATGCACGTAAATCAATCACTGCTGTTGCAACGCAGAAGAGCAGAGGTAACAGGCTCAGCAAGGTATGCCTTGCGGGAAGTAATGGAGTCCCAGCAACTTTTCATACCTGCAACATGTTGTTGACCACCACATCCAGCTGCCGCCGCAGGAATGTCGGGTGAGCCTCAGCTATCTCAATGAAAGCCTCAAGAGCCTCTTCAGCTGAGTCCTGCTCCTCAGTGCTCAGAATGCTGCTCACACTTTGCAGCATGACTGGTATCAAGTCCTGGAACTTGTTCCTATCACTGTCTTCATCCAGCTCTCTGATGAAGGATGTTGTTGCTGACAAGCCAGCAATCTTGACATCTGTCTCTTGGTGAGACATGCATCTGGCTAGCTGCTCACGCAGCACGTTGACATGTGGGAGTAGGACTGGCATGATGAAACCGGCCAAGTCAGCAAAGATGCGCAGGGCGCTCTCCATTTGCCGAGGCTGATTTGATTGCACACATTCAAACAGGAAAGGCAGCAGCTCTGGCCATTCTCCATCATCATAAACCCTCTCTGCTAGGCCAGAAACTGTGTCTCCAATCTGCAATGACAAGCTGGGACTGTATTGCCTGGTTGCCCTGTGGGGCGTGTCTTGTCGGCACAATATGCTGAGATGCTGAACATGCCCACTAGAGTCTGCCCCACTCACGTCCAGGATGTGCATCATACAGACTGACTCACCTTCTTTAGAGTGCTGTGCTTTTGCTCCTCACGCAAGCAGTTGAGCAGCTCTGTCTTGACCACAACCTGCAGTTCAAAAGATAAGCTTTGATGCTGTGCTTTGGCAGTTTGAGTTTCCTACTGTCTCATCCCACACAGGCAATACGTCTGTTGAAAGATAGAGTAATATGTACCTGGACATTGCTGGAGCATTTCTGCCATAGTGAGTCTTTTGTCACAGCCTGCAGGTGTGATATTTTACTGAGATACCTGAAGGTAGATAATCTGAGCAACTCATACGATCGTTAAAAACATCGCTTACTTTACGCAGCATGACTGCACCCATGTCCCTAGATGCAGGGTTCTGTGACTGCCTCATGAGCCGCATCAGGTTGCCTACGACCAGATCAGTGGAGTGCTGTTTCAGCTGGTCGAGAAGCGATTCCGCCTGTTTGCGAGCCTCGTTGTCTGCAGACATCAACTGCTGAATCAGGGCTTCAAACGCCGCCGCATCCCCAGAGAGGAGCGCCTGATAGCTTGCTTCCATCTTTCGCGACACCCCCTTAGGTCTTCAGGTGGTGTCGCGAGATGGGCTGGCGTACGAAAGTAGCTGCTGTATCGCAATACAAACCGTATTTTGTGGGCAAGGTAGGTTTAATTGCGCTAACTTCGCGCAGGCGTGGGTGCATCAAGTTGCACCCAAATAACAACAGCGTCGGATCCGGAGGCGACGGAGCGCGTCGTGCAAAAGCCTCTTCGTATTCTTTGTTTCAAGCTTGGCAGGCCAATATGAGTCTTAGGCCCGGACATTAGACCCCAGCTTCCACACAAGCGATGGCAAAATCGGATCAAGACGTCCTTCGGCAGGTGCACTACAAGCTGCCGATACACACTTGCGTTAACTTGCTGCTTTTGCTTATAGCTGCTTTGGCTCAAAGCTGCTTTTGCTCATAGCTGAAGTTCCTCTCGTGTCCTGCTTGTGCAGACCATCGATCAGGTGTTGCAAGGACTGTCGTTGGGTGATGAGGTAGCTCTTAAAACCTCAGTCTTACTGCTTCAGCACAGCAGAAGTGAAGAAGGGAGGCAACAACTACTGAACACTGGAGTTGCTAATAATTTGCCGTCTTTACTAAAGTTCCCAAAAAGTGGCAAGTCTGAACACCCTGCTGGTGACCTAAGCAGAAAGGCTTTGATATGGGGTCTGCAGCTTGCAAGAAACCTGTGCGCAGCTGGAGAACAAGCTTGCCTTCCACTTGTTCAGACAGGGCTGCTGAAGACAGTGCTTGTGTTGCTGGACGCAACACAGCAAGCTCAGTCATGTAAGTGGCACCAACAGCATGACTGTTAATTACAGTCACATGCAGTCAGCAATGCAGTCAGCTGAATGCTGATCTTATTGTTATTGTATCATTCAGGTCATTTGCAACTCCAGAAGCCACTGTTGCAGCTCCTGGTCAACATGGCTGCTTCCAGTTCTACATGCTTGCAACACATTTGGGACGAATGCTTTCCTTGGAGATTTGCTGCTTTAGCCAAGACTTTGAGTGGTAGGCATGGCTGCTCTATCTCATCACTGATACCAGCTAGTGGGAAGCACCAAGGAACAGCATCAGTGTTCAAGCACTTCATGGCAAAGCATCAAGCCTGCTGTTCACATGGTGCTTATGGGATCACCTCTGCTTTGCCTGTCTGCAGAAGAGACAGCAGGACCTCTCAGTACACTGCTCCTTCTGGCAGCCAAGGATTCACAACCTCGCGCTAGCAGTCTCTGCAGCCCATCAGCTGCAGCACTTCTTGGCTCATTGCTGACATACATCGCAAGTTGTTCACAACCCTCTGCAGCAGCTGGCACTCTCGGGCTGATCATCCATCATGTGATCTGGCAGCAGAATTTGCTTCAGGCAGCCATGACATCCCTGATGCATTACAGCAGTCATACTGGGCCACAAAAGTGCCAGCAGATGTTGAGACTGGAGCCGTGCTTGGAGCATGTCATCATGCTTCAGCTGCTAGCTGATGAGCTTGAAGACCCTGTCACTGCCAGCAGGTAACAGTTGAGCCACACCTCC